>Ga0180437_10004161_pt1 | contig 20824 bp, 40 predicted proteins | sample SS_ome_4_FD_132410 | JGI IMG/M metagenome (GOLD analysis project Ga0180437, IMG submission 132410) | Hypersaline lake sediment archaeal communities from the Salton Sea, California, USA - SS_3_D_1 metaG | ecosystem: Environmental > Aquatic > Non-marine Saline and Alkaline > Hypersaline >... | reverse complement strand
TGCCACCTCTGAACTCATAGACCTTGTTGTTTAGCTCTGCCATCCTATCGACCACACCTGCTCCCATGCCATCAGCATCAACGACTGTCAAGTCTGGTTTGAATCGTGATTGAAGGTCAATGATGCGCCCTGTTGATTCCATAAGGCTTTTCTTTCCCCACTTCTCGCGATGCTTGACATGATACTTAAGAGGTCCTCGCCTTTGCAGTACAAGCGCGTTACACTTATCTCCACCGTATCGAGCGATATCAACACCCAAGACCATCTCACCGTATCCGCATCCTAAGAAGTCAACATGTCTACATTCATCGAGCTTGGCTTCAGTGAAGAGGAAATTGTCTGCCTCTTCCATCGGTTGCCCAAGCCATATATGACCGTAGTCATCGGGATTGTTCGCGCGACACATGTCAGCTTCGTGAATCAATGCATCAGTGCAGTACTTGTTCTCATTGTAGTTGATGTGGATGTGAAGACAATCATCACGGTTGATGAAGTCTTTGTATACAGGGTCGTTCTTAAGCCATCTGTTCATAGTGAAGAAGACCTTTGCATCCTCTTTACGAATCGTTGGGATGATGATATCAAGTGTGTTCTTCTTAATCGATTGCGCTTCATCTATCCACAACACATCAACACCTTCAAGACCCTTGATGCTCACTGCACCCTGCTCACGGAAACCTTTGAAGATTAACCGCGTGTCTGTCTTCTTTGCCTCGATGCGATTCGATAGCACTCTAAAGTCCAATTGGTTATCAAAAATCAAATCCTTGAAGACTGTGTATACCGACTCTTCAATCGTGTTCTGGATTTCTCTTCCACACACGACTCTCATCTTGTAAATGTCTGCAAGGTAACATATCAAACGAGCGATTGCCTGTGTCTTCCCACCACCTCGTCCACCATCAATAAGAAAGTACCGATATTTATTGAACTCCGTTATTATCGGCATCAACTTGTCGGGCAGGTCTAACAGGTTCGGCAGATTCACTTTGCCGATTAACTTTTTGTCCAACATTGAACTCCAATTCTTTTCCGTCAACTGTTATGGTTGGCATATGGACTACGTTTGTCGTGACTTGTTCAATCTCCTGCTTATCACTCCAACCGAGATTCTTCAAAGCGAATATCACACCTGCGACTGAGTTTCCCTTAAGGCTTCTCTCGTATGATTCCTCAATCATCATGTGCAATTTTTTTATAGTGTGAGAGAATTTCTCCCTCTTTCCGTAATCATAGAAAGACCGTCTGTCACAGAAGCCGAGGTAAAGGCATAAGCCTGTTATAGTTGGAGAAAGTGTCTTCGTTATCTCTCCCTCTTCATTGTATTCAATGAGCGAGTTGAAATACTCTTCAGCTTTCTTCTGTAATTCCTCTGGTTCACTGTACATCGGTGGTCGGCTCATTATCATCCTTTGGTTCTTCTGGCAGTCCATCATCTTGAGTGCCAATTGGTTCTTCTGGAATCTTACCCACTAATGCTCCTGCCTCTTCTGGTGCTTTCGATGCTGACTCTTCTGGTGTGTTAAGTTCTGAGGTCACTTCGACTCCTGCCACTGTTTCTGCGCTTGGCGGTACTTCGTCAACTTCTTCAACTTCACTGATTGCATCTTCATGGACGGTCATCTCAACTGCAGGCTCTGAGCCGTTTGTCTCGGCTATGTCTTTCTCAAGTTGCACCTCTTCTGGTTTGAGTATCTTCCCATCTTCCGTGACCTTACCATCGATTACATCCTGCATTGTGAAAGTTGTCTTTTGCATTTCATTGATTCCTTTTTTTGGGTTGGTTGTCAAGCACGATAAAGTTCTGACTTTTTCGTCCACTGTGGACAATAAAAAAGCCTTCAGACCTGTTAAGTCCAAAGGCTATTTCATGTATGTGATTCGATTGGGATGCATCATTGTATCCTCTCGATTGTGGTTATTTTTGTGGAAGTTTTTTTGTGTTTGTTATCCCCCGACTCAAACAGTTCTCTTTACACTGTGCTATACGAGCAAATCCGTTATAGCATATTGTTGATAAGTTGTCAATAACTTTCTGTTGATAAATTGTTGATAAGTATATAAGTGGAGTGTTTATGCGGAGTTATCCTGTTGAGAAAATCTGTCGATAACCTGTGAATAACCTGTCAGCCGATTATTTCTGCTTCGATTATCGTGCCTTCGGGGATGAGTATCTCTTCGACAACAACATCCTGCTCCTGCACGATATGGTCAATGACCTTTGTGACGGTCACATCTTTTGTGATGCGTAGAATCATTTCCTGCCTATCTTTTTTTTCTTGTAGTAGTCTGGCTTGAACCACATCTTCTCACCCAGATGGAATATCAAAGTTCCCCATCCGAACACAAGCAATGCGAGAACGAGATGACCACCTTTAGGATGCTCAGTCGACCACACCCAAAACATCTGACTAATCGTTGCATCGTGGATTATCTTCGCAATGCCTTCGGTGATTCCCAAGGTCGCTCCGATTACGCACATCATTATCAGCCAATACTTGCGCCCGACTCCTGTCAATAAAACAAATGGAAGCACAAGACCACAAATCAGACTCGCTATAAATAAGACCTCGCCCATTTTGTTCCCCTTTCATAATGAATCCTTTAATGTATGTGTTTATATGATAAGAACTTACGTTCTTTTAAAGAGCGGTGGAAGCCGTCTGGAGTTCCTCTCTTTGAACACTACCCGAATGGAGCAGACAGAGTGAGGGAAAAGACCCTTTTAATAGGGATTGTTTTTTTGAATCTCTCGTATAGCCAATTTTCGATGGAGACTGCCCTGTATACTCTTAGTCATCTCTGGTCTGCATCATGGCAATTGTAAAGCCATAGTCCTATGTTTCAGAGAACCTTCTACTGAGTGTTGAATGCTCGCATAGGTCGATTACCCGATTGTCACAGTGCATCGTATCGGGATAGTCAGTGGCGATAGGGTGACTACTCCTATCCCTTTTGTACCACCATAGCATCCTGTGTGGGGATGCCCATTGCTTTAAGTCAGGGATAAATTATACATCCAAGGTTGAATCCTGTCAACCACCAAATTATTTTCAGTCCGAGTTGAATATTTATTTGACAAATGACCTTTCCTAGTTTATATTATTGGTGAGAACAGAAACCACAAAACAAAGGAGTGCGAAATGAAAACCAAGAAACTTACCACCAAAAATTACAAGAACGAAAAAGTAGTAGCGTCTGATTGCTATGACCACATCGTCAACATCTCAAAGAGATTCAATTCAACAAACATCAAATACTTCACCGATGGCGGTGAGACACATGTCCACGCGCAGATGTGTCACGACAAACTTCACATCACTGTCTGGAAAGACAAGAGTGTCACGACTGATGTGAGAGTGCTTAACTTCAACAAGAACGCAGACGGTGAGCAGGAAAATGAAGTCGTTATGGATACATCAGTGAGAGACAAGGCTACTGCCGAGAAGAAAGATGCAATCGTCAGAATCGTAGAAGAGGCTCTTCGGGAAACTACAAGCTATGAGGAGAGGGGTTGCATTATCAATGCAGGTCTTCGTGCTTTAGAAAATTGCTAATGGTGATGGGCGCACCTTCGGGTGCGTTAAACCACAAGAGCCGTCCAAAGTCGGCTCACAACGAAAAGGAGTGCGATATGAAAACAATGAAACAGAAAGCCTACGAGGACATAGTAAAAATCGTAAGGAATGCAAGACCATCGGAGCTAACCAAACAAGTCCAAATCAACCTTTCAAAGTACGGACATCAACATGAGTGGGTCGAGTTTGAAGTCAAGCTCGATGTCGAAAACAAACCAGAGTATTGTTGGTGTGCTATTCGCAGAGGCTCGATGGGTCAGTGGATACATCCGACAAAAGGAAACTACGTCACATACTTCAAGACCATCAAGGGATGTATCAACAATTACATCAACACATATCTCGACAGTGTCCATTGCCTCAGTGAAGACCTAATGGATGACGGAGTGAAGAAGATGTATTCACCAAAGACGAGTGGTATCACCACCAACGACCTAGCAAAACTAATCCAGACGGAACTCGACAAGCACAATTGGAAGAAGGTGCATGACCATAGCACATTCCATTCAATCCTTAAAGACATCACCACCAAGGTGCTAGTGGACAACAAGTGTGAGTACAATCTCCACTATAGCACTTGGCACATTGCAATCGACCACCGTCATATGGGAGTCGACTTCGAGGACTCAAAGGTCATCAATTTTGACCGTGACTTCCAGAAGTACAAAAATGTTCGCTACGGTGACAGAGGGAACTTCTCAAATGTTCGCGCATTGGTGAATATCGATTTTCACGATGTTGCAATTAAGAACGTAGTGCCTTACGCGCAGGAGCTATCACGGCAGAGATATATCAAAAGAACTGAAGAGCATATAGCAGACCTTGAGGAGAAGCTGACATCAGCGAAACAAAGACTCGCTAATCTCAACGGCACGATATATGACTCGTTGGTCAGAGCAGAGAGTGTTGTTGATAGGTCAGCAGGAGAGACCATTGAAGAGATTCACGGTGGTGAGTTCATGCGGTACAGAATTGTTAAGAGCTAATGGTGATGGGCAGGGGAGCAATCCCCTGTTAAACCACATGGCTCGTCCAAAGTCGAGCCGAGAAAGGAGTGCGAAATGGAAAAATGTACTAACACAGTTAATGTTTACCGAGTCCATGAAGACCATAGTGACTCAATCACTGAGTACCCATGTGGCAAGTGGGTAGGTGGCGAGAAGCGGTATTGCGATGAGTGTCTTGAGAAACTTCAGAAACAGTATCCACAGGGATGGACAGGGTACGCAGGTGATACATGTAAGCACGGTGTCTACGTTGGTGGATGTGGCATCGATTACATGTGTCCTCAATGTGAGATGGAGTAGGTTATGAACTTACACGATGCAGAGGTAATGGCAATTATGTTGATGAATCAGTACGGTCTGGACGATTGGACGTTCCAATTTGACACGGCTCGTAGGCGGTTCGGGATGTGCGCTCACAGAAGGCGATTAATCAGCCTCTCTGCCCATCTGACGGAACTTAATAGCGAGGATGTAGTGACAGACACCTTGCTCCATGAAATCGCTCACGCGCTTGTAGGAGCTAATCATGGGCATGATGAGATATGGATAGAACAAGCGGTAGCTATCGGATGTAACGGAGAGCGATGCTACTCATCTGATGAAGTCATAACACCAGAGAAGACCTTCATCGGAACGTGTCCATCGTGTGGCAAGACCATCCAGAGGTTCGTTAGGAAACGTGGTCTTGCCTGCGGTTCTTGTTGCAAGAAGCACAATGGTGGAAAGTATTCCAAGCAATATAAATTCAAATGGAAAAGGAGAGCAGTATGAGCAAGGAAGTAACTGTTAACAATATGCTGATGAGATATGAGTGGAACGGTAGTGGCTACTCTTGGTATGTGTATCGTGACAGACACGGCAGACGAGAGTCAGCCACTACTGAACAAATCATCAAGGCGCAGAGATTGATGGATGATAGAAGGGAGATAAATAATGGCAACTAGATACGAGGCTAATCCAAATTGTAAAGAGTGCAAAGGCACAGGCATCGCGTGGTTCATGGTCGGTGACGAACCAGAGAAGGATGCTTGCGACTGTGTCCACGAGGTCGAGATTGAGATGAAGCGGTTCAGAGGTAGCATCTATCTTGATGTCAATGCAGAGAACAAGGCAGAGGCACTGAAGGTCATGCAGAAGATTGAGTACTTTCTCAACAACCCTTCAGACCATGAGCTTCCCGACAACTACTACAATGCGTATGTCGGTGGAGTCGGTCAGTGGATTGTTGGTGATTTACTTGGTAATGCAAAACGAACTGAGCATATCTAAAATAATGTGGGTGGTCTGCGCGCTTCGCACCGCAACGACCTTAAATGAGTCTCCTTTGCTCTGCCCACACCTTTAAACTAATGGCATAGACACGTTAAACTGTTCTTTCCTTCACACACCAAAAGGGTCTAGAGTCCGTGCTATGCCGTCTATTAACCGCTATACGAGAGAGGAGAACTAATGAGTGGATTTGATTTAACAGACACACACAAGGAGATAATGAAGAAGGCAGAAGTACAATGAAAAAACTAAAAGCTATAATAGCTCTACCAATCCTCACGTTGATATGCCTGCTCGGATTCATTGCAGGCATTCTGCAACTAATCTGGCGCAGAGTCGAGAAGTATGCGTGTGTGTTGATTGATTGGGCAGATATTGACAAGGAGTAACTTATGACAGAAGTGAAGATGATTGATTGGTTCGACCAACATTTCTACAAGGTCACATACATGAACGAGAATAATGCAGAGATTACAACGTACATTCCATCAGTGACCACAAAGCTAGGCGCGCTTGCAAAGCCGTTCCTTGCCAAGTGGCGCGGTGATGTCGGCAACAAAAGGGCAGATGAGATTGTCCAAGAGTCACAGGATGAGGGAACACTGCTCCATTGGGCATGGCAATGCGCTACTACAGGCGGTGAGGTGATATTTCAGACTCCTCGCAACCCTTCGTATAGCCAAGAGCAGATAAATGCCTTACACGAGCAAAATAACGGCAATCTGGTCGTTCTGAGGACACAACACCAGATGTGGACTGTCGACAGGCTCAAGGCATGGTACGATACTGTGCGACCACGAGATATCCAGAGTGAGCTTATGCTCTACGATATCGAGAACAACGATGCAGGCACGGCTGATAACTTCATGTACATTGATGGTGGTGACTACATGATTAACGGCTCAAAGCCACTCAAGCTAGAGACAGGATTGTATGTCATCGACCTCAAGACAGGTAAGTCGGTGGACGATACGGCTAAGATGCAACTCTCAGCCTATGCCAGAATGTACGAGAAGACCCACGATGCCACGATTGAAGGCGCATTGGTCATCCATACACAGTCATCCACTAAAAAGGGCATAGAGGCTCTCTCAACGATACTTGTGGATAAGGATAGCATAGAGAGCTACTACCAAGACTACAGGGATATAGCGAAAGTGTGGGAGAGGAACTTCGGCTCAAAGAAACCGATAGTCCGTGAGCTTCCTCTGAGCATCAAGTTTGACATTCCAAGAAAGGAGATTGCCTAATGTTATACCTAGTTCCGATTAAGAAGAAGTTCAGACCGTGCGTGACGGCACGGCAACACATGGTGGAGAGTGGCAACAATCGCTCTAGCAAGTGCGGTGTAGTCTTCCAGATGGACTCACGATATACGAAACGTAAGAAAGCACACAATGACATTCCAATATGTCGCAAGTGCAAGTCTATGATGGAAGGGAAATGGAGATTAAATGGCTACGAATTTGTCTGATACAGATAAAAGATTAAAGGCAGTCTATGATGATGGGTTCAACATCTACATGATGCTGAACAAACTCAAGAAAGAACTCGGCAAGAAGGACAACTTCCCCGATGCTCTTATCGACATCTTCTGTGCGAACTATTGGAAGTATAAGCCAAAGAATAAATACATCTACTTCTTACATTCCTTTAAACAGGCTTCAGCGCAGTACAATGCAGAGCAGTCGGTCAAGGAAGGTGAGAGGCACAAGAAGGAGAGCAAGCACACACCAAAGCTGATGAAGGAAATCCTAAAAGGCATGTTCGGGTGCGCTCTATTTTTTATAGTGTCGGGATGTATCACCACAGACCCATTCGCAGGGTGGGATGTTGTCGAGGAGAGAGACAGGGAGTTCGACAGTTACATCATCTACGAGCTTGGAGACCTTGAAGGGTGTCGCATCAGACGGCTCGATGGATGTTTTGATTTCTGGTGGAAGCAGAGAAAGGATTGGAACAGTGAGTGATATACACAAAGATAAAGGGTTTGACCACGACCCAAAGTATTCATTGTGGCACAGGAATAAACTGCCGATAATAACAAAGAAGCGAGACCTATATTGTTCTGATATCGATTGGGTTGAGTGGAGGAATGGGAGACCTGTCGCGCTGATAGAGTGCAGAAGAGCGATAGGAAGCCTTAAGAATGCTGATGATGTAATCAACCACTTCAAGACATTGAACAACGGATTCCAACTTGAACTGTACGCACGGCTATCAAGTACACTGAAAATCAATGCGTTCCTTGTTGCGATAGAAGACCCATATCCAGACATGGAAGAGTATAGTTCCGCTTCATTCACAGTAGTGCATATCATTCCACCAAAGGATTCGCAACTGCAAGGCAGAAAGTTCTTGGATGGAATAGAGCTTAAGAACCTTGGTGTTGGCGATGAAGAGAAGTACGCAGGATTCTTATCTAAACTATAAAGAGAAAGGATTGCAAGTGAAGATTTACGCATTCGACAAAGCAAAGAACAAGAGTGTTGTCGCAGGTCACATCGATGGCGATACATTCGTAAGGAAAGTACAAAGGAAACATTTCATGCGGTTCAAGAACGGCTACGGCATACAGGAGAGTGTTATGCAGGAGCTTGTGATGCGCGGAGTGACAAAGATTCTGCTTATAGCAGAGCATGACAGGTGGCTCAGTGACATATCTGATTGGTTACTCCTCTCTCCTGCTGACTACGGTCACGGCAAGCAGAGGTTCTTGGACGTAAAGAAAATGAAGAACCTACAAGGAGAACTAGAACTATGAGCGATGTAATCAATGTAGCGCAGAAGATTCACACCTACACGATGGAAATCGACAGAGCGAGAAAGGAGTTGCCGATTAAAGCGCAGGAGAAGTCGGCACACATTGGCGCGTATGAAAAGAAACTTGCTCTTGTGATGATGGGATTAAAGAATGGAAAGGAGTACAAGCTAGAGAATCAGTCAGTACTTAACCCTGTTAACACGTTAATCGAGAAACTTGCGCGAGGCATATGTTGGCAGGAAAAGATGAACATGGACTTAGCAGAATCAAACTACAAGGTTGCTATCTTGAACCTTGGTGCATTGGAATCAATACTACAGGGATATCAATCTATCAACCGTCATTTAGACAACAAGTAAGTGAGGGGATATGGGCAAAGTTACTGAGTTGAAGGAGAAATTTTGGAATAGTATAAAACAACATTTAGATGATGATAAATTCCTTAGAGTTTTAGACAAAAAGACTAAGGCAGATTTACAAATAGAAAGTGGTCTGTTGTGTATCTTGTGTAGCGATATGCTCGATGAACTGAATGAGTGGTGGTTAGATAAAGGACAATGTGTTACCTGTAAAGCATTAGATGAAGTTATAGCTAGGAAGGAGATAACAATGGATAAACTATTACCGTGTCCGTTTTGTGGGAATGAGGATTTAGGTGTATCAAGAAAATGTTTCGGTCATGGCGATTATGGTGAGGGCATTAAGTGTAAGAACTGTTCTGTTGAAATGACACCATATATGGGTAGTGCAATCAAAGCATGGAACACACGCACACCTCGTCCACTAAAAGAAGGGTTTATTAAATGCCCTGCTTGTCATTCATTTGTAAGAGAAGAAGCAAAGACATTGATTGATTTGTATAGACCTCGTCTAACGGTTGAGGAATTAGCAGATTATTTGCGAAAAGAATTACACCCAAATAAACATTATTGGAATGCAACAAGAATCGCCCAAATAATAGTAAATATGCAAACAGAAAGGAAAAAGGATGAGGATAACAACACAAACTAAAGTAGGACAGGTGATGTACAACTTCACCATCGAGGAGAACAACGAGATGGAAGCACTGCATAAAGCAATCGTGCTTTCTAACCCAAAGCGCAAGTGTAATGCCTGTGAGAACATCGACCAATCGTTTTTCAAGTTGGAGTCGAACAAGGACAAGGAAGGTAATATCTATGTTAATGTTATCTGCACACATTGTGGCGCGCAGTCAAAGCTCGGTAGGTACAAAGCAGGTGGATACTTCTGGCATAAGTTTGAGAAGTATGAGAAGGGTAATGCTCCACAGGCAGACAATGATGATGTGACATTCGCATCAGACCCAAGTTTAATGTAACAAAAAAGGAGAAGGAGAAAGAAATGCCAAAAGGTAAACGTCCAAAACATTGGGCAAAGTTTAGATTTGAAATAGTACGGAAGAAGACAGGTCGGCAGAAATACTTCTGGCGATTGATTGCGTGTAATGGTAAAACGGTATGCGTATCTGAGACAATGCACATCGCACTCGCTCCTGTAAAAACAATTGCAAGTGTGGTGAGCGCAATCCAAAACGGTGAGTTTAAAATCACAGAAACAGAAGAGGAGTAATCATGGTGGAGAAGGCTAAAATCGAATTGAAAGACAAGACAGTCACTGAACTGAAAGCAATCGCTTATGACGTTCTATCTGTGATACAAAAGTCACAGGCTGACTTGGCTATTGTTAACAACCTTATTAAGAAGAAAGAATCACCTGTAGAGGTCAAGGTCACTGACGATGAAGGAAGCACAGATACAAAAGGCGATACTCCAATATCTGAATCTTAAAGGATATGCCTACCGCATCAACACGATGGGTGTCTACGATGCCTCTCGCCAAGCATATCGCACAACAAGCGGTAGCAAGGGTGTACCCGACATCTATTTTATGAGCAAGAAGCATGGAGCTATCTGGTTTGAGGTTAAGTCTGCGAAAGGCAGGCTTAATCCTCACCAGAAAGCCTTCCAAGCTCTATGCAAGAACTTCAACATACTGCACCATGTGGTGCGCTCACTCGATGAAGTAATGGAGATAGTGAAATGAAAATATTTGATGACCCACAAAAAGAAGAATACTACCTGTCGAAATCCAAGAGAGACTCTGGACTGATAGCAGGCATTTGTTTCTTCGGATTGTTTACGATAGGAGTGTTGGCATGTCTCATAAAACTTTTTCGCATGATGTAAGAGAACACGCAGTAGCGATGTCGAATGGATTCTGTCAGTGCAGTAAAGACTGTGTCCTTGAAGCGCAGGAGTGCCATCACATATTCCCGAACACAAAGACACACCAGAAGTTATTCCCTAACTTCATAAACTCAATCTTTAACTGTTGCCCAATAAATAGGGGATGCCATGAAAGCCATCCCCCAAGAATGAAGATATCGTATGCGAGGAACTACGAGTGGTATCTGAGGACTATAAAGAATCAAGCCTCTTCTAGCTGAACCATAAGGACATCATTAAAATATTCCTTAGAGAAGCAGTGATACTCCACACCGTCCTTCATCTGGATGAAGTAATCTGTTTCATCAATCGGATGAAGGACTATCTTCCTAGCGCAACCTGTTGATACGGTCAATAGCACTAGCAACACGACTGCGCTTACGATTGTCATCGGTCTCCCGAAATGCTTTAACAATTTCATCTGCAATTTCCGCTTTCTTTTGTGCCTTCTCTTTATCCTTCTCGCTCCATAAGTTCAGCATGAAGAGAGCGACCTTAAGAAAAGTGCCTATTGTTGCAATGATTCCCATAGTGAGTTCCTTTATTTAGGTCTGTCACCAACCTTGTTGTTAAGAGCGATGTACTTACCTACGAACTTTACGATAGGTAGCAAGATGTTATCATCCTTCATTGTCGGTGTTACCCTAACGATGATTGTTGCCACTGCGATAATCTGCGCGATGAGTTGGATTATAACTTCTTTGTTCTCGATAATCTTTGTAATCAGTTCCATGATGTCCTCCTTATATCATTGTCATAATCGGAATCAAAAAGTACGATGCTCCGATAGTTGTCTCCTCCGCACGAGCAGACTTGGTTATGTTTAAAACTCCGAGGGTCACGGAGATTGATATGCAAAGGACAATATGGTAGATGAAGTTCACCCACTGTCCTGTCAGCCACGCAAATGCCAATGGTGCAAGACCGACAACCGCACCGCACAGTCCTCTCTTAAGTATCTTAACTACGGTATTCGTAGTGCCACCGTATCCCATGCAGAGACCAATGATGTAGATTGGTGCGAGTGTTATGACCGACCAATGGAACGTACCTGTCCATAAAGACAGAACAAGCATCACTGCAACATAGATGCTTGGTGCGAGGAATCGCCTCTTCCATTTACCTTTCATGCCACCGAATGCATAAAGCATAGCACATACCAAGATTGTTAATAGCTTAAGACCCTGTATCCACTGTAATGTTAGTTCGCTCATTTTCGTTATACTCCTTCATTCCTAGAATGTCATCGTAAAGTGAGTTTCCAAAGCCTGCAATCAACATCGCTTTGACCTCAAGGCATTGGCATATATCGTCAAGTCGGCTCTTAAGATTCTCCGACATAGATTCTGTGTCGATGATTTTCTTTAAGCAATCTACGTTGCATTGGATTCCAGATGTAACTAGAGCAATCCTCTTGGCATCGTCCAAGATTCGTTCTGATTGTTTTTGAGTCAATGTCATCCTTTGTAGCCATTTCTCTTCAGTAAAAGTTTGACATCTTTTTTTATCTCAGTTATGTCGTTGCTGAGTCGCTCGTGTAATATGCTACAGACTTCCTTCAGAACAAACTCCTTTTTCTGTTCCTTCTTTATCTCGTCCATTCTTTTATACACTCTCGCCACCTTATTGTCATGTGCCTGCGAGTATCGCCAAGCAAGAGTTAACACCGTTACGATAGTGCCAACGAATGTTCCGAGTACCATGAGTACATCTCTTAATGTCATACCGTTCCCTCCCTATACACTTCAAGCGAAACAAATCCTCTAGATGTCGTATCTGTGCTTTGAAGTGTAATCCACAGTTGATGCCGTATGTATGAAGGAATCTCTGCAGATGCACACTCAGTATTCAGTTCGTCACCCATTGGACAATCCCCTTTAAAGAAGTGACTAATCACAAACTTGTCGATGTATGTATCGTTACCGCTTGGATGGATAGAGGCAGGGATGTATGTCCACATCTCAAGCTCACCGTACCACTCGGTATCAAAGAAGTAAATCGCGCCTTCCTTGATACACACCTCGTCATTGAAACCGAAATCGATTTTCAATGTCTTTGTGCCGTCACCGTTACTTACGAATGTATCACCACCATTCGTTGCATCCCACATTAACTTCGTTCCACCGCCAATTACTGTCGAGGAATCTCCGCGACATGTGAAACATGTTGTCATGTTAAGTGGTCTGGACTCTGCTCTCACATACGACTTCCCATCATTTGTCTTTGGTGTGAGAACTTGGTTGCAGTCATCCTTGTAGTTATCCTCGAAATCCTCTTGGTCTGTGTTTGCAGGTATAGTCTTCCGTATCGCTGATGTGTAGAGAACAATCCCATCTTGCGCCCACAGATTGTAATCATTACCGATTGTGTTGTATTGCATGAAGAGCGACTTGTCATCGCAAACAGATTTAAACTCAGACCATGTCGAATCAACAATTTGCTTGTCCATTACACATCCTCCTCATACCATATTGCTCTACCAGAAATTAGATTAGAATTGCCTTGCGATGTTATCCTCATCAAGTAATCAGTGTTCTGCGCGAGAATCCACTCAAGATTAGATGCGACACTTGAGCCTGTCTGATTTGTTCCAGACAATGAGACAACATCTATCAATGTTCCATCAGCAGTCACCGTGACATCATCCTTAACGACCATAGTCGGTGTCAAGATTGATGCGCGATTGTGGTTGTACGAACTCTTTGCCGTACCGCCTGTGTATGTCGGTGATTCGTATATCTCTATAATAACTCCCATTGATGTGGTCGCTTCATAAAGAAGGTGAGCCATGACACTGCCCACCTCAAAGACCAAATCCCACGCAATACTTTTGTTCAACGTGTCATAGTCAGACACAGAGAAGCACTTACCTTCATGCACCTTCGCATGTAAGTGGCTTATGGTCTCGATATGCTCATCGACAGAAACGTCCAACCTCTCTTTACTGCCATCGGTTGTTACGGTCACCGTCCTGTTATCTTCTGATACTATCGTGTTTCCTCTAGGCATCGACCTCGTACCCTCCTATTGTAACATAATAATTTGTTAGTCCTGTCAAATCATCATTGATTGTTACTTTGAAATACTCTGTAAGACTTCCTGTCAGAAGTATTGACGTTCCTGCGTTCACCACAGGGAGATACTTCGCAACGAGTATATCGTCCACCGAACTCTCTATCAGCAAATCATTCGCAAACAAATAGAAGTCAGCATTCCTGTTCACTGTGGCTATCTCTGTCTCTGCGCCACCGCCACTCTTCGCGTAGAATACACATCCGTTTGCGAGTGCAGGCAGACCACCAAACTTGGCAAAGCTCATGCTCTTGTCTTCAATGATGATAGACAGACTGAACACATACCATAGCTTGCCAGATGCAGGACCATTCTGGAATGACACAGGTGTCGATGACCCATCTACGTTCATGTCTTTCGAGCCACCATTCAATAAATAATTACCAACAAGACCGCCAAGCAATGTGTTGTTCGTTGACTTTGAACTCACATCAAGACGTTCCTTAGAGCCGTCAGTCGTTGTCGTGACGGCAACATCAGTTAATTCATTATGAATGCTTACGTTTTTCGATTGGTCATTTAAGTCTGACATTGCTTACCTTTCTCCGTATTAAGGTGATGGTTGAGAATCCTGCATTCCCCTTTGGTATTGGGATAGAATCCTCTTTTTTTATTACGTTGGAATAGGCTTCCCAACCATCATCATAATCTTATTTCAATTAAACATCATCTCCGATGATTGTTGAGTAAACATCCATCGATTGATTCTGTCTGTTTGTAATCGCAACACGAACAGTTCCTGTTGATGTGACAGGTACTTCGATTGCAGGTGAGAAATTAACCTGCTTGGTGTCACCTTCGCGCCCTGTCAAGAAACCAACTGCGTAGGTCGAAAGTGAAGCAAGTGGTCCACCTTGAATCTCAAACTTGCAATTACCCGATGCAGAAACAATGACACTGCGAACAAGCATAGTTGTTCCTGTGACCGTGTAATCGTGGTTTGCAGTAGCACCAGAGGCAGGAGTTGCCGTAGCATAGTCCTGTACCTCTGTTGTTGATGCTCCACCTTCAACGACTGAAACGTAAATCGGATTGCCTGCTCCGTTAGCCGTTGCATTTGCACTTATCTTGACTGCATCTTCAGCCAATGTTAGCGGACGAATGTCTAAGTCCACTGCATCCACAGTGATGGAGTTCCCTCCGTCTGCGATGTTTACATCGTTTGTGATGCCTGTCAATGTAGTAACCGTACCGATATCCCACACACCAGACTGCGTTGCTGAGACCGTACCTGTTACCGTTACTGTTCCCGATACAGTTCCAACATCGACTGTACCGTCAACGGTAAGCGAACCACCGTTGTCATCAACACTCACAACATTTGTAATCGTGCCGACAGTACCAATATCCCATGTACCCGATTGGGTAACTGCGATAGTCGTGTTGTCAACATTTACATCCAATGCACCACCTGTTACACCTACAACCGCAGTGCCATTTGTCAACTGCGTGTAGATAGGGTTAGTGATAGCATTAACATCTCTATCCTTTGAAACTAATGATGGAAATACTCCGTCTGCCATAGCCCTCTCCTTTGTTATTTATGTTCAATAGCCTTCAAATCAATCACCTCGTCTGCATTGTACTTCTGGTAGTCATCCTTAAGCTCGTAAAGTTTTGCAACCTCACGTTTGAGCATAATGATGTCTGCCTTGATACGAGCAATCGATGCCCTCATAATCTCTTCAGCATCGGCTTCGAGCCTCTTGATTCGTGTTTCCTTTTCTGCAATTTGTTGGTCGACCCAAAGTCTTCTTACCTCGACATTAGGTTCAACCGTGTACCGTTTCGGAATCGGTAAATCTGACATAATATTTATCCTGCGTATCCATAAATGGTTGATTCAAAATTATACAATCCTGTATCGAAATGTTCTACCTTTATATCAACAATGTCACCTGTCGTTAATGCGTATGACGAGCCTGTGAAATCGAATATGAGATTGCGGTCAGGACCACTCCTACGGACATCGATGTCAACACTGTTGACCGTGAGATAGAACTTCGCATATACATCACCAGACACCACCACCTTCACTATGTTCTCAAAAGTTGTAGCGACATAGAGTTGAGTAAGTATCGTTGTCTTCGTGCTTGTCGGCACGTTTGTGACACTACCGCTATTGTGAAAGGTCACTGTCGAGATTCCCTTCGCAATGACATGAATCGGGTCACTGCTTGAGCCTTCAGTCTTAACAGGTCCTACGATTCTTTGTAAATCAAGTGGCATGGAAAAACTCCTTTATTACTTCATCGTACCGTTTATAGTCAAGAGTTGCTCTGTTAGTCCACGCGGTAGTGAGCGCATCATCTGCATCGCCTTCGTACCCTGTGTAACCCATGTAGTACTCCTGCACCGAAGTAACCGTATTTGGTGTCGTGATTTTTATAATCATAAATGTAGCACCCTTTGACTGCACACGAGGCTTGTGCGGATTCACTGATACAAACGAGTGATATTCAACTGTCTCATCTGCAGGCTTGTCCGTTCTCCAGAGTTGGAAGTCGAGTGGACTCCCTCCCCATGCAGTAATGAATGCATATGATTTGTTATCTACGACTGCCATGCTACTTCACCGCTTTCAACTTATTCAGTATCTCTTCCTTGTAATTCTTTTTATCCTGCTCAAGTTTCTCTCTGTCTGCCTTGAGTGTTTCGTTCTCTTTGATGACAACATCTTGGTCACGTTTAAGAACTTCCTTCGCCTCTTCGAGCTTCGCCTTTTCCTGTGCGATGCTCGATGCGTTCTTCTTGAGGATGTCATCTGCTTCTGACTTAAGCGCGATTGCTTCCTGCTTTAAAACCTTCGCATCAGATAACATCTTTGCAGGCTCTTCTGCTTTCTTGACTGCATCTTCTCTCTTGCTCAAGTCAAGATTGCGCGCATCAAGTTCTTTAGAACGTGCGTTGATTTTATCCTCTTGTTCATTCAAGCCTTTCTCAAGTGCGGTCAACCGTTGCTCTTTGTCAACCAAAGCAGTGTAAAGGTCATTTGCTTTTGAGATAATGTTATCCATGTTTGTTCTCCTTGTTTAATATGTCCATTCAATTACTTGTAACGAGCCTCTGGTAACCGTCACTGTTCCTGCCGAGAATCCCCAGAAATATACCTTGAATGTCTGTGATACTGCAGGTAGTTGAACAATGAGGTTGCCTGTAATATTGAAGCTCGTGTTCGACCCTGCGCTTGTTCCCATACTGTTATTCTGCGCTCCATGTAACTGTATGCCTGTCGATGCAATATGAGGCGCACCGACTATCTGCTTATAGTCGCTACTATTCCCTGCAGTAAGCGACCATCTAATGTCAATCAAGTTCGTAGCACTTGCAGGTGTGAATGTGATAGCAGTCAGTCCAGAGTCTACGGCAGATGTCGTTGTAGTAGCAGAGAGCGATGTGCTTTGCGATTCATGGAAACTTTCTATGCCACCATTAGGAACGATTATCTCTGCAGACCTCAACGGATACCAATAGAATGTGCCATCGGCTGATGTGTCTTGAAACAACTCGCCTCGATAATAATTTCCTGCCTTAATAGGAACACAGAATCCACCGATGTTTGCAGTTTCTCCTGTCGTGTAATGAGCAGAGCCACCTGTGATTGCAGTCGTTGGTGTTGCAGTCGCATCTGTATAGCATATCACTCGACCTGCATTAGTTGGCGCAGAGCAAGTCACTTTCCCTACAAAGAAACCATCTGTGTCTGCAAGATAGTTTGTGCTTACTGTTCGTGCTTCAACTGCACCGATAGTCCTTCCGTCCAATTGAATTGTATCTGTTAATGCTGAGTTACTCATATATCCTCCTTATGTTGCCAACTCTGTAATCGTTATCGATGAGGTTATTGCTCCACCGTATTGCCTTGATGCGTTGTTACCGTTAAAGGTTGTTGTGCCTGCTCCAGAACCTACACGAACCTTAAACGTCATAGTGCTTGTTGTGCCTGCGGTCATCCAATGCGTAAAACTTGTTGTGTCACACGAACTCGTATTGTTGTATTCTCGTCCTGCACATAAAGCATCTGATGTTCCGACAACAAAAAGTGCTACACATCTTCTTTCCGATGATGAACACTCTGTTACGGCTGTGACCTCTATTTTTAATTTGCTCGTAGCACTCGTTGGAGTTATTGCAAGCGACATAACCTCAAACCCCTCGCTTATCTGAGGTAGTGTATCATCTGCAGGGATTGTTGCTGAACTTGACGATACCGTATTTTCAGAAAAGTTAACCATTTGAATAACTTGCCCTGCGATAACAGGAACATTTATCTCTGCCGATACCATTGGAGTAAAGAATATGTTGTATGCGTTTGCGCTTACATCTACCCTCCAATAATCGTCTGCTTTAACAGGGAAACAAAACCCTCTATGCTGGTCGGACTCTGATGTATCATTCTTCTGCGTTCTTACAACAAGTGTTGTGGGTGTCGCAGAACTATCTGTATAGCACAATGCGTTTAGGACAGATGAGCCTGTTGTGTGAGACACAAATCCGTAAACAAATCCATCTGTGCTTGCTTGATAGTTAACACCTTCAGTGAATCCAGATGCTCGTGTACCAAGTGTCTTCCCATCTATGTTCAGTTGATTTGTTAATGATGAACTACCCATGTCTATCCTCCTTATCCAGATATTTCTGTGATTGTTATTGATGAAACACTGACACCGCCTCTAAGCCTGCTTCCAAGACCGTTCAAGCACGTTGTTGCACTACCATTATGACTGCCTATCCTCACCTTGAATGTTGTCTCGCTTATTGTTCCTGCTGTCATAAAGTGGTTAAGCGACATAGCCATCGTTTCGTTTGTGTTAAGATTAGATTCACAACACGCAATAGCATCTGATACAGAGTCTTGGAATAGTGCTACAACCATCCTTGAGCCTGCACTAGCACTGCCGACATTAGCCATCACTTCTATTTTTAGTTTGCTCGTTGCACTCGTTGGAGTTATTGCAAGAGTCATAAACTCGTTACCCTGTGTGTTCTGAGGTATGTTGTCATTTGACGGAATTGTTGTAGTTCCAGATTGGTACGCACCTGTTTCATAGTTAACCGTCTGAACGACCTGTCCAGATGGAACATTAAGCAAGACTGTAACAGGCTCAAGTGGTCTAAACCACACTACTGCTCCAGAGCCAGAAGTAGTAACTTCCCAATACTCGCCTGCTTTTATCGGACACGAGAAGCCACTGTCACCACTTGCAGGACCTTGATTGATTATTCTCATAGTTGTCGGAGGCGAGAAGTCACTGACGTTGATTCTAATGTTGTTTGAATCACTCGTCATTCTCACAGTGACTATCCCATCTGTTGTCGCTTGATATATAGTGTTCACTGAACGTGCCTGCCAATCACCAAACGAGTTCCCGACTGCTTCCTGTTGCGTTATCTCAGCACCACGATAGTTGAAGAGATACCCTGTCGTTGCACTAGCTGCAACTAATACAGGCTTGCTCACATCACCTATGGTCGTAGGCTCAGTGACCGTGATTCCACCTGCAGTGTCTGGGTCAATGAAATATGCTTGACCTGCAGTAAGTCCAGATAGTCCTTCAACTTTTCCACCGAACTGAATCGTAAAGTTGTCGGCATCTGCCACTGCAGTGACAACACCGATAGACTCAACATTCGCTATTGAGTCTGCCTGTGCTTTCGTATATGATGTTCCATTCAACCTAACCCAATCGCCAACAACAAAACCGTGCGTGGCTTGATTGATATCTTCCGTAAGGGTAGCACCACCTGCACCACCTGCTATTGTACCTGCGCTAATTGCTGACGTTCCCATATCTATTCCTCCTTATGCTAATGTTCCGAAAACGATAACTGATGCAGGCGCGTTTATGTATGCACCATCGCTTCTTCTCTGAATGTTTACTTGAACAGATGTTGTCGTTGGATTAGTCACATCACAAACAACATTTATTTGTTGAGCAGTGCTAACGACTGCGTAGTTCGCATTGGCAAATGCATTAGTGAAGTTCACAACATACTGACCTGTCGATGAGTGTGTGATGCTTGTTACGTTATGGCTCTCACCAAGTGTCGTGCTATTAAATCGAGCATACGCATCAGCACCAACCACCGTTGCAGGAGCAGTAACATTCTCGCTCCCTCTCATATTGAAGATGTATCCACTTGTTGTTGAGTCTGCAATGAGGACAGGCTTCACCACTTCACCGACTGCTGAAGGAGCAGTGTTCGTAATCGCTCCTGCCGTTGACTCATCAATGAAGTATGTATCATCGGCAGACAAGCCAGAAAGACCTGTAACCTTACCACCGAACTGAAGTGTGAAATTATTTACATCAGCCACTGCCGATACAACACCAACCGATTCTGCATTGGCAACTGAATCAGCCTGCGCCTTAACATAACTTGTTCCACTTAACCGCAACCAATCACCTACTGCAAAGCCGTGAGTTGCCTGCGTGATATCTTCTGATAGAGATGCACCACCACCGCCTCCACCACTACCGACAACAAGACCACGCATGTTGTAGATGTACCCAGAGGTCGTTGAATCTGCAACGAGGATTGGTTTCGTTACTTCACCGTCAGTCGTAGGTGCAGTGTCTGTCATAGCACCTGCAGTTGTTTCATCAAGGAAGTGTGCGCTCCCTGCAGTCAAGCCAGAGAGTCCTGTGATTCTTCCTGCGACCTGCAGTGTGAAGTTGTTCACATCAGCGACTGCGCTTACGATACCGATTACTTCAGCATTCGTTTCGCTATCAGCCTGCGCTTCGGTGTAGCTCGTTCCATTATGACGTAACACATCACCCACTGAAAATCCGTGTGTAGCCTGTGTGACATCGTAGGTCACTGTGCTTGCAGACCCACCGCCACCAGATGATGGTTGCCATGATGCATCTGTGCCGTCTGATG
>Ga0180437_10004156_pt1 | contig 20839 bp, 20 predicted proteins | sample SS_ome_4_FD_132410 | JGI IMG/M metagenome (GOLD analysis project Ga0180437, IMG submission 132410) | Hypersaline lake sediment archaeal communities from the Salton Sea, California, USA - SS_3_D_1 metaG | ecosystem: Environmental > Aquatic > Non-marine Saline and Alkaline > Hypersaline >... | reverse complement strand
CCCAGTTCATTGGGCTGCAGCCGCTCCACCGGGTCGGGATTGATCTTGTATCCCTCCCGGATCTTGTCCAGCATCTCGTGCGAACTCTTGAATCCCAGCCGGCGGCCGTAGTTTTCGATGCAGTACGAGACCGCATCCACGAAGGCGAATCCTTTCCACTCCAAGGCCTGACGGATGCACTTCTGGAGGTGGTTGATCCGGAAGGCCGAGCCGCGGGCGTAGAAGTGGCGGGGATTCGACGTGATGATCCCCTGGATGTTGATGGGATAGTAGGTACTCCCGTACAGGCTGGTCAGGGTCTTGCTGCCCCGCCTGGTGGTGGGCGCCATCTGGCCTCCGGTCATGCCGTAGATCTCGTTGTCGATGCAGACCACGGTCAGGTCTATGTCGCGGCGGGCGGCGTGGATGAGGTGGTTGCCGCCGATGCCCATCAAGTCGCCGTCGCCGCTGAACACCAGCACCTTGAGCTTGGGATTTCCCCGTTTGATCCCCTCGGCGACCGGGATGGCCCGGCCGTGGGTCACGTGCACGCTGTCGACGTTGAAATATCCGGCGGCCCGGCCGCTGCATCCGATGCCGGAGACCACCACCAGATCTTTCCGCGGCATCCCCATGTCGGCGAGCGTGAAGGTCACCTGTTTGAACACGATGCCGATGGCACACCCGCCGCACCAGGTGGAGGGCATGCGGACCCATTTGACGTAGTCTTTATAGTGCATCGAGCTTCTCTTTAATCTCGTTGAGATGGATGGTCCCGCCCAAGACGGGCAGGCTCTCCACCTCGCGCTTGAGCACCTTTTGGACCTCTCCTCGGTACTGGCCGTCGTTCATCTCCACCACGATGACCCGCGCATGCCGGGCGGACGCCTCCTGCAGTTCCTCGTCCAGCAGAGGAAACATGGTGATAGGGGTAAAGACGGAATAGCGTGCCTTAAGGGGCGAGATCACCCGGGCGGCTATCCCATAGGCGATGAGCAGGGTGTCGGACTCGGGGTGCTCATGATAGCTGCAAAAACGGTAGTTGTCCGCCGTCTTCAGCATCTTGGTCTTGATACGCCGGTACCACTCCCGGTAGTAAGCCGTATCTTTGGTGTGGGGGATTCCTCCCTTTTCCAGCAATCCGGTGAAGTGCCGGTGCCCGCCTCCCAGGGGTTTGAAGCGGCGCGGCTGGATCGGAACCTTGATGCGGCTCAGGTCGACGGTCTCGGATAGGTGGGCCAGGTATCCGTCCAGGAGCAGGATAACCGGGCTGCGCGAGTCTTCGGCGGCATTGAACGCTTCTATGGTGTAGCGGTAGCATTCGGTGATGGTGCAGGGATAGAAGACTATGGGGAGGTAATCGCCGTGGCTTCCATGGCGGGCCTGGATGAGATCCCCCTGGGCGGGAAGCGTCGGCATCCCGGTGCTGGGGCCGACCCGCTGGACGTTGACGATCACCAGCGGCACCTCCATCATGTGGGCCAGGCCGATGCCCTCCTGCTTGAGGGACATGCCGGGACCGGAGGTGGAGGTCAAGGCTTTCCGTCCGGCCAGGCTGGCGCCGATGGCGAGATGGATGGAGGCGATCTCGTCCTCGGCGTGCACGAATGAGATCTCCCCTTCCTTCTCGGCCAGGACATGCATGATCTCCGAGGCCGGCGTTATGGGGTAGGCCGCAAAAAAAGTCATGCCGGCCTTGAGGGCCCCCATGGCCACCGCCTCGTTGCCCATAACTAGCCGCTTCATGGCCTTTTCTCAGCCCGCTCGGACCGGCTTTCAGATGCCGGGATTTTCATTTGGGTCTTTTTGGCTTTTTTAATCCGTGTCGATTTCGCTGCCGCGGAGATTGCGCCCGCTTTTTTCTTCGCGGCCGGGGCCTTAGCCGGGGCTTTCTTCCGCGGCCGCGGCTTGGGCTCGACTTCCAGCGCAAAATCCGGGCAGTATTTCTCGCACAATTGACACTGGATGCATTTTCCCAAGGAGGCCATTTCGTCGCCCTCGAATTTCAGGTTCTTGGTGGGACAGATGTGGATGCAGGTGAAGCAGTGTTTGCAGTAGTCGCCGGCCCAGGTGATGTGCGGGTCGATCGGCTTCCGCTTGGCCTCCATCAATCCTCCCTGCCCTTCCCGGGATCCGCTGAAAAATATGAGAAATCATACAGGCGGTCGATTTCCCGGATCTTCAAGCGCAGGAGATAGATGAGCACGGCGATGGAAAGCCACAGCCATCCCAGGAACACATAGACGGCGATCCTCTCCTTGATATCCTTGGGCCCGGCGAAGATCTTTTCCGGTTGTGTCTCAGCCCCGGCCTGGGCCCCGGGCTCCGTCTGAACCTGTGGCATGGTCGGGTTGCGGATCAGGGACGGCTCCCGGGACCCGGGCCGGATCCGGGGCGTCGAGAGCTTGGAAATCTCCGGCCCTGCGATAAGTGCAGCCCGATCGCCTCGGCCTCCGGCAGCCACCGGTGGGGATGTCAATAACAGCAGCGCCGGGATCACAACTATGATCTGGCCTAAGAGGGGGGAGACGGTTGGCCGTATCCTCATAACAGGCTCCAAACGGTCATGAGAACGGCATAGGCAATAAAGGCATAGGCAGAGGCGGTGATGATTTTGCCTCGTCGTTCCTCGGGTTTGGTGTCGAAGAAGGGAAGGAAGAGAAAGAGGGCGAGAAAGAGCGCCATCGCCAAGACGGCCAGCGTTTCCCCGCTGACAAAAATCACATGGGCCGGGAAGATCTTGAGGGTCTGGAACAGGAAGAGGAAATACCACTCGGGCTTGATGCCTTCCGGGGCCGGGGCCATGAGGTCCGCCGGACCGCCCAGAGCGTTGGGCAGCAGGATGGCCGCAGTGAGGAGCACGCCCAACAGCACCAGCCAGACCACCATCTCGCGATACACGAAATTGGGCCAGAAGGGGATGGTCTTGATCCGGGAACTTTGCCGCTCCGAATCCAGGGGATAGCTGATGCCGTGTTTCTGGATGAGAAAAATATGGACCGCCAGCAGCAGGAACGCCAGCACCGGAAGGATGCTGACGTGGATCCCGAAAAAGCGCGTCAGCGTGTCCCCGGTGACATCCTCGCCTCCGCGTAGGAGCTTGGTGACCCAAACGCCCACCCCCGGGATGGCGCGCGGGATGTCGGTGCCGACCTTGGTGGCGGAGAGGGACAGTTCGTCCCAGGGAAGGAGGTATCCGGTGAAGCCGAAGAACAGCGAGATGAGCAGCAGAAACACCCCGCTCATCCAGGTCAGTTCTCGGGGCTGGCGGTAGGATTTGGTGATCCAGATGCTGAGCAGATGGATGAAGACGATGGCGATCATGAAAGAGGCCGACCAGCTGTGCACGGACCGCATGATCCAGCCCATGGGCACCTCGGTCATTATGCGGGCCACACTGGCATTGGCTTCCTCCAGGGTGGGCTTATAATAGAACGCCAGCACGAAGCCGGTCACCACCTGGATAACGAAGAACATGAGGATCGCGCTTCCGGTGTAGTACCAGATGGTGTGTTTGTGTTGGGGGATTTCCTTTTTGGTGAGAAATCCGAGAATGTCGGAAAGCCCCAACCGGTCCTCGAACCACTCATGAAGTTTTTTGACCTTCATGTGGATTTGCCCCCCGGCTTGCGGATGACCAGGTTCTCTTCTTCGATGGCTACCTCCAGCCGGCGCAATGGGGTGGGTGGAGGCCCCGCGATGTTGTTGCCTTCGGCGTCGTACCATCCGTCATGGCAGGCGCAGTAGAATTTCTGTTGATCGGCCTTCCAGCTCACGTTGCAGTCCAGGTGCGTGCACACCGCCACGAAGGCGGTGTGGGTCCCGTCGCGGTTTTTTTTCAAGGCGCCGGGCTTGCTTCCCCAGGGAAAGCTCTTGACCGCGCCGGCCTCCATATCGCGAAAGTCGGCATAGGGAAGGATGACCTCGTCCGGTTCACGGTAGGGCGGGAAGACGAACCTCACGATGGGGGATATGAAAGTGGCGGCCAGTGCGGCCGCCCAACCGCCCAACAGGCCGTTGAGAAAGTTGCGGCGGGTGAAAAGCGAGTGTGGTATCTTCATGGTCGTCTTTTAAAGATGCGCGTCATTTTGGCGGCGAATAGCCTCCGTCGCAGGGCCAGGATGCCGTCGGCCGGCCGCACCTCCTTGGGGCACACCTCGTTGCATTGGAACACCGTGTCACAGCCCCATATCCCTTCCTGATGGTCTACGCGCGACCAGGACGCATACGGCCTCCGGTCCCGCGGATCATTGACGAAGCGGTAGAGCTTGGCCAGGGCCGCCGGCCCGAGGTAGCGGCCGTCCCGGGACGCCACCGGGCAGACGCTGTAGCAGCAGGCGCACAGGATACAGGTGATGAACTGGTAGATCCCCTCCATCTCCCTCTCGTCGATCCCGTGGCCCGCCTCCGGAGTGTCCTCGGGATTGATGATATAGGGCTCGATCTTCTCCAGGGCGTTCCAGAATGGGGCCATGTCGACGAAGAGGTCCTTCTGAATCTCGAGGTTGGGAAGCGGTTCGATGATGATTTCGGATGACTCCAGCGCCTTGACCGACGTCAGGCACGCAAGCGTGGTCCTGCCGTTGATGACCATGCCGCAGGATCCGCAAACGGCCTCCCGGCAACTGTAGCGGAAGGCGAGCGTGGGGTCCTGTCGGTCCCGGATGTCCTTCAGGGCCTCCAGGACGCTGTCGGTGGGGCCCGGCCGGTGCCGGAAATCCTGGAAGTAGGGCTTCGGATCTTGGAGCGGGTCGAAGCGCAGGACCTTGAATTTGATTTCCATCTCAGTATTTCCGTTCCATGGGCTGGTACTTGCCGAGCCTGACCGGGCGGTAGCCGATCTCCGGCTCGCCGTCCTTCCAGGTCACCAGGGTGTGTTTGAGCCAATCCTCGTCGTTGCGTTGCGGATAGTCGGTCCGGAAGTGCGAGCCGCGGGTCTCGACCCGGGTGAGCGCGCCCAGAGTGATGACTTCGGCGATATCGAGCATGGAGTCGAACTCCGAGAAGGTGATGAACTCCTGGCAGTAATAGAGGTGGGGCGAGCGGAGGTAGGAGTGATCGAACGCCTCGCGCAGTTCCCGGATCTCCTCCAGTGCGGCGCTCAAATCATTTTGATGGCGGAAAATGCCCACTTTTTCGCTCATCACGGCCTTGAGCCGATTCAGGATCTGAAAAACATTCTCTCCGGAGTCCGCTTTGAGAAATCCCTCCACTTTATCCCGGCGTTTCTCCATTTCCCGCTGCAGAATTTCTTCGGCTCCGGCCGCATCTTGGGCCCCGCTCACATATCGGGAAGCGGACCGGGCCGCGATCTTGCCGAAGACCGCCGCATCGAGGAGGGAATTGCCCCCCAGGCGGTTGGCCCCGTGCACGCTCACGCAGGCGCATTCGCCGGCGGCGAAGAAACCCTCGACCGGCGAGGCGCAGCCTTCATCCACATCGATCCCGCCCATGGAGTAGTGCTGGGCGGGTTGGATCGGGATGGGGGCCTCGACCGGATTGAATCCGCCGAAGTGGATGCATATGTCACGGATGCTGGGGAGCCGTTTGCCGATCTTTTCTTTTCCCAGGTGTCTCAGGTCGAGGTGCACATACTGGTTCTCGAATCCACGGCCCTGGTCGACCTCGGTCTGGATGGCCCGGGCCACGATATCCCGGGGCGCCAGCTCCATGGCCGAAGGCGCATAGTCCTCCATGAATCGGCGGCCCAGGCTATTTAGCAGATGGCCGCCCTCACCCCTCGCCCCTTCGGTGATCAGGATGTTCTTGCCGAACATGGAGGTGGGGTGGAACTGGACGAATTCCATGTCCTTGAGAGGAACTCCGGCCCGGTAAGCCATGCCGATGCCGCTGCCCAAGTTGATGAAGGCGTTGGTGGAACGCAAAAACACACGGCCGTAGCCTCCGGTGGCGAAGATGACCGCCCGGGCGTGGATGGCGGTGATCACGCCCGTGGAGAGATCATAGGCCGTGACTCCCAGGCAGCGTCCGTTGTGCACCACCAGATCGGTCACCAGCCATTCGTCGTAGAAATTGACCTGTCGCTTGATGCACTGCTCGAACTGGGTGTGCAGGATGACCTGTCCGGTCTTGTCCGCAGCGTAACAGGTGCGCGGAAATCCGGCCCCGCCGAAGGGCCGCTGCGCAATCACACATCCGGGGAACCGGCTGAAAGGAACGCCCATGTGTTCGAGCTCGTACATGAGCTGGACCGCTTCCCGGCACATGAGCTCGCAGGCGCTCTGATCCGCCAGGTAGTCGCTGCCCTTGATGGTGTCGAAGGCGTGCTTTTCCCAGGAGTCGTCGCCGCCGTCGGGATGGTTTCCCAATGCGGCGTTTATCCCCCCTTGGGCCGCTACAGAATGGGAGCGCAGCGGATGGACCTTGGAGATGACCGCCACATCCAGCTCGGGATCGCTGTACATGGCGGCGGACAAGCCCGCCAAACCTCCGCCGACGATGAGGATATCATGTCTGATCATAGGGTCAATAATCTCGGGTGAAATAAAGCACCAGCAGGAGTGCGCTCACCACTCCGCCCAGCAGGGTGAACAAGCGGAAAAGCCGCTTTTCGTTGCGGAAGCCCATGTCCATGATCACAGTGCGGAGTCCGTAAAACGCGTGGTACACACCGGAGATGATCAAAAAGGCATCCGTCAAGGGATTGGTGTGCAGAACCAGGGCCCAGTCGGGCTTTTGATCCTTTGTCATGAGAAAAAAGGCGGTAAGGAATTTGATGGCCAGAAGCACGATCAGAAGGAGACCGCTCACGCGGTGCACAACCCACACAAACATGGCGTTTCCTCTCTTTGTGATGAAATCAATGGCCGCCTGACAGATCCGCCGAGCAACGCACTATCATCATATTTTTTGGCCGGGCTTTGTCAAGGGAAAATCGGGCCGTCCATGGAGGGTTTGATTCGGAGTCGTTTCGGACCCCTATTCATCCGAGTATGGATATGAATGGATAAATTGTATATTGTATAGTATGAGAACTGGTTCCACCGTATGCCATGGCCGGCCGCTCAGCCCTAATGAGGGAGATTTTCATGCCTTTTGATTCCCTTCGTGGGCCCTGCCTGACGGAGAAAAAGCCCGAACGGCCGGAAGCGGAGTGGACTCGTCCTCCGGCAAAGACGCAAGTGAATCAAACCCGGGACGAGTTGAAAGGAGACGCTGGGATGGATGACATCAACTATGCTCCGGTATGTGGAATATACTGCGGCCGATGTCAGTTCCTGGGCCAACAATGCCCGGGATGCGGTTATGTGGAGGGGAAACCCTTTTGGACCTCACAGATCCCTACGGGGATTTGCCCTCTTCATGACTGCTGCCGCAATCAGAAACGGCTCGAACACTGCGGCCTGTGCGTGGATTTTCCCTGCCAAATATTCCTCGAGCTGCGAGATCCCGATATGAGCGATGAAGAATTTCGGACCTCTCTGGCAGAGCGGCAAAAGGAATTGAAAAAAAGATCAGAAATAGGGACTCGCCGATGGCTGCGGGAAAAGCGCGTCGAGTAACGAGCCGCTGGACTGTAGATTGGGAGCTTTCCCAGTACCTGTTAGTCTCCCTAAGGGGCGGATGATGCTGACAATCTGACGGGAGTATAAGTCCACGGAAGCCGAGGAGAAATGCAACAGTGATGAATTTGGAGGACTTGGGCTGGGATCGGTTTTTTGACGATCATTTCGCATCGTATCGCGCGCGGGGCCTTAGTGCGATGCGCATTGTCCGCGAGCACCGACAAAGATATACCGTCTATGGTGAGCAGGGAGAGTTTGCGGGCACAGTTTCGGGGAAGTTTCGCTTTGAAGTTGATCGGAGAGGGAAGTTTCCCGCCGTGGGGGATTGGATCGCCGCTTCGGTCCGCCCGCAAGAGGGGAAGGCGACCATCCATGCCCTTCTTCCCAGAAAGAGTGTTTTCAGCCGTAAGGTCGCCGGACAGGTGACCGAGGAGCAGGTGATAGCCGCCAATATCGATACCGCATTCATTGTGTGCGGATTGGATTCGGATTTTAATCTAAGGCGCATCGAACGATATCTGTCGGTGGCTTGGGAAAGCGGTTCGCAGCCGGTCGTTTTATTGAACAAAGCCGATATCTGTCCCGAGGCCGAGGCCCGGAAAATAACGGTCGAATCGATTGCTCCGGGAGTGTTTGTCCATACCATGAGTGCGGCCCGAAGAGCCGGCTTGGATACCCTGATGGAATACATTCCGAAAGGGAAAACGGCTGTTTTTTTGGGCTCTTCCGGCGTCGGTAAATCCACCATCATCAATGCTCTCTTGGGTGCCGGACGTCTCGAAGTCCGAGAAGTAAGGGTATTTAAGAGCCGCGGGCGGCACACGACCACGTTCCGCGAACTGATGATGCTTCCGAATGGGGGAATGGTCATCGATAATCCCGGCATGCGGGAATTGCAGGTTTGGGGCGATGACGAAGGATTGAAACAGGTCTTCTATGATATCGAAGAACTGGCCATAAAATGCCGTTTCAAGGATTGTACCCATCAAATGGAACCCGGGTGTGCCGTGCAGGAGGCCGTAAACAAGGGATTCCTGGATCCGGGAAGGCTGCAAAACGCTTTAAAATTGAAAAGGGAATTCGCTTATTTGGCGGACCGGCAGACCATGAAGGCGAGCGCCATTGAGAAAGCCCGCTGGAAGAAGATCAGCCAGTATGCCAAGCATCTGAAGAAAAGAGATAAAGCGAGATGAAAAGCGAAACGGAGGCGATTGAAAGAGTGAAACTATAGCCGGCGGCGGGTGGAAAATCGATTCGTGATGGGATATGATAAATGGCTCGGGTGGCTTTGATCATGCTTGCCGCACAAAATCCAGACGGGGAATCGTGCCCCCGAAGACGGATTCCGTTATCCCTGTGTTTCCCGTTCCTTTTGTGCTGTCTGCTCATTCCGGCCCCGGCAGGAGACGTTATGACCAACTCGCAAGTCCCGCTACCCCGGACCGTGGGATCCTGGACGAGGCCGGCTTCGCCTCAGGTTGTCAATGCCCAGAACATCTTCGATTATATGAACGGAGCCGGGGAGCTCTACCTGGGTTATGGATTCGATCACCTCGATGTCTTCACCTACTCGTCTCCCGGCCGGGAGAGCATCCTGGTCGAGGTGTATTTCATGCAGACGACGGACGACGCCTTCGGGCTGCTCTCGTTGGATTGGGGAGGAGAAGCGGTTGAATTAAGACCTTCGGTCTCTCTGCCGGATCAGAAGGCCCCTCCCTCCCGGCCGCGGGCCCTGTACGGCGAGGGGCTGGTGAGGCTGTGTGCGGGAAGGCTCTTCGCACGGATCATGGCGGAGCGGGAGACACCGGATTCTCGCCGGGCCGTGCTCGAATTGGGCCGCTCGGTGGCGCAGGGCCGGGAGCTTACGCCTGAACCGAAACTCCTGCAGGAGCTTCCCCGATCCTTGGCCGGTGGATGGCATCTGCTCGGAAGCCGGGCCAGCTTTTTTCGATCCCACCTGGTGCTGAACTCCATCTATTATTTAAGCTCGGAGAACCTGTTGGATCTGGGACACGACATCGAGGCGGTGACGGCGGTTTATGAGAGGACCGAGGCCGCCTCCCCCAGGCGGCGCCTGCGCTGGTTTGGAGTGCGCTATCCTGATCGCGATGCCGCCCTCGAGGCGCTGGGCCATTTCCACAGAGTGTATCTTCCCGAATTCCCCTTCCGGTCCGACTCGGACTCCTCCGCCCCGCTGAAGGGAATTTTCCCGATCGAGGACGGCTGGCTGGGGTATTGGCTCAAAAATGACGCCCTGACGTTTCTGTTCGAATGTCCGGATCGAGAGACCATCGACCGCATATTTGCTTCGCAATAAAAGGATCCATTGGAAGGAGAGCACACATGAGCAAAAAGGGCAGAATCCTAACCAGAAGAGACTTTATCCGCGGAACCGTCGGCGCCACGGTCGGTGCGTCGGTCGGTGCCACGATCATGGGTCGGGCCGTGCTGGCAGCCGGACAGGGAGCCTCCGGTCAGAGTCTGGTATCCGTGGTGAGGGATCAAAACGCCATGAATGCCGATCATGTCGTCAATCCCGAAGTCTTGCGGCCCATGGTGGATAAGACACTGCAGTCCACAACCGGAAAGACATCCACCAAAGACGCGTGGCTCAGCCTGGTTACGCCGGATGACACTATCGGATTGGTCCCCACGCCTCATCTCAACCCGACCCACCGGGAGGTAGTGGACGCGGTGAAAGCCTCTTTGATCGAAGCGGGGATTCCGGAGTCGAAGATCGTCGATGCGCAGGGGGGGCCGGACAAACCCAAGGCATGTACCGCCCTGATCGGCCTGCCCGCTCTCAAGGCCCACTGGCTGACCGGAATCGGCACGGTTTTGAAGCTCTATATCATGTACTCGGGAGCCCCCAGCGCTTATCACGACCAAAACAACATCAAGCTGGGGGAGATCTGGAATCTGCCCTCTGTCAAGGGCAAAACCCGGCTGGTGCTGGTGGATGCCCTTCATCCGCTGTGCGACAAGGGACCGCAGGTCGACCCGCGGTACAAATGGGCGTACAACGGACTGATTGCGGGAACCGACCCGGTGGCCGTGGAGACGGTGTGTCTGCGCATCATCGACCAGAAACGCCGGCTCCTGCAGGGGGAGCCCTGGCCGCTCACGCCTCCACCGTTGTGTGTCGAAGCGGCCGACAAGACCTACCGACTGGGAACCAGCGATTGGAACAAGATCAGGGTCACGCATCACGGCTGGGAAGAGGCGCTCCTCCTGGGATAAGGCCACTCATTCCCAAATGCGCACCCGATCGAAATCTTTCGGAAACCGGATGACGCCCAAATCCGGCTTGTAATTTCTGTTACCGTGTATCATGCTTAATACATAAGGAGGCATCCATGCAAAAGATCACTGTGTCGCTCGGGCTCTTCATCGTCCTCTGCGGCTTAGCTGCGGCTCAGGATACACCGGAGCCCGTTCTGGTCAAAGGCGATGTGGAGAGGTTTATCCAGACCTACCCCGTCCTGGTCGAGAAGCTGACGGAGATGGGAATGAAATACGATGCCCATGAGGGGGATTATTCTCTCCCGGAGGCGGTTCAGGTCAGCACGGAATTCCAGGCGCTGCTGAAAAAGCACGGCTGGGAAGAGGCGTTCTTCACGAAGATGCCGGTGATTCTCCTGGGATACGCCGCCATCGAATACAAGAAGGAATTCCAAGAGATCGATCCCCAGTTCGCCCAAGCCATCAAGGAGATCGAATCCAATCCGGGGATGTCCGAGGCCATGAAGAAGCAGATGATCGAACAGATGAAGGCGGCCCAAGGGATGATGAAAAGCCAGGAGGGAGGGCTGCAGCAGTCCATCCATCCGAAGGATCTGGAGCTTATCGGCCCCAAGGTGAAGGAGCTGAAGAAGATCCTGGAAGAGGAGGATTGAGCCGGGGCTCGAGGCCCCGGCCCCCTCAGCGTTTATTTGTCCGCTACTTCTTTTTCTCCTGCTTTTTTTTCCCCTCGGTAGATTCGGCGGCTGCCTGCTCGATTTTCTGGATCAGGGACGCCTTTTTGGCTTTGAGCTCTTTAAGTTTGAGTTCGAGGTCTTTCTTCTTTTTAGCGTCGTCGGTATTTTCGTACGCGAGCTTGATCTCCGCGATCTTTTCATCCAGAATCTCCGGGGTCACCTTGACGGCCACCTTGACGTTTCCCGCCTTCATACCGTCGCCGTTGTCGCCATTGAGCACGGCTTGGATCTTCTCCTCCTTGTCGTAAAGCTTCACCAGGGTCTGCTTCAGTTGCTTTTTCTTCTCCGGATTTTCGGTCTTCTCAAGCGCCACTTTCACTTCTTCGATCTTTTGCCGGTTGATCTCGAGTTCCTGCTTGATCTTTTTGATCTCTTTCTTCTTCAGTTCCTGCTTAATCTGTTCGGCTTTGATGGCCTCTTCTTTTTTCTGCTGGTCGGTTTTCTCCTGGGTCTGGGGGGGAGAATCGGCCTTCGCGACCAATCGGGGCTCGGCCATCGCCAGCACCAGGAAGGCCGCGAGGGGGAGCACAAGCAGCAGCTTGAGCTTGGCCGGCCCCTTGGATTTGATTTTTGTCATCATGGTTAGTCTCCTTTTGATTTGTGATTGGTGAAAATTGTGGGCGAGCTCGACCAGTTTTCCTCCCACGATCTGCTCCAGGATGAGCATCTGATAGCCGGCGGTGCTACAGCCCTGCGCAATGACTGCGTGGTCCGCCATGTACTCGTGGGTCTCTTTGAGAGATTTTTTGTATGGCCATACAAAAGGATTAAACCACTGCAGGATCGTGACCAGCTCCATGAGCATCACGTCGATGGAGTGGTACTGTTTTATGTGAACCCGCTCGTGCGCGAGGATGCGCGAGATACTCTGGGGCGGGATCGTCTCGGGATTGAGGAAGATGTAGCGGAAGAAGGAAAACGGCTGGATGTCCCGGTCGACAAAAATATAGCGGCAGTCGCGGTTGTCCTGGCCGGGACAGGTCCGGATGGCGCATGAAATCCGAATGAGCTGAGAGATAAAGCGTGCGCCCAGGATTAAGACCCCTATCGCATAGACCGCCCCCAGAATCAAAGTCGCCGACACCGCAGGCCCGGCTGCGAAGGGAAGGGCCGGGCCTTCGAACTGGAGCGAGGCGGCCTCGGCGGTCTTTAAGGGAGAGGATATCTTGAGCAGGGGGATTACGATCGAGGCGATCAGGGCCGACACCAGATACAGGCGGTTGAGCCCGAAATACGTCTCGTTGCGGAGCAAAACCCAGTAGATGGCATAGAACAGAGCCAGGCAGACGCCCGACTCAAGCAGGAATTGGAGTAAATTATCCATCGTCCTTTCTCTTTTGCTTCTGGATTTCCCGGGTGATCATGGTCTTGATCTCCTCCAGCTCGCTGACAGTGAGGGTGCGGTCCTTGGCAAAAAAAGACACCATCTCCGGATAGGAGTCCTGGAAGTATTTTCGTACGAAATTGCGGATGAAAAGTTTGGTGTACCTCTCCTTGGTCACCACGGGATAGTACTCATGCGTCTTGCCATAGGCCTTGTGATCGACAAATCCCTTTTTCTCCAGGATCCGCACGATGGTGGACACCGTGTTGTAGGCGGGTTTCGGATCGGGAAGATGCAGGAGGATGTCTTTGACAAAGGCCTTCCCCAATTCCCATAAGACATGCATGATTTGCTCTTCGGCTTTGGTCAATTCTTTCATGTCGCCTGTAATATAAAACTAAACCCTTAGTTTGTCAACTATATATTTAGTTGAAGAGCGATTTTGTTCCGGGCGGCACGCACTAATCCCAGGATCCGCCCGGTTCCTTCCTTTGACTCGCATTTTCGTTCCTGATATCCTATATTCAATGTGATAAGGGGATTCCGGCCCGGGCCGGGACAAAGAAGGTCCGAGATAAATAATACAGAATCTCAGGAGAGAGACCATGACCCATAATCCCATGCTTTTTTCACCCACCCGCCGACAGTTTTTGCGGGAGATTCTACCGGCGGGGGCCTTCTCCTGCCTGGCGCTCGGCGCTCTTCCGGCTCGATCCGGCGAGGTGGATAATGGAACGCTTCAATCAGAAGGGCATAAATTTTTGGATGATACCGGATTGAATTACCAGCAGCTTTTTGCGTTCGCCTACAGAATCTATGTGATTCCGCTTTTAAAGAGAATGGCGGAGGAGATGGGGCAGGAAAAATTCTTTGAGATGCTGAAATCACTGGCTTCCGAAGTGGCGGTCGTGCAGCAGACGCGGGACATGTGGAACGAGCTGCTATCCGGGGTCTTTTGGAATCATGTATTGACCCGTGAGATCATCGAGGATTCCGAAACAGCCCTAAGATATAACGTGACGGAATGCCTGTGGGCCAAGACTTTCCGCGAGTCCGAGGCCGGAGACATCGGCTTTGCCTTGTTTTGCCATCCTGACTTCGCCCGGGCCAGGGTGGCGCATCGCAAGCTCCACCGGACGAAAACGCTGATGCAGGGCGATGAACACTGCGATTTCTATTTCGAATTAGCTGCCTGACGCAGAAGGACACGACATCGAATACTTATGCAGGAGTGCGAATTCTTCCGGATGGCGTGCCGCAATAATTGAACAACTCTCGAGACTGGATCGGTGTCCGCTTATCGACATTTCGACAGAGCCGCATCGATTTTTTCGGCCAGCGCGGGATTGGGCTGGCACCCCGACGCTTTCATGGCGTCGAGGAGTGATTGCAATTCCGTACAGTAGGCCTCGAGTTCAGACTGGCAGAATTCCTCCGGGGTGGGATTCGCGAAATCGGGCCTTCCCTCCTGCCCGTCCTGGTTGTAGCACTGCTGCATGTGTTTCCGTTCGTGGGCGACCACGGCATCGGCGCAGGCTGAACAGTATCCGTTGCGCATCAAATAATCCTTAAATTCTTGGAAAGAGACCCCTCGTTTTCCCTCCACCACCAGCTCGCAGGTCCGGGAGTGGACGTAGGCATCGACCGTGAAACTCTCTCCCTCATCGACATTCTTTACCGCCTCATCGGTATTGGATGCCTCTGTACAGCTGGGAGCGGCATGTTTTTCCAGCCAACGTATTGCGTTTCGTACTGCGCCTTCCAGATTCTCACATTCTTTATTCTCCGCCGGGCGTCCAGAATCCCCCAGGCGTTGTTTGCCTGCATTCCCCGGAACCGGGTCTGCGGCCGGATCAAAGATCAAGGGATCCGGGTGCGTGGCCAAGGAACGTGAAACAGCGGCCAGCCAGGCTCTTTTTACAAGGTCGAGCGGTTCCTTGATCCATTCTCTGCTTTCCGTAACATTCACGCGGGCCGCATCGGATAGAGCCTGCGCATAATGGGCCAGATCGGTTAGCTCTTCTTTCTGGCTTTGAGATAGCTGCGGGACTTCGGCGAGTCCTCCCATGATTTGCAGACCAGTCAAAAGACCGTCCAACTCTTCGCCGTGCTTTTTCGTTCCAGCCAGTCGTTCTTGAAAATTATGAGCGGGATCCGGCGGCGCAGAAGAGGCCGGAGCGTCGGAGGGAATCCCGACCAGCGTCCAACCGCTGTCTTTCCATTCGGTTCGATGCTCGCTCACTTTTTCGGGATGGATGATTTTGCGATGTATAAGTCGGATGGAACGAAAAGTAAAGCCGCGCAAACCGGAATGTCCAGGATCGGTGACGGCTGCATCTGTATCCGCGTAATCGGTCTCGATCCGATTTCCCTGCTCATCGGCGATCGAAACGATCCGTCCCTGTGGATCCCGCTCGACCTGGATGGTTTCGGGGACATAGAGCTCGATCTGTGTGCGCGAGTAGGAAAGGGGAAAATACCGGATAAAATATCCGTCGGGATGAAACGACCAGCGGCCCCAGATCACGGCCCGGTCCTCTTCATGGGAAGGCGGATCCCCCCGCAATACGGCGACCTGTTCCAGCTCCTCATAGGTCGTATTGGCCTGGGTTAACATGTTCCTAAGCCGGGCCTCCGCCTCCATCGTCTGGCGGACAAGAGGCGGCAGCTTTGCAAAGGTTTGGTACATCAGGTTGTCGGGAACCAGTCCCAGCGCTCCGCCTTCCAGGCTCAGAATTTCCTCTTCGGTCAACAGCAGGGCGGCGGTAAGCTGCATGGCCCGAGGCATACGGCTGATTTTGGTGCGGGCGATTATGGCCCATAAAAGGACCTGGATGTCCCGTTGGGGAATCTCGGGATGGGCATATGAAGCATGCAGCACATGACGGACGATATCAGCGCGCGAACCCTTGAGGGGAGCGTAGAGATATCCGAAACCGCCGCGGTCTTCATCCGGAGCATAGGTTCCGGCCTTGAGACAATAGCTCTGGCAGTCGAAGATAAAGAAGCCGGGCCGGTTCAGGATAAAGCCTCCCTCGGGAGTCCGGGGGAGATCGGTCATCGGCAGGGCCTGTTCGGGATTGAAATCATCCAAGAATGGGACTTCGGTGACGGCGTCGGCTATGTTGGTGGTGAGGCTCGGTTCGCTTTTGAGGATATCGGTGAAGCTGGGGATCTCGGAGGGTATTTTCTTCAGGAGTTTCTTGAGCTGGCCCAGTCCGATGGTGGTCGATAGCAACAGGCATCCGATAACCGAAGCCAAAACCAGAATTCGTCTCATCCCGATCCTCCTTAGGAGATATGAGGGATAACCGGATCATCCTCTTAAATAATAAGCCAATCCCTGGAATCTCCGGATAAACTTACCACACCTAAGCCAGCACGGCAATGGGGGAAAATGAAGCAACGATTCGGGTAGCTTGTTAATGGGGTATTTTTTTGATAAGTTAGAAAAACAGAACGCTGGTTCTATGGCGGGATGGCGAAACCATCATACACGGGGCATCGATAGAAAGATGTTCGAGAAGGAGGCGAAATGAAGCGGCATGCCTTTGTTTGGTTGATATGTGGAATTATTTGCTGTTACGGACTCTCGTCAGCCGCTCCTCCCGAATCCCTTAAACTGGAGGGATTTTTCCTGGGAATGGGAAGATCGGATGTTGACAAGGTTTTTCAGGATTTAAAAAGCCGTGCTGTGGCGGAATTCATTTCCCTGGAGAGAGTCGAATTCCGAGATCTTATATTAGTGGATAATGAATTCAGCAGCATGGGGAACAAAATCGAATTAAATTACGACGATAATGGACGGGTCGTTTACATAAAGCTCCAATACAAAACGGTGGACATTCTTTTCCAGGCCGGGGCTTTGAGCGCCGAGGATTTTGTAGAGAAAGTTTCCGCGGACCACAAAATCCCGGAAATGAAATTCGAGGACATGGGCATGGTCAAAACCTGGACCTATTCCAGTGAGGAGCTGGGATATTCTCTATCCATCGATGATTATAAGAACGTCACGCTGAAGATCCTTTAGGCCTGCCTCGGCATCCGTCGAACTGCGGCTATGCCTTCAATGCCGCGCACAATCAACTCTCGGAGCTGTGATGGCTGTCTGGCGATGCACGCCCTCGTTTTGACTTCCCGGAAAGCCTATGCCAGAATAATTTTGGGATGATGAGGAAGATCGCGCGTCGCCGCTTCCTGGAACAGTCCTTGACTATGACAGGTTCTCTGCTGGTCTTTCCCTATCACCCATCCTCACGAAAGGCGGTGGCCATGACTTCGCAAACATCTCATACCCGATATCCTTCCTATCTTAACCTGTATGAAAGCGGAATTCTCGATCAGAGAACCCAGGAGCTTAAAGCGATCTATGAGAACTGCACCTTGTGCCCGCGTGACTGCCGGGTTGACCGGACCAAGAAACAACTGGGCAAATGCCAGGCCACGGCCACGGTCAAGATCTCGAGCGCTTTTCCGCACTTCGGCGAGGAGAGGCCTTTGGTGGGGCAAAAGGGATCGGGCACCCTCTTTTTATCTCACTGCGGCCTACGGTGCATCTACTGCCAAAACTATACCCTGAGCATGGAGGGTGAGGGCATCGAAGTGCCGGATGAGCGGGTGGCCGAGGCCATGATCAAACTGCAGAAATTGGGCTGCCACAATATCAATTGGGTGACTCCGACCCACTATATGCCGAGCCTGGTCAACGCCCTGCGGCTGGCCGTTCCCATGGGATTGAACCTCCCCGTCGTGTACAACACCAGCGGTTATGAAAAACTGGAGAATTTACAGATGCTGGATGGGATCGTGGACATCTATCTGCCGGATTTCAAGTACTGGGATCCGACGATGGCGGGACAATATTCCAGCGAGGCGTACAATTACCCTCATTATGCCCGCTCGGCATTCAAAGAGATGTTCCGCCAGGTCGGGGACCTCAAAAGGAATGGCCGGGGGGTGGCCCGCCGGGGATTGATGGTCCGGCATCTGGTGCTGCCCAATCGGGTGGCGGGGACGCGTGAGATCCTGAAGTTTATTGCCGAGGAGCTGTCGCCGACGACCTATGTCAATATCATGCGTCAGTACCGTCCCGAATATCGGGCCCGCGAGTTCAAGCCGATCGATCGGCGCATCAGCAACGGCGAGTATACCGAGGCCCTGGGTTGGGCCAAGGAATTCGGCCTCACCAATCTTGACCGCTAGTTTTTTTTAATCCGGCTGCATTCTCGCAATATTTACTTGAATAAAAAGTCGTCCACCCTCGGTTAAAAGGTGATCCAGCCCACGGCCTTGAGGATCTCCAGATACTTAACCAGCGCCTCTAAGCCCAGCGGCCGTCCGGTCTCGGCCGCGACCCTATGGCGGATCTCCGTGATGGAGCGCTTCCCGTTGATGTAGTTGGGGACGGCTCGTCGTTGAGCGGCGTATAGGCCTATCTGCTTGAGCGCGTCCGGGTTCTGTTTTACGTATTCTCGATAGGCTTCACTGCGCTCCACGTAGAATTCCCTGGCCCGCGCTTCCGGATGGATATATGGAATCACCTCGCTGTACATGATGGACTCGGCGCTGGGTTCCGGCTCTCGCGGAGCCGGAGTGTCCAGCTCTTCCGCCTTGAGCCGGGCATAACCCAGCAGCTGGTGAAGGAGCCCCTCCCGGTACAGCCGCCATTGGGACACATAGTCCTTGACCAGGGCCTGCGCCTTTTCCGATCCGGTGAATACATCCCGGGTTGATTCGACGGCCCCGATCTCCCGAGCGACGGCTAGATCCACCAGGTCGAGTGCTCCTTCCAAGGCGTCCTGGAGCCGGTCGGCAGTCGCGCCTTCCAGCCGCCGCAGCGCTTCTGGCAGCTCCCGTTTCCCTACCCGCTCAAAACCGAAGGCCGAGACCGAGTCCAGCAGCTTGGCCAGGACATCGTCCGTGCAGTCGGCGGCGGCCCAGGCCATGGCGGCGCCGATGAAGGCGGTGCGCTTGAGCTGGGTGGGATCGGATTTATCCGGAGTATCGGTGTCTGCGTGATACCATTGATCGGGCCAGATGTTGAGTTCGATCCCGGGGACGGCCACGGCCGGGTTATTGAAACAGATGTGGTCGCTGCCGCCGGTGGGACAATGCGTGAAGTAGCGGAAGGCATCCCGGGAGCCGTTTTTTTCCCACATAGGCCGGGGGAAATACTGACCACCGCTCCGGCCGCGCGGGGAGTCCGGCAGATACACGATATCGTTGGTGCGCCAGACATAGTTCATGACCGCATCCCCTAGCCCATCCAGGTAGCTGGGCAGGTGGTTTGTGCATTCCGTCATGGTAAAGAGGGCGTTGTTCTTGCGCAGCGCCTCACCCACCATATCCATGTTGATGTTGGCACTGTACCGGTCCACCAGCTCCGGATTCTGTTTAAAATGCTCATAGGTTCCGGAGATCTCGTTCGGCCAGAGAAAATAGATGGTCCGACGCGGTTGAGGCAAGGCATCCTGTTCGATCAAACTGCTGAGCGCCCGCAGGATCTCGAGCTGAACCACGCACCCGCTCATGTTGTCGTTGGCCCCCCGCTTGGTGTAGCCTTCGAACAGATGGGCGCTGAAAATGATCCCCTTGGCATCCGGTTCCTCCCCGGGTATCCAGCAGAACACGGTCTCGAACTTGTCCGGATAGGTTTCGATCCTGGTCTTGCATTGCACGGTGATGTTTTGCCCGCTTTCCACATCTTCCAGCAGCTCCGACCACTGCCGCCAGGAGATGGTGAATCCGAACTTGAGGTTCTCGCCTTGGCCGTAGCTTCCCCTCCCGTACACCACCTGATCGGGATCGAAATAGCGCTCCCGGGACGAAAAGGATACGATGCCGCGCACGCCGGCCGCATCCAGGGCCTGGGCCGTGTTGCGGTTGGCATGGGACCACATCAGGGCGATCGCGTCTTTGTATCGCTCCGGGGCTTTCCCTTCGACCCAGGCCTTGATGGTGTCCCTGGTAAGCGGCGGGATATAGACGAGATCGCCCGTCAGGTCCACGCTGGTGGAGCTGGAAGCCACCAGGGCGGCATCCGCCTCCAGGCGGGCCACCAACCGCTTTTGGGGCTTTGTGATCCAAAACTCGGCTTGAAGGGGATAATCGAACTCCCGATCTCGAGGCGTGCGCTCGAGCCTTACGGTCTCGATCCCGTACCGGCGGACCATGTCGTAGATCCTTTGAGCTTCGTACAAGGTGTCGCTGAACTCGCGGGGATCGCGGATCCAGGGCGCGCCTGCCAGAATGACCTCGTTATTAAAAATGATCTGGCCGGAGATCTCGTTGGCCAGCAGGGTCAGTATCTCCTGGGATAATGGAGTCTGAAGGACCGGATAGCCGCGCACGGATTGATTTCTCTGGGCAAAAAGTGCAGCGGCCAACAGCGGAATGACCGCGGCCCAAATCCATTTGGCGGATCGATGACAAGACGCTTTATGCATTTTACACCCTCCTCAGAAGACGCATTCACTAGAATTCAGAAACCTAGAATGATTAACGGATTTCCAGGATATAAGGTTATATCAAGAGAGCGTCATGATTCAATCAGAATTCGACAGGAGTTAGACCGGAAAGGTGGGATTTTGTCTGCGTAGAGGAAATATCAGCCAACCGGCAGGGATAGGTCGGGTTAGATGCCTTAATAGGTGTAAATCAGATGAACCAGGACGCGGCCGACCTGGTCGAGCGAAGCGGCGGAACATTTGTCGGGAGTATCCGCCAACGTGTGCCAGTACGGATAGTCGAGATCGATGAGGTCGATGCAGGGAATCCCGATCTGAAGCAGCGGGATGTGATCGTCCATGACCGATGAGCCTGCTGCAGCCTTGAAGGCGTTGCAGCCCAATTCCGCGGCTATGGCCCAAATCCGGTCCACCACCGGCCGGGCATAAGCACGGGAGTTGGCTTCCTGATAGATGGCCAGGTCGGCATCGCCGATCATATCGATCAAGACCCCCAGCCGCGGGTGCTCCTGACGGCCAAGGTGGCGTGCGTAGTAGGCCGCACCCTGAGCCCAGCTGTCCATGTTG
>Ga0180437_10004155_pt1 | contig 20843 bp, 23 predicted proteins | sample SS_ome_4_FD_132410 | JGI IMG/M metagenome (GOLD analysis project Ga0180437, IMG submission 132410) | Hypersaline lake sediment archaeal communities from the Salton Sea, California, USA - SS_3_D_1 metaG | ecosystem: Environmental > Aquatic > Non-marine Saline and Alkaline > Hypersaline >... | reverse complement strand
TGGAAGTCGAACGCCGTCCTCCCGCGGCGCACCGGCGCCATCACGCGGGTCCGCTGCAGCGCCCGGCCGAGCAGCTCCCGTACGCCGCACTCGTCGATCACGACCTGCTGCGGCACCGATCACTCCAATGCTTCGAACATGTTCTTCGGGACGCCGCACTCGGGGCAGACCCAGTCGTCCGGCACCTCCTCGAACGGGGTTCCAGGGGGGACTCCGTTCTCCGGGTCACCCTTCGCAGGGTCGTAGACATACGTGCACGCCAGACACTGATACTTGGTCATGAAGCAACGCCTCGCAGTTCAGGTTCAACTCGCTCGACTAAACCTTCACCATCCCCTTCAGCTTGCCGGCGATCTTCACGCCGAGATCGCGGCATTCCCTGAGCGCCGCCGCGTCCGGCACATACTTCGTCTTGAGGCCGTCCGCCGCCAGGTCCACTTTCATGTCCCTGAGGATATCCTCGATCTGCCCCACGGCCTGCCCGCCCCAGCCGTAGGACCCGAAGGCCGCGCCGATGAGGCCCCGGGGCCGCAGCCCCTTCACATACGTGAGCACGTCGGCGACCGTCGGGAACATGTTGTTGTTGAGGGTCGGCGAGCCCACGAGCAAGGCGCCTGCATCCAGCAGCTCGACGGCCACGTCGCTGCGGTGGGCGGCCCGCAGCGGCATCAGCTTCACCCTCGCCCCACCGGCGGTCAGCCCCTCGCCTATGGCCCGCGCCATCTTCGCCGTGCTCTGCCACATTGTGTCGAAGACGACGACGGCCGTGTCGCCGCGTTCGCCGGAGGCCCATGTGGCGTACAGGCTCGCGATCCTGTCGCCGCCCTTTCGCCATATCGGGCCGTGGCTCGTCGCGATCATGTCGATATCGATGCCAAGCCCGGCCACTTTCTCCAGCAGCTTCGCTATCAGGGGCGAGAACGGCAGCAGGATGTTGGCGAAGTACCTCGCCGCCTCCTCCTCCAGGAGCCACTGCTGCAGCTCGTCGTCGAACCGCTCGCTGGAGGCCAGGTGCATCCCGAACGCGTCGTTGGAGAACAGCAGTCGCTCCTCGGCCAGGTACGTCATCATGGAGTCCGGCCAGTGGAGCATCCGCGCCTCGACGAAGGTGAGGCCGGCGCTCCCGAGGCTCAGTGTCTCGCCGTCGGCGACACCGGTGACATGGCCGTCGAGGTGGAAGTGCTCCTCCAGCGCCTTCACCCCCATCGCCGAGGCAAAGACCTTCTCCGGATTCAGCGCCTCCAGGACCTCCCGCAGTGCCCCCGAGTGGTCCATCTCAGCGTGGTTCGAGATCACGTAGTCGACCTTTGCCGGGTCGACCACAGAGGCAATGCGAGAGAGCAGTTCTCCGGCGAACGGCGCCTTCACCGTGTCGATCAGCGTGATCTTGTCCGCGAGGATCAGGTAGGCGTTGTAGGTGCTCCCACGGTCGGTGGCATATCCGTGGAAGTCGCGGACGCCCCAGTCTATCGCTCCGACCCAGTAGACCTGGTCTGTGACTTTGACCGCCTCGAAGCTGGATGCAGCCGAGCTCCTCACAGTCGCCTCCTCCGGGGGGTTGTCGTTCTCCCGCGGACCCGCGGCGCTCACTTGCGCCCACAGCGTATCAGGTCGCTCAAAGTCGCGATGTGGCTCATCTCCTCCTTGACAATGTCGTCCAGTCTGGCGGCCCCAAGCCGCTCGGGCACAATTCCCTTGAGGCCGACGTAGAAGACGATTGAGTCCTTCTCCAAGCCGATGGCCGTGCGCAAGACATCCTCCATCGTCTGCTTGCCGGTGAGACGCTCGGCCGGGGCCGACTTCGTGTCGAAGACATTCTTGTCGGCGATCGCGCGCAGGTAGAGCGGAAGCTGGCCTTCGGGGTCGAAGGTAAGCTCCTTACGCTCCTGCTCCGTCAGCCCCGCGCGCATCTCGGTGAAGGTCTGATCGTGCTCCTCCTCCATCGCGGCCAGCTCCAGCAGGGTGTTGCGAGCGTGAGCATCTTGCTCCAGCTCGGCCGCGCGCTCGTAGAAGGCGGCCCCGTTCCGTTCGATCTGGAGGGCCATCTCGAAGACTTCGTCAGCCGTAAAGCGAATGCTCATCAGTCTTCCGACTCACTTCCTGCCTGCCGCTGGCCCAGCTCGCGATCCATCATCAGAAGCGCGTGCGGCGCGTCCTGCACCATCTTCAACTTCTGGACGACCTCGTCGGCGCTCTTCTCCTCCTCCACCTGCTCGGACACGAACCACTGGAGAAAGATATCCGTCGCCGCGTCGCCCTCCTTCTGCGCCAGCTTCACCAAGGCGTCGATCATGCCGGTCACCTTCTGCTCGTGCGCGTAGGCCGCCTCGAAGGCCGCCAGCGGCGAGCCCCACTCGCTCTCCGGGGCGTCGATGGCCGTGAGCGTCACTCGCCCGCCGCGATCCACGATGAAGTCGAAGAACTTCATCCCGTGCGTCTTTTCCTCTTCGGCTTGCACCCGCATCCAGCCCGCCATCCCGCTCATGTTGATCGACTCGAAGTACGCCGCCATCGACAGATACAGGTACGACGAGTACAGCTCCGCGTTCACCTGCTTGTTCAAGGCATCCGACATCTGCTTGCTCAGCATCACGTTCGCCTCCTGTGGGGGCTTCCTCGGATCATGCAGGCGGCCGGCTTCGCTCCCGTCCGCCGCCTACGCGCCCGGGTCCTTCTTCATGCAGAGAAACCAGTCGAGACAGTAGTAGTCGTCCCCGGCCCCATCGACCCGCTCCCTCGCGGTCCCGCACGAGCCCGGCGGCGGGATGATGACATCCTCTCCGGGCCGCCAGTTCGCCGGGGTTGCCACCTTGTGTTCATCGGAGCGCTGCAGCGAGATGAGAAGTCGCTTGATCTCCTCCATGTTCCGTCCCGCGGTCAGCGGGTAGTAGAGGATGGCCCGCACCTTCGCCTCCGGGTCCATGATGAACACCGCGCGCACCGCCTGCGTCGTGCTCGCCGCCGGCTGGAGCATCCCGAACTTGTTGGCCACCTCCATCGTCAGGTCGCTCACGACCGGGAAGTTGACCTCGACTCCCCTCATGCCCCTGAACTCGATCTTCTCCTTGATCGTCCGCAGCCACGCGATGTGGCTATAGGTGCTGTCTATGGACAGCCCGAGAAGCTCCGCGTTCAGCGCCTTGAACTCCTCCGCCATGCTCGCGAAGGCCATGAACTCGGTGGTGCACACAGGCGTGAAATCGGCCGGGTGCGAGAAGAAGATGACCCACTTCCCCGTGAAGTCCTCGGGGAACTTGATGGGTCCCTGAGTGGTCTCCGCCTCGAAAGACGGAGCCTTCTCCCCGATAAGCGGGAGCCCTGCCTGCTGTTCGCGCACAGACATCGCAATCGCCTCCACCTGCTATCTCGGACGTCGGGCCAACGGCCCTTCTACCCTGACTCCGGTCCGCCCTCGGCCGGCGCCCCCGCGTCTGTCTTGCAGCGCGCACATAGCCCGACGAACTCCAGTCGGTGTCCCGTAATGCGGTAGTCCGTCGCCTTCCGCGCCGCCCGTTCCAGCCCCGCAGCGGGCTTTATCGGCACATCGTCCACCCGCCCGCACCGCACGCATCGCACGTGGTAATGCAGTCCCCGCTCCTGGTCGAAGCGCCGCTGCGTGCCGCCGAGGTCCAGCTTCCCGATGATCCCCTTCTCGGACAGCAGCTCGAGATTCCGGTACACAGTGCCCAGACTGATGTGCGGCAGCCGTCTCCGCACCATCCGGTAGATCTCATCCGCGGTGGGATGGGTTCCGGCTTTCGCGAGCACCTCGAGCAGGACCCGCCGCTGGCGCGTCATCCGCAGCTTCTGCTTCTCGCCGGCCCCTTTTCCCATAATAGTAACCATTCGCAAGTATTGCCGCGTGCACCCAGCGGGTCAACGTCAGCCAAGCATCGAATGTTCACTTCCCGCGACAGGGCGAGGACGGGCTTGACCCAATCGTGGAGCAGACGTCGAACATGACCGTTGTAGTTTCTAGAGCCGCCGGCCCCATGCTGTGCAGGGCGCCATCGTTCCAGCGCGGCCGCCGGGTGTACCGAAACGCACCGCTGTCACGAGGAGGCGATCCATGGCAAAGACGACCGTGTTATGGAAAGAGGGCATGCACTTCTGCACCCACGTGCAGTCGGGCCAACTCATGTGTGACGAGTCCTCCGAAGTGGGGAAAGCCTATCCCTCTGCTCCCGAGCTGCTGATGGCCTCTCTCGGGTCGTGCATCGGGTCCGTCCTTGTCTACTTCGCGCAGCGCCGCGACATCTCGCTGGAGGGAATGCGCATAGACCTGGACTGGTCGGCGGCCGAGGAGCCCCACCGTATTGGCGAGATAGACATCGGCCTCGCGTTGCCTGCGACCGTGCCCAAGAAGCAGTACGCCGCGCTCGAGCGGGTCGCGCACGCCTGCCTCATCCACAACACGCTCACCCACCCGCCGAAGATTTCGCTGGCGCTGTCGGCCTCCGCTTGACCGGCGCGCGCGTGCGACTACTGCGCAGAGGCCTCCTCCAGATAGCGCTTGACTTCGGCGTCTGTGAGGTCGGGGAAGGACCGATAGAAGGAGGCCACCGCAAAGGGAAGCGCGTCGGAGACGTAAAGGGCGACTGCCTCGTCCGCCGACCGGGCCACCTTCTCCAGAGAGCTGCGCGGCGTCACCGGAACGGCCGCGACCACGGCCTGAGGCCGCTGCTTGCGCACCGCGCGAATGGCCGCCAGCATCGTGTATCCGCTGGCCAATCCGTCATCGACCAGGATGGCGACCCGCGCCGCGATCTCGGGCTCCGATCGTTTGCCCCGATAGACGGCGGCCCGCCTGCGTATCTCCTGGAGGACCTCCTCGCCGATGGCGTCGATCTCCGAGTCGGCAAGCCCGAGTCTCGCGACCATCTCCTGATCCAGCACGCGCGTCCCGTCCTGCATGATCGCGCCGAAGCCAGCCTCCGGGCTCCATGGGATGGGCAGCTTGCGGGGCAGAACGAGGTCGAGCGGGCAATCGAGTCGTCTGCTCACCTCGTAGCCGACCGGCACCCCGCCTCGCGGAATCGCGAGCACTATACAGGAGCGGTCTCGATAGCGCAGAAGCCGCTCGGCGAGCCGGTCGCCGGCCTCAGATCGGTCGCGGAACAACGCTCGCATGGCGAACCTGGGGAGTTAGCTCTCCCGAATGTGCAGCGCCTCCTTCGCCAGCTTCGTCTTGACCGATTCCACCTTCTGCTTCATGCTGACGTCTCTGTCCCGCCGGTCGTCGAGCTTGACGATGGTTTGAACCCGCGGGTAGCCCAGGCCGAAGCACACCTCGTGCATCTCCCGCGCGACGCTGAAGAGGGTATCGAGGTCTCCCTCGATCGTGGTGCCCATGGCGTTCACCTCGTAGTTCACACCGCGCTTCTCCGCAACCTTGAGCACCCCGACCACCGCGTCGCCGAGGCTCGGCCCCGCCTTGCCGACCGGAATCACGCTGATCTCCATGATGGGCGGCATGGCCACCTCCTTGCCGCTTCCCTCTCCGGGCACTACCGCGAGGAGCCGCCACGGGCGGCTCCTCGGCATTCAGCAAAGCCCCTTTTCTGCGACACCGACAGGGCCCGTCACTTCCCCTGCTGAAGGACGCACACCGCCTGCGGCACGAGTATCCTCGGGCACACGCTCTCCATCACCACGAACTCGTAGCTCGCGCCGGCCGGTCCCAGGAATCCGGTCGTCATGTCTTGCCCAATGACGATGGTCGCGAACTGCCGGCCCGCTGCCGCCACAACGCCGCCCTCCTTCAGGGTCGGCGCCTTCACCAGCCCGGCCGTGATCAGCTGTCGCACGTGGTCGAGCTGTGTCTGGTTGCCTTGTTGATAGCGGAGGAGGAGGGCGTTGTAGAGGCGGGGCGCCAGCGCGGCCGCATAGGGTCCGGCGAATCCCGCGCCATCGAGCGCGTTCGCGGCCGCGATCAAGTCGTCGGCGGCCTGGCCGAGCTTTCCCCAGTCGCCGATCTTCACCGTGCTTGCGCCCTGGACCGTCAGCATCCCGCCGATGCCCAGCGACGGGTCGCCCTGGAAGACGAGCCGGTCCTCCAGCCGCGCGCAGGCCATACCGGCGTTCGAGGCCGGGCCCAGGTGGATCGGCACGCCGCGCTCCTCCACCGCCGCGATATCCCTGATGTTGAGGGAGAACTCGGCTCGCAGCAATGGCACCGGAATCATCGGCGCCGCGGAAAGCACGGCCGTCGCTTCCCCCTCCGTCGCCTGGGTTCCCGAGTCATGCTCGCCCTCGTCCAGCGTGCGCGTTCCCAGCCCGTAAGGGCCGGTGACCTCCAGCAAGCGCCGGCCGGCGAGCTGAGACTTGGCCGCCCCGAGCACGGCCTCGTCGATCATCTCCCACGTCTTGTCCCCAAACGGAGCGTCTTCTCGCGGCAGATAGCGCATGTGACTCCTCCTACCCCTCTGTCTCCCTCAAATCGCCGATCGTCAGCTCGGGGCCTTCCGGCTCTGAAGTCGCCTCCGGCCCCCCCTCACCTTGACCGCCCATCTCTTCCGCGAGCTCCTCCACCTCATGGCGTCCGGTCTCATAGTACTCGGCCTCGTCCGGCGCGAGCCGACGCAGCAGCTCCACGAACTCCCCGATGTGTTCCCTCTCCTCGTTCGCAACATCCGTGAGAACCTTCTTGGCGAGCGCGTCATCTGTCGCATTCGCGTGCGCCATGTACAGGTGCACGGCCTCGTGCTCGGCCGCGATGTTCAGCCGTATCGCGCGGATCAGCTCCTCCTTGGTCAACTTGCGGGGCACCATCCCCGAGAAGGGATTCAGAAACTCGGGCATTCCTTGCCTCCTGATCGCCCTATTGGCGTGCTGCCTGGCGAGTGATACGCCGGCATTACGACTGCGACAGGGATGCCGCTCCCTGCACATCGGCCGTGTCGCCGAACGTGTTCGAGGAAGCCCGTTCCAGAGGAAGCCCACCCCACCTTCCCAGGCAATGTTCAGATTTAGGCACGGGCAAAGCAATGCCCGATCGCACCCGCCGCTATTGACGCGCTCTCCCGACGGTGCTACGCTGCCGACACGATGGCGCCGACGCATTGCAGGCCACAGGTGTCCGGCGGGCCTCGACGACCAACCGGCGAGGCGCGGTGTCCTGTGGCCGCCGGCGTCTCATAGCCACGCGCATCCGACAGCCCCACCACGCGCGCAGCCACAGGCGAGAAGCTCTGTGGCTTCTTTCGTTTATCTCCCCGGGAGGTTGCCGACGAGATGGCGAACGGTATCGATGTGATGACTGCGCAGGACTTCGAGGAGGTGACTGCTCTCTGGCGGCAGGTGGACATGTGGCCGCACACGGCCGAGGATCGGGACTGGTTCGAGCACGCCATTGCCCGCACCGGGGACTGTGCTCTGGTCTGGCGCGACGGCGCGCGGGTCGTCGGCACCGCCATGGGTGCCTGGGACGGCCTGCGCGGGTGGATCTACCGGTTGGCGGTCGCCCAGCACCGGCAGGATCACGGCATCGGCAGCGCCCTCTTGGCCGCGGCCGAGCAGCGCCTGAGGGCCCGCGGGGCGCGCCAGATCAACCTGATGATCTATGAAGAGAACCCGCGCGCCGAAGCGTTCTACATCCGCCGCGGCTACGAGCGCTCCCCCGTGAAGGTTCTGAGAAAAAGGTTCCTTCAGGGTGAGACAGGACACACGGCTGAACGTTGACCGTGGCGACGTGCGCAGGTGCCGCTCGCAAGGGCGCAGAATCCTGCCGCGCAGTGGATTCTTTCTTGACGCCCGCTGGAAAAGGAAAGCCATGAGCACGACACGAACCGCCTTGACTGCGTGCGCGCTCGTCGCCGTCGCCGCGTGTGGGGCCGGGATCTGCGCAGCCGAGGCCGCCGCCCCCGCGCTCACCGCGGTGGAAAGCGCCGCCTCCGCCGTCATTCCGGCCTTGGTCCGGATACACGTAGTCGAGGTGGACTACGAATCCGGCCGCGAGATGAAGTCGGAGGCGACCGGCAGCGGCGTCATTCTCACGCAGCAAGGCCACGTCGTCACCAACCACCACGTGGCCGGGAACGCGAAGCAGCTCGTCTGCACACTGTCCAGCCGGGAGGACATCGACGCTGAGCTGGTCGGCACCGATCCGCTCACCGACATCTGCGTCATCAAGCTGCTGCCCCGAAAGGAGCGCACCTTCCCCATTGCGACCTTCGGCGACTCCTCTCTGCTGGAGGTCGGCGACCGGGTGCTGGCCATCGGCAGCCCGCACGCGCTTTCGCCGTCCGTCACCCTCGGCGTCGTCAGCAACACCGAGCTCGTCATGCCCGACCTCTACTGGCCCTTCAAGTTCGAGGTCGAGGGGGAGGACGTGGGCTCCATGGTCCGCTGGATCGGGCACGACGCGGAGCTGAATCCGGGGAACTCCGGCGGGCCGCTCGTGAACCTCCACGGGGAGGTCGTCGGCATCAACGAGATGGAGTTCGGCTTGGGCGCCGCCATACCCGGCGACCTGGCGAAACGTGTCGCCAGTGAGCTCATCGCGCGCGGCAAAGTGGCGCGCGCCTGGATCGGCCTCGAAGTCCAGCCTCTGCTGCGCTCCCAGAGCGCGACCAGGGGGGTGCTGGTCAGCGGCGCGATAGCCGGCTCGCCGGCGGAGAGAGCGGGTCTCCTGCCGGGCGACGTCCTCGTGTCGCTGGCGGGCCTCGAGGTGAGTGTGCGGGACCCGGAGGAGCTCCCGACGTTCAACAGGTTGGTGGCCGATCTCAGGATAGGGGAGGAGGTCTCCGCCGTTGTCCTCAGGGACGGCGCGCGGCAGACACTGAGCGTGACGCCGCGCGAGCGCGAGCCGGCGCGGCCGCGCGACCGGGAGATCGCCGCGTGGGGGATCACCGCCCGCAACATGGCGCTGCTCGAGGCAAAGGAGATGCGTCGGGAAGCCCGCGACGGGGCGCTCGTGACGACCGTCCGGCCGGGCGGCCCGTGCGACAGCGCGAAGCCGAAAATCGTGCACAATGACATCATCGTCGAGGTCGCCGGCCGTCCGGTGGCCGCAGTGGAAGCCCTCGAGGAGTTGACGGCCGAACTCACCCGAGAGGCCGAGAAGCCGGTGCCGCTGCTGGTCGCGCTCGAGCGCAGCGGCGAGCGATACCTCACAGTCGTGAAGGTGGGCAAGGAGCCCCCCCGCGAGCCTGCCCGCGAGGTGCGCAAAGCCTGGCTGGGGCTGGGCCATCAGGTCCTCACCAGAGAGATCGCAGAGGCCTTGGGCCTGGGCGACCGGACCGGGGTGAGAGTGACTCAGGTCTACCCCGGCACCTCCGCCCAGGAGGCCGGCCTGGCAGTCGGGGACTTCATCGTCGCGCTCGACGGGCGCACAGTGCCGGCCTCCCGGCCCGAGCACTTCGATGTCTTCCCCGCCATGGTGCGGCAGTACCCGATCGGCTCCGAAGTCGAGTTCACCGTGATCCGCGCCGGCCGGGAGATGAAGCTGACGGCGGCGCTCGACGCGTCGCCTGCGTCGCCGCGCGAGATGCGCAAGTACCGGGATGACACCTTCGAGTTCTCGGTCAGGGACGTGACCTTCGCCGACCGCGCCCGCGAGCGCTGGCAGGAAGAGCAGCAGGGCCCCCTCGTTGAGGCCGTGAGCGAGGGCGGCTGGGCGGCGCTCAGCCACCTCGCCGTCGGCGACCTGATCCTCGAGGTGGACGGCAGGCGCACCCCGGACGTCGCCTCCCTCGAGCGCATCATGCAGCAGCTCGGCGCGGCGAAACCCGACGCCGTGGTGTTCGAGGTTCGACGGGGGATTCACACCTTATATATTGAACTCAGGCCCAAGTGGTCTGCGGGCCGGTGACCGGCCCCGCGACCGCGGCCCGACCCGGAGAAAGGGACACAACATGAGACTGAGCAACTCCTGGCTTGCCCGCTGCTCTGCGTTCCTCCTCTGCCTCGCCTCCCCACTGTTCGCAGCCGCCGAGGCTGCGCCTTCGCCGGACGCGGGCGCGGCGGCGCGCCAGATCGGCGGGAAGTGGGGCGATGCCGTCGTCACCGTCCGCATGCTCGTGAAGATGCGCATGGTGATGGAGGGCAAAGAGATGGACGAAGAAGAGCGGACCTCTCAGCTCAGCGCGACTGTCATTGACCCCGCCGGCCTGGCGGTGTGCTCCTTGTCCGAGGCCGATCCAGCGCACGCGCTGGGGTCCGTCATGCAGCCCGACTTCGACTACCGCTTCGAAACAGAGGTCGTCGACGTCAAGATGGTCCTGGCGAGCGGCAAAGACCTCCCCGCGCGCGTCGTGCTCCGCGACAAGGACCTCGACCTCGCGTTCGTCCGCCTCATAGACCCCCCGGACGAGCCGCTGCCCGCGGTGGACCTCACCGAAAGCGCCTCTCCCCGGCTCCTCGATCAGCTCGTGATCCTCGGACGACTCGGCGAGGTGGCGAACCGCGCCCACTCGGTGTCTCTCGACCGCATCCAGGCCATCGTGACCAAGCCCCGGACGGCCTACGTCACCGGGCTCAACGCCTGGGTCGCGGGCCTCGGGTGTCCGGCCTTCACCTTGGATGGAAAGGTCGTCGGAATCCTCGTCCTGCGACTCGTCCCCTCGGCCAGCGTGACCGGCGACGACGACACCAGCCTCCCGATCCTCCTGCCCGCGGCCGACATTCTCAAGGCCGCTCAGCAGGCATCGGGATAGCGGCCGCTCCACCCTTCCGATCAGTAGTCCCAGTCGGGCTTCGGATCGGGCAGCCGCAGCAGCCAGTCCAACTCTTCGAGCAGCGCGGGCGGCCCCGATAGCTCGTCCGTCACCGCCAGCCCGGTGGCCGGCCGCACCCCGAGCCAGAGGCGGGTGAAAGCGTTCACACTCGCGGTCAGCGTCGACAGCCCCGGGTCCCGTCCGACCTCCGCTCCCGAGGACGGCCCCAGTGTCACCACATACTCGCCGCCGACTCCCCTCCACGAGAGCTCCTCCCCGAGCAGCTCGGCGATCGGGTCGCTGAGCCGCAGGTTGAAGCGGGCCTCCTCTCCCCGCAGATGCGTCTCTGCCAAGCACTTCGCCACGTCGCAGATGCGCATCTGCCAGTAGGCCTCGGCCCGCGCCCGGCTCTCGAACTTCGACTTCTCAGTTATCTGACGGTGCTTGAACGGCCGGTCGAGAAGATCCTGGAGCTGGATGCCCTGGGGCTCCTGCATAGTCACCAGCCGAACCTGGTCGCCGAGGCTCTTGACGAGCGCCAGCAGCTCCAGGAGCTGCCCGTAGTCCCGATAGGCCATCCACGCCACCCGGTACGGGCCCGACTCGATGTCGTCCACCGTGATCCAGACGTGGTGTGTAAGCTCCCCGCTCGGACCGTCGCAGTATCCCAACCCGAACGCCTTCTCAGACCACCGCACCTCCGGTGCCGTCATGGCAGTGGCGTGAAAGTTGAGGCCGCCGTGGCCCCTCAGGCGCGCGAGGCGGCAGGCGTGGACGAGTTCGGCGTCCTCCGCGCCGAGCCGCCGCGGCGGGCGTGCGCGGCGGTCCACCCGAAGCGTCGAAGGATCGAAGGACAGCGAGTGCTCGTAGCCGCCCGTCCCATATCCGACCCGATCGTAAAATCCCTGTTCGAACATGCCCAGGCCCACCACAAGCGCTCCGTCCGCAGCGTCCGCCGCAATCAGCCGCGCGAGCAGCCGCTTCGCGAGCCCCTGCTTGCGAGCCACCCGCCCCGTCGCCACCCCGGTGCACCCCGCGAAGGCCAGGTCCTCCTCCACATACCGCATGACACCGGGGGCCGAGCTGACAAGGCATTCCGCCTGACCACCGACCTCGGCGACGAGCAGCCGGCCGCAGGTCAGATGCATGTCGGCAAGCTCCTCCTTGCCCTTTTCCAGCCAGCCCGCCTCACGCCAGATGCGGTGGACGGCATCCCGGTCTCTCTTCGGATCGTATTCACGGTACTGCATCGCTCTATCGAACCCCCAAGCTGAACTCGCGCCCGGACCTCCCGACCTCACCCGCCCGACCAAACTCCGCGTCTTCTCCCTGCTCCTCCCAGGTCCTGCGCCCGCCCCGTCGGCCTGCCGGGCGGGTCCGCGCCTGCACCATTTGCAGCGCCGGCGGAGGAGGCAGGCCGCGGCCGAAGAAGAGCCACGCGCGGAACACGCGAGGAGATACCCCATTGGCAAATGAAACCGTCTTCACGCGGCACGAGGCGAACCCCATTCTCACGGCCGAGGCCGTGCCGCACGCCAATACCATCTTCAACAGCGCCGTAGTGCGTTACGGCGGCGGCTACTCCGGTGTCTTCCGCGTCGACATGAACGACGGCGCCCCGGAGCTGCACGCCGGCTCCAGCGACGATGGGGTCAGGTGGCTGCTCGATCCCAAGCCCATCGAATTCGAGAGCGACGACCCGGAGATAAGCTACTGCCTGGGCTATGACCCACGCGTCGTCCGGATCGAGGGCTCCTACTACATCACGTGGTGCAACGAGTACCATGGTCCGGGCATTGCCCTCGGCGAGACGAAGGACTTCCAGCGCTTCCGCCTCATCTGCAACCCCCTGCCGCCGTTCAACCGCAACGCGGTGCTCTTTCCCCGCAAGGTCGGCGGCAAGTACGCCATGCTCCACCGACCCAGCGATCCCGGCCACACTCCCTTCGGCGACATCTTCTACTGCACCAGCCCCGATCTGGTGCACTGGGGAGACCACCGTTGGGTCATGGGCCCTCTGGGCGGGTGGCAGGGCATGAAGGTCGGAGCGGGCCCGGTCCCGATCGAGACCGAAGAGGGCTGGCTCATGATCTACCACGGCGTCAAGATCACGTGCAGCGGCTACATCTACTCCGCGGGCGCGGCACTGCTGGACCTGGACCGGCCCTGGCACGTGCGATACCGCACCCGGAGATACCTGCTCGCACCCACCGAGGACTACGAGCGCGTGGGCGATGTCCCGAACGTCGTCTTCCCGATCGCCACCGTCGTGGACGAGCGAACCGGCCGCCTTGCCCTATACTACGGCTGTGCCGACACCTCCGTCGGCCTCGCTCACGCGAACCTGCGGGATGTGGTCGCGTTCGTCAAGGAGAACAGCTTCCCACAGCAATGATCCGTTGCCGAGCGCGGGCGCAACCCGGATGAGCCCTTGCTCACAGCATGAATGGATTCTTCCTCTGTGAGCAGAATGCTGATCCACTTGCGCCCCGCATCGTCGCGAGGTATCATGAGAGGGAGCCGCCGCATGGCGGCTGACAGGAGATCCCCGTATGCGAGGTAGTCGTTCCTCTCCCGACGTTGAGCGGAAGCTGCTGGCGATTCTTCGCGTGTTGGCGGAGTCCGAAGAACCCATCGGCGCGCGCGCCATTGCCGGCAAGCTGCGCGAAGAAGGCATTGAGCTGAGCGAGCGCACAGTCCGCTATCATCTCCGGTTCATGGACGAGCGCGGCCTGACGAGGAATCTGGGCGAGCCCGGCCGCCTCATCACCGAGCGCGGACGCGATGAGATCGAAAACGCAGGCGTGAGCGACAAGCTCGGGTTCGTCATCTCGAAGATCGACGCTCTGGCCTACCGATCCGACTTCGAGATGGACACCAAGAAGGGCCGCATCATCCTGAACATATCCTATATCCCCGAGGCGCGCTTCGCCGAGTCGCTCGACCTCATGCGCGACGTGTTCCGCGCCGGGTACTGCATGTCCGAGCTGGTGATCGCGAAGCGCGCCGGCGAGCACATCGGCGATGTCCCGGTGCCCGAGGGCATGGTGGGGCTCGGAACCGTCTGCACCGTCACCGTCAACAGCGTGTTGCTGAAGCGCGGCATCCCCGTCGATTCCAAGTACGCCGGCCTGCTCGAAATCTACCGCGACAAGCCACTGCGGTTCACGCACTTGGTTGCGTACGCCGGAACGACCGTCGACCCGACCGAGATGTTCATCACCGGAAACATGACCTCGGTCAAGGACGCAAGCCTGGTGGGCCGGGGCCGCATACTGGCGAGCTTCCGCGAGGTCCCGGCGGTGGCCGACAAGGACCTCCAGGAGGTCCTGGAGCAGTACAAGCTCAACGGCCTCGGCGGCATCCTCGCCGTCGGCAAGCCCAGTCAGCCGCTGCTGGAGGTGCCCGTTGCGCGAGACCGCATCGGGCTCGCCGTTGTCGCCGGGCTCACTCCCGTCGCCGCGCTTGCCGAGGCCGGCATCGCGGTCCAGAGCAAGGCGATGAGCGCGCTCGTCGAGTTCTCCGACCTGCTGCCTATCTATGACCTCTGAAGAGCTGCTGCGGCCCATCCCGCCGCAGACGCGGTGCGGAGGCGGCCCCGGGCCCGGGGCCGCCTCCGCCGATGCAAGGGCGTCGGATCAGCTCGATCTCTCCGCCTAGAAGTCCAGTATGTTGGCGAATACCTCCTGCTGGGCGTCCTCCACCAGCGGTATGCCCGTCACCTTGGCGCACCGCTCGGTCAGCGATGCCAGGTCATCTCGTGCGATCAGCTCCAGCTTCCACTTGCGCGATCCAGCCAGGAGCTGCTGCAGACCCACGGCCAGCCGGTCGCTCAGGAAAGTGTGCACCCCCACGGCCGTCCACGGAATGTCCCTTCCCACGGCCCCGTCGCCGTAGTCGCGGCGAAGCTCTGCGCCCGCTATGAAGAACTGCTCCGGCCGGTCCCCGTACAGCTTCGTGAAGCTCTTCGGGAGCTTGCCTTCCTTGGCCAGGTCTACGAAGTAAGACGACTTCATCGCCGCCGTGAGCGGCGCCCGAGCCATGCCCACAACCTTCACAACCGGCCCGCGCCCGTCCCCGAAATTGCTCATCGCAATCGCCTTGTACACCTGCGTCTCGTTGACGAAGCCGCCGGCGATTGCGATATCGGGGACGTGCTTGTCCTTCTCCCGGAGAATGCGCACGCCCTTGAGAACCTGGGCGAGCAGGTACACCGTCGGGATCGAGCACTCGTTCATCATGGGCACCGGGCTCATGCCCGTTCCGCCCCCGCCCCCGTCGAACGTCAGCAGGTCTATCTTCGCCTGAGACGCGCAGCGAAGCGTGAAAGCCACCACCGCGGGATTGTAGGCCCCGGTCTTCAGAAAGACGCGCTCGGCCCCCTGCTCCCGCAGCCAATCCACATCCTCGACGAAGGATCGCTCATCGGGCATTCCCACCCTGCTGTGACGCTCGAAGGTTCGGAAGACGCCCTCCCGAAACGCCTCCTGCACCACGTCTTCCTCGGGGTCGGGGATGACGATGTAGCCGCGCCGCTTCAACTCGATCGCTTTGTCCAGATCCGCCACCCGCACCTCGCCCCCGATGGCCTTTGCACCCTGGCCCCACTTCCGCTCGATCGTGCGCGCCCCGAGCGCCTTTATCGCATACACGTCCACGCCGCTGCGGATGTCCTCCACATTCGTCTGCACGACGATGTCGCCGTGCGTGCCGTCCCAGTACTTGCGATAGGTGCTGATCCGCGTCGCCAAGTCCGGCGACTCGGTGACGCGGCCGTCGCCATTGTACTGCGAGCGGCTGTCCATGCCGCACACGTTCTCCCCGACGGTCAGGATCACGCCCGACATCGCCGCCCCGATGGCCAGGCCGTCCCAGAACCGGCGAGCCACCTCCGTTGACCCGAGCCCCGGGATGATGACCGGGACCTTCAGCGGAATGCCCCCAGCCGTCGTGGTCACATCCGCGTTCGGGAAGATGGCGCTGTCGGAGTCCGCGGCGATACCGTGTGCTCCGACCACATCGACCTGAATCTGCAGGTCGCTCCAGTTCAGCAAGTAGTCCTTGTTCGACGCCGCCGTGCTCACGCCAAACCACTCGGGGCTGGGATAGAGCACCTCCCGTCCTCGGAAGGCAGACTTGCCTACCTCACACAGGATCTGGCAGTCGCGCACACATATCGGACACATGCCCGAGAGGGGGGACGGGTCTCGGGCCCGCAGTGTGGTTCCGCTCGTAGAGCGTGCGTTCTCGTTGTACCAGGGCATCCTTTCTCGCACCTCCTGATCCCCATTTGCCCGGTTACCGGGCCCCTGCCGGAAGCCAGTAGCCGGCTACCGACTGCCGCCACCGTGCCACTCAGTATACCCAAAAAGACGGCAGTAGGCAAGTGGCTGGAACAACTTCCCGGGATCCGACTGTCGCGTGTCCTGAAAACACAGCAAGCGTGCCCGTTGGGGCGGCAGTGGGCAGCCGGTTGGCGCGTGAAGGAGGGCGGCCGCTGATGGGGAACTGATCTCTGACCGCTGGGCCCAGCGGTCGCGTCGCACTGGGAGGACTGCATGTAGGACGGCTTGGCTGGACAACTGCAAGGAGGGAGCATACGATGCAAGGGCAAGTCGCAGGGCAGGTGGGAGTGGCGCCTGGGGAGGCGGTGCAGGCGTGGGACATTGCGCGACAGCAGTTCGATGAGGTGGCGGCCTACATGGACCTGTCGCCGGGGCTGCTGGGGGTCCTCAGGTCGTGCAAGCGGGAGCTCATCGTCCATTTTCCGGTCCGCATGGACAACGACGCCTTTCAGACCTTCACCGGCTATCGCGTGCAGCACAATGTGACGCGGGGCCCCGGCAAGGGCGGCATCCGATACCATCCCCACGTGAACCTCGACGAAGTCCGCGCCCTCGCCATGTGGATGACCTGGAAGTGCGCCGTCGTCAACATCCCCTTCGGCGGAGCCAAGGGCGGAGTCGTCTGCAACCCCAAGGAGATGTCCGACGGCGAGTTGGAGCGTCTCACCAGACGCTACACCACCGAGATCACGCCCCTGCTCGGCCCCACCTCCGACATTCCCGCCCCCGATGTCTATACCGACGAGCGGGTGATGGCTTGGATGATGGACACCTACAGCATGCACGTCGGCTACACTGTTCCCGCGGTCGTCACCGGCAAGCCGCTCAGCATAGGCGGCTCAGAGGGAAGGGCCGAGGCGACCGGTCGCGGCTGTGTCGTCGTCATCAAGGAGGCTTCCGAGCATTTCGGGGTGGATCTCCAGGGCGCGCGGATCGTCGTCCAGGGCTTCGGCAACGCGGGTTCCGTGGCCGCATACTACCTCGCCGAGGCCGGAGCGAGCGTGATCGCCGTGAGCGACTCGCGCGGCGCGATCCATAACGACGAAGGGCTCGACGTGCCTGCTGTGCGAAAGCACAAAGCCGAGACCGGCAGCGTGGTTGGGTTTGCCGAGGCCGAGAGCATCTCCCCGGCCGAGCTGCTGGAGACCGAGTGTGAGGTCCTCGTCCCCGCCGCCCTGGAGGCCGAGATCGTCGAATCGAACGCGCCCCGCATCCGCGCGAAGATCGTCGCCGAGGCCGCCAATGGGCCGACAACGCCCGCGGCCGACAAGGTGCTGTTCGAGAGCGGCGTCGTCGTGCTCCCGGACATCCTCGCCAATGCGGGCGGCGTCGTCTGCTCCTACTTCGAGTGGGTCCAGTGCCTCCAGAAATTCTCCTGGTCCGAGCATCAAGTGTGCAGCAACCTCTCGGTGTTCATGCAGCAGGCGTTTCACGAGGTCTACCAGATCGCTCAGCAGCGCAAGGTCGATATGCGCACCGCGGCACTGATGCTGGCGATGTCCCGGGTCGCCGAGGCGACCCGGGCGCGGGGCATCTATCCATAGCACGAGCAGCACGAGCACGGAGGGCTGAGCTGAGGCGGGATTCGGGTCACGCCCGCGGGTGAGCCTGGTCGTAGACCTCGCGCAGGCGGCGCCGGCTGACGTGTGTGTAGATCTGTGTGCTGCTCAGGCTCGAATGCCCCAGCAGCTCTTGCACTGCCCGCAGGTCGGCCCCGGCCTCCAACAGGTGCGTCGCGAACGTGTGTCGCAGCGCGTGCGGACCGATGTCGTGCTGCGCGCAGGCTCGCAGCAGGTGGCGGTGGACGATGCGACGGACCCCGCGGTCGCTCAAGGGGCCGCCCCGCGCATTGAGGAAGAGCCGGTCATCCTGGTCCTCCGGCGCGCGGCGCGCGAGCAGGTGTGGTCGCCCCTCCTCCAGGTAGTGCTCGATGGCCTGCTGCGCGTGCCGGCCCAGAAGCACCACGCGCTCTCGGCCGCCCTTGCCGACGATGCGCAGCTCCGACGCCTCGCGGCACTGCGATGCGGTGAGACTCACCAGTTCGGCCACCCGCAGTCCCGTGGCGTACAGAGTCTCGAGAAGCGCGCGGTCACGCAGCCCCAGCGGCTTGCTGCCATCCGGGGCCGCCAGGAGCTTCTCGACATCGCCCCGGAACAGGAAGCGCGGCAGGCGCCGTCCGCGCCCCGGGGTCCTGATCCCGACGGTCGGGTCCGATGAGGTCTCCCCTCGCTCCCTCAGGTGTCGGTAGAGACTCCGCACGGCCGAAAGCTTGCGCGCCACCGAGCTGCGCGCGTACCCGCTCCCGTGCAGGTGCGCGAGAAAACGGCGGGCGTGCGCGGGCTTCACATCCCTCCAGGACTCGGCGAGCTTCTCCGAGCGCAGGAACCTGGCGCACTGCCGCAAGTCGTCGCCGTACGCGCGCACGGTCGCAGGAGAGCTGCCGCGGACCGTCTCAAGCTCCGTCAGAAAGCTGTTGATTGCCTCGTCCATGTCGCCAACGCCTGCCAGACAATGCTACCACATTCCGTTCTTTCGGCCTCACTCAGTAGGGCGGAGCCGCTGCGCGGCGAAACGAAGACCCACCGTGCGGGATCGACGCAGAATGAGCCGGACCGAGATTGCCGAGTCGGCCCTGATCGTCATGGCGCTCCTCAGCCTGTGGCCGGTCATCCTCGGCCATCGCTCTGCCCTCTACAGCCTCTGGCTGATCGTGGTCCTGGGCGCCATGGTCTGGCTGGCCGTGCGCAGGTTCCGGCGCATCCGGGCCGCCGCCGAGGAGGCGAAGCGCAACCGCGACGAGGCCGAGCAGTCCGGCCGGCCCCCCTGGCTGACCCCCTGAACCCGCTTGCGCCTTCGCGGCTCCCCGATCATCTCTCTCGTGGCCCCGGCCCCTCTTGACGTCACCTGCGTGAAGATCTTAACATGTTCTAGCATGTTTTTCATGTAAACAGGTTTTGCCTGTGGGTATCATTTCCCAGCGAAAGGCGGACACACATGGCTGAGAAGATCCACCAACATAGTCTGGGCGACCTGTTCTACGGCGCGGTCACCGTCGGCGAGCGCGGGCAGGTCGTCATCCCGGCCGAAGCGCGAAAGCAGAGCGGCCTCGAGCCCGGCGAAAAGCTCCTCGTCTTCCGCCATCCGCACGTCCGAGGTCTCGTCCTCGCCCGCCTGGACGAAGTCCAGGAGCTGCTCGTCGAGCTGCAGCACTGGACAGAGCTGGTCTCCGATATCACCCAGCAGGTGCATTCGCAGCCGGAGGTGGGGGGCAAAGGTCAGCAGTCTGGCGGAGAAGACGAATGAGGCGGAGCACGGCACTTGCTCTGTTGATGGCGATCACGCTCGCGGCAGGCTGTACCCGATTCGCCACCCGGCCGGGCCGGCAGAACGATGAAGCAGAGGCCGGGGTGCCGGTCGTCGTGCAGCCCGCGGAGCAGGGCACGATGGCCGAAACCTTGACGGTCACGGGCACCATTCGCGCCCAACGGGAGGCCGACGTCGGCGCGCAGATCTCGGCGAAGGTCCTCTCGGTCAATGTCCGGGAGGGAGACCTGGTCCGCGAGGGCGATGTCCTGATCGCGCTCGACCCCGCACAGGCCGACAGCCAAGTGCGACAGGCGCGCGCTGGCGCTGAGGCCGCGGCGGCCCGCCTCGCCGCCGCCGAAGAGCGGCTGGCCATCCTGGAAGAGGGCGCTCGCGAGGAGGAGCGCGCGATTGCCCGCAGCCGTCTCGAGCAGGCCCAGTCGGCCCTGCGCACCGCGGAGGCCGACCTCAACCGGCTGCGCGGCCTATTCGAGCAAGGCGCGGTCTCGAAGCAGCAGCTCGACGCCGCACAGGTCGCCTACGACACCGCGCGCACCAACCGCGACTCCGCGCGCCAATCCCTTGAGCTGTTGCAGAAGGGCGCTCGTCCCAAGGAAATCGAGGCCGCTCGCAAAGACGTCCAGGCCGCCGCCGCCGGCCTCGAGCAGGCGCAGGCCGTGCTCTCCGAGGCCCAGGAGAGGCAGCGCTACACCGTCATTCGCTCTCCCATCTCCGGTGTCGTCTACGAGCGGCACGTCGATCCCGGCGAGATCACCGCCTCCGGGGGCGGCGACCCGCTGCTCCGGCTCGCCGACTTCTCCTCCGTCTACTACGAGGCCACCGTGCCCGAGCGAGTCGCGCTGCGAGTCCGGGAAGACCAGCGCGTGAACGTGACCGTCCAGGGCAACGGAGACCGCAGGGTCGAGGGCAAAGTCGAGCGTCTCGTTCTCGTGGCGAATCCTGCCAGCCGCGACTTCCTCGTGCGCATCGATATTGTGGACGGCCGCAATCTGACCAAGCCCGGCATGTTCGCCCGCGGCGCCGTCGTGGTGAGGGAACAGCCGGGCGCCGTCGTCATACCGAAGGACGCCCTCGTCGAGCGCAGGGGCGACCTGTTCGCCTTCGTCGTCGAAGGCAACGAGGCCCGACAGCGCAAGGTCGAGGTCGGCATCACGGACCGGGAGCGGGCCGAGATCATCTCCGGCATCCGTGCCGGCGAGCGAGTCGTCCTCGTCGGCGCGCAGGGCCTCAAGGACGGCGACCCCGTCCAGATTCGGGATTCCGGAGGCAGCTAGCCCATGTGGTTGACCCGAATCTCCATCGACAGGCCCGTCACCATCACCATGGTGGTGCTGGCCCTCCTCGTGTTGGGGATGGTTGCCCTCAGCCGCCTTCCTCTCGACCTCTATCCGGACATCGAGTTCCCGTTTGTCACGGTGGTGTCCGCCTACCCCGGCGCCGGACCCGAAGAGACTGAAACCCTCGTCACCAAGCCCATTGAGGACCGCGTGAGCACCATCAGCGGCGTCAAGAACGTGAG
>Ga0180437_10004153_pt1 | contig 20844 bp, 26 predicted proteins | sample SS_ome_4_FD_132410 | JGI IMG/M metagenome (GOLD analysis project Ga0180437, IMG submission 132410) | Hypersaline lake sediment archaeal communities from the Salton Sea, California, USA - SS_3_D_1 metaG | ecosystem: Environmental > Aquatic > Non-marine Saline and Alkaline > Hypersaline >... | reverse complement strand
TAAAGGTATATCTAATACGTATCCTGCTGTAGCCAATGCTGCAAACTCAGTAAAACTATTTGCACTCCTACCACCAATACTACTCTTTATTGTAAGTGTTGTTGGAGGAAACTTAGTTAATGGAGGAACATTATTGGCTATTGCTTTAATTATATTATCAATCATGTCAGTAGTTAAGCCATCTCCATCTATCTCCCATGCCTGGAATATTGGTATTCCAAATCCCATAGTCCCATCAAATGTTATAGTATTGTTGCCTGTAATTACCATTACAGGGTAAACTATTCTTGGTAAAGCAATGTTTCCTGATACAGTATTATCACCTTGAATATCAATATCGGCAGGATTATTAAGATTATTAATATCACCTGTAATTAAATTTCCAGCACCTCCTCTTATTTTACCCAATGAATAACCAGCGACATCAGCTAAATCAAATCCTGGCCCACTTCCATATAAACCGATTTCTTTAATAGTAGCTGTCCTACTATATAGATGAATAGGACTATCTACTACACCAACAAATGCTGGATTATCCACATCAGTACCATAAGGAGATGGTAATGATGGTCTATTTCCTACACAAGCTGCATCATTTCCATCTTTTAAAGACAGTGCTAAAAATCCTGGGCTAGTAGTTAGTGTAATAGTCAATACATAATAATATGTATCTCCAAGATAATCTACAGTTAGAGGATAGTCCGGACCAGACTCAATTATTTGTTTCCTAAAAGGACTTATTATGTTTGGACTTATTATCATGGCGTTTGTTTTATTGATAAATAATCTAGGTCACAAGTACCATTTTTATTTATTATTCCAAATACAATATTTGTGGCGTCTGCTATAAATGTTCCAGTTTTTATTCCAGTTGAAAACCAAGTTACGAATGTAGTTCTATTTGTTCCAAAAAATGCAGTTGTCCCAAATCCAATAGCATCTATTTTTATTTCATAATCATAACTTGTGCCTGCTCTCATAGCAGGGATGTCTTGCCTTATAAAACCGCCACCAGAACCAGTATCAGTAAGTGACGCAACTCCTAGTGTATTTTGAGCAGCTGTTATATTAGTAAGCGTAAAATCTTGCAACACACCTTTGTTCCAACTAGTCATATCCCAATTAGTAACCAACTCAGGCATTGGAGCAGGAGGAAATTCTGGCCTACTTATTTCCATTTTAGAGAAAGGACTGATAATATTTGGACTTATTATTATCATGGAACTAACTTTATTTGTGATGGGTATTCTACCGGAACACCCGATTCAATTACTTTAAATTTAACTGGCTCATGCATTATTATTGTCAGAGATCCTACAGTAGATGGCTGAAAACTTCCTGTCTCTTGAACATATCCTTCAGCAAATACTACATAATCATAATCATCCCAAGTTGTAAAAACTCCTAATGAAGTTTCATGTTTTTCTATAAAAGCACAATCATCACCATGAGCATCTTTAATATCTCCATTACTATTTGATATTAGTTGCTGCTTATCTTTACCATTAGTTGCTTCAATATACATCAGTGCGTTTTCTATTGGATTACCAGCCGTATCCTGAATATTTATTGCTATTTCATGTCCATATAAATACATATCCCCATCTCCAATACTTCTATCTACAGTATTCCCAGTAAAAGTATTGGTCCCTAGTAAGATTATTCTGCAATCATAAAGGCTTCTTAATCCGTAAGTTTGATTTTTGAATGTACAATTTTTAATCTTAGCTACAGATTGGTACTGAAGATATAATCCGTAAACACCTGAATCTACATTATCAAATTCACAATCCTCAAATGAGTGCCATGCTTGATTCCTTAGATTTTGATCTTCTAACTGATCTGGGTCAGTATCTCTATAAGGAAGTATTGAATATTTTCCTACTTGCTGTGAAAAACAATAGTTCGTGGTATCATGGACATATACGTTTTTTAACTTAGAAGAACCAACATTGCTATAGAAATACTCACAATTATAAATTTCTATATTTTCAAATGTACTTCTATCTATCTGGTTAGACCCATGACCTATGTAAGCCCTACCCCATATATTCCCATTATCGTTATAGCATCTTATGTTTTTATAGGAACAAATTGGAGCTATTCTACTATTTGCTTTACCACAGTAAAAAAGATATCCAGCAGAATTTCCAACATTTTTAAAGTCTACGTAGTTTAAATCCTGAGCATCAAATGGCCACCAATAACCAAGCCTATGATTTTCAAAGACTACTCTATTGGAAACTGTTCCTGTTATCGTGACCTTTCCATACATTAGCATATAGGCGTTTTTACTGGCTCCTGTAGATAGATTAAAATTACAACCTTCGTTTATATAAAGCTCTGCTGTAGTTGCAAGGTCAATCATATAAGTTACTGCAGTAGCATTAGCCCATTCAATATAAGTATTGGCAACGAAGTTTACTCTTACGCCTCCTGAAAACTCAACCTCTCTATATCCACTAGGGCAAGTAATTATATAGGGGTCACCAGATGTCCCAGTACCAGTAATTGTACCAGCAGTAACAGCATTTACAGCCGTTACAACATCATCCCAGTCCTCTAATACACCAGCGGTTGAGGTTATATCAATTTTAGTTGCTGTTACAGTTACCGATATTGCCATTACTTATCTTTTATTTTAATTTCAAAAGTACATTCAGTACAATCAGGATTTTGACAATTATAATCAATTTTTGATTTATCAGCCTCAATAAGAAACTCGTTATCCCATCCACAATAAGGACATTCAACAACTCCCTCATAATAGGCTATTACGTCAACTGTTACTGATTCTGCCATTTTGTTTTAATTAAGATATCCAGGATAAATCAATAAATTGTGCTTCAAAATAAATTGGTGTGCCACCATAGCCAGCATATTCACAAGCTGAATTCTCATGCTCCCATACAAAATCAATTATGTCTTGTGCTTCTTCAAGCTTACTAAAGTTGATTGTAAGGATTGTCATTGGAACAGGAGGATAATTTAATACTCCGCTTTCACTTGATGCAAACCATCCGGCTCTTAATTTTGATTGTGCTTCAATATCATTCACCGCCATACCTGTTACGTGAGGTGTAATGCTGTTAATTTTTACTGAAGTGTTATCATACTTCAATGACAAAGAAATGGCTCCTACATTAAAAAACTCATGCACAACCACCTCTAAATTATAGGAACCATCTGATTGTTCTTCCGGTTGCTTTAAAGTAGTCAACCATGGGCCTGTTGTTGGAGGAGTTGGTGTAAGATCAATAATTGCTCCATCAAGAGGATAGATAGGTACTGTTGGCTCAGGATAATCAGGTTTAACAGTTGTGAAACTCCATTCCTTAATAGAAGTTGCCGGACCTGACATATTAAATGGGATTACAGACCATTTGTAATCTACTCCCTCTTGCACTTCTATTTCATAAGTAGTAACTGTTGAAGGTACTTTTTTAGCAAAATACTCTTTACCGGTTTCATCATAAACTTTGATAATATATCCGGTAGCATTTCTTACTGACTTCCATTCTAATAATAGCTTTTTCATATTTATTGATTATTTGTTAAATGAATTTTGAATACTCTTTTTGATACAAGGCCCGCTTCATTTCCAGCTTCTACTTTTAATTCCTGAATACCTCTCATCGGCCTGGGGTTCTTATGTGGTTTTATCCAAACCTTTAATGTACTATCATTAACTACGGTTGGAAATATCCACTGATTAAAACCTATTGCTATTGGACTGCCTAGCTTTATATAATCAATATCCGAACCTTCATAGGTTGGATGATATTTACTGTTTGCATAAAAAGTAAGCTCTGTGCTATCTGTTCCGATTTCTAGTTTGATATCAGATTGATAACTTACTATTGGAGGCATAGGAACATCATCTTCAACCATAAGTCTTAATGTAGGATCCCCAAACATATTGTATTGATAACCTTCTGAATAATGAATGTATCTTCCATCATCAAGGAATTGAGATTTCCAATAATCATTTTTCCCTTCCCAAAAAGCTTCTCCAAAGGTATATCCCTCTACAAGCTTTTTGATTGTCTGATAACCGGCATTAAGCGTTCTCCAATATGGTTTTTCAGGTTTATATACTCCATCAAGCATAGCGGTTCCGACATGACCAACTACAGCAATAGCTCCTTTCTGCATTAGCCGGTAAGCTAAACTATTTGCATTATATGGATAAAGACCACTACATGAATGGGTAATAACAAATGATGGATACTCAACATAGGCATCTGCCTCATTCCTTTCAATTAAAGTTGCTGGGTCATCTATAAAATAGGTAGGGTCATCATTACTTATCGGACTCCAACAAATTACATTTGCCCTGGTAGAGCTGCCATGTGAGAACCACCAATGTATACCGGCTCTCTTAGCCCAACCCTCCATTGCAGTTTTCCTTGATAGCAAACATGACTCAGGATCTTCCAACCCTAAAGATTGGGGACCAGGAAAGTTTCTGTAAATCCTTCTTATATTAAATCCATTAGGCTCCAATATGCTATCCTTTAAATCTTCACCCATTTTATAATAGTCACGATAAACATTATAAGTATACTCTTCATAGAGAGAGGCCTGTACTGTCTTAACCCATGGACCAGCATATCTTCCTTTAGAATACTCCATGGACTTCCAAATTATTTTCCGAAGATCAGGACTAACACCATTATCAAAGACTGGCCATCTACCTACATAAAACTCTGGCTCCATACTTGCTCCACCAGGATAATAGTCTCTATAATCTATGTAGCCAGTATTGACATTATGAAAAAATGGAGTGCCATATTTACCATCTGGTATCTGATACCCTGGTTTACCAATATCCCAATTACCACTTACATTAGCATACATATAATCTGAACTGGCTAATGTAGTCGCATTTCTGTCCAGCCTGGCCATTGGTACAACATTGGTATTATAGTGAGGATTACCAATAAGGATTAAATACTTAGGTATTTTGATATCCGGAGAAACTGAATCCCAATAAGCAAGCTCATTTCTTAAAAGTGAACGAATAGCCTCAATAGTAGGCATTCCAATAGCTGTATTAGGATAGTCAACTTCCTTAATAAACATCTTTACGTAGAACTCACTACAACACTCTTGTTTATATGCAATATACTCATCTAGCATGGCCTTATTGTTGTCATAGATTGCCTGGTTAGTTATTAAGTATAATGCAGCTCCGTAATTCTGTGCTGTTGTAATTATTACAACTAACAATAAACTAATTAATAAAATAAATTTTCTCATAATATTTATACTGGTTTAACAATTAAAACATCTCCGTTTTGTGCATCAGAAGGAGTTGGATCACCATCTGTAATAACAAATAACCTAACACCTCTCAACTGTCCTGTTGTATCGGTTAGATCATCAATATCTTCTGGCTTATTATTCCAATAATCTTTTTCTACATCTGTTACAGTTCTATGATCTGAATCACTTTCTAGTTCAGATAATTTTGTTGGTACATCAACATCAGGAATAACAATCTCTTGTTCAAATTCAGTTTTAGCTACATTCCACCTCTTAAGCCCATCTGTAAAGATATAAGAAGTGGTAGTAGTTTCTATAAGCCTGTAACGCCTACCTTGATAAGTAACTGTATCTCCCTGTACTGAATTAGCCATTTTTATAAATTAAAATATTCAAGTAAATGAAAACTAATTATTCCAATTCCAAGTAATATAAACCTTACCGGCCATGGAGCAATTCTATCCCATAACTCGTCCCCAAGATGCCATATACCCCAATTTTTATCATAGCTATGCATTTTGATATTTAAAAGCAAATCAAGCAACATATATAAAGCTGAAAGAGTTATTAATAGACTAATAGATTGAAATGATATTCCAAATGTGAAATATGTAAAGAAAACTCCAAGCCAACCAATATAAAAAACACCATATCGGTGTGTAAGAATGTGATTCCTTTTATTTAAAACAAAATCTTCCGGACTTAAATTGGGTTTGCCTTTTTGAAATATTTTTCGGTTAATCCAGTGTTTTGATTCTTTAATCTTATAACAAATAAATGCTATAAAAAATATCCCAATTACTGAGTAAAATAATTCTATACTTGTTAGCTCTTTCATATTTTTAATTTTTAGTTATTTTGTCTCTTACGATTTTCATTGCACTTCTTTCTAAAGCTCTTTCTGCTTCATTTTTGTAGCTCTTTTCTTCTGGTTTTTTATCTTCAGCTTTTGCTTTTTCAAGATCTCTTTGCATTTTAAATTCAAATACTGCTTTTTTAATTTCAGCATATTTTGGATTACTAACCTCTTTGGCACCTATGTTAAATGCAACTCTGGCTATATATCTCATTATAATTTGCCTTTCATGTGTAAGCATATTGTCAAGATCTAATCTGCCAATACTCCATATTAAATCTTCAAATCTATTTGTTTTTTCATCTGGCATAATATAAATTGCTCTCCCTCGCTATTCCAATATGTAAAAACCCATATACCCTATCAAAAACTAATTGCCGGACCTGAACAGTATCCCAATATAACGCTAGCATCGCCTCACACTCCATTAAACCAACGATCTCTTCCTGGGTAAGGTTATCCATCCATTTGTTATTATAATCCAGTATAAGGTTGTATTGGCTATTTAATCCGGCTCCTGTACAAGTATCACATATTATGATATTATATTTCAAATTAGCTGAATCTCGCTCTATAAGCCACCGGCCGGTACTATCACTTCCCCAAAATACATTTGTCCCAGTAGGCAAGACATTCATTAATTTACTTGGTAAATTCATTGCCAGTTGATGATCAGCCTCAATTATCTGTCCTAGGATTGAATTAAACTGTTCAGTTTCTTTTAATGTAGCTTCTCCCTGAACCAAATCCTCCTTCTGCATTTTATAAATTTCAGTGACTAACGTATAAAGTTTTTTATAATAAATATCACTGTCAATCTGTGAATCGGTTATTGACTTAGGATCATCCCTTGTAGCTGTAGGAGATTTTAATGTTGTTACCCTTTGGGAAAAGCATATTGTTGACATCAACAAAATGGTTAATACTGCAAACTTTTTAATCTTATTAGGGTCCATATATCTTTTATATTTTAATTTTTCTAATAGCTCTTGATAATACTTAATCTTTTTTTCACACTTGTAATATTCTCTTTTATATAATTTCTGATTACTTTTTGCTTTATCATAAGAACGAAAGAATTGACTGCACTCCCAGATAAATATTCCTTTGAGAAATCTTTTTTTCTCAATCTGTTTTAACAATTGCTTTTGCAACCATCTCTTATTATTATATTTCTTTCTCTTTATCACAATTAATTGCTTTAGTCAATTACTCCTTTGCCATAACTATCCATATACGCTTCAAAAGCATTGGTTAGGATAATAACTTCGGCTTCGGTTAAATATATTCCTACAAATCCCATTGATACTTGCTCACTACTATAAAATGTATTTGTAGCTGCCAATAGAGTCACATTAGATGTCGGCTCACTCCCTGGAAAAACTACGCTAGTTTGAGCAATTTCACTTCCATTTCTAAATAGTGTTGTTTCCGTACCGGTTCCAGTCAAAGTTCCTATTATGCATCCATCAATATCAGAAACAGCAGATATGGTTGAACCCGTATTATTAACAGCATACCCAAGATTAGTTGCATTATTATAAACCATATTGTAAGCACTGCCATCATAAGCTCCAATACTAGATGCATTACCAATTGAGTTTGTGGTTCTGGTGTAGTGTCCCATTGATTCATTTTGATTAGAGTATGGGAACCTGCTATTAGCAAAGGTCCACCCAGTATTAAGTGTACTAGGAGAAACACCAGTATATCCTTCGTATGCTATAAAGGTAGGAGAACCGGTTACCGTAGCTGTATAATCACCAGGACTTATCCAGTTTAATAAAGCGTCAGTCGCATTTGGTTGAGCAGTAATATAAAGAAGATCTAGCTTATCCCATATCCCATTATCAACTAAAGTCTCTACAAACTGATTTTGTATCATTGCATCCTCATAAGATGGAGTGGTAGTCATTTCCTCATAGACTGCAAAGTATTCAGTGCATACGTCAAATGAAGTTAATATTCTACTTGTATTCCCAAATCCGCTTACAACTACATTGGTGTTATCTATATTAACAAGAGTACCGTTATAGCTATTACCTGATATATCATTTACTTTACCATTCTCCAAAGTATTCATTGGATAGTAAGCTAAACAATTTAGTGGATACCATATTGCATCGGTAGCTTTAATTGGAATACCATCGTTATATAAGGCTTGTGCGTCTGCTAATGTTAAAGCTCTATTCCATATTGAAACTTCTTTTAAATCTCCATCAAAATATCTAGTAGTATAAGTACGACCTATAGTTTCTACAACAGACGCACTACTAGCAGTTAATGTAGTATTAAATGGACATGCTTGGCTATTAGCAAAAGCCCCATCAATAAAATATGTTAAATCCCCATCATAATCTAAAGAGATAATTATATGATGCCAATTACCATCTCTAACATCAATAGACCCTGCGTTTGTAGACATTATATTAGCATTATCATCTTTAAGATAACAGCTTATGTAATCATTATCGTAATGCTGAAGCCATTGATTTTCAACATATCCACCAATAATACCAAGTCTAGCAGTATTGCCAGATTCACCTCTTAACCATAAGCTTATACTTTTATCTTCTCCAATCTCTAGGTCAAGAACTCTGTTAAGCCCAATCTGGACTTCTTCATCACTCCCATTAAATGTAAAAGCACTATCTATTGAATGAGTAGAGCTTGCTATATTTTTAGTATTCCCAAATCCACTAGCAACTACGTTAGTATTGTCTATATTAACCCCTACACTATTATAAGTAGTTCCTGACCAATCCTTGACTTTCCTAAGTGGCCTTACTGTTATATTGTCAATACTCCCTATAAAAGAACCAGCATCTCCTCTAAGATATAAGATGTTATTTGTTCCATCCCATTTGCCAGTAAGACTATATGTTCCTGTTCCCGTTATACCAAAGTATTCCTGAGTACCACTACCTCCCCGAATCAATAAAACATCACCACTGGTATAAGTTGTTACATCAATATTTATCCTGTATTCTCCACCTATCAACACTCCTGTTTGAGTTTGCTGAAGTCCTGGAAATGTACTACCTGAAGCATAATTAGCAGTACCTCCTGATATAGTAACATTAGTTCCTTTTGTCCAGTCAGTATCAGTATCAAATGTTCCGTTAGTTACAGTATTATCTCCATATTCAATAAAACCATAAGTATTCATTGGATAGTAGGCTACAGTATTAAATGGGTACCAGACTGCATCCATGGCATTGATTGGAGTGCCACTATTGTATAAAGCTTGTGCATCTTCTAGCGTGAGAACTGTGTCCCAAAATGCTACCTCCTTAATCTCCCCATCAAAGTACCATGTAGCTCTTCGCTGCCCTATTGCAGATAGTATTGCATCATTGTTTGATGCTAAAGATTTAGCTCCCTGCGAAGCACCATTTATATAACAATTTACACTTGTACCATTTCTAGTTACAACAATATGTGCCCATTCTCCTGTTTGTAGACCATGTGTCCATGACTGAAAGTTGGCCCCATCATGATAATATATACTGCCATTATAAATAAGCATAAAATAAGAATAACTAGACGTAGAGGCATCACCAGCGACTACATTATAATCAGCATCATTAAAGTTTACCCACGCTGAAACAGAATGTACAGTTCCTAAGTCTATCTCATCAATGGCAATATACTCATCGCTGCCATTAAACGTATAGCAACTATCTACAGGATGCTCATCATAAAGAATAGGCTGTCCGAACAGTAAACTCGGAATTAATAATAATATTAATATTAACTTTTTCATTATTGTGTTGGATCTTCTTCGTTACTACCTAATTTATCTAACTGATAATGTAAATCAAAACTAGTTACAAATATATCATCTGAGTAATCTGTGCCAGGGTCCTCATCGTGCCATAATTTTATTTGAAGAATTGAGCTTTCCCCCATTCCTGTCATGTCTATTGGTGGAAATTCAGCTATCTGATTAGTTATTCCACTTACATAAGGAATCAATTCTCCCCAGGTAATCTCAAAGTAAGTCCATTCATTATCTCCTGCTGAACCAAGAGGGAGTTTCCTGTATTCTCCATGAAAGTTTACGCTATCTGAAGCTGAGTATTGGTTCCAGTGAACATGAAAATCTACATAAGTCCCAGCTTTATATCCATGAGGCATTTGGTAATTGATATATAATACTTGTGTACTATCATCATCTACAAAGTTTGTTGCAACAGTATCATAATCAAAAGCTGGTAAAGACAAGGCTCCTTGTTTAGCATTTGTAGCAGAAATAACCAGGTCTGTCCAAACTGTATTAGAAAATCTTACTTCACTATTAAAATATACTGTATCTTCAAAATATACTTCTTTTTGGAAATAAACTGTGTCTAAGAAGTTTCTTTGTCCAGCTATTGATAAGTTATCTTTAGTACTTACACCTGCTGATATATATCCCTGAATAGTATCATCAACAGCTCCAATATCTGGAATCCACCTATCTCCATGTGCAATTCCTTGTGTTGAATAGTCCTCTTCATATACTAATCCAATTTCGTTAACTTCATCCATTATAACCATTCCATCTGGTTTAATTTTTAATGCTGAAGAATCATTAACTGAACGATAAAATAAAGTAGCGATCTGGTCCTCATCTCCACCACCACCAGTTGAGAGGTCTTGAAGTGTCAATCCATAAACATCATTACTATTTTCCATGTGGAAACTACCATAACCATTAATAGTATTTAACTGGAATAAGCCTTGTCTACTAGTAGTTGAGTTTTGCGATTGCATGTAAAAACTATTACCCCCAGCTTTTGTTGTTGTCAAAAATATAGGAGCAGCTCCCCAATCACCACCTAATTTAAAAACATCTCCGGTTCTTGTTATCGCATCACCTCCTGTTAAGTCATCAATCTCATCATCTACATACTTTTTATTTGGAATTATATCGTCAGTTGTCACGTATGTTTCATAATTAGCAAGAACAACTTCAAGAGGAGCATTAAAGAAATTAAATGTCTCATTAGTAGCATCTATATCTAAATATACTTCATTACCAACTCCTTCAGTATCGCCTAAAGAAACTCTACTAGATCCTTTTACATTTATAATACCAGTAGATCCGTCAATTTGTGCCTCATCTTCTAATCCTAGAAAAAAACTATCATCATTAAAATTATAATACCATGATGTGCTATTTCCATCTATCTTAAAATCACCTTGATCCCAAGTAACTTGCTGGCCTGCATAATAATACTTATCTGATGTACCTATAGATCTAGCAGCTATTACTTGATCGTCATTATCCATTAACCCAAATTCGTCTCCATAATAGTCATAAGTCATAATCAATGCTATAGGAGTAGCGTTTTGCTCCCATGCCTGTAAAATATTACCATCGTAACCAATTGTGTAAAGAGTTCTTTGAGACTCATCCCATCTAAAATTAATAGTACCTTCAACACCAGTACCGGTTCCAACAGCAACATAATCATCAGTAATAGAAATATCAGCTACAGTAGCATATAAGTTTAAATCAAGATTACTTGATCTTACAAGTAATGTTCCATTGCTACTATGCTTATCAATTACAAGTGCAATAGGCAAGTTAAGTCCTGTAGCTGGCTGTACATTTGTTAATTCACCAACACTGGTTGTACTTATATACAGGATATCTCCATCATTCCATACTTCTCCATAATTAACGCCATCAGTTTGTATTCCTCTTACCTTTCCAAACCATGATATCTTTCCCGTTCCTTCATGAGCAATATTTTCTGTGGCAAATCCCATATAAAGCACTGCATTGTCTGGGTCAGTACCATCCATGGGAGTTATTAACATTTTACCCGATGCACCAATAGTTCCTGCATACATTACAGGAGTGCCATCATCAATTTGAGAACCTGTTTGGTTTTCAATTAATGGGAATTGGTTTTCCTGTCCTAATTGAAGGATAGTACCATTTTGGATAAGGTCTACTGTATGTTCATCATCATTCCATGTAAATACACCTTCGTCACCAGAACCTCCATCTAACTGTAGCGTATCGCTTAATATTTTAGGAGTCCAGTATAAACCATTAAACCTGTACTCTTTATTTTCATCTTGAACATAAACAGTTGCTCCGGGCCATAAGCCTGTTGTTCTGGTTGCCAGGTTAGCAAATGTAGCTGTTGTATCATTTAATACCGGTGGCTCATTATGGGTATGATCATCCGGAAAGTTCCTTATAACTTGTCCCATTGACAAGACACTTATTAAAAGTAAAACAAGAATAAATCCTGTATAAATAAGTATTTTCTTTCTATCATTCATGGCTTAAAAGTATATGGTGTATGTTTGACCTGAAAATGTTCCCTGAGTAGCACTTCTCCAACACTTATAATTGATATCAGTATAATCATTGACAAGACCTGTTGAAGAGACTGTAGCTCCTTTATCTGTAAATCCTGTTACAGGACTTCCGATATCATCCGTTACAAGTGAAATATCATCCCAACTATCAGGAGTTATTATCCACATATAACCGGTTCCGGTAAATGATTTTGCTAATGTAGCCTCTGCCTGGACATTACTTGATAGATCTCCATTAGTATAAATAGTTGTTCCGCTGGCTCCTTCAAAATCTGTTGATGATATACCCCAGAATACCCGGTAATAAGCAGATAAAGTCCTAGAAGATCCTAAACTTCCGGATTCAGCACCAAATACCCAGTCTTGTTCTGCTCTGAATACGTATTGTTGCTTTTCATATTGAGTAGATGGAGTTTCTTTAGGAGTATAGGTAATAGATTCTGTATCTCCTGTTCCGGATCCAAAGTCTTTCAATTCTATAGCATCTGTCCAGTTATAAAGTTTCCCGTTGGACAAGGTAGCACTCCCGGGATTACTCGTTGTAGCTATTATATTTATTGAAGTTGAAGTTCCTACTTCGTATGTTTGAGTTGAAGGACTAAATGTTACAGATATGGTAGGAGCTACAAAATACCACCATTCAAGCCATTGATCTATTGTGCTTGTGCCTAAATTATCAGTTGCCGATGGTACTCTTAATATCTCCCTGTTCCCATCAAAAACTACACTTGAAGATAAATCAGATAAAGATTTTTGATGCACTTCCTTAGTTGTTGGATCTATCATTAAAACAGAATCGGTTCCCGTACTACTTGGCGTTTCTCCTATTTTAAGCTTTCCATCAATTACAGTTGTTGGCGTTGAGGGTGTGCCTGGTTGTGATATTCCATAGAGTGAAAGTAATACCACAGTAATTAATAATATTAATTTCTTCATGATACTATGATTTAAGTTTTAAAGTGATTGTTCCCAAAGCAGAAGCAGAATATATCCATACCTGATTTAACGGATCATCGGCATATTCAGTATTTGCTTTTAATGATTCCCACCATCCCTGGTCGTCCTCATAATAAGCTTCTATTACTATTACTCCTTTGTTGTGGTCTACTAGTGTTGATCCAGCACCTATATTTGCGGTTACTTCAAATGTTTCAGAGGGGTTTCCTCCTAGTGATGTGCTTTGTACTATTGATCTTAATCCTCTTGGGGTTCTAACCAGAAATCGTTTTGGCATCAGTAAGTAAGTTTATAACTACTCTTACCTCACTTAGGAAGAAGAGCAAGTCCAATGGAGAGACAACCTGTTCTAAGTAATCTCTTAATACAATCTTCAACCTATCTTTGATAATTACAACTTCTTTTGATAAATCTAACTGCAACAAATTAGCAGCAATTTTGGTTTCAAGTATTTTAGTCCAATCCTTTTCATATTCAGTTGCTTTTTTTTCATCAAGAGACTGAATATTAACATCCATTTTAACAATATTGAATTGATCAACAGGAGTATTCATGGTTCTGATTTCTGGACCATAATAAACTACTGGGACGAATTCTTTAAAATATTTACCGATTACTTTTTTACAATCACTGTTCAAATCTTCCATCACTTTGTTAAGCACCTGATGATTATAAAATAAAATTGTTTTTCCGGGAAATGATTCTTTTGTGTTGGTGAGGATCTGGATTAAAACCTTTTGCAGATCTAACGCAAGCCTGTATGTAAATTCAAATTCTTTCATCTTATTTATCTAATTCTATTTCTATTTTCTTAAACATTTTTATATTATGATCATATCTCCAAAGATCAGATGCTTTTTGTCCCTGCTGGGCAATATCCCATGGAACTAAAACAGCACTATGAAATGGTTCTTTGTGATAAACATCATTGTGCCACCATCCTACCTCTATTCCATCCAGGTACATTACCTTGTCTTTCTCAAATCCCTTGCCTCCATCTTTAATCTTTCCATTAGAGACTTCTTTTTCTCGCCAAAGAATTCTTGTTACATATAATTTCTGTTTGAGATTGCCTATATGGGCAACTTCCATGGTGGGAATAAAACTAAAATCTGGCATCTTTATATCTTTAAAGTTGTACAAATATACGATATAAAAAAATCCAAATGCAAGAGGCATTATTTTTTTACCCTTCAGAGCCAATTTCAAGCTCATAGCAAAACGATCTTTTATACATTAATATATATAGGCATTTTTAAAATAAGTGCTCCTGTGAAATGTTTATAAGTCTGTTAATAAAAAAGCCCCCTTCTATTTTTTGTAGAAAGGGGCAGTAGTGCAATTTAAAAAACGGAAAATTTGAAGAATGAAATAAAGTGACTACAAATGTAATTAAAAAATAATATCATCCAAATTTTGTATAGCAGAAAGTATCTCATCTGTTCTACCAACTAATTTATCACTCAATTCATCCAATACGCTTGGTGTGCTATCAAGAAAAGTCTTAAGAGAAATATAGCCCGGTTCCCCTGATTTTAATTGGGTTCTTGGTGGCATTTCTTTCTGATCTTCTCCATTAATTTTACTCCTTAATAAATTTATTCTTTCATTAATAATAGCGAGTTTTTCAATCTTATTAGATAGATTGTTAATTGCTACTATAACTCTCATGTGCTGGTGCATTTCTTCACCTTTTGCTGCCATTGAAGGACTTGAAGCTAATTGTTTTTCCATAGTTATTTATTTATCTATATGTTATTAAAAAGGTAAATCATCATCTACCTCTATTTCTTCATCCATTTCTACAGTACCGGGTTTTTTCTCCATTTTTGGTTCAGCATGATCTACCGGCCATGCTTCTTTTAACATAGGCTGGATATATTTTGCTACTGTAGATTTGTAAAATTTATTTAGTTGTAAAAAATAGATTTTCCAATCTTCTTTTTCGTAAGTACTGGTATCTCCTTGTGGTTTTGGAACTTCATCACTCCATTTCTTTTCATCAACATTATAGTAATAATTGCCAATTGTTCTAATCCATGACTTGCTTGAATTTTTTTCACCAATTTCAGGATTATAATCTTGTTTTATCACAATACCTTGCTTGTTCTTTTCCTCCCAGTTATAAGAATTGATAAAACACTCTTTAGTAAAATCAATTCCCCTGGCCCTTCTCAGAAAGTCCTGTGCATATTTAGACCTTGGATCTATTTGGAGTACTGTGTATTCATCATCAGTCTCTATTCCGATTGCAAGCTGCTCAAACTTATCCCCATCAGGACCCTCGTTCTCAGTTATCCTCACATCTTTAATAAAGCCTACAATATTCCATAAGAATACTTTCCACACACTTTTCTTATTTCCACTTGCATCTGTATAAAAATGCTCCTGTGCAAAGGGAGTGTTCTCATCTGCCTTTTTACTGATTGATAGTTTGCCTCCTGTTATTCCAACATAAAGGACTTTTCTTTCGTTTTTTTGTACGTTTGCCATTGTTTATTTTTATTTTAATTAAGTACTAAATTAAATGACCAGCAGAGAAATGAAACCCGTAAGTCAGTATCTATCTCAACAAATACATAATGCTCTGCCGGAGAGTTAAACAGCTTGATATAATAGCCTCTAACCTTTCCCTTGTTATAACACTTGGGAGCCATAAGTTCAATTTCATTCCTGTTCATCACTTTTTAATTTAAAGATTTGATTTTTCTTAAACCGGTCAACATAAAACTGCTTGTAACCATTAAATGATTCCTGTGTCATTGACCTATCCTTACTTAAACTTCCATCTTTATTCTTTGTCAGTATTATTGGGTGCAAATAGTGTCTCATATAACCGGTTCCATACACATTGCAAATGATCGGCCTCTTCTCCTTCCAGGCAGCCAGAAACTCTTCCTTACTCATCAACTCATAACTACTGTCGTTCTGGTCCCTAAGCTTCTCAGTTGGCTTGTAAGAGCGTATATCAATACTATTCTCAGGTAAAGTTACCTTCTTTTTCTTAAAACCCATTATTGCTTGCTAGATATTTTATTACATGCAAATTCTTTTCCGTATATTCAGAAACAAATGTCTCATTAAAAGCAAAAAATATTATCTCGTCCTCATCTGGATCAATATAATATGCAGATATCCGGGTATCAGGATGAAAAGTCAAAACAACTTCTTTTGATTCCGGCTCACTATCCCCTCCCATTATCTCATTCAACATACTGTTCGGACTCCTTGTTAATTTAATATTTACATTCATACTTTTATACATTATATAATACATAAACTCTTACATCATTCTTCGCAATGTAATAAAAACCTATTTCATCACGCTCTATTCCATCATTATCCGCCAGACACTCTTCCACACTCTTACCGTTCTTTGGCTGCCAGTTCCCCTTTAACTCTCCCTTCTGATAACAGTCAGGAAACAACCGCCTCCACAAGCCCTGATCATCCCGATAACGATGTAACTTGTCCTTAAAAGCCGGTACCTTTACTTTCCCTACCATGATTCCTCCTTCTCCTTACCAACATTCTTTAAATTATTTACATTCCCCCGCTTACCTCCTCGCCTACTCATCGCAAACTCAGCAGGCCCTACCGCAAAATGCTCCATGTCCAATACTCCCTGCTCCCTGGATAACTTTACCATATCCAAATGTACCCCACTCTCGTCCGATAACGCCTTGCTCTCCTTAGCCACAAGAAACTTCTTCCGCCTCTTGTCATAATAAACTAAATATCCCATAATAATTACTCTTTAAATTAATACTATTTTTTTATTTAAGTATGCTAAATTAAAAAAAAGAACCATGCAAACATAACAAATTAGCTTTTTTTTATTACCAATCTTTCAATATCCAATTTCCCATTCCAAATTTATCCAATTGAACCTTGCACAAGTTACACTTCTTGCACAAACTTATACCCCCATACCCCTATTTCAATCCCCCTATTAATACCCCAGTCCTATACCATATGATAATGGATGTACGGGCTCAATGTACCCCCACTAATCCCCCCTGGCGTTGGGTAAAAAGAAAATAGATTTTATTTTCAATTTACCACAATTAAATAAATTTATTAATTAAAAATTTAAACATTATGCAAAAAGTTTATGATGCAGTGAAACCTGCAAAATATCAAGGAAAACAAATCAGGCAGACAGGTTTATTCAGTAATGAAAATTATCCTGCTTTTAAGATTGAATTAATTGATAAACAACTACGTGAAAATACCAATAGTGACCGTAGCTGGTTTGGTACATTTGGCGGAAACTTTGACTGCAAAGATTTGGACGGCAAATATTTGGGGACGCGTTTTATTCCCGTTGATTTATTGGAATTTACTTACAATAATTCAAATAACAAAAATCTACCTTTTTGGATTGAAAAAACTGAGGGTACAGGAAACAACAAAAAGAAGTTTGAAATTGTGAATCCTGATCTTATTTTCAGTGCTACCAATGGGAAACTCAGCTATATTGAATTAGAACCTGTAACGGCTAATTAACAAGCATTTTAGAACATACTAACATTGAGAGGTGTTGGTATGTTCTATTATATTAAATATTACTTTATAAATGCCTCACGTTGAAACTTGATATTATATATTATATAAATATCATTTTTTTAGGTTGTTCTGTTGTTTCTTATGTTCAGGCTTTATAGATCCGTTGATTCTATGAAATCTGGTGTTAAATGCTATTCTGTTGTCAATCTTAAGAGCTCTTTTATCATTAATAATGTAGTGTTTCAATAACTCTAAATACCTTGAAAGTATTGAATATACTATTGTTCTGGGTAATTTGGCTTGTCTTGAATTTACTGTTCTTGTAATCTCTGTTACATAATCATTTGACTTCTTAATCAGCATTTTAGTAATTTTGTTGTGCTAAATTAAATAATTTGAAGAATAAAACTAAACTATTATGAATGCAATTATTGTTATTAAAGACCTAAGACCATTCTGTATCTTTAAAGAAAAAGAACTTGGACTGGCAAAAGAAGGATACTTCGCCTCTACTAAATATGTGAACACATTTGGTGATGAGTTTAAAACTGAAGTATTAGGTGAATCATTTGGTTGGATTGATCTAAATGGTATGCCTTGGAAAGATCGTAAGTATAAATTTCGTAGACCTACTGAAGAAGAAGTAATGAACTATCTTCATAAAGATGAGTATGAATCATTACTTGATATGGCAGTTAGATCAGGTTATGTTGATCTTGAAGCTGATGTAGATCCTGGTGAAATTTGTTATGAATAAATAAAACTAAACTATCATGAAGGAAATTGTATTTAATGTTAGCGATTTAAAGTTTAATAAAAAGAACTTTAATATCTTTTATTACAAAGGGATTGTCTTTCAATCTACCGAGTGTAATATTAAAAATGCTATTGAAAAAATTAAAACTGGTAAATACACCACAATAAGTATATTTTGTAAAGAAATTGCTACTGTTAATGTGTTAAAACCCAATACTACTCAATTGGATGAAGCTAAAGTCCAAAGATTGTTGAGAATGTTTGCTAAAAAAGCTGCTATTTTTATGATTATTGTCTTATTGGCCTGGTCATGTGCTACTCCTGTTGATTTATCTCATAGATCAACAAGAAATGGTACTGAACTCAAAAGAAAGAGTCAACATAAACATCATAGAAGTTATTATAGTTATCAGCAAGCTAAGAATCTTAAGAGAGTTTCAAAGTAATTTTTCATGTTGTTAGATGCTTTCAGAGGCACCATAACTCTTAATTGATGTTGTGGTGTCTCTTTTTATAGATCGTGTCTTAAAACAGCTGTATTAAGCTTATTTGTATTAATTAAAACTAAACTAAAATGAAAAAGTATTTTCAAATTAAAAATGATGGCTTATTAGTCATAGAGGATCTGATACTAATGGGATCTTCAACCAAAAGAAACAATTCATCTACAATTGGTCAGTATGGAACTGGTTGGAAGTATGGTATTGCATTTGCTTTGAGAAATAATATTGAAATATTCATTTACTCGGGCCTTAAAAAGATTGAAATAACTACAGTAACCAAATATCATAGAGGTTTTAAAAGAGAACTTATTGTTATTGATGGTGTAGAAACAAATATGACAACTGAACTGGGAATGGAATGGACCGGTTGGATGGCAATGAGAGAAATTATCTCAAATGCTATGGATGAACCAGGTTATGAATTCTCAATAGATGGTAGCATATTACCGGAAGAAAATAAGACTGTTGTGTTTGTTCAAATGTGTGATGAGCTAAATGATTTTGCTGAAAACTTTGATAACTATTTTTCCATGAACAGGGTACCTGATTATGTACACAATGGTATAAAAATATTTCAAAAGAAAGAAGCATCGCCTATTGTTGTTTATCGTAAAGGGATAAGATGTTATGATATTGATAAAACATTGATTTCTACTTTTGATATTGACTTTCTTGAAATATCAATTGATGAGAATAGATTGACAACACTTACAAGGATAAGAAATGCATTGGCTCATCTTATTCATTATTTGGATTCCCATGAAATAGTTCTGATTATATTGGCTAACAATTTATTTGAATTAAATCTTTATCCAGATACTTATCCTAAATTATCAGATAACTTTAAAAGGTTAATTGATGAGGGAATAGTATTCACAACTGATTTAATTGAGAAGTTTATTTCAATACCAGCTTCTGTAAGAGTATCCACAGATGTTTTTGGTTATTTTCTTCAAAAAGGTTGGGTTGAAAATCCTTTGCATTTGTTACAGCCAAAAGGAACTCCATTAAATTTTATTATTGATAAGGATTTCAATCAAGATTGTTCCTTTATTCATGATGTCCTTAGCTATTTTAATATAACAGTTTCACTTGTTGTAGGAGAGTTTCATAATTATTATGAAGAGATCAGGGTAACTGAAGAAACTGTTTATATTGCTAAAAGTATTTTTAAATATCAGAACAAAGAAAAAATAGTTTATAAAATACTTGAAATGGCTCAAAGGAATTTCTTTGAAACTCAATTCAAAATGAGAAATGTATTTAATGAGTTAAATTGAAAATCAAAAGGGGTAATTGCTGGTAGTTTTACACACATTGAGTAGTTGTCCAGACGAAGTTGTAATGTGCCTAAATGTATGACAAGGGGTATGCCAGCTTACTTCTTTTTTTTAAAAATATAGCATAATGAAAACAATTTTAATTATTATCATAATCCTTTGTATCATTGCATTGGGAAAGACAATCCAAGTTTCTTTTCGTAAAAAAGATGATAACGATGAATTAGGATTTGATTAATCACATAGCAAGTGTCAATACTCATCATTCGTATTTTGGTAATACTTTTATCCTTTTAACCCTCCATTGGCACTTGCTTTTTTAAAACTAAACAAATGAAAAGCGTTGATAATTTAATAAAACAAATACCAATCATACAATGTCCGGAAGGAT
>Ga0180437_10004152_pt1 | contig 20861 bp, 25 predicted proteins | sample SS_ome_4_FD_132410 | JGI IMG/M metagenome (GOLD analysis project Ga0180437, IMG submission 132410) | Hypersaline lake sediment archaeal communities from the Salton Sea, California, USA - SS_3_D_1 metaG | ecosystem: Environmental > Aquatic > Non-marine Saline and Alkaline > Hypersaline >... | reverse complement strand
GCTCCCGCTGCTGCTCGCTCTCTGCTATCATGGCTGCTGCTATCCTTTCTCGGTCTGTGGTTCTGCTCAGCCGAGAAGGATAGCACTTTCTTCCCACCAGGCCCAGCCTTTGCGGTCACACCCGGAGCGAAGATTTCCTTGACACTGCCGCGAACGCCGTGCTAGAATCGCCACGGTGGACCGGGACCTAGCCGAATTCGGTAAGGGAGTTGGGACGGGTGCCGGTTGTGTGGCCCCATCGTCCAGTGGTTAGGACACCGGTCTTTCAAGCCGGAGACGGGGATTCGAATTCCCCTGGGGCTACCATCGCGGGCGCATGGCTCAGTGGGAGAGCGCTTGCTTCACACGCAAGAGGTCGCTGGTTCAAATCCAGCTGCGCCCACCATATGGGATGAACGCACCTTATATTGCGGGCGAATAGCTCAGCGGGAGAGCACTTGCCTTACAAGCAAGGGGTCACAGGTTCAAATCCTGTTTCGCCCACCAGAGGTGACGAAAGCGGAGCCGTGGTGCAGTTGGTTAGCACACCGGCCTGTCAAGCCGGAGGTCGCGGGTTCGAGTCCCGTCGGCTCCGCCATTTTATCGATAGGCGCCGGGATAGCTCAGTTGGTAGAGCACTGGACTGAAAATCCAGGTGTCCCCAGTTCAAATCTGGGTCCCGGCACCAGTTCTGTTGATTTTCTGCTTGCGCCAGACGTTGAGGTTTATACTGAGTGTTCCTAAGCCTTCCCGGCGTTTCGGAAGACTCTCTCTTGAAACTATAATCCTCTGTCCCTGGTCGGGCAGGCTCTCAGCCCGCCAGCGTTCGTTATGTCTGTTCATACACCACCGCCTCCGACCATTGCCAATACCCACAAAATCGAGTGATAGGGGAGGGGGGCGCTGATAGCCGGCAATCCACCCAAAAGCACTCCGCGCGGTGATTCGGCAACCAAATCTATCGCCAAATCTGCGCGGCAGCCAGAAATTGCCCGGAATTGCCGTAAATTTCATTATGGGCAGGGAATTTCGTCTGGAAGAAGAACTATTTAACGAATACAGTCCGGCGTTTCTACCTAGCGGGGTAACAAAGGAGATGGATTCGCGTTCGGAATTGATCTACCGAGATCTCCTTCTCGAGCTGGGGGCGGATCGTTCAGCTGGTGACATCCTGTTCGCATCTGCCGGCTCCGGTAGCCGCATGACTGCAGTTGACGAATCCGTGCCTCTGTACCGCCACCTCGCATCCAGTATCGAAATTGCCTTCGCCAACAAGGGCGAGGTGCGGGTGGCGACAACCGAGGAAGTCTTCCGTCTGACTCCAGGCAAATTGCTCGTAATCGAACGCGGGGTCTATCATGCACAGCTCCCGGATGCCTCTCGCCCGACCCACCAAGTTTTTTGGCTGCATTTGAACGGAACGACGGCCGGCCTGGTCGATTCGGTCTACTCGTCGCCGGCAGCGAGCGGATTCTCCTATCGCCTGATCGAACTTCCCGGACGAACGAACGTCGAGAACATCGGGGCGTTGATCATCAGTGAGCTCGCCAATAAAGGCTGGGGACACCCCCGTGCGATTGCAGGACTACTCCGCTATCTTTCCTGCGTTCTCATTCGCCGACTGCCGCGCGCGCAGGTGTCCGAGCCAAGCTTGAAGGAAGCCCCCATCATCGGCGGAGAGAAGCGCGTTTGGGAGGTGCTCGAGGTAGCCCTCGAATTTTGCGACGCCAACTACCGCTCGCCGATCAAGAGATCCGATATAGCCAAGGCCGTGGGATATAGCCCCAGACATCTCAGCCAGCTTATGTCAACCCATCTCGGTCATTCACTCTTCGACCATCTCCGCAACCTCCGCGTTGTCGAAGCTCGGCGTCTCCTGGAGAAGTCGGACCTCTCCATCAAGGATATTGCAAAAGCAGTCGGATACTCTGATCCGGCGCATTTCACTCGAGCTTTCAAGCGCGCTACAGGTCTTTCCCCCCGCACATACCGCCGCAGAGTCGGTGCGGTCTAGCTTTCCTCGTATCGCCGTATATGGCAATTTCTTCATCCTCAAAGGCAAAGACCGATCTTGCCCCTTTGTTATACTCAATTTGTGAAATAACGCGGTTGAGTTGGGCTTTTACGGTCTTTTGCCACTCGGCGCAGGCCTACATTGACTTTCGAACCTGGATATCAAAATGAAGTTGGTTGGACCAGGTTTGGAGTGAGATGAGGCGACCGAAGGAAAGGAGGAGTGGACCGAACTGTGGCGAGACCGATTGCGGAAAATGCGCTTAGTTTTTATGAACGAGCGCAAATAAAGCGAAAATCCCATAGGAGGTCCTTCTGATAATGGGAAGACGCAGAGGGTTCACGCTGATTGAGCTGTTGGTGGTCATCGCGATTATCGGGATCCTGGCAGCTATGGTGTTTCCCGTTTTTGCGCGAGCACGAGAATCCGCTCGCAAGGCCGTATGTCTTTCGAATGTGAAGAACATCGCACTCGCGATTCAGATGTACCTGGCAGACAACAACGACACCCTTCCGCCGGTGGAGTCACGCAAAGAAGTGACTGATTACTTCGACGCTGAACCCGGAGGGTGTCAAGGCGCGGTTGTCGACATTAGATGGCCGCACTGCATTCGCGGTCACTTCGCCAATCCGTATTTGCATTGGCCGGTTGTATTGGATGAGTATACGAAGAACCGCGACGTATGGCGATGCCCGAGCGCCAAGATGGAAGCCGGCGCCCGGCTCATCATGCCTCCGGGCGTGACCGACTGGTTCGGCTATTTCGTCGATAATCCAGGCGAATGGGGTACCCAGTGCTCCTGGCACAACAACTTCGGTCCGTGTCAGCACCCCTACCCCAGTGGCTGGGGTGGCGTCGTCACCGACTCCTTCGCACAAGAGATGATAGCTATGCCGGAGGCGGGCGGCAACTTGTCCTCGGCCCAGCAAGGCGCTTTCGCTCAGAGCATCGCGGGGCCCTTCTTCAGGAACGCCGGTCTGAAACTGACGGAGGTTGAGGATACCGTCGAGTTTGCCATCTGCGGCGATTCCGGTTGTCAGGGCAACGATATGGGTATCGGCAATATGGCCTATCCAGACATCTGTGCTCTCGAGTGCGCCAATGACTGGTGTGGATGGATTGATTGGGACTGCACTACAGAGGATTCGGGCACCGGGGACAACCCGCAGGAGTGTGGCGTTCGCAACCATGCCAATGCCGACAATAGCTTCCTCGTCGATGTCGAGCTTCGCAAGCCGTATTCCCGTCACCTGGGCGGTGTGAACGTTGGCTTCCTCGACGGTCATGCTTCCTGGATCAATTCCGAGCGCCTTCTGAAGTTGTATGAAGAGCGCGAGCTCGAGGGTGTTGATCCATGGTGGATGTGGTACCTCGACAGTGGATATAGCTGGGCAGACGCGTGCGAGCCTGGTTGTGTGGCTAACCCCGACGATGGGCCGCCTTTGCTCGTTCGTAGAGGTTTCGAGATGTAGTCTTACCTTGTAAGTCAAGGTAGACTGTTTTTAGAGGGGGGCGGAGCGCCCGGTTGGGCGCTCCGCCGCCTTTTTTCTGACCGATCGCGCGCAAACTCCGTTTCACGGGAGCGCATGCTCCACCGCGGGTTCGATCCTCTCGGTTTCTTCTCTTTTCTTTCACCTCTTCTCTTCGTCCGGCGTGCAGGTTTATTGCCATGCGCGTCGCACTCTTTTCCCCTGAAGGGGCCTTCGCGGGAATAAGAAGATTTTTCGCCAACATGCCGAGGGGAGCACTATGCTTGCAGAACGGTATGCAGAGGCCGCTCGCGGAATCATCGAGCAGATCGCGCGCGGGCAGATGGAGACCATTCGCCGGGCGGGTCAGGCTGTCGCCGACGCGCTGCTGGCAGAGGGGGCCTTCTGGCTCTACCACATCGGCCACGGCGGGGAGATCGAGCTTCGCAATCGCGCCGGAGGGCTCGCCTCCGCACAGGTTTTCGACTTCAGGTTCGAAGTGTCGAGCCCAATCGCCGATGCGCGGCGCGGCCGCCCGCGAGCTGAGTCGGTCGACTCCGATATCGAGGCGGCCCGACTCGCTGTTCGAGGCAGCGAGCTTCGGGCGGGAGATGCGCTTCTGCTCGCTTCCGTCAGCGGCCGCAATAGCGTTCCCGTCGAGGTCGCCCTCGCCGCCAAGGATTTGGGGCTTACGGTCATTGCGATTACCTCGCTGGAGTACACGGCCCAGGTCGAATCGATGCACCCGAGCGGCAAGAAGCTCTGCGATGTCGCCGACATCGTCATCGACAACGGCGCTCCCTTTGGGGATGCGTGTGTGGAAGCAGATGGCTACGACCACAAGATATTGCCGATCTCCGGAGTCGCGCAGATCGTCATTGGTTGGATGATCTGTGGCGAGGTCATCGAGCGTATGACGGCGGCGGGGAAGCCGCCCCGGGTCTATCAGAGCCTCAATCGCCCGGGCGGTCCGAAGGACTATGAAAAGGTACGCGAGCAGTACCATGAGACGGGGTACTAGTCCCGTTTCCCAAGGGAGAGAGGGGATGTCATCCGAGGACTATCTGAAAGCAGCCTGCGACGCCCTGGATCAGTTGCGCCAGACCCAAAAACCGGCCATCGACCGAGCCGCGGAAATCATCGCCGACGCCATCGCCTCCGGAGCCGAGGTCTTCTCATTTGGGGCCACTCACTCTTTCATACCGACGATGGAGATGGTCTACCGCACCGGCGGTCTCATATTGGTCAACCCCATCGAGCCACATGGCATGCACCTCGGCGTCCGGCCGTTGACCTTGACCTCCCAGCTCGAACGACTCCCGGACTTTGGTCGCGTGCTCCTGGAGAACAGCCCGGCGAAGAAAGGCGATGTGCTCATCCTCGCCTCGACCTCCGGCCGGAACCATATCGTCATCGACATGGCCCTCGCGGCGGTGGAGAAAGGTCTGACCGTGATCGGCGTGACCTCGGTCGCCTACGCGGAAAGCGTTCCGAGTCGACATCCCTGTGGGAAAAAGCTGCACGAAATCTGCCGCCAGGTGATCGACAACTGCGCCCCTGCCGGCGACGCCGCCGTCGAGATTCCTGGCTTCCCTCAGAAGACCGGACCTCTATCGACGGTGTTGGGCTGTGCCGCGGTCAACGCCGCCATCAGCCAGGTCATCCGCTTGCTCGTCGAAAGGGGGATGGAGCCGCCGGTCTTCGTGAGCGCCAACCTGCCGGGCGGCGACGAGCATAACGCCAAACTCCTGGCCGAATACCGAGACCGCATTCACTACTTATAGCCTCTAACAGAACTCGGTTTCATCGTTGTTATCCCGTCTTGCAGAGGATGCTCTCAGACGGCCACTATTTTATGCTTGTTCCTCCAGCACGCTCCCTCCGATTCACTGCCAATACCTGCGAACGCGAGTGAAGGGAGTGCAGAGGGAACGAATCGCCGGTCGTTCCCTCTGCCAGGGGGCGAGGGGGGTAGCGTCCCCCCTATAACCCTTATGCTCGGCAGATGTCTGCCGAGCATTACCATAAATACAACAAACTCCGTAGATTAGCCCACCTATCCCCGCCGCCACACCAGCGCCGCCCCCAGCAGCAGCGGAATGTCTCGGAGGAACAAATCCCAGCTTGCCTGCGAGTGGGTCATCCCGCTCACGTCGAAGCAGCCACACTGAATCTCCAAACCCCGAATCTCCGCCTGGGCAATGGCGATGAGGAAGGCCACGGTCAGCGCCGCCGCGAGCAGTCCCGCTCCCCGCCGCCATACGCCCACAATCAACGCCGCCCCGGTCGTCATCTCCGTCCACGGCATCACGAGAGCGAAGGCGTTGATGAAGACGAGTGGCAGCATGTCGTAATCATGTACGATGTCCGCGAACCGGTCCGGTCGAGTGACTTTGTCCAAGCTCGCCCAGACGAAGACGCCTCCCACGACGAGCCCGGTCAAACGGACGAAAACGGGATGGGTCACCAACCTCCAGAGCGCCCGCATCAGCCTCCCCCTTCCCTGGTTGGATATCCCTCCGGGTGCAATACCGTCGGATACCCATGCTCGATCCAGGTCACCCATCCGTAGTCTAACACCGCCAGTTTCTCGTATCCCTCTTCCAGCAGTGTTTTGCCCTGCCGCGTGCTCAGCCCGCAGTGCGCGCCATAGCAGTAGAGCACCAAGAGCCGGTCCCTGGGCAAATCCGATTGGATCGCCGGCCAGAAATCTGGCCACTCGCGCATGGGGAAATTGATCGCCCCTGGGACATGATCTCGCCGATAGTCCTTCGCATCGCGCGAGTCTACGAACAGGGCCTCCCCGGCCTGGTACAAGGTCAGTGCCTGCGCCGCATCGATCTGTGGGAGCCGAGCTTCGAACGCGCGCGGAATACCAATTCGATTTCCCGGAGAGGGCAGCCACGGGATGCCGAAGGGGTTCAGCGCGTTGAAGGCGGCCCCCGCCGCCACCGCGGCCGCGACGAGAATCGCCGCGCGAGTGGCGTGGGGCACTCGCGCCAACGCCCATCGAGCGAGCGCAGCCGTTCCACAGATCAGCGGACAGCTTTCGCCCTGGTCGCTCATCAATTTCTCCGGAAACATAAAACTATATGCCCGGCAGATGTCTGCCGGGCATAAGGGTTATAGGGGGACGCTGTCCCCCTTGCCCCCTGGCAGAGGGAACGACCAGCGATTCGTTCCCTCTACACTCCCTTCGCTCGCGTTTGTGGGTATTGGCACTGACCGTAGGGCAATGCCGGCCCGAAAGGCTGAAAAACTACCTATTATGAAATAGCCTCTAGTGTCGCGTCCCAGCAATAGGTTCATTTAGTCCGATCGCCTCGACGGCCAAATAAAGCGTCCTTGCCCAGCTAAGCGGCCGCTAACGTATGCAAGTGATTCGCGGGACACGACGCTACTCCCGCTTCGGCCCAAATATCGCTAGAGATACCCCGTTTTGCCCTTTTGCTCGATCTCATTGAGCGCGTCTCGGACTTCCTGAGCCTTATCCTCGTGGACGACTAACACCGCGTCCTCAGTGTCTACAACCACACAATCCTGGATTCCAACCGTCACGACGAGCCGACCCGATGCTGCCATCACGAAGCAGTTGCGCGTGTCAAGTCCCACATGGTTCTCCGGCCGAAGGTCGAGTGAGCCATGTCGTCCGGCGATGTCCTTGACGGACCGCCAACTGCCGACATCGCTCCATTCGATGGCGGTCGGAACGACGGCCATGTCCTCTTCCTTCTCCGCTATGCCATAGTCCATCGAGATGGACGGCAGATTCTCATATTCCTCTCGGATTAGTGTGCCGTCCGGGTCATCGGCCTTCGCCAGCTTTTTCATAGCTTCCGCGACCTCAGGTAGATGCACCGAGCATCGCTCCATGAATGGAGCTGCACAGAAGATGAACTGGCCCATGTTCCAGTAGTAGCCGCCGTCGGCCAGATATCGCTCGGCCGTCTTGAGATCGGGTTTTTCCGTAAACCGATCGACCCGATACGCGCCCCCCACCGTACCTAAACGGTGCCCGCGCTTGATGTATCCGTAGCCGATGTCGGGATGGCTCGGGATCACGCCCAGCGTGACGATGAATCCCTCCTCTGCGGCCTGCACCGCGACCGATATGTAATCGTGGTAGGCCGCGACATCGCCGATGTAGCTGTCGGCTGGCGTCGCAAGGACAATCGCGTCCGGGTCCGTTCGGGCGATGCGGGCTGTCGCAAGCGCCACCGCCGGAGCGCTGTTTCGGCCGATCGGCTCGCCGAGGATATTCCCGGGGGGAACATCGGGAAGCTGCTTCCTGACGATCTCGGAAAACTCGGCGCTCGTCACGATCCACACCCGCTCCGGCGACGTCATCGGCAGCACCCGCTCGTACGTATCCACGAGCATCGTCCGCTCCGAAAGAAGCGGCTGAAACTGCTTCGGCCTGTGGCGGCGCGAGATAGGCCACAGCCGTGTCCCAATCCCCCCCGCCATCACGACGACGTGCATGTTCTCCGTTTCGCTCACTGCGCCCCCCTTTCTGCAGCTTGCACCACGAGCTCTCTGCCTGCTCCGAGAAGCTGCTCCACCTGATCCTCGCTTCGTCCCTCCGAGTAGATCCGAACGAGCGGCTCCGTGCCCGACAGCCGCATAAGCAGCCAGGCGCCGTCCGTCCGCACGATCTTCGCGCCGTCTATGCGCTTCACCTGATCGACCTTCTCCCCCGCCAATTGCTGTGGCTCGACCGAATCGAGCGCCTGAGCCACGCGTTCCCGCTGGTCGAAATCGGCGAGCCGCAAGTCATAGCGGCCGTAGAATAGCCGGCCGCCGACGAGCGCAAAGATATCGTCGAGAATCTCGAGAGCCGGCTTAGCCTCCACAGCGGTCGCTTCGCAGGCCGTGAGCGCCGTCAGCGTTCCGTCTCGGTCCGGAATATGCCCCTTGATCCCGAAGCCCCCGCTTTCCTCGACGCCGAGAATTACGTCTTGGTCCGCGATGATCTCGGGGGCGATGTTCTTGAAGCCGACCGGCGTCTCCGTGACCTCGCATCCGAAGTGAGCGCACAACCGGTCCACCATCGACGTTACGTTGATCGCCCGGACGACTCTTCCCCGCCATCCCCGATTCTTGAGAAGGTGATACAGAATGAATGCGATGGTCCGCTGGATGTCGATATACTCGCCCGCCACCATCATCCCGAAACGATCCCCATCGCCATCTGTCGCCAACCCTAGGTGAACCTGAGGATCGGCGGTCAGCGGGATGCTCGCCTCCAGATTCGGCCCGATTGGCTCCGGACGACTTCCGCCGAAGGTTGGATCGGCCTTCGGCCTGACGCCGCGCACCTCGGCGCAGCCCGCGCGCCGAAGCGCCTCATCGAACCAACCACAGGCCGCCCCGTGCATCGTGTCCGCCACAACCCGCAAGGCCGCGTTCGCAATGGTGTCGCGATCCACCAGCGACAGCAACCGCTCGAGGTACTCTTCTTTGGCGTCGAATCGCTCGTGCTCCGACGGAGGAGCGGGATTCGTTTCGCCGGATTCGAGAAGGCGATTTGCCTCCGCTCCAATCCACTTGGCCTCTTCCTCCTCGATCGAGGCGCCGTAGTGATTCTTGACCTTGACGCCGTTATACTCGGACGGATTGTGGCTCGCCGTAAGGATCGCCGAACCCGCAAGATGGTGCATGACGCCGTACGTGCAGACCGCAGGCGTCGGCAGGGCGCTCGAACAAAGCCTTACGTCTATGCCGCCTGCGGCCAGCTCGTCAGCAAAGGCGGATGCGAACATGCCGCCCATAAAACGCGTGTCGTGACCCACGGCGACCGGGCATTGCTTCGACCGGCCCTTCAGCCAACTGGCCGTGGCTTTCGCTACCGCTCTCACGTTTGTGAATGTATACTGATCGGCCAGCACGGCTCGCCAGCCCTCGGTTCCAAATCGAATCGCCTGCATCCTCTACTCCATCCCTAGATCGAGCATATCTTTGAGATTCAGCATGCCGTGCACCTGACGCCCCTCATCCACAACGGGCATGTCCCCGATCTTGTACTCTTTCATAAGCCGCAACGCTTCAATCGCCGACTCCTCCGGTCGAGCGATATTGGGGTCTCGAGTCATAACCTCGATCGACCGCTTCGATAATGCCCGGTCATCGGCCAGAAGCGCTCGCCGGATGTCACCATCTGTGATAATGCCGACGAGATGATTCTCCGTATCGACGACGGCCGCTGCTCCAGCTCTCGCCGTCGTGATCGAGAAAAGAGCATCACGCAGAGTCGCCTCCTCACCGACCACGGCCAACTCCTCGGCCTGTCTCATCACATCGGCAACGTTCTTGCCCGCCTTGTGTCCCAGTTGGCCGGCTGGATGCAGGGCCGCGAAGTGCTCCCGTGTGAATTCACGAGCCGTCATCACCGCGATCGCCAAGGCGTCCCCCATCGCCATTTGAGCCGTCGTCGAGGCCGTGGGCGCGAGGCCCAGGGGACAGGCCTCTCGCTCAACGGAAACATTCACCGTCACCGCCGCCTGGTCTGCCAGCGGGCTGTGCTTGCGGCCGGTGAAGGCGATGATGGGCACTTCGATGCGCTTCATGGCATCGATGACCGCGGTTACTTCGTTGGTCCATCCACTCTGTGAAAGCACGATGAGGACATCCCCGGCCGCGACCATCCCCAGGTCGCCGTGAACCCCTTCCGCCGGATGTAAGAAGAGCGATGGAGTTCCCGTGCTCGCCAGCGTTGCGGCAAGCTTGCGCCCAACAGCGCCCGACTTCCCCATTCCCGTGATGACGACTCTGCCCTGGCATCGAAGAATCAGCTCCACCGCCTTCGCAAACTGATCGTCAATCCGACCCGAAAGAGCCTCGACGGCCGCCGCCTCGATTTCAATCGCCTCTCTGGCCTTGGCCAACGCCTCCCTCAGGTTCGTGCCGCCTTCGTTCATCAGTTCGCTCGCCTCGCTCTGAGTCTCTGCGGAGACCGGATTCCTCGCCTAGTTCTATCCATCCCGGCGCGTCCAATCGTACGGAATATCGTTATCGTGCGGGTCCACGCGATGCTCGTCCGGTGAGGCATATTCGTACACTTGATCCGGGACATTGAGGATCAAAGCGGTCTCAGGCCCCACCGCCTTCCATCCGTGATAGATTCCCTGCGGCACCTTGACCAAAAGCCGGTTCGAATCTCCCATAAAGAATTCGTTGATGATGCCCTTTGTCGGGGATTCGTTGCGACTGTCGAAAAGTGCAAGCTTGAGTTCCCCTGAAAGACAGCAGATGACGTCGGTCTGCTTTTCGTGATAATGCCATCCCTTAACGACACCGGAATACGTCGTCGTCATGTACACTTGCCCAAAGCGTGAGTACTCTGGATCGTCCGACCGCAGGATTTCCGTCAGCACCCCCCGCTCGTCCGGCAAGGAAGGCAACCGTCGAACTTTTACCCCATCGATAAGGCGCTTTTCTCCCGAGGTCAAACACCGCACGCCAGGGATGGGCAGTGTATTGCGCCATTCGAATCCGGATCCATGCGGAGCCATCGGTTCCTCCATTCCTTCTGGGATGTTCGTTCGCGACTGCCCGCGGTCCTGCCCACAGAATCACTTCACGTCGTGTTGTAATAGCAGGACTGGAAACACTGTAGCGAGGCGCGGCCAACAGAGGAAAACTAGTGCCGAGGCGGGGAGTCGAACCCCGACGGGCGCAAGCCCACTAGACCCTGAACCTAGCGCGTCTACCAGTTCCGCCACCTCGGCATCTGCAGACGCTATTCTACGAGAACGCAGGCGCCGACGTCAAGCCTGACAGGCCCATTGTTTCGAATCGCTGGCTCCCCCGTCTGCAATCGAGTTTCGACGCCTACGACTCGAGTGTGTGTTCATCTTGCCTATTCGCCCTTGCAAGCCTTGGTTCGTGGCGCTATAATCCAAATAAAGCAGTAATATCTGCTGTGGAGTCGGTTATGTTAGGGTGGACACTCGGTCCAGGCGAAATATTTGCTATCCTCGTTCTTCTTCTGCTCCTCTTTGGAGCGAAGAGACTTCCCGAACTCGCCCGCTCCCTCGGCCAGGGAGTGAAAGAGTTCCGCAAGTCAGTCAAGGAGATCAGCGAAGACGTATCTGATAGCGAAGAGGGATCGTCGTCGCCAAAGTCATCCTGATCTAGTCGAGGAGAAAACATATGCCCTGCCCCCACTTCTCCAATGTCAGCGGTGAGTGCGTCCTACAGCAGGATCGCGAACAGGATGACGACGAGCGGGAACCGCCCGTCGTCGAAAATGTCAGCACTGATTGGTGCCTAAGCTCTAACCAGGGCTATCGTAATTGCCCTCTCTACCAGCGTTTCCTCGCAGAGATCATCCCATAGTTTCCTCACCGGAGGTTGGGTCCGCGTGTCTTTCGCGCAGCCCAGCATTCATGCTGCCTATCCGATAACCCTCCAGGTCTAGCGTCACGTACTGGTATCCCAACCGCTGTAGCCCTGCTACGATTTTCCTTCGAATGGCGCTCGACAGCAATGCGTCGAAATCATCCGGCGACACCTCGATGCGCGCGACGGCCCCGTGGTCTCGCACTCGAACTCGTCTCAGATCCAATTCTTGGAGAAGTCCCTCCGCAGCCTCGATGCGCCGCAATCGCTCCTCCGTCAAACGTTCCCCGTATGGCACGCGGGTGGCCAGGCACGCGTCGGACGGTTTGCCCGCAGTCGGAAGACCCAGCTCTCTAGAAATATCTTCGATATCCGCCTTCGTAAACTCAACCTCTCTCAACGGGCTTCTCACGCCAAGCTCCCTTAGCGCTTTCTCACCCGGACGATAATCCCCACTGTCATCTACATTGCTTCCGTCGATCACCGCTTCCAGCCCTTCCGCCCGTGCAATCCCCGTGAGTTTCGAGAACAATGCCCGCTTGCAGTGATAGCATCGATCTGGAGGATTAGCCGCCACCTCTTCGTTACCCAGTGCATCGAACTGCAATAATTGGTGACGCGCGCCGATTCCGCGCGCCAGCTTCTTCGCTTCCTCCGTCTCCCTCCGATGGTGGATCGGAGAGGTCGCAGTCACGGCCATCGCACGATCGCCCAATGCATCGACTGCCGCTTTCAGGAGGAGCGTGCTATCGATGCCGCCGGAGAAAGCGACCACGGCGCCATCCATGTTCTGTAGAAGCCGGCGTAACTTGTTGAATTTGACAGCCTGATCTTCCCTCACAGGCACCTCCGAGCGCCCGGTCGTTGAATCTTATACAGGTTTCGTACAACAGGATTCCCGCGACATCCTGCGGAAAATATGATGCATAGATCACGAGTTGCAATAGGAAGATGACGCGATGAAATGTTGGATGTCTCCACGATGGCTCTGTCTTGTGTATGTGGCAACCACGATTGCGGCTGTAAGTGGCTGTGGTCGCCCCGCTCTACCTGGGCAGCAGTTCAAAGGTGAGCGACGCGTGCCCCCTACGACGATGGCGACAGATGCACCCCTGCCCGAACAAGCCTTTTACGAATGGGGAGCGGAGGACGCGAAGGTTCGGATTTCCGCCTTCTATCCCATCGACGAACATCATCAGCCGCTCATCGACTTGCTCAAGAATGTCGCGACGGAGAAGTATAAGGGCAAGGTCTTTGTGGAGTACGTTGACTATCGCACGCCGCAGGGGCGAGTCATGTTCGCCGAAACGGATAGTTCCGTCGCCACGCTGCTCATCAACGGCGAGAACAGCATCGAACTACAAACAGAATACGGACCGCGGGCGGTCGATTTTGTTCGAGACATGGGACGTTTCTGGACGTTGGAAGAGCTCGGCCAGGCGATCGATCAGGTCGTCGCTGAAACCTATGGCGAGAACGAAAGCGGCTGAACTGCTCCTTGCCCTTCTCCGCTCATCCCCAATGCCTTTGTAGGCTCGACGCCGCTGGCGACATGGATTCTGCCCTTACCTCTTCTCTTCGCTTCGTAAAGGGCGGCGTCGGCGGAGGCCGTTAGCTCCTTGACCGCGATCGTCGTCGGATCGTTTTGGGCGACTCCGATGCTAATCCCCACGATGCCGGCGATCAGTTCGGCGTCAGGCAAGTCTATTGCTGCTTGCAAACGCCGTGGCAACTCTTCGGTCAGGCGCTGAGCGACAACGGCGGCCTGACGTATATCAGTTTCCGGAAGCAGAATGGCAAACTCGTCACCCCCGATCCGGGCCGCCACTTCGCTGCTCCGAATGGTCCGCCTCATCGTCTCGGCTAGCTCGATGAGCACTCTGTCGCCGATCGCGTGCCCGAACTCGTCGTTGATAGTCTTCAGGTCATCGACATCGATCACCAGGAGCGCAAGCGGTTTTTCATATCGGTTCGCTCTTTCGAGTTCGAGCGATAGTCTGCGCTCGATTTCCCGCCTGTTGGATAGCCCCGTCAGATGGTCTGTTACAGCAAGTTTTCGAAGTTCGGAGCGGAGCTGGGCATTCTCAATCGCCAGCGCCGCCTCCGAACAGAGGGACACAAGAAAATCGATATGCCGACGGGCGAACGGATTTCGGCCGCCCGCAACGAGCGACAAAACCCCGATGGGTCCCGCAGGCGTCAGCAATGGCACGTAAACAACACTGGCTTTTCGCTTGCCTTGCTCGCCGCCATCCTTAGCGACATCGGTGGACACCGGCGCACGCGTTGAAATTGCTTTCTCTGCCGGCTCGATCGGAAGCGCGCTCGGAGGCTCGACCGATTTAGATGACCCCGAAAGCGATGCCATGTGCCTAAGCTCTTCATCCGCGCCCAGAAGAAAAACCGAACCGCTCGCGGCATTCGTCGCCCGGGCCGCATGATCGAGAATGATCGAGAGCACTCCCGCCAGATCGGCGCCGGTGTTTGCCGCGTGAGCTACGTCGTACACGGCCGCCACCCGCCGCAACGAATGATGAAGGGTATCGCGTAGGTCATCGCACAGCTTCGACTCTCTCCCCAACAAGCCGAAAAACAGGACCATGACGCTACCCGATAGATAGACGCCCAGCACCCGAATCGTCTCGAATGAAAGTAAAGCTAACTCCGATGGAGCGAACACCGCGACGGCCGAGTACAACACGGCAATGGCGATGCAGGACGCAACACCAGCGCGTATATCTCCTCGAATGGCGGCCACAAGGATTGGAAGGTAATAAAGGATACAATACTCGCTATTGATGCCGCCGGTGACCCAGATCATCGTGGTGATGAGTGCAATATCGCCGATCGTCACGGTGAGTTGAGGGGGGGAATCTTCAGCCTCGATGACTCGGGAAAGCGCTGTCAACAAAACGTAGAGGGCTCCGACAAGTGCGAGGATGCCGCCGCCAAGGACATTCCCGCTGGCCGTCACGTCGAATCCGGCCGTCACCGCCGCGGCGAAGAGAATGACGCCTCGCGCTCGGTTCACGTGCCGAAGATCCAATACTCTACGTTCAGGTCGCAGTGTATCCACCTCCCGCCAGACATTCCCCGATGTGTAGTACGACTGGCGTTTTTATTCCACAAACGGACTTGATTTCAGGAGGACGAGCGGGGCCAAGGGACTCGACCTCTAGATCGCAAAGCGAAGCATGAGACATCTGTAGACTAATGACCTATAATAAAACTCAGTTTCATTGAGGTTCTCGGCGTTTTGGAATGTTCGCTCCGAAATTATCCACCTGGGTGGGGCAGGATGGAAGCCTGCCCTACGAATGTTTCAAGAGGTATGGCGGGAATCTAAAATAGGGGGCGGAAGGCGAGCATCCGGAGGCGGCTGAGGCTTTTTGTATCGTTGTTGTAAGGTGAATTTGGATGGCGAGAAAGCCGGCGGTGTGGTTTAGGGTTGGATGTCGTAGACGGGGATGAGTTCGGAGAATTCGACGAGGGCGCTCATGGCTTTGTTCTGAACTCGGATGCCGCTTTCGGCGAGGGCGGCGACGGGGGTGAGGCCGGCGACGACGGCAAGGCCGATTCGATCTATGGCGACTGGGACGCTGAGAAGCGGTTGGCTCGGACGGCCGACGGCGAGGATGCCGCCGAGGCCGTTGGCCTTGTACTGATCGAGAACTTCACGGAGGTCTTCTTCGGCGATGGCGGGGACTTCTCGGAAGCTGGCGAGGATACGGCCGCGACCGGTGAGGCTGGCTTCTTTGACACCGGTCATGCGGCCGCCGATGAAGAGTTCGGTGGGATCGGCAGTGGTGCCGGCGTATGAGACGAGGTGGGTGAATCGAAGGGGTTTGTCGCGGTAGATTTCGAGAAGTCCGGCGTATCTGGACTCGACGGGGATGCCACGCTTGAGTAAGACGCTGTTGATGGTGACGGTGCAGACGGTGCCGAAGCCGATCATGTCGTTGGGGACGGGGACTCCACCGATGCTCTGGCCGGCGCGGCGGGCGATGGCGAGTTCAGACATGCAGTAGCCGGCGCGGAAGACGTCTCGCATGATGGCGAGGGCTTCGGGGAATTGTTTTTCCGGGAGGTAGGAAATGTTGAGGATGATTTCGCCTTTTTTGGTGTCCATGTCGAAGGTGGACTGGTAAGCGAGGCTGTCGATCTTGGATATGACGAAGCCGAGTTTGTCGGTGACGCCGGCGTTTTCGATTTCTTCGCGGCCGCGCTCGGTGATGACGCGGCCGGGCTCGCCGAGATTGCGGGTGAGGCCGCGCTCGTCCATCATTCTGAGGTGATAGCGCACGGTGCGCTCACTCAGTTTGATGCCTTCGTCTTCGAGTCTGGTGGCGATGGCGCGGGCGCCTATGGGACCGTCGGATTCGGCAACGACTCTGAGGATGGCAAGTAGCTTGCGCTCCATGTAGGGCGCGGATCGGGTGCTGCGCATTGAGTGCTCCTTGTGGCCGCAACTGATTCGGCGTTCAATGATACTCTGTCAGGGGTTTGGCGCGCAAGGGAAGAAGGGACGAGATTATTCTACTATGGCGATCGGAGTATGGCGGGCTTCATCCTTTCGGACGATACCGGGATGAAATAGCCTATCTGGTGGCTGAGGAATGGGACAAACGTGGTGTCGAGCAGCGAAATGGCACAGGTGAACGGAAGGAAGCCCTCGGTGGGAGTGGAACGGCCGACGATGGATCTGTTGGGATCCGATCAATTTCACGTCGACAAGGAGGGAGGTCATGCCTGAGTTTCCCAATCCGTTCTCAGGTGTCGTGCCGCGAAAACTGACGAAATCGGAATTGATCCGGGCGATCCGGCTCAATATTGCTGCGGAGCATGAGGCGGTGCACTTGTATATGGCCCATGCGGACGCAACCGATGATGAGCTTGCGAAGAAGGTGCTGGCTGATATCGCGGACGAGGAGCGAGAGCATATCGGCGAGTTCATGGAGCTATTGAGGCGGCTTGCACCGGAGGAGGCGGAGAAGCTCGAATCCGGCCGGCAAGAGGTCGTCGAGATGGCAGAGGAGATGGAATCGGGAGCCGGCTAGGAGACAACGGGCGGCGGAGTGGTGTCTGGGGTGGCGGGGGAGGTTGTTTCAACCTCCCCCGCTGTTTTGTATGAGGGATAACCGAAACGGGGTGTTTTGTCGATATTTCTGAGGCGGAGGGGCATTTCGGTTGGCGAAAGACTGCTCTCAAAGGGGGGTGATTGGAGGTGATGAGGTGGCTGCGATCATGGAGATTAGTGTGATGCCCATGGGGAAGGATGAGGCAAGCCTTGGGGATGTCGTGGTCGAGGTGCTCAAAGTGGCCGAGCGGGAAGGCTTGAACTACGAAGTCAATCCGATGGGAACGACGCTCGAGGGAGATGTGGATATGCTGCTTCGGGTGGCGCGCGAGATGCACGAGGTCTGTTTTTCTATGGGATATCCGCGCGCGCAGACGGTGATTCACATCGACGAACGACGAGACAAGGAACTAACGATGAAGTATAAGGTCGAGTCGGTGAAGGCGAAGCTGGCGGAGAGGGCGCTGCATATTCGGGAGAACTAAACGTCCGGGTTCGGCGGATGAGAACGCTGGATCGGTGCTGTTTCGCCGGTTGTGATTCGATTGTATGACTGTAAAATCGAAGGCGAAGGAGGGGATGTTAAAATGGGAGTGGGTCGAGGAGAGGAGATGGGAAGGGCTGAGGCGGCGGGGATGAATGTTCCTGGAGACCTCAGCGCGTATGAGTGGCGGAACCGCTTGTTGCTGATATTCGCTGTGGATGCGGAGGATGTGGGGTTCAAAACTCAGATGGCAGAGCTGGATGGGCAAGAGGAGGGGATCGAGGATCGCGATCTGGTAATTTTCTCGATTCTTCAGTATGGGCCGAGCATGGCGGGGGAGAGGTCGCTGGATGAGGATGACGCCGAGGCGCTGAGGGCGCGCTTCGAGGTCGAGCCGGATACGTTTATGGTGGTATTGATTGGAAAGGATGGCGGGGCGAAGCTCCAAAAAGATCACCCCTTGCCAATCGGAGATATTTTCGACCTGATCGATTCGATGCCTATGCGGCAACAGGAAATGCGAGAGTGTGAGTAAGGGAACCTCGTTCTCTTATTGCGATTGTTCTTCACTATACCGCTGAATCTCACAAGGAGGAGTCGGCGTTTCTGGCTACCTGGTGACCGTGAGCGAGATGTCGGGAGGATGGGTGAGGGTGTTGTGGATAAGGCAGGCATGGGCGACGCGTTCGAGGATGGTTCTTTGATTTTCCTGGAGTGCGTTCGGAATCGAGATCGCGATGGTTATCTCGCCGATACGGTGGGGCTTTTCAGCGGCTTCCCAATCGAGTTCGATCTTCATGCCTTCGAGGTCGATATCGTGTCGATCGGCGAAAACGACGAGGACCGATCCGATGCAGGAGCCGAGCGAAGCCATGAGCAATTCGGGCGCGGATGGATAGGCCTTTCCGACCTCGGATGACTCATCGCACATGAGCTGGCCTGACTTGATATGGCTGCAGAAATGCAGGCCTTCTTTCCACAGGACGGTCGTCGTCGCCATAGCTCACCTCCGATAGACGCGTAAATCAGAATCGTTGCTGCGTTTCTGTGAAGCTCGGTGGGCTCCTTATTTGAGGGGTGATGGATTGTACGTTTCGAAGCCCAACAGACCATCTGGCGAAAATGCCGGACTCGGCGTGGTGTTGAGGCCCTGGGGATGCAGCCAATTGGGAAAACTGTGGAAGAAGGATTTAGAAGAGAAAAGGGGGTTTCTAGGGATGAGGTTTTTCGCCATCGCTGGGTTTATCGTGTTGATTTTGACGTGCCTTCCGCCGGTCTTTGCGGCCGAATGGGAAGGTTCTGTGCCGGCCGATTTGGCCAAGACGCGTCCCCCGACGCCCAACAATATTCGCGTGGCCGTCCTCCCGTTTTGGGCGCGAGATGATGACGAGAGCAACATGGCGCGCGCCTGCCTGATGTTGAACTTGTTGCGCCACGGATTCCGGATGGCCCCGCCTGGATGTCGCTCACTGACCGATGTGGCGCGCCAGACTGACGCCGCCTTGAGAAACGATCGGAGTTGGGACCCGCTCGCCCGCCTCGAAGCGAGCGACGTGGCCCGAATCGCTGCGGCTCTCGATGCGGACTGGGCGGTCTACGGCCAGTTTGGAGAGCTCCATACCGAGTCGAAGGGAAGCGTGTTGCCGGAGAAGACGGGGGTCCTCGATCTGCACTTCATCCTCGTGGATGTCAAGCATAAGAAGACGATCTATTGGACCCGAGTGCAGGACACATATTCCAATAACAAACTGTGGCCGAATAAGGCCAGTAGCATCGAACGAAAGTTGGTGACGAGGACGCTGAATGCCATCTTCGATGACATTGCCTTAGCGCTTCCAGAGCACTATAGTGGTTCCGAGGTGACGTCGGACGAGGTGCTAGATTTGATGGGGGCAATGCAGCGATAGTCCCAGTCCGACTCTGGAACCTTCGCTTTTCGATCAGCTCTTCTTGAAGAAGCCGGGGGTGCGCTCGATGCGGAGGCCGCCTTCGAAGGGGGGGCGGTGACTGTCGTCTTGCCCGATCAGGACGCGGGGCGAGATGACCTCTCTGAGGAAAGCCAACGCGGCGTCTTCGTCGCCGTCCATGAGTATCTTCTGGAGGTGAGCGAGGTCATTGGGGTCGAGGGAGATGACGACTTTCTCGGTTCCGAATGGCATATCGGTTGGTGTTACAGCAGCTCGCGCTGTCCCTTCCGCCGACATTTCCCTTCGACTTTCTCGACGCCGAGATGTCGGTAGGCGTCTTCGGTCGCGACGCGGCCTTTCGGAGTGCGCGCGAGAAGTCCGCGGTGGAGAAGGAAGGGCTCGACCATATCCTCGAGGGTCTGGACTTCTTCTTGAAGGGTGGCGGCGAGGGCTTCGATCCCAACGGGACCGCCAAGGTGCTGGTTGACGACGATCTCGAGTAGACGGCGATCGATAGCGGTGAGCCCGATTTCGTCGATGCCTTCGAGCTGGAGCGCGGATTCTGCGATGTCCGGGGTAATCTTACCTCCGGCCTTTACTTGGGCGTAGTCTCGGACCCTTCTCAGAAGACGATTGGCGATGCGGATGGTGCCGCGGCTCCGCTGGGCGAGGACGCGGGCGCTGTCGCTGTCGATCTCGACTTCGAGGAGGCGCCCGGAACGTTTGAGGGCATGGATGAGTTCGTCTTCAGTGTAGAAGTGAAGCTCGCGGACAATTCCGAAGCGCTGGCGAAGAGGGGGAGACAGGAGACCCGCGCGGGTGGTGGCTCCCACCAAGGTGAAGGGCTGGAGGCGGGAGCGGTAGATGCGGGCGTGGGCCCCTTTGTCGAAGATGATATCGACCGTGAAATCTTCCATGGCCGAGTAGAGTAGCTCTTCGACAACACGTGGAAGACGGTGAATTTCATCGATGAAGAGGACGTCGCCCTCTTCGAGGTTGGTCAGGATGGAGACGAGGTCGCCCCCGCGTTCCAGGGCCGGGCCGGATGTGCCTTTGAAGCTGACGCCCATTTCATTGGCGATGATGCGGGCGAAGGTGGTCTTGCCGAGGCCGGGCGGGCCGTAAAACAGCGTGTGATCGAGGGGTTCGTTGCGCTCCGTGGCGGCTTGGATGGCGATGTGGAGGGCATCGACGACGTCCCGCTGCCCGATGCACTCCCCGAAGTTATGGGGGCGAAGGTTCCACTTGTCCTCGCGCTCCTCGGGCGTGGTGTCCGCGAGGACTTCGTCCCTTGTTCCAGGGGCAGATGCAGGCTTCTTGTCGGGCTGTCTTTTCTTCACGAGCCGGGTTTCTCTCCTCGGTAGACTTCCTCGAAGAGGTCTTCGGCGCTGGCGACTTTCGGATTCCTGGCAAACGCAGCTTGAACCATGCGCTGGGCCTCGGTTCGGGTGTGGCCGAGCTGGGCGACCAGGACTTCGATCACTTCATCCCGGAAGTCCTCTTCCTCGGCCGAGGGCGCAACGCCTTCGATTTCCGGCATCAGGGCAAATTTGCCGACGCGGCCGTTGAGGCTGGCAATGATCTTCTCGGC
>Ga0180437_10004151_pt1 | contig 20868 bp, 16 predicted proteins | sample SS_ome_4_FD_132410 | JGI IMG/M metagenome (GOLD analysis project Ga0180437, IMG submission 132410) | Hypersaline lake sediment archaeal communities from the Salton Sea, California, USA - SS_3_D_1 metaG | ecosystem: Environmental > Aquatic > Non-marine Saline and Alkaline > Hypersaline >... | reverse complement strand
TCTTGGGGGGGGGTGGGGTGCGGGAGGGGTTTTTTCCAGGGGAGGGGGGGGGGCGGGGGCGGGGGGCCGGCGCTTTTCTTCCGGGGCGGGGGTGGGGCCGGGGGGGGGGGTAGGTTTCTCCTCGCCCTGCTCGACCGAGGGCGGGGCCGGTTCGGGAGGGGGAGGTGGCTCCGCTTCCTGCTCGGGGGCGGGGCGGGCTGGCTGGCCGTCGGCCGCGTGGCACAGTCCCACGTGTTCGCGGCAGGTCCCCCGCCCGCACTCGGCGCACCGGTTCAGGCTGTGGACGCACACCGGGCGATCGCACACGGCGCAACGGCCCATCTGGTCAGCACACAGGCGGCAGTAGACACGCTTGCAGTCGACGCACTGCTCCCCTAAGAGGCAGTCCTCGTGGGCCAGGTGCCCGCCGCTGCACAGCGTCAGCCGCGTCGCCGGCCGGCCGCACACGTCGCAGGCCAGTGGCTCGATGTGATGGAGGAGTGGGTCCCAGACGACCGTGCGCTGGATCTGGACGCTGCGGTTCCCGACGTGCACCGGAAGCAGGATCTTGGGCTGGGTGATGACCTGCAGGTTGATCAGGTCCAGCTCGACCCGCAGGTGGTACTTGGCCTCGACGTCGGCTAGTTTGGCCTCCCGCTCGGAGTGCGCCGCGGCCAGCTTGTCCTTCAGCGGGGCGCGGCGGGCGGCGTCGCTGGCGCGGTCGATGCGGCGCTGCAGGTCGCGGGCGATGCCGTCGTAGTACTCGGTCAGCCGGGCCTGGTCGAGCTCCCGGTAGCGCGTGGCGCGGCGGCGCAGCGTCTCGATCGGTGTGGCCAGTTCGTCTAGCGCGGCGCGGGTTGCCCGCTCCAGCAGTCCCTCCAACACAGGCTGGCTCAGCACCGGGTTCCCGGGCAGCCAGCGCACTGGCGCGGACGGCAGGTGCTTGAAGGCCGGGTCCTCCTCTATGCGCACCAGTTGCTCGATGTGCGCTAGCTCCGGAGCGGCAAACCCAGCCTGGGCGTCCATCATAACCGAGGCCAGCCGCTCCCGTTTCTCGTCGGTGATCAGCGCGGCCTTGAAGTTGAAGCGCACGTAGTGGCACAGCTTCGCCGACTCGCTCTGGTGCGGTACGGCCGAGAGGCGGGCGTTGGGCAGGCCTAGCGCCTGCTGGGCCAGCTCGAGCAGGCCCCGCTTGTCGAGCCGCACGTCGTGGGCGTGGGCCAGTGCACATGCGGGCTCGGCGCGGATCTCGTCCACCAGCGTGTCCACCAGCCGGTGGCCGTAGCCGACGACGGTGACGTCTTCGGCTGCGGCGCGGCCTGTGGTTGGCTCGTCGGCGAAGGCCAGGCGTTGATAGGCCTGCACGTCCCAGCGGCGGGCCACGGGCTCCGGCAGGAGCACCTCGTAGATCCCGTAGGCCGGCGGCTCGACGATGCCGCCGGCCTGGCGGAACGCATTCAGCACGAAATCGGCCAGTTCGCTCATTCGGCCGTGAAGTCCTCCCCGAACAGCGCCTCGTCGTACTCCTGGGTGCGCTGGTAGGCCGCCTGGGCATGGGCCAACAGGCTGCCCAGTTGCTCGAAGCCCGACGCCTCCTCCTCCCGCGTCCGGGCCTGCATCCAGGCGTCCAGCACGATCTCCTCGAAGTCGCGCTCGTCCTCCAGGTACCCCAGGATCATGTCCATCTCACCGATGACGAGCTCGAACATGTTCAGCTTGCGGTCGAGGATCTGTAGGATGTAGTCCTCGACTGTCCCCTCGGCGGAGAAGTTGAATATCTCCACCGGCCGGGTCTGGCCCACGCGGTGGATGCGCCCGACGCGCTGCTCGATGCGCTGTGGGTTCCAGGGCAGGTCGAAGTTGAGCATGAGGCGGCAGAACTGGAGGTTGCGCCCCTCGCCGGCGGCCTCGGTCGAAAGGAGCACCTGGGCGCTCTGCTCGAACCGGCGGATGGCCGCGTCCTTCTCCGCCCGCGGGAGTTGCCCGTGGTAGAGCACGAAGTCCACTCCCATCCCGCGCAGGAGGTCGGCCAGCAGCTCCTGCGTGGCCCGGAAGTGAGTGAAGATGATCAGTTTCTCCCGGCTGTCGGAGGCCAGTTGGGATTGCAGCAACCGCTCCAGTGCTTTTCCCTTGGCCCAGGACCGGACGGAGGAGGCTTGATCGGCCAGGCTCAGGAGTGCGTCGCGGTGGGGGGCCAGGTCCGGGTGCTTGGCCAGCTTGAGCAGGGTGGGGCGCACGGCGGCCGGAGAGCTGCCGATCTCGCGCTGGAGTGTGCGCAGCGTGAAGCGATGGAACGCTGGGAGGACGGCGAACTCCCGGTCGGCTTCCTCGGCGCCGCCCCCCGGCGGGCGGATGCAGCGACGTACGAAGTGGCTCACGTCGTCGTAGAGTGCCCGTTCGTCCGGCTCCAGTTGCAGCCGCACGGTGTGGGCGCGGCGCGGTGGGAGCTGCACGCCCACCTGGCCGCGGGCGTGGCGCACCATCACGTCGGCCAGGAGTTCGCGCAGCCGGCCGCGGTTCTTGGGCAGGCGCGGGTCGCCCTGGACGACGAAGCGGCGGCGGAACTCGCGCGGCGTCTTGAGCTGGCCAGGCTTGAGGATGGTGATCAGGTTGTACAGCTCCTCCAGCCTGTTCTGCACCGGTGTGGCGGTGAGCATCAGGATGTATTTCTTCTGCAGGGCGTTGACGAACTTCCAGGAGACGCTGGAGCGGTTCTTGAGGTGATGGGCCTCGTCCACGATCACCAGGTCGTAGACGACCTCGGCGATGGCGCGGCGGTGTTCGCGGCGCCGGGCGGTGGCCAGCGAGGCGATCACGCGGGGGAAGGCAGCCCACGTCTCCGGCCCGCGCTCGGCGAACGTCTCGCGGAACTCGGGGTCGTAGTTGGTGACGAAGTCGGCCAGGCCGAACTTGCTTGCCAGTTCCTCCCGCCACTGCTCGACCAGCGCGGGCGGGGTGAGGATGAGGACGCGGCCTACCATCTGGCGCAGGAGGTACTCCTTGAGCACCATGCCGGCCTCGATGGTCTTGCCCAGCCCGACCTCGTCGCACAGGAGCCCGCGGCCGCGGAAGCGGCGGAGCGTCGCCTGGGCGGCCTTGATCTGGTAGTTGAAGGGGGTGAAGTTCAGCGATTCCACGCAGACGAGTTCGTCGAAGCCGGCGACGAGCGCCAGGCGCTCGGCCTGCAGTTGGAGACGGTAGGGGAGGGGGCCGGCGAAGCGGCCTGCTGCCGCGGCGTCGAGCACTCGCTCGGCGCCGGGCTGCAGGCGCAGGTCACAGGTCAGGTCGGACGTGGTCGTTCCTCCTCCCATCGCAGAGTTTCCTCGACTTGGTCACGGCGCTGAAGCGCCTACTACGAACCTGTGTGGCTCGGACGGCGGGTGTGCACCGCGCGGGTCGAGCTCAGTTCGTAGTGCGCACTTGAGTGCGCTTTCACGGCGCTGAAGCGCCTACTACGAACCTATGTGTAAGTCTATTTGTAGCGCGCCAGGTCGAAGTCGGTGAAGTCGGCGTGGTGGAAGACGATGGATTCCGGGCGGCGCTTGAATTTGTCGCCCTCCCAGGCGTGGGTGGCGATGACGTGCAGGACGGGCTCGGGGAGGCCGTGTTTGTACGCCAGCGCAACGCCGGTGAAGGGGTGCCGCAGGTAGTGGTACATGTCGGAGAAGACCGTCTTGCCGTCCGGCTCGCGGCGGTACTCGATCAACTTACCCACGTCGGCCAGCAGCGCGCCGGCCACCAGTGTGTCGTGGTCGATCTTGAGCCGGTCGCCATAGGCGTCCGCCATCACCTGTTCCATGGCGATGCACATGCGGCATACGGTGCGCACGTGCTCGATGAAGGTCACGGTCACGTCTTCGGCCAGAAGCGTGAACGGGATCTCTCCCAGCTCGTCGACCGTCCAGCCGCCGAGTTCCATCCCCTCCTCCCAGACCTCGATCACTTTGGCCCGTAGCTCGGAATCGTGGATCTCGTTGAGTTCCGGGAACAGTTTTTCCAGATCGTTCATTGATGTTCCTCCTTGGATGATAGTGATTTTCTCATCGCGCACCTGCACCCAATCTCCGGTGCGGATGTGCGCGACGTCCACTTGGTCGACCATCGGGATCTTGGCGATGATTGCGCCCACGGCGACGACGGGGTCGGCCTCGGCGTTGACGATCGCCGCCGGGGCGAGCCCGTTCCGTGCCAGCCGGTAGAGTGTGTAGGAGCCGACGGTGCTGCCCTTCCCGGTGGGGAAGACGAGCACCCGCCCGGCGACGCTCTGGCCCTCGAGCGGATGGCCGCGCTCGATGACCACGCCCGTGTCGGGGTCCACCCCGCCCAGGAAACCGATGGGGTCAGGCGAGACGAGCGCCTGGCCCTCGGCGTGGCCGGCTTTGACGGTGCGGGCGGGGAGGGGGATATTACGCGGATTACTTGTCAAACTCCTCAATATTCCACAGCTCCAGATACTCACTCGGATCCAGGACCACGCCGCGGACCTCGGGGCGCGTGGCGACCAGCTTGGGCACGAAGTAGAGCGGCACGACGGGCAAGTCGTGGGACAGGACGCGCTGGGCTTCGGCGTGGGCGCGGACGTAGTTGTCCGTGCCGGGCAGCGCGCTCAGCGCCGCCTGGCAGGCGGCGTCGTACTCGTCGCTGGCGTACCCGGTGTCGTTGCTCGTCGTCCACCAGTTCTCGGGCCCCGGAATCTGGGTAGAAAGGTAGAGCCCACACGGCGCGTCCAGGCCGTTCAGCCAGGAGAAGAGCGCCAGCTCGAACTGCCGCCCCAGCACCGGGCCGTCGGGGCCGTCGGCGTAGAACTCCTCGGCCGGGAGAATCTCCACCGCCAGCCCGATGCCACAGGCCGCCATGTTCTCGGACAGGATGCGCGCCGTCGACTCTCGGGCCGGATGACCCTCGGTCGTGACCAGCGTGACGGAGAACGGAGTGCCGCTGGCGATGCCCGCCACGCTGTTGGCTTCCCGGACGCCGTCCCCATCCTCGTCCACCCAGCCGACCTCCTCCAGGAGGAACTGGCCGCGGGACGGGTCATAGTCCCATCCGAGGATCCGGTTGCCGGCGTAGAGCGGATGCTCCGTGGCGACGTAGCTGTGCGCGACGGCCGCCCCATCGTAGGGGAACGCCTCGCGCACGATGCGCTCGCGGTCGATGCACAGCGCGATGGCCTGGCGCACCCGGACGTCTTCGAAGAAGTCCGGGCGCCTGACCCACGTGGCTGGGTCGATGCCGAAGTCCAGGTGCTCCCACTCGACGCTGGGGGACGTGATCAATTGCACCGTGCCGGCCTCGGCGGCGTCCAGCAGCGGTGCCAGATCCCCGCGCTCGATCACGTCCTGGGTGATGACGTCACAGTCACCCGCGACGAGCGCGTCGAGTGCATTCTGGAGGTCAGGGACGAAGCGGAAGATCACGCGATCGAGATAGGGCAGGCCCTCGGAGGTGCGGAAGTAGTGCGGGTTGCGCACGAGCGTGATGTGCTTGCCCTCGGCCCATTCCTCGACGACGAAGGGCCCCCAGCCCAGCGGCCTGCGGTGCGCGACCTCGGCGCTGAGCAATTGCCCGGCGTCGCTCCCCCCCCACACGTGCCGGGGCAGCGGCTGGTAGAAGTTGGCGAAGTAGAAGGCATCCCGGTAGCCGGGGACGCCGGTCCAGACGACCGTATGTTCATCGACGGCGTCGTAACTCTGGGTCCGGTCCCACAGCAACCGCAGGGTGGGGCTGTCAAACTCGCCGGCCAACTCGAAGGAATAGCGGGAGTCGTCCGCGGTCAGGGGCTGCCCGTCCGCCCAGGTAACGTCGGCCCGCAGTGTGAACGTCACCACCATCTGGGTCATCGTGATTGCACCACTCTCGAACGTGACCTCCTGGTCCGCAGCGTTCAGCACGGTGGCGTCGGGGAGGAGATCGATCACCATGTCGTTGACGTCCAGGACCGTGTCGCCCTCCTCGACCTGTACGGTGCGCAGGACGGCGTCACCATCGGCCAGGCTGGGGAGTTTCTCCAGGATCAGGGGCTGAAACTCGTACGTGCGGGTTTGGATCGGGCCATCGTAGATCGCCTCCAACACGTTGTGAGCGGCCCGCGATGGTCCTCCATAGAGGAAAAGCGTGTTGGGTTCCTCCGCCTGGCAGATGGTCAGTGCCTTCGGCGGCGTCGGCGTCGGCGTCGGTGTGCTCGTAGGGAGCGGTGTTGGGGTGGCCGTGGGCTCCAGCGTCGGCGGCGGCACGCTGGGCGTGACCGTCGGTACGGCGGGGTCAAGTGCCGCGCAGCCTGTGATGAGGCTGGTCAGCAGCAGTATGAGAGTTATGGCAGGACGGTACTTCATTCTGTCTCCTCAAATGGCGGTTTACTGTATTGGGTGGATTGGTGGATTAACTGTCAATAGGCGCGGCCAAATATGGCGCGCTCCGTGGCTTCCTTCCCGCACTGGATGCACTTCCCCGTCCCCGGTTCCTGCTCCAGTGGGATACAGCGGGTTGTGGCCTTGGTGTCCTCCTTGATCTGGGCCTCGCAGTCTGCATCCCCGCACCACCAGGCGTAGGCAAAGCCGTGGTCTACCGCTTCCTTGAACTCGGCGTAGTCCTTGGGCTCGTACGTGTGCGCCTGGCGGAAGTCGAGGGCGCGGCGGTACAGGTCGGCCTGGATGGTGGCCAGCATTTCCTGCACTTCTTCCGCCAACCCGCTCAGCGGGGCCGCGGATTTCCCTTCACGACCGGGGACGTCGCGCCGGGCCAGCGTCACTTGGTTTTGCTCTACGTCCCGGGGACCGATCTCAATCCGCAGCGGTACGCCCTTCAGCTCCCACTCGTTGAACTTCCAGCCGGGCGAATACTCGTCCCGGGCGTCGACGTGCACCCGCACGTCGTTGCGTAGCATCGCTTCCACTTTGTTCACGATCTCAAGCACTGCCGTGCGTTCGCTGTCGCTCTTCCAGATGGGGACGATAACGAGCTGGATCGGGGCCAGTTTGGGGGGCAGGACCAATCCCTGGTCATCGCCGTGCACCATGACGATCGCTCCCACCATGCGCGTACTGAGACCCCAACTCGTGGTCCACACGTACTGGAGATCGTTGTTCTCGTCGAGGTACTTGATATCGAACGCCTTGGCAAAGTTCTGTCCCAGGAAGTGACTGGTGCCTGCCTGGAGGGCCTTGCGGTCCCCCATCATCGCCTCGATGGAGTAGCTGGTCTCTGCGCCGGCGAACTTCTCGCTTTCGCTCTTCCGGCCGGGGATGACGGGGATCGCAGCGTCCTCGACGGCGAACTCGGTGTAGACGTCGAGCATGCGCAGCGTCTCTTCCTGCGCCTCCTCGGCCGTGGCGTGGGCCGTGTGTCCTTCCTGCCACAGGAACTCCATTGTGCGCAGGAACAGGCGGGTGCGCATCTCCCAGCGCACCACGTTGGCCCACTGGTTGATCAGCACGGGCAGGTCGCGGTAGGACTGAATCCACTTGGCGTACATATGGCCGATCACCGTCTCCGAGGTGGGGCGCACGACCAGTGGTTCCTCCAACTGTTTGCCGCCGCCGACGGTAACGATGGCCAGCTCGGGTGAGAACCCCTCCACGTGTTTGGCCTCTTTCTGGATAAAGTTCAGCGGGATGAAGAGTGGAAAGTAGGCGTTGACGTGGCCGGTGGCCTTGAAACGTCGATCCAGTCCTCCTTTGACGTTCTCCCATAGTGCATAGCCGTGGGGCTTGATCACCATACATCCCTTGACGGGGGCGTAATCGGCCAGGTCGCCCATTTGGACGACGTCGGTGTACCATCGGGAAAAGTCCTTGTTGCGGGGGGTAACTTTGGTGGCCATTTCCTCCTCCTGGGTCTTTCTCCATACAGACCTTACGGGTCTCGGGAAAACCTTCGGGTCTAATCGGAACTAATCGGTCTCCTCTTCGATGTCATCCCCGGCGACCAAGTCGTGCACGGCGTGCAGGATGCGCTTGATCGGCCGGGCCGTGTAGTGATCGACGAAGTGCTCGGCCGCTCAGCAGTGATAGGACTTCGTGCCAGAACGCCTTCCGTCGCGCCGTTTCAAAGTCCGCCTGTGCTTGATCTCTACCGACCATTGGCCAATTGCCATTCGATCACGCGGGATGGGTATACGTTGATCACCTCGGTATCCACGTGCCGCGTTTTCGAACACTCCACTCCATAGATATGTTTGTGACCGTGCAGCAGGTAGCGAGGCTTGAAGCGGGCCATCAGGCCCAACAGCGCCCTGAAGCCGCGATGCGGCAGGTCCCTGCCATCGTGGATGCCGAAGGGGGGCGAGTGCGTGATGAGGATATCCAGGTAGCGCCCGTAGAACACGCGGTTCATAACCAGAGCCGGTGTCATGCGCCATACTTTGTAGACCATCTCTCGCTCCGTGTATTGGAACGGCGCACGAGGCTTATACCGGATCGATCCTTCCAACCCGCCCACGAGTATTCCTTTGACGAACACGGTCCGCTGGTCTACGTTAATCCACCCGCCCGGTTTGTGCAAGGTGCGTCCATTCTCTGTAAACTCGGGATGGTCATGGTTGCCGTGCACGAATAGACAAGGCACGTTGAGCATGGATACGATATATTCCAGATAGGAGTAGGGCAGATCGCCACAAGCGAGCACCATATCGACGTCACCGAACCGCTCCCGAATGCACGGGCTGTAGATGCTGTTGACCACCCGGTCGCTGACGGCGAGTATCTTCACCCTTCCGATCCCCTGGACCAGTCCCGGTTGTAGTTGATGGCAAGCTTCTCGAGAATCGCTTGCTCCAAATCGACGCCGGTCAGATCGGCTAGCTGCAGGAGGTACAGTGCCACGTCCGCCAGCTCCTCCGCCAGTGCCTCGCTGTCGACCTGCTCACCCCATTGAAAATGCTCCAGGACTTCGGCCGCTTCCAGTGAGAGCGATATGGCGATGTTGCGGGGCGTCTGTTGCCACGCTGAATCCTCTCTATACCAGCCCATCGCCTCCACGAAGCGGTTCATCTCGTCGGTCAGCTCCTGGATTGTCATCGTCATCGGCGTCCTCACACAAAAGCCAGCCCCCGGTTGGTCTGGAGGGCTGGCCGGCTAACGCTGTGCGTGTGCGTCCCCAATACACCTAGCCAGACCCGCGGTCTGGCTGCGCAGGGGCAGTAGGGCTGGGAAAGCGTTCGACAAATATAGCACACATTCTGGGGCCTCATCCCTGAACTGGATGCAGTATACAATGAAAGGACGGATATGTCAAAGCGGGCCGGGCTCGAGCCCGGCCCGCTGCTACGGTCCGCGTCTCGCCGGGATGGCTAGAACAAGGTCAACTCCCGGTTGAGGACCTGGGTGCGCAGCGAGCTAACCTGCGCCAGGTGTTCATCGAGCACGCTCTGCACGTCCGCCTGGATGCTGGGGGTGAGGTGTCCGTTCGCCGGGTGCACCAGTGCACTGGCGATCAGTGGCCGGTCCAGTGGCGCGCCGATCTGCGAAAGGACGTAAACCGTGGCTGCTCGCACGGTCGGTACACACTTGATGATGTCCTGTGCCGCCAGGAGTGCCAGCACGTTGTACACCTTGCCCACGTGTGAGATCGGATTCTTGCCGCAGGCCGCCTCCAGGCTGGCCGAGCGGAACGGTGCAATGACGCCGTTGACCCGGTTTCCCCGGCCGACCGCCCCGTCGTCGCCCATCTCCGCTGAGGTGCCGGTCAAAGTCAGATAGACCACGTCGTGGTCGACGTCGTCCGCCGTGTTAACCATCACCGTCACTTTGCGATGGTCGAGTTGAGAGCTGTACTCCTGGATGGCCTTCTCGATCGCTTGCTTGACCTCCCGGTACTCTGTCGCGTCCCCGACGTGTGTGGCGATGAAAGGTGCTGCAACCGTCAGCGTCAGTTCCCCATTGCGCCGCAGGCCCATCACCTTGACGTCCTCGCCGACCGGGAATTCGTCGATCAGCTTGAGGTTGATGTACTGGGCGGTCTCATAGACGGCGAGTTCCAGCCCGGAGCGGGGCCAGTGACTGACGCCAAAGCTGGTGTCGTTGGCCGTCACGTGGTCGACCACGTACTGCAGCTCCTCAGCCCCTCGACCGGCATAGCTGTCGACCACCATGTGCCTGTCCGGGTTCAGATAGCGCATCGTTTCGCGCACGTGTAGCTTGGCAGCCTCAATGGCGATGTCGTCCATTGGCACTTTCCGGCCCTGGAAGGCGGGCGTGCCACGACCGGCGATCTGGATGCGAATGGGCTTGAGCAAGTAGCCGCCGCCGTAGCCGACCTCGACCTCGCCGGCCACCAACTGTACCTTGTCGAAGTTGTGGTGCAGGACGGTGCCCAGGTTCTCCTGGCACCAGTGGGTATACTCCACTGAGATACGCTCGGCGATGCCGTCGCAAAGGCTATCGGGATGGCCGATCCCCTTGCGCTCTACGATTTCAACCGGTATGTCCTCAATGAACTGGCCGGTTGCTTCAGCGATTACGATGTTGCGCTGTGTCATGGTTGCCTCCCTATGCTTTCTTCCCGGCTCAGGGTGGCGCCGACAAAAAAAACCCTCCTGGAGGACAGAAGGGACACGATATACGTGACCTCCTCTCATCTTCCAGAAACACCGTTCTGCCGGAATTGGCACCTGGCCAACGACTGATGGCTGGCTGGTTGCCGAGGCTTCGCAGGGCCGGTCCCTCCACCTCTCTGGATAAGAGTGACGCCGGGATATTGATTTGACCATTATCATACCACGGTGAAATTCAACTGTCAAGACTTGCGGTTCTAAATGTTCAGTGCTATAATGTCGGTGCGCTGGGCGCGTAGCTCAGTTGGTTAGAGCGCTACACTCACATTGTAGAGGTCAGGGGTTCGAGTCCCTTCGCGCCCACTGCATTTACATCAGGCCGTGGCTGTGGGCCTTCCCACGCAGTGTCCACGGCCTTTTGGATTTTGTGAATGCCTATGCCCATGTCGGACAGTACCAAGGAACTTTTTCAGGTAGACTGGCTGATCAGCAATCTGCGCTGGTTGCTCTTGGTGAGCGTGGCTCTAGTCAGTTTCCTGGACTCTTTTGTCAACTCCGGCGGATTCTTTGACGGTGTCTCTGCCTTGCCCCAGATTGCCCTCCTCGCGGTTGCCGCCCTCTACAATCTGTTCATCATGCTGCTTCTCCTCTATGGGATCCTCCCACGCGTTATCCCGGTGATGACGTTGCTGGTGGATACGATCCTGACCATGGGCTTCGTCATTGTGTCCGGCGGGCTGGCGAGCCCGCTGTTGTTCTTCGCGTTGTTTCCGATCCTTACGGCAGCGTTGCGCTTCCCCTGGTGGATCAGCTTCCTGATCGCCATCGTCATCGTGGCGAGCTGCGGCTTTGCCGGCTACATAGCTGCGCCAGAAGCGATGTCGTGGTCGAATTTGGGTCCATTCGCGGCCAGTGCGCTCATCCTCCTGCTGGCGGCTGTGATCAGTGGCCTCGTGGGCTCGCAGATGAAGCGCATCATCGCCCGCACACGCCGGCTCGAGGAGGAGTCCGAACTGCGCCAACTGCGCGCCGCTCAAGAGCACTCGCGGGTCATCTTCGAGTTGGCGAGTATGTTGAGTGCGACACTGAACTACAGCAGGGTGTTGGAAACGGTGCTTGAAGTGGGTGAGGCTGGGATGCGCGAGTTAGGCCGGCCCGATTCGGCCCACGTCAGCATGGTTATGCTCTTTGGCCACAGTGACCTGCGTATCGTAGCGTCACGGCACCTGCCGCCGCGTGACCAGAATGCCGTCTTCCAGGGAAAGAGTGGCATCCTCGCCCAGGCGTTGGCTACGGCGGAACCGGTGATTGCCAATGACCCCGCGTCCGATCCTGAGTTGAGCCAACTCATCATGATGCACAGTTGCCACCAGGCCATCGTCGTTCCATTGCGGGCCGGGTTTGAGAACTTCGGTGTGGTCGTTTTCGGCAGCCCTCAGCCCAACACTTACACCGAAGATCATCAGGATCTGCTCATCGCCATTTGTAATCAGGCCATCGTCGCGCTTCAGAACGCTCAACTCTATCAGAGTCTCATGGAGGAGAAGGAGCGCATCGTCGAAGTGGAGGAGGATGCCCGCAAGAAACTATCCCGCGATTTGCACGATGGCCCCACGCAGAGCATTGCGGCTATCGCGATGCGATTGAACTACTTGCGGATGATGCTGGAGCGGGAGCAGGATCTGAACCAGACGGCTGAGGAACTGGAGCGTGTCGAGGAACTGGCACGTCGCACGACGAAGGAAATCCGGCATATGCTCTTCACGCTCCGGCCGCTCATCCTCGAGACACAGGGGCTGGAGGCCGCGCTGGAGCAATATGTCAGCAAGCTGGCCGAGACGGACGATACGTTGATTCACCTGGAGGCCAGACCGGAGGTGGACCGGCTGGTGGATCCCAACGCCCAGGGGGTAGGTTTTTACATTATCGAGGAGGCCATCAGTAACGCCCGTAAACACGCTCAAGCCGACAACATCTGGGTGCGACTGTACGTACAAGATAACAACTTCGTCGCTGAGGTTGAGGACGATGGGCTTGGGTTCGACGTCGACGAGGTTCAGGTGCGCTACGACGAACGCGGTAGTCTGGGTATGATCAATATGCACGAGCGGGCCGAGTTAGTAGGTGGCAATCTTGTCATCGCTTCGGCACCTGGCGAGGGAACGTGCATCAAGTTGATTGTGCCACTCCGGCGGAGATAGGCCTGTGTCTGCGCTGAGGGGAGCGGCGGGCGAGGGTTGGCTGTGGCTGGCTGGGTCGTTGTTGCTGGCCGTGCTGTCGACCAACCTGGCCTGGTTCTTCCGCCGGCCGCGTACGGGTGCCGTCGGCAGTTTGGTGGCCGATTTGGTCGCGTGGCGCTTCTTCCCGTCGTTGCTTCAGTTCTTACGCCTGTTGTATTGTATTGGTCTACCTTTCGCCGCCCTCCTGTGGGGCCGCGACGCAGTCGTCAGGCGAGTGCTGGGGTTGCAGGTGCTCGAGCTGCCTGTCTTGACTGTGGGTCAGACGGGCTCCTACGCCGTCGCCAACTGGCTGGACTGGGCGCGTGACCTGGGGTGGGCTGTGGTGCTGGGCGTTGGCACGTGGGGACTCCTAGCGCTGGGCTGGTGGACCTACCGTCGCGCCGCGGCTCATCCTGACGGTTCGGGTAGAATGTCGGCGGTGCATACTTCGGGATGGGTGTGCTTGGGCGAGGCTGCCTGCCACGAGGCGCATTGGGCGTTCTACCGCAACGCGCCTGTTCTCGTGGTCGGTGAATACTGGGGCGTCTGGGTTGGGTTGTCGTTGGTTGCACTGGAGGCGGCGCTCAATCCGTTCTGGCGCGAAGGGTTGACCGCCCCCGAGCGAACTCCAGGCCAGTTATTGCGCGTGGCGTAGGCGGTCATCAGCAGTGCGCTGTTTCTGTTGACGGAAAACCTATGGCTGGCGCTGGCCGTCCATTGGGGGGTGTCGTGGGGACTGGCTGGGCTGGCGCGAGTGCTCCCGCTGGTGCCCGATCGACGCCTTGATCAGACTGGCGTACAGTAGGGGCCCTAAACAGGCGGCGCCCGTGTCTCAGACACGGGCGCTTTTCTATTCCCTCAACACAGAACAATGCCGGGCTTCGCGGTTCAGGTCAACAGGAATGCCAGTACAATCAAGACGGCCAACATCGCCACTGCGATGATACCGATGCGCTTGAGGTCCGCGATGACGTATCGATATTCTTCACTCAGGTCGGCTACCTTCGACCCAGGTCGCTTTGTGGTGGCGAGGGGCGATGCCTCGGCCATCTGATCCCCCGGTTGTACCATCTGGGCCGGAGAGAGACGTATCGGTTGACTCTTCTTCCTGACGCGACGTGACTTCTTCGCCATGTTTCATTCCTCCTTGTTCAGAAGAACCCTTTGAACGACTTCACGGCTGCAATTCGCCGATGACGACGATGCGCTGTGTGTCGAGTCCATATGGATAGCAAGAGATGAGCGTGAGCACAGGGCTGGACGTCGGGTGCATCACGCTTACCTCGGTCGGTTCAATGATGCGTTTCTGGGTGGCTACGTATCGGTATACCTGGCTGGCGGTGTAGACGAATATCTCATCGTCCAGGTCAAGGTCCGGGAGATCGCGAAAGATCTCACCGAAGATGTCGTTGTGGGCTGAGATGACGCAGTTGCCGCGCTCACCTGGGTTGGCGCTGCCCACGTGGTGGCCCGCTCCTCGTTTGAGTGCCTCCCAGTCGTCTCCCTCCACGGTCGGTGCATCCACCCCGATTGCAGGGATTTGGATGCGGACGGCTTGCTCAGGCCCCGGCGTGGGCATAGGCACTGGCGTAATCGCACTCACCAGGTCGCGCAGGTGGGCCGGGATCTCCTCCGGTGCCGGGCCGCCAGGCGAGTCGGGCGGTGTGTGGCCGCCCGGCAACACGACGACTCGGATGATTGGAGTGGGTGTCAGTGTGGGCAGATGGGCCTGCTGGGCGTGAGTGCTTTCCTCGTTGATCTGGCGCAGTGTCGCCAGTGATCCCACCAGCACTAGAAACAGCACTGCCAGCACAGCCAACTCGATCACCAGCAGGCTCTTGTCGCGCAGCCAGTCCCAGCGGATTCGGCCGGGCTGGCGCCTGGATACCTCTTCCCTTTCTTCTACGCCCGGTTCGTCCAGCAGTTGGGCCCGGTACTGCGCCGTGGCCCCTGCATCTTGGAAGCGGCGATAGTCGGTGGGCAAGGAGGGGGGCTGTAGTTCAACCTGCTTGGGTGCCAGCGGGTCCAGTGTGTTGGCCCCGGTTTCCTTGTCCAACTGGCGCAGGCGTTCCAACCGCGCTTGCCGCTTGCGGATGCGCAAGATCTCTTCAAGTTCTTCTATCGACAGTTCGTCAACCGTTCGACGGTCTTTCATCTGCTTTCACAGGACATCGCGAGGTGTGGCTTGATCTGGGTGAACACAGTGGTCTAACCGGCATCGTCTACCATCGCCACAGCAAACACTTCCCGCTCAAAGAACCAGCGAAAGGGTGAGAAGTTGAATAGGATATGGCGAGCGGTGCGGAATATCCATCCCTCCCGCCGGTTCTGGGGGGGCGTGTGCAGCCACACCCGGGCGTAGAATCCGGCTTGCCTCAGCACGCGCCGCAGGCTTACCATGCTCTGCTCATTGACGTGCACATCCAAGTTGGCCTGCACCAGGGCGCGGGGGTCCTTCGGGTAGCTGTCTCCCTGGCCCATCAATGTGCGCACAAATCGCACCATAGGATACGCATACCGGTCATACCAGACGTTAGGGGCGGTGTGGATGATGAGCCTGCCGTCGGGTCGCAACACGCGGCGGGCCTCTGCCAGCGCCCGGTCGAGCTCCCAGGGGTGGAGGTGCTCCACCAGATCGAACATCAGCACGCGGTCAAAGGATGCGTTGCGGAAGGGCAGGCACTTGGCGTCGGCCAGGTGGACGCTGTACGCGTCGCCGTTCTCCTGATTGCGCATCGCCAATCGCCGTGCCATGTGCGCCGCGATCGGCGCGTAGTCCACTCCATAGGCCCGCGCCCCTAGCCTCGCGCAGTGGTGAAGTATCTCGCCTCTGCCACAGCCGACGTCGAGCACCCGCATTCCAGGCGCGACCTGGGCTGCCTCAAAGGCCTGGCTCAGCCGGTTCGAAAGATGCGCTCCTTCGGTGGCGATGAACTCCGCGTATCCTTCACAAGAACCCAGGAAGTACGCCTCGTCGTATAGCTCGGGGTGAACCGAGTGGCGCTTCTCGCTCCTCAACTCTACCTCTCTCACATAATTGGTGGCATTATAATCTAGCGCTCAGCCCTCGTCAAGCGATGCAGGCCATCGACGAAGGCTGCGCGGATCAGGTGAATTCCCTCAATCCTCAGCGCCAGGGCCAGGAGCCCATAGATTGCCGCGCCAACGCCTCCAGCACAGGATACAACCAGCACATCTCCCAGCAGGCCTGGCGTGGCCGCCGTCTCCAGCACGTGCATCATGCCGTTGGTCGCCGCTGCCATCACCAGCGATGCGGCGCTGGCTTTCAGTGTGAGCGACCAGAGGCGGTGATCGCCCATTCCGCCTAGCCGCCGCCGGGTCAGCACCAACATCGTTACCGCATGGGCGGTCAATTTCAGGGAGTTGACCAGTACCAGAAGTGGCAGCGTCAGCACCCCCAACCACCAGGGGACAAGGGCCATCAATACGTAGAACAGTGTCGTGCCCACGCCCACCAGGGCGGGAGTCAAAGTGTCTTTCTGGGCGTAGAAGGCGAAGATAAGGGGCTGGTCCACGGCTGCGAATAGCAATCCCAGAAGCGCACACCGGAGCGCCTGCGCCGTCGCCACCGTGTCCGCCGGTGTGAATTCGCCGTGTTCGAAAATGACGGCAACGATGGGGTTCGCCAGTACGTACAGGCCGACAGTGGCGGGGATGATGAGGGTCAGAACGAGCCGCAGTCCCTGGGCCAGGGTATTCCGGAACGGATCGATCTCCGCGGCGCTTGCCTGCCGGGACAGTGTAGGCAGAATGGCGATAGAGATGGCAGTGACGATGAGGCCGAGCGGAAACTGGATGATGGTGGCCGCGAACTCCATCCATGATATCGATCCTTCGCCGGTACGGGATGCCAGGTTGTAACTTAGGAGCACCGCCAGCGTGTCCACGACCAGGCCGGTCAGAATGGGCAGATAGAGGCGGATGATGCGGCGCAGGGCCGGATGGTGGAGGTTGAGGGCTGGCCGTAGCTTGGCATTGCGTAACCCCGGCAATTGCAGTGCCACCTGGAGGGCTGCACCCACCAGCAGGCCGGCCGCCATGCTGTGGACGCCCCAGCGGCGGCCCAGAGCCAGGGCGACGACGACCATGCCGGCATTGGATATGGCCGCAGTGAAGGCGGGGAGGGTGAATTGCTTGAGTGCGTAGAGACCTCCGGAAAGGATGCTGGCCAGGCTGAGGAAGATCACCGCCGGGAGCACCAGGCGCAGCAAGTCGGTCGTCAGAGCCTGGTAGGAAGGCGAGAGCCCTCCCACCAACAGCGTGGTCACCTGAGGTGCCAGGAGTTCACCCAACAGTACGAACCCGCACAGAGTCAGCGAAGCGATGCTGATGAGGATGCTGAGCAGATGCCATAGTTCGGCGCGCCGTTCCGGAGCGGTGTAGTCGGAAAGGACGGGGATGAGGGCCGAACTGGTCATTCCGCCCACCAGGAGATCGTAGAGTGTGGTGGGAACGCGGAGAGCTGCGTTCAGCGCGTCCACGTGAGGGCCGGCACCGAACAGGCCGGACTTGACCATCTCCCGCAACAGCCCCAGCAGGCGACTGGTGACATTGCCCAGGGCGATAATCCCGGCAGCCTGTGCCACCTCCACGTTTCGCTGCGACGATGTCCCGTGCGTCTCTTCCAATCTGTTCCTCCTATCCCGCGGGTGACTGCTTGCCCCAGCGATGTATTGCCTGAGGGACCCGGTCACTCGCCGGCTCGCGCCATTCTACCGCAGTTCTTGAAGGACCACAAACCCGCACATCCGTCAGGTTGCGCCTACGGCTGAATCGTGGTAGAATAAGCGCCGTAGCAGGGGGGGCATGCGTTGAGCCTTGCCCGTGCCTAGAGTAAGGAGGGAATAGTGCCGTTAAGTAAGAGTGAAAAAGAAGTGATCGTCCAGGAGTATGGTCGTGCGCCCAATGATACTGGGTCGCCGGAAGTACAGATTGCGCTATTGACCACCCGTATCAATCAACTGACGGAACACCTGAAGACACACAGGCATGATGAACACTCGCGGCGCGGCCTGATCAGAATGGTCGGCCAACGCCGGCGTCATTTGACCTATCTCAGTCGCAAGGCCCCTGAGCGCTATCAAGAGGTTATCCAGCGACTTGGGTTGCGCAGGTAGCGCAGACTGGAAGTTCAATCGAACGAGTAGATGAGGGGGACGACACGCCCATCTACTCGTTTGGTGTATCTTTGGAAATTAGATAATTTGAGAGGTTGGGCGCAGGTCCAGGTATTGGGGAGTGCAGCGTAGTCGGAGGAAGAGCGGTCCGCTACGAGATACTGCCCAGTCCCTGACCTTTGCGCCTGGCCTTGCACATGGAGGTGCAAAAGTGAATAGTCACAAGTTTACCGCCACGTTGGGAGACGAGGCCATTACCATTGAGACTGGCAAACTGGCCCAACAGGCAGGTGGAGCGATTACGGTTCGCTGTGGAGACACGGTGTTGCTCGTCACGGCGACCATGTCGCACGATGTCCGCGAGGGGATCGGGTTCTTTCCCCTCACGGTGGATTTCGAGGAGCGGCTCTACGCGGCGGGCCGCATCCCTGGCTCGTTCTTCCGCCGCGAAGGCAGGCCGACTGAATCAGCTACGTTGACCAGTCGTCTGACAGATCGTCCCCTTCGTCCCTTGTTCCCCCACGACATGCGCAACGACGTGCAAGTCATCATTACGCCGCTCTCGCAGGACGAAGAGCATCAAGCCGACATCCTATCCATTATTGGGGCTTCGGCGGCGCTAACAATCTCCGACGTCCCGTTTGACGGTCCGGTGGGGGCGGTGCGCGTGGGGTACATTGATGGAGAGGTGGTCATCAACCCGACCGTCTCGCAGATGGAAGGCAGCGGGCTCGACCTGCGGCTGGCCGGTACCGCCGATGCCATGCTGATGGTCGAGGCGGGGGCCAACGAGGTCGGCGAGGACGTGATGATCGAGGCGCTTCGCCTCGGTCACGAGTCTATACAGGGCTTGATCCGCGTCCAGAATGAGATGAGAGACGCGGTAGGTAAGCCCAAGCGGGCGTACGTGCCGTACGCGCTGCCCGAGGAGTTGCCCGGAATTATCCGCCAGCAGGTGGGTGATCGGCTGCCGGAGGCCATCTACAGCGCGGCGAGCAAGCACGACCGCAGCAAGCGGTTGAAGGTCCTGAGGGATGAACTGATCGAGGTGCTGGGCGAGGAGTGGGATGAGCGGTCGATCAAGGATGCTTTCGAGGAGGTGCAGCGCGAGTTGATCCGCAGGCGCACCATTGAGGAGGGGGTCCGTGCCGACGGCCGGGATTCCCAGACGATACGCCCTCTGTCGGCAGAGGTGGGTCTGCTACCGCGGACGCACGGCTCTGGCCTCTTCACCCGTGGCGAGACGCAGGTGCTGTCCATTGCCACGCTGGGCACGCCCCGCGAGGAGCAGACGCTGGACGATCTCTCCCCTGAGGATACGAAGCGCTACATCCATCACTACAATTTCCCACCGTACTCGACCGGTGAGACGCGCCCACTGCGCGGTCCTCGTCGGCGCGAGATTGGCCACGGTGCGTTGGCCGAACGGGCATTGCTGCCGGTGATTCCTGACGATGGCGAGTTCCCATACACCATTCGCGTCGTCAGCGAGGCGGTCAGTTCCAACGGCTCAACTTCTATGGGCAGCGTGTGTGGCAGCACGATGGCGCTCATGGATGCCGGCGTACCCATCAAGGCTCCGGTCGCGGGCATCGCGATGGGGCTGATGATGGAGGACGATCGCTATCGAATCTTGACCGATATCCAGGGGTTGGAGGATCACATCGGTGACATGGATTTCAAGGTTGCCGGTACGCGTGCGGGAATCACGGCCTTGCAGATGGATATCAAGGTTGCTGGTCTTTCCTACGAGATCCTTGCCGAGGCGTTGGAGCAAGCCCTTCAGGCGCGGACGCAGATCCTCGATTTGATAGAAACGACGATTCCCGCGCCCCGAGCGGAGCTTTCGCCCTATGCGCCCCGAATGACCATCATGCACGTCGACCCCGACAAGCTGGGGGCCGTCATCGGTTCGGGGGGTAAGACCGTTCGTGCCATCCAGGATGAATGCGACGTGCGCGTCGACATCGAGGATGATGGCACGATATACATTGCATCGACCAGCGGTCCGGCTGCAGACAAAGCTCAGCAGATGATTGAGGCATTGACAGAGGAGCCGGAGGAAGGCACCATCTACACCGGCCGGGTGGTACGCACTACCGACTTCGGTGCATTCATCGAGATTTTGCCCGGCACAGATGGCATGGTGCATATTTCTCAACTGGCCGACTATCGAGTCAACTCCGTCAGGGATGTGGTCGAGGTTGGCGATGAGATCATGGTGATGGTGACCAGCATCGGGCCTGAGGGAAAGATCCGTCTCTCGCGTCGAGCGGTGCTGGAGGGGTGGACGCTGGAGGAAGCCCAGGCGGCCGATAGACCAGGTGGAAACCGGAGCAGCAGGGGCGGCAATAGAGGACGTCGCTCGTCCCGCCGTCGCTAACTTGTTGTGAAAGGTAGCTGTGGAAGAGATCATCGAAGAAACTGAGGTCGAGATTGGATCTGAGCCCCGGAACAACGGGGCTCAGGTACTGCGATGGGTATTGCAGGCGCTGCGCGAGGTGGCTGAGACGGTCATCCCTGCCGTTGTCATCGCGTTGGTCATCAATCTCTTTCTGGCTCAGGCCACGCAGGTCCTGGGGCAGAGCATGGAGCCCAACCTGCACAGCACGCAGCGGGTGGTCGTGGAGAAGGTGACATATCGATTCCACGGCCCACGGCGTGGGGATATCGTCGTGATTGATTTGCCGGAACAAAGCGAGATGCTGATCAAACGGGTAGTCGGGCTGCCGGGGGAGACCATCGAAGTGCGAAGCGGGCAGGTCTACATCGAGGGCGAGTTGCTCGATGAGGTCTGGACCACCAATCCCGGTGGGGGTAGCTACGGTCCGCGGACGATCCCCCCTCTGCACGTCTTCGTGATGGGCGACAACCGTGGTGCGTCCAACGACTCGCGCAACTTCGGCTCGGTCGCGATTGAGCACATCGTTGGGCACGCCTGGTTCTCATACTGGCCGCCGGAGTATATCGGCTTCGTCGAGTAGAGAAGGGCCGACGTAGTTCCGCAAGGGAACGACAGGCCGGGCACCTTGCCCGGCCTGTT
>Ga0180437_10004150_pt1 | contig 20868 bp, 20 predicted proteins | sample SS_ome_4_FD_132410 | JGI IMG/M metagenome (GOLD analysis project Ga0180437, IMG submission 132410) | Hypersaline lake sediment archaeal communities from the Salton Sea, California, USA - SS_3_D_1 metaG | ecosystem: Environmental > Aquatic > Non-marine Saline and Alkaline > Hypersaline >... | reverse complement strand
TTTTGGGGCGAGTCCTCCAGCACGGATGGCCAGCCATGGCGCGCCGTGTGGCCTATCAGCCACGAAGCGCCCAGGCCAGCCAGAACGGCCGTCACCATAAGTGGGATCACACCTGGTGCAAAGACGGCGGGTGGAGGCAGCCGCAACTGGATCAGGATGGCCAGCCCGATGGCCAGTGCCACACCCACGGCGCCACCCATCAGCCCCAACCCCACACACACGGCGTACTGGGGCAGTCGGTGCAGGGCAGACTCCCTCGCCCCGATTTCGGACCTATCGACTTTAGTCGTGAACGGTGCCTTATAGTTGCCTTGAAAGTCCATAATGATCTCGCTCCTATATTTGCCTGGGCCTGTCAGCTTTCAACTGAATGAACATCGGTGCTGCTCTACATTTCGCTCTCTTGCTGTTGCCCCTAGGTTAGCTGAGGACGACCAACTCTCACACTCTATATTATCACAAAATGATTAGAAATGGACCTACAACTTGACCATAATACGCAAATATTACGTAAAGGTAGTGATAAAGTACTAGGTGTGGGAGGATATTCGAATGTCTGAATTGAGTGGTGATCGGTGGGGAAGCTTGATAGGACAGCGTCAGTCCAGAAAGTCGATCAGCGCCGCAGTCACTGCCTCGGGCGCATCTTCTTGGGGAAAATGGCCACCGCCGGGGATCTCGTGGACGACAGCAGCCCGAAACAGGTTCTTCAGGCGCTCCAGCTCGCCAGTGCGAAAATAGCGGTCCGGGTGGCCCCAGATGATCAGCGTCGGTATATCCACCAGGCGAGGCAGTTCGGTTGCAACCTGGCTCATCAACTCTTCGAAGCCTTCCAGTCGCTCCAGAGCCAAAACGGTCTGGCGCAGCCCCCGCGCCTCGAGGGGTTGTGCATAGGCCTGTTTCACCTCCGCCGATCGGGCAGCGGGCATCATAAGCGGCAAGCCTCGGCTGAAGAGGTTCATGCGCACTACCAAAAGGTTCCCAATGCCCCGCAGTGTGAACGGCTTCCAATAGCGTGGTGGCTTGAAATCAGCCAAGATGGTGGTATTGATAAGCACAAGTTGCTCGATTTCCGCCAGCCGTCTGACAGCGCAACCCACCCCAACTGGCCCACCCCAATCGTGACCGATTAAGCGGAATGGCCCCAACGATAGGTGATCCAGCAAGGCGCACAGCGTATCAGCCTGCTGTGGGAAGGATGCCCCTTCCTCCGGCCCCTCAGATTGTCCAAAGCCGAGCAAATCGGGTGCAACGATCCGAAAACGCGAAGACAGGGCGGCGATTTGTTCCCGGAAGGCGTACGACGAAATGGGGCTTCCGTGTACGATGACCACCGGCGGGCCAGTTCCCATATCGACGTAGTGCATGCGCCAGCCGCCGATTTCTACATCGTGTTGATCGAATGACTCATAGCTGCTCATTGTTGCACCAGCCCTGATAGGGCCCAACGTCACGTTCGACCACTGTCTGAAGAGTGCTGACTCCCTTTTCAATCGTGGAGTTTGTAACGTTTCGCGAAAATCTTTCTCTGTGTGGATATGTAGCCGTCTTGCCCATCTTTGTCGGCCAACCCTTCCAATCGCGTGTTTCTGTAGTCAAGCAACCCCTGGGGTATGACTTGTTGGGTGTGATGCTTTTTCTGGAAGGTGTTGAGATAGCTGGGCACCAAGCCCGGCGGGGTGGCGGGCGGCCAATAGACGTCGTAGGCTCCTGGGGCGGGGGGATTTGCAAAGGGATCGACGTATGGAAAATGCTGCCGGGTGATCCCAAGGCCTTTGCCGTCGGGGTTCGAGAAGAGGGCTTTGGTCCACGCTTGCCCAATATTCTCCATAATCCGTATCTGCTCCAAGTCGTGGGCATCCATTTCCAGCTTTTTGATCAAATTCTTTTCTCTCTCAATCTCCTCATCCGACGCACCTTCGCTGAGCAGCTTCAAGCCTACGCCACCATCCTCGATATCCTTGCACAAGATGTCCGGATCAAGCACGATCTGGAAGCGACGGAAGTCAACCTTTCCTTCCTCTTGCCCTCCTCGCGCAAACTGCAACTGGGTGTTTCTCACCTGGTCGTCGCTGCCATCTTCCTGCCCCTCGCTGATTACCCAGAACAACCACTCCCAAAACTTGAGTTTCTTTATGACGTCATCTGGCATCCAGTTAACCCTTACCCCGGTGCCAAAGGAGAAGTGAATGACGTTATCTTCCCTGAACGATTCCTCATCAGGCGTAGGCTGATAGGGGTATTCGCTCCACTTCCCCCGCATCACCTGAGTCGCTACGACGGTGGCCTGATAACACGGATTTTGGTAGGTTCCGACGCCACCATCTACCCAGCGTCTGAATGGTTCAAAGTAAAGCGGCGCGGTGGCACTGCCCATGACGGCGTAGACCAGGGGCAGCTTCTCATAGACTCTCCGGCCGGGGCCAGCGTTCACGGCAAATATCGTCTCGCTGCGCTGGACATCTTTGATCGTGATCAACAACTTCTTCTCGGCATCGCCCAGCAGGTAAAATTCCCCCTTGTCGGTGACAAGAACTTCCCTGGCCAGTCCCCACAAGGCTTTGTGGTGATTGGCCCATCTCAACTGATTGTGTACGATCACATAGCCCTTGTTGAGTAGATTCCTTTCGCCTATCTTGTCTGGGGTGCGGGGCATGAATATGCTGGCTACTGCTTCTAATATAGGCGATCGATCGAAGACTTTGGGGGTTTTGCTGCGGTAAATCAGCAGCAATTTGTGGGCGCTGATGCCCATAGCCAGGCTGGCGGCGATCAGTGCCCCGGTGCTGGTGCCCGCGATGAGATCGAAGATGTCGCTACATTTCTTAGCGGTCATTTGTTCTAGCCTGGCCAGGACGTGCAGGGTGATGTACCCTTTTGTGCCGCCGCCGTCAATCGATAGGATGAGTCGCTTGCCATCTGGGTTTAGCTGTTTACAAAAGGCTTCGGCGTCTTCAGGATCGGTTTTACGCCGTTCGAATTCAAAGGGGTCGGGAAATTCTTTTATGGGCATTTCCTTAAGTTGCTCATAGGTCTCCTCAACCCACTCGAATCGATGGGCGTCCTTATTCGGTTGGGTGACGCCTTTGAAGATGAGAGCGGTGATGCCGTTGACGATAAGAATGAACAATCCGCCTGCAATACCCAGCAGTACCGCCTGCCAGAACGGACTGTTGGTCAGGGGAGGAGATGATACATGTCTCCAGCCAAAGCCTGGAACCAGCAGGTTCAGGGCCTCCGCCGCAAAGGCGATGGCCGACCCGACCAGAAACAGGCTAGCTGTCCTGTTGTTGCGTAATAGCAGCGCCAGGGTGGCCGGAGCCAGGCCAAACGCGCCAATCCAGACGATGTAGAAAACCCACCGAGGATCATAGACCCAGAGTTCGGCCCACCTGGCCATGAGTTCAAGCAACGCACCCACGCCAAGTCCCACCACTACGTACACCGCCCACCACTTCAATCTGGTTGAAGGTTTCTGAAACATGATCTCCTCCTGGTCTACACCTCTCTCACTTGATCGGGATGCGTTGGATAGTGGGGGGCGCTACCTGGTCTTTATCTACCGGCAAGAAGACCCTGTAGATAATCAGGCCGGTGCGATGCCTTCTGCATTCCAATGTGTTGGAAAGATTACCCGGCAAGGACTGGATGACCAGGTGAAATTGCCCACCTTCTGTGACTTCAACTGTCGCGTCATTGAGGTGCCCACCTGGAATGCGTTGCAAGCGACTGTCGTAGATGCCGATCATCCAATAGACAGCATCGGGTACGGATCCTGTGATCTTGGTAACCGCCTTACGACAATCATACAGCGCAGCGTAATAGACAGCGTCCTCGCTGCCGGATGCTTGCTCGCCTCCTGTTAGTTTGAATCGGTCCAGTTCCAGCCCCTCTTTGCTAAGTCGGTAACCGGTCTTCACAATGGCGGGTAAGATAACGCTATAGGCCAGCACCAAGAATACACCGCCCACCACCACAGCCCCGACCAGCCGCGTGACAACCCACAGTAGCACACTCATACTTGTCCTCCTTCGACCAGAAGTTCATCGTTCTGATACACACTGGGCAGCACGACGGATTTCTCGATGTCGTGTAGGGTGATGCGCAGCTCAATGATGCCGCGTTTTGCATCCCGGTCAACCTGAATCAATTGTTCTTCCTCGCTATCTTCGAGGTCCTTGCTCAGGGTGACCCGGAATTGGCCCTCGTCATCGAGCCTCACGCTTTTGCTATCGATGGAGAAATTGTGTTCGTGGGCGGGGTAGTAACTGATGCTCCAGTAGCGGCACGGAGATGGCGTTCCTTCGACCACCACCGGCCCTTTGTCGAAACGCAGTCGCACCACCCAGTATTGGGTATCCTGGTGAATCCAGGGCCAGAACCTGTTGTCCGGCAGGTAGCGCAACTTGAACCGATCGCGGAACCCCTCGAACCAATGGGGGCTGTTGCCCCAGCTCAACATGTAGACGAGGCCATAACCAGCGGCGAACAGGAGGCCAAGACCAACAAAGATCAAGCCCCCTTGCCACAAAGCGGCCAGCATTTCAGCAAGCATAGGTACCCCCTTTTTTCAGGGACAGCCTCACTCCAATCTGCCCCAATCAAGCTAAAGACCTGAGTTCGACATTTTCCTCGATGTCATCCTTCGACTTGTCTCAGGACAAGCTTCGACCGAAGGGAGAAATCCCTAAGACGTTGACTTGGCGGGCATAGATTTTAGGGATTTCTCCCCCCTGCGGGGGTCGAAATGACATTCCAGAGTAATCTCCGAACTGAGGTTAAAGGCAACATTGTGAAGAAGAGGAATCTGGGCAACAGCGGAATTATTACCTTTTGCTAGTTTATAACAGTTTCAAAGCTGTGTCAACCGTTTCTTTACCCAGGGATGCGTTCGGAACTAGGGGCGAGCTACTGTGATCCGAGGAGCGAGGCATCCCCAGATGCCGAACGGAGCCGCATCTAGGGATGCTAGCTCCTCGTTCTCCCCAAAAAACGAACGCACTCTGCCGAAGGGGTCAGTGCAAAAAGGGAGAGGCCGTAGCAAATAATGCTACGGCCTCTCGCCTGCCAGATATCGCTAACTAAACGACTCACCCTAAGCTAATCACCCTTCATTTCCTCTCTAGTGACCGTCTCCAGGGCAGGCTTCGTTCGTCCAGCCGTGGAATATGGCTGAAATTGTCTTTGGATTTCCGCCTAGATCGTAGTCCTTGATCTTGACCAGCGCAAAGCCAACAACGTGATACACGACGTTTGAGCCAGTGCCCTCCGCCACGTCCCAGACCGGTATCCGGTAGACTTTGGTTTCATGCTTCATCCGTTCGAGCTCGGTGCGGGCCACCCCGTTGCTGTTAACATTGCCCGTCAAGCCCCATACCCAGTCGTTGATGTTGATCGCCGTGTCGTTAGGATCCTTGTGCTCTGGTTCGCGATAGTCGTGCATAGCCAGCCGAGGGTTGGCCAACTCTTCGGCCAGATATTCCTCGCTGTTAGGATTGGATTCAATGGCATCAGTATCGTCTGTCCAGCGCAGCCAACCGAAGTTGCCCGATCCAGTCCCTTCTCGGATGTTGTCCACGTTTGCGCCCGGTGCAAGGGATGCCAGCGTGTCGGTGTGAACTGCGATAGGCAGCAACTCACAGCCAACACCGCTTGACTTGCCGCCGCCGCTGCCTCTGTCGGCGGTGATACGCATCACCGTGCTGACGTACATAGGTATCGGGTCCGTAAAATAGTTGGAGACGAGCGGAACGCCCAACAGTTGTGGCTGTGCATAAAAGGCTTCTACGGCAACTACGCTGTTAGGTACCCACGGGACCGAAGGGTCTTTGAGGTTGAGCGCGCAGTTGAAGGCGTCATTCTGCTCTTTCAACTGGGCCACCAAATCAGTGTGGTTGAGTTGTGACGTGCGGGTGATGCCGTAAAGTGCGGAGAAATACTCGTAACCGGACATGCCCGGGTGAAGAACCATGTCATCAAAGGGATAATCCTCTTCACGCCGGTCAGGAGTGCTGCAGTCACACCCCCCGTTTTTGTTGTGCTTGTCAGCCTCGCAGTCATCGTTACAAGGTGGGTCGGCGCACGGTTTGCCGGTATCCACCAGGTAGTGAGAGACGATCAGGGTCGCGTTTGGGTCTTCAGATAACACATCAAAGTCCAACTGCTCGGACATAGTGTCGAGCGTGTGCGCGGCTACGAAATCGTAACCGATGTCGGCGCGTTCGGTCTGGCCAAAGTCCAGGTATTGACCTCTGGCCGCGAAGCGGGTGGCCTCACGATCGGCGTTGAGCAGCACGATATAGCTGCGAATCGCCCAGCCTACCTCCAAGACGCCGATAAAGAGCAATAGCAGCAGTGGGGTGATGATAGCCATCTCTACCAGGCTCTGCCCCTTTGCGCCGGTCGGACTCACCTGCTTGCCTGCCTGGATGTTCCATTTGGGTTTGATCTTTTGGAGCATGTTTTGCCTCCTGGGTCCAGCGCCTGCTACGCCGGCGCGAAGAAGAGAATAGTCTGGAGCAAGCTGGCGAGGACGCTGAATACCAGGATCACACGCAGACCGCTCGTATTCAGATCGGTGAACAGTCCTGGCCAGGTGAAGGTCGCCCCCTGGCCCAGCAGCCAGGCAATCCCCACGCCCACCAGTGCGCTCCCCGCCATCAGCGGAATGACACCGGGTGCGAAAATCGTGGAAGGTGGCAATAATAGGTTGATCAAGATCGTCAGTGCGATCACCAGCGCCACGCCAAGAGCGCCGCCTAACAGACCCAACCCCGCACAGATGGTGTATTGGGGCAGTCGCCACAGTACAAATGTCTGGGCATCTGCATTGTGCATGCCGGCTTCGGTCGTCAACAATGACTTGACACTACTCCGTGAGTCCATGATCTTGCTCCTGTGAATGGTTTCCGACGGCCGGCGATCAATCGATGAATTGTCGGTGCTGCCTGGCTCTTCGACCGGCGTCTATTGTTAAGGTACCAAAGATATTCACCTGATTATCTATTTTAGTGTAAGCCGGTTTGAGTCAGGTGTGAGAGTCATTAGAAAACAATATGAAAAACCTGGATACTGTTTGAAGAAAAGGTAGGGATCGATGTTGAGAGGGAAATCAAAAACAAATCGTCGTGCCCCAAATCCTACAGCCACTGGGGAACGACGACCATCGGACCGGCACTGGCGTGACCCGCGTTTCAAGTGTTGTGGAGAGGAATAGTAAAGATCAGATTCGGGATGGGAATCGGAGATCAGGCAGCATCACATGCTTTGGCTGGGCGCCGCCTTCCGGCTAAGCCAAGGTCCTCTAACGTCTGGCGCATCTTCTGTACCTTCTCCAGCTTGGCCCGTTGCTGATCCTTGCGCCCCATCCCGGCCCGCAAGGCCTTCACTGCCTGCTCATTTAGAGCTTTATCACGCATTACCCGATACCTGATATAGTTAGTCTCAATTATATTCTAATACAGAATGGTTTGAGTCTGGTGTGAGATTGATTAGAAAAGCATTGGAAGACAAGAATTGATACAGTGCGACTTTTGTCGCAGACATATGGCTTCCATTCTGGTACTTTGGTGGCACGAGAAAAAACACCAGTTGGGTATGTTCGAGTAGCTTTGAATGCACCCGAGACAATTTTCTGCCAGGAGAGTGGAATGGCGATTCGACAAATCGTGCGTATTGATGAGGAACTGTGTGACGGCTGTGGCGACTGCGTGACACCGTGCGCTGAAGGCGCTATTGCCCTGATTGATGGTAAGGCGAGGGTGATGGATGAGGCGCTCTGCGATGGAGCTGGATTCTGTCTGCCGGTCTGCCCCACTGGGGCGCTGAGCGTTGAGGTACGGGAAGCTCCAGCCTTCGACGAGGAACGGGCTGAGGTGCATATGCACGAGCGAGCTCCGGTTTATATCACCCAGCGCTGCCTGCGCTGCGCCAATGGTGAAGATCGGGCGCCCTTGGTGCCTGTTCGTTATCAAGGACAGAGTCTGTGGATTTGCACTCGCTGCCTGCCAACGCTCATTCATGGGTAGTTTGTGGCTTGAAGATAACTTCAACTGCATGGCGCCTTGCTGTGCTTATAGGTTATCCGAATAACCGTGGGGCGGCATCCCCATGCCGCGGCATCCTCATGCCGCCCGCACAGGCACTTCTTCCGACCAGAATCGCGCTAACGGCATAGTTTGCGCCTGGACCGTTCTGGGGGTAAGATAGAGGCAGTCTTATTTAACCAAACCTATACCGTTTGAGGAGGTTCTTCCATGGAATTTGAAGGTTATTGCGTCAAGTGTCGCGAAAAACGTCAGATCACGGACGGCCACGTCGAAGAGACCGATAAAGGTCGGCGAATGGCCAAGGGCAATTGCCCGGTGTGCGGGACGAAGGTGACTCGATTCCTGCCAAGCCAGGATAAGGCATAGCAAAAGACTAGGGGCAACACACTTTCGCGAAAGTGCGTTGCCCCTCTGGTTACCGGGATCGCAGGTTCGACCTCCATCGGTCTTGCCAGAAAGGGCTCCCATACATTATGGGAGCCTTGTTGTTCTAAAAGCCTCTCCAAATGACCGTAGGGCGGCATAGGGATGCCGCCCGCTGGCGCTGCCTCAGCAAATCTGTGGTTGGGATGTGCCAGCCACGAGGTTATTCGGATGGGTGCGAATTCCAAGTGGGATTTCCTGTAAATCACAAAAAGGGAGGAAGCACATGTCAGTCGAACACAGGCGTTTGGGAAAGCACGGTGTCCTGGTCAGCAATTTGTGTTTGGGCACCATGAATTTTGGATGGCACACATCTGAGGAAGACAGCTTCAAGATCATGGACCGTGCGCTTGAACTGGGGATCAATTTCTTCGATACGGCGGACGTTTACGGTTGGGCGGTGGAACACGGGCTGACTGAGGAGATCATCGGCAGATGGCTGGCTCAAGGCGGGGGGAGGCGGGATGCCATCGTCTTGGCCACCAAGGTATACAACCCGGTGCCCCGCAAGGCAAACAGACCCGAACCTAACAGCGATGGTCGAAGCCTGTCAGCCATGAAGATCAAGAAACACTGCGAGGGCAGCTTGAAACGGCTTCAGACGGACTGGATCGACCTGTATCAGATGCACCACGTCGATCACCAATGCCCCTGGGACGAGACCTGGCAGGCCTTTGATAGCTTGGTAAAACAAGGAACCGTCGTCTATGTCGGTTCTAGCAACTTTGCTGGCTGGGACATCGCGACGGCTTGCCAGGAAGCATCCAGACGGGGCATGATGGGTTTGGTCAGTGAACAGAGCATCTATCACCTGAACAACCGGATGATTGAGCTGGAGGTAATTCCCGCATGCAGGCACTACGGTCTTGGTCTAATCCCCTGGAGCCCGCTGGGCCGGGGTCTCTTGGCCGGGGCGCTGGAGAAATCCCAGACCGGACGTAGGTCGGGTGAAGACTTTGAGCAGTGGGTCGCGGAGAACAAGGATAGACTTGAAAAATATGAGGCGCTCTGTAAAGAGCTGGGCGAACCGCCGGCCGTGGTTGCATTGGCTTGGCTCTTACACAACCCGAATGTCACCGCGCCGATCATCGGACCGCGAACAATAGAACAACTTGAGGGTGCGGTACGTGCTACCGAGGTTGAGCTCGACGAAGAAGTCATGCAAAAACTGGATGAGATCTTCCCGGGACCGGGCGGAGAAGCTCCCAAGGCGTACGCCTGGTAATGAGGGGGTACGCATAGTATGAGTCTTCCCTCTGAGCGGGTTGTTTTAGCTCGACACGTCACCCCCGGCGGCGAGATTCAATTGCAGCAGCGCCCGCTGCCTGATGGTTCACTGGCTTTTGAGATCATTTCAGATGGCGTTTTCTTGATGGCCAGCTACAACCAGGTCAGTGCGCGGGCGTTAGCCCGCCACGCACTGGAGGCAGTCGAGAGTGGTCCATGTTCTGAGCGCAGCGGACTCCGGGCATTAGTGGGGGGATTGGGTATGGGGTTTACGCTGCAGGAAGCCCTCACCCATGACGTTGTCTCCGTTGACGTGGTTGAAATCAGCCCCTACATTATTGAGTGGAACCGTAGCTATTTTGCCCCCTTACACGACGACGTTCTGGCTGACCCGCGCGTCAGGCTCATCCAGGAGGATCTTTACACGGTCTTGGGTGCGGCGTCCCCGGCTGCATATCATGCCATCCTATTGGATGTGGATAATGGACCGTCCTGGCTGGCTCACGAAGATAACGCCCGGTTGTATACCCTCGAGGCCCTGGAATGCTGGTCGGCGTTGTTGACGCCGGGAGGCTGCTTTGCGGTCTGGTCGGCTCAGCCTGAACCGGGGTTTTCGGACAGTATGCAGACCGTGTTCGGTCGCGCTGAGGAAATCCCTGTAGTGGTTTCCCATCACAAGAACGAACCGCTAGAGTATTTCATCTATCTAGGTGTGATGATTTAGCCTGCTGTATCCAACCCGACAACCGGATGACTTCGACGCCTACATCATAGAATTCGATATCTGAAACTGAAACGACCTCTCAGGGTCTAAAACCAAGCTCGTTTTATTAATTTGCGGAATTCCGTATAATATGCGAGAGTTCAAAAGCTCACGGCCAATAATACCGCCAGTGGGGTGGGTTTCTTACCTGCCATGTTGTGCCTGCAATGAGGTGATGCGATGAAGAACAGACTTTTGTCGAGTTGGAAACCGGCAACGGTTGTGGCGTCTCCGGCCTGGTCAGGCGCCAATTCTGCGCCCCCCTTCAATCTGGGGCTTCTGTTTGCCCAGCGAAGCGGAGATTCCGGTTCGGATGACAAAGAGACGGTGCGGGTCCGGCGCCGGCGTCGCACCAGGCCAAGCGGGGAGCGGGAGCGCGCAGAGGCGCCTAAACGCGAAAGGCCCGACCAGGCGCCACCAGAACGAAGGGAGGCCCCGCCTCCTCCGACGCGTCCCCCGCGCCCCCCAAGTTCGCGTCCTCCGCGACCGCCAGGTGGGGGCTTGCCGATCGGTGGCGGACGTGCGCCGGGGCCGCTGCTCATTGGCCTCTTGGTGTTAGTCGTCATCTGCGTTGCTGCCGTTATGCTGCTCACCGGCCCGGGAGGGGATGCGGGCGACGTAGCCTACACACCCCCCACTCCGGCGTCGGATGCTGAGGCGCTCGAAGCTGCCGTACCAGACACTCCCACACCCACCACGCCTCCTGAGCCCTTCGTCCCCCCGTCTACGTCGTCGGGGGAGGGACAGACGTGGCTGGTGATGCTCTACCAGGACGCCGATGACAAGATCCTGGAGCAGGACATCTATGTGGACCTGAACGAGGCCGAGCGCGTCGGCTCCAGCGACCGGGTGCATATCGTGGCCCAAGTGGACCGCTTCAATGCCGGTTACCGGGGCGACGGGAACTGGGATTCCACCAAGCGCTTTTACGTCACGCAGGACAGTGACCTGCAACGTGTGGGTTCGCAGGAAGTGGCCGATCTGGGCGAGGCCAACATGTCCGATGGCGATACGTTGGTTGATTTTGTCACCTGGGCCGTCGAGACCTTTCCGGCCGATAAGCACGTCTTGATCATGTCCGATCACGGCATGGGCTGGCCAGGCGGTTGGAGCGATCCCGCACCGGGCGGCCCGGGTGATCCGAACATCCCCCTCTCCTCCAGATTGGGCGATGAGCTGTACTTGATGGAGTTGGATGAGGCGCTGGAAGAGAGTCGGGCTCAGTCCGGCGTGGAGGCTTTCGAACTGATCGGCATGGATGCCTGTCTGATGGGGCACCTCGAGGTCTTCAGCGCATTGGCTCCCCACGCCCGGTATGCCGTGGCCTCGCAGGAGGTGGAACCCGCCCTGGGTTGGGCCTACACCGGCTTCTTGGATGAATTGAAGCAGAACCCGGACATGAGCGGTGCAGATCTGAGCCGGCTGATCGTCGACAGTTACATCCAGGATGACCAGCGCATTGTGGACGACGAGGCCCGTGCCGAATTCTTGAGGCAGGGCTCTCCCATGGGCGGGCTCTTCGGTATTCTGGGCGGAGCGACAGCCGAACAGGTGGCGCAACAGATGGCGCAAGGCGTCACGCTGACGGCCATCGATCTGTCGGCCATACCTGAGCTGCTGGAGGCTGTCAATGATCTATCTTTCACTCTGCAAGACGCCGAGCAGCCCGAGGTGGCTCGCGCCCGGAACTATGCCCAGTCTTTCACCAGCGTCTTTGGCCGAGATGTGCCGCCTTCTTACATCGACCTGGGCAACTTTGTCCAGTTGCTGCGGCGCGAGAGCAAGAACGGCGATGTGGCCCAGGCGGCTGATCGTGTGCTGGCTTCCCTGGACAAGGCCGTCATCGCCGAACGGCACGGCCCCAAGAAACCAGGCGCAACGGGTGTGTCCATCTACTTCCCCAATTCCCAGCTCTATGGGTCTCCGCTGACCGGTCCTCAGTCTTATACCGCCGTGGCGCGTCGCTTTGCCGATGCCTCTTTGTGGGACGATTTTCTGGCCTATCACTACACCGGTCGTCCCTTCGAGCCGACCACCGCCGCCATTGCCGTTCCTGAGCCGGGCACACCCATCAGTGCCCCAGGGACGGGTGAGATCACTGTCTCGCCCGTCACCCTCTCTGACCGTGTCGCTGCTCCCGGCCGGCCGGTGCTGCTCAGCGTCGATATCAGCGGTCAAAAAGTCGGCTACGTGAAACTCTTTGTCGGCTTTTACGACCGCGAATCAAACTCCATCTTCATGGCCGACAGCGACTACCTGGAGAGCGACGACACCCGTGAAATCGACGGCGTATACTACCCGGTCTGGCCCGAGGACGGCGAGTTCACAATGGAGTTTGAGTGGGAGCCCGTTGTGTTCGCCATCAACGACGGCACGAACCGCGTGGTGGCGCATTTTACGCCGCAGAGCTACGGCGCTTCCTTTGAGGATGCCATCTACACCGTGGATGGCACGTACACCTATGCCGACGGCGGCGAATCCCGCTACGCACGACTGTTGTTCAGCGACGGCGTGTTGCGACAGGTATTTGGTTTCACCGGCGAAGGTGGGACCGGCGCGCCGCGCGAGATCATCCCTCAACCCGGAGACACCTTTACTGTTCTGGAGCGCTGGTTGGACCTGGATCAAAGCGGCAAAGTCACGGGAGCGGCCGCTCAGGAAGGTGGCATTCTGACCTTCAGCGACCAGATGTTTTTGTGGGAGGACCTGGATGCGGCTCCCGGTGATTACATTGTTGGCTTTGTCGTTGAAGACCTGGACGGCAACGCTTACGAGGCGTTCAATGCAGTGACTGTAGAATAGAAAAAGGAAGTTGAACAACTTCCACCAGTAGAGGACATTCAACTTGAGTTCCGGGATTCGCTCGCAGGGTCACTATACGGATCAGGTCTTTGAAGGACTAAACTTGGAGCACGCTCAGCTCGTTGCCAGTGAGTTTTACGACTGCACCTTCATTGGTTGTGCCTTCGCGGAGTGTGTCTTTCGGACCTGCAAGTTCATCAATTGCATCTTTCAGCGTTGTGATTTGAGTCTCGTCCAGGTACCGGGCAGTATCTTCTCCCGCACACGCTTCGAAGAGTCAAAGTTGATCGGTATCGACTGGACTCGGGGGGACTGGGCTGCAACCCGGCTTGGCGATCCAATTGGCTTCATTACGTGTGCTATCAGCCATTCCACGTTCATTGGGTTGGGACTGCCGCAAATCCAGATCAGGGATTGTGCCGCTTTGGATGTCGATTTTCGCGAAGCTGATCTTTCCCAGGCCGACTTCGCGGGCACCGATCTTTCCGGCAGCTTGTTCTCCAACACAAACCTGACCGAAGCTGACCTGAGCGCTGCTCGCAACTACCAGATCACCCCAGGCCAGAACATTCTGAAGCAAGCCAAGTTCTCCCTGCCTGAAGCCATGTCGCTACTTTACAGCTTGGACATTGATTTGATCGAGCCGGCCAGTCAGGGTGAGTAGTCTCAGTGCCTGCCTACCATCTTCAATCAGCGGACATAATCATGGGAAGGTAGACTTGGTGGTCGAACTCCTGGAAGGTCAACCCATAGTGGGCTCTCAAGAATAGGAGAATGGTCTGGGCCAGGGCGTGCGAATAGGCATCCCGCACGTCGGGCAGCACAAAATGTAGATAGGTTTCTACCTGCGTGCTGTTGATGGTGCCTCCCAGGTTGGGGCCGTGGCAGTAGGTGTTGTAGCCGGTGTAGTACATATCGTTCCCGTCCGGACCGGGATGTGTGGGGCTGGGCACAGTCTTGTAGCCGTATTGTTCCAGGTACCCGCCCAAACTGGTCGGCCCGCGTACAGCTCCCGGGAAGTAAACGTCGGGGTTGGCGACCAGGCTCTTCAGGTGGGATTTGTTTTTGTAATAGGCCGTGTTCAGTTCCTGGTCGCTATGTGCCAGGTCGCCTCCGTTGAGGCCGAGGCCGATTTCAGTCCACTCCGCATCGTGAATATTGATGTCAAAGTCGAAGTAGTGTCCCTCGCCCCAATCCGCCGTGACAGAGTCCTTGGCATCCTGGATAAAGGCGTGGTACTCGGTCCAGGCTTGTTCGGCGTACGGGTTCCCCTGGGCCGCCTCGCCGATCTCCCGGTTGGCGTCCATCTTGGTTCTGTGTAGATGATTGATGATAAGGTGTGGGCGTCTGTCGGTCCACTGTTGGATATAGGCGACTACTTCTCGGGCGTATTCGATGCTGTTGGGATCGCCGAGCAGCATGCCCCAGGTACGGTCTGGGATTTCGTCTGGGCGAAGATTGCCGCCGTGGGGGGCGCTGATGATGATGGGCATATTGCCCGGCACGTATTCGATATACCCGTTTCTCCCATAATAGGTCTGCCATGGGTTGTAGCTGGGGTACATAGGGTCGAGTTCGGGCGGGCAGTAGTCGGCTGGCCAGACTCCTCCCTCGTCAAACAGATGAAGCGTGGTGTCGTCGCCGCTAGGTTCCTCGGCCAGGCTGCCCGGGTCAGGGACGAGCAGCAGCAGAGTAGTAAGGGCCAGTCCCACAGTTAGCGATAGGCGTTTGAAAGACAATGGCATCCTCCCGGGTTGTTGCCCGCTTGCTGGTGACAGTGAATGACGGGCGTTGGAGTAGATGGGGCATTACGCAATGTGGCCGTGCCACAAGGTCTGGATTCTATCCTCGATTCGGCCCAGGCACAAATTCAGCGCGGCACGCGAGGTTCTTCGCCACGCGCGCCGCGCCGGGGCCAACAAGATAATTTCACTTTCTATGGGAGAAAGTGACGGGCAAACGTCTCTAACTCGTCTGGGGCTTTGTCGGGCAACGGAACCAGGATAACCGACTGGGCACCCGCGTCAACGAGATTATGAATGGCCATCGCACATTGCTCCGGCGTGCCCACAACGCACAGTTTATCTATCCACTCATCAGGCATATCTTTTTCGAGGCGTTGTTTGCCGCCGTTTGCCAGGTATTCGTGGACTTCGGGCATAATGCCCACCGGCGCAATTTGTGAATCGATCTTGCCAGAAGCTATGGCTGATGCGACCAAGGGACGCAACTGCTGACATGCGCTGGATGCCTGTGAGTCGACGCACGTAAAGGCAAACACAGTAAGGCGGTGTGCACTCCTTGCTCCGTCGCGGCCAACTTCTTTTTGACCGGCAACGATCTGTTCCCATGCCCACGAGACGTACTCTGGGGCTGAATACTCTGCCAGGATCGTACCGTCAGCAACCCGCCCGGAGAGGGCCAGCGATTTTGGCCCTCTTACCCCAAGCGATATAGGGGGGATTGGGTCAGGAGGGAACACAAGTTCAGCTTCTTTGAGATGAACCTGTGTGCCGTCGAAAGTTAGATTATCGCCTTCGAGCAACCTGCGTACGGTGACTGCAACTTCCTCAAGTGCCTTTAGCTGTGACTTGGGGAACGCGCCAATTTGACGCATCCAACCCGCGACCCCGTGGCCGATACCCGGCAAGAAGCGTCCGGGATGAAGACGAGCAAGTGTAGCAATTTCCATAGCAGTAAAGACCGTGTTGCGAGCGACAGCCGGCATAATGCCAAGACCGACCCTGATGGAGTTGGTACAGGCCAGCGCAGTCGCTGCAGATGCGATGCCACTTCCATAGAAACAGTCTTCTACTACCCAGAGTTCATCAAACCCGGCGTCTTCTGCACGACGTGCAAAGCCCGGTAGGTGTTCAGGCGCGTGCTCGCGTCTGAACATGATGCCCAGGTTGAAATCCTGTTCTTTCTTCATATTAATGCGGTCCTTTCGATTGAGCTAGCAGCTTGTCAGAGAAAGACTTCGGACGTTTCCAACGACATTTCTAAAACTTCCGAAGTCCAGCAAACGACCTCTCCGACAGACTGCTAGATGCGACGGGGATCTTTCAGGAATAGAGTATACAGTCTTGTCCGTTTCCGTCCAAGCACGTATGTGACTCGCATCGTCCAGTACTCGCTTTTCGACTGGGAAGAGGGGGGCCATATGATCATCGTTGACGAAGCCAAGTGTCTGGCGTGTGGTTCATGCGTCGAGATATGCCACGAGCATTGTATGACGCTCATCGATGGTACGGTAAGCATCGACTATGGCTATTGCAGCACGTGTACCCAGTGTATCGCTGTCTGCCCCGAGCAGGCGCTTTCCTGGGATCACGTGCCGCCCGTCGCCTATGACGAAACGCGCCTGCCTTCTCCTGAGCAACTCAACGAACTGTTCAAAGAGAGACGCAGCATCAGGTTTTACGAAGATCGAAAGATTGACCGAATGCTCCTTGAAGAGATCATCGGGTATGGCATCTACGCGCCAACCCAGAACTTCAAGCTGCGAGCCATCGTGGTTGATGATGAGGAGATTATCCAGGCCTTCGACCGGGTCGTCCTGAAGTACGTTTCGAGGATATACAACGTCTTCTGCAAACCAAAGATCATGTCAGATCTGGCCAGAATGATAGGGCGTTCGCCCGACCATCTGCAGGCTAAGCCCAAGCTAGAAGCGGCCCTGGAAAGGGGATACGCCTCTCACCATCCAGCGGCCATAGTCTTCATCGTTGGCGACCGTCGGAAAGTGCTTTCCGAACCCAGCGCCCAATTCGTCTTATACAACATGATTCTTTATGCACAAACAAAGGGGATTGGGAGTTGCCTTTGGGCCAATGGCCCAATGTTTCTCGACAAGAACAAGGCTGCCAAAAAACATCTAAGTTTACATAATCATGAACGCATTTTTGGCGCTCTTCTGCTGGGATATCCGGCGGTGAGTTTCAGGAACAAAGTCCAAGGCAAAAGGCTCAGTATTCAGTGGAATGATGGAATTGCACCTGACCCTTCAACGATCACATCCGGCAATCCATCTTCCACGTAACGGATGCTTGGGCTCAGATAGGTCGCCAGGGAGACCACGATTTTTGCCACGCCCATAAGAATAAACAACAGGCCGATACCCCGTCCCGCTCCGGTACCGATGATGCCCCCCACGCTGGCAACCAGGGGGCCATTAGCCGCCAGCAGCGGTTCAAAGACCCGCTCGGCCAGGGGACCGGCCAGCAGGAAAGCGAGCGGTGTTGCGGCTCGGGCGATCATCTGTTGGGTGGCAAAGACTCGCCCTTGCACCTCTGGGGCGACCTTGCTCTGCCAGATGGCCTGGTTCGAGCCGTAGATGATGGCGATGGTGGCGTGGGCGCCAAAGACGCCCAGCGCAGTCGACCAAAATGCAGGGCGCAGCCCGATGAGCATGAAACAAGCGCCACTCAGTAGCTCAAAGCTCAGGACGCCGTAGATACGCCGTTTTGGCCCGCCCCAGATGCTCATCGCCAGACCCCCGACCAGCATACCCGTGCCGGCAACCGAGATAATGACGCCCAGTATATCGCTGGAAGTAAAACCCAGGATCATGGGCGTGATCAAGGCCCCCACCATGCCCCAAATAAAATTGACTGTAGCCAGGAAACCCAATAGCCCCAACAAGCCGCGTCGAGCGGTGATGTAGGTCCAACCATAGGCGATTTCGTGCCACCACGAGCCCTCCCCAGGTTTGCTCTCAGCAGACGTTGTCATTTGGGGTTTGGGAAATCGCACGAGCAGCAGCGTGAGCACCGCAAACAGGAAGCTGGTGAAGTCAATCAAGATGATGCCGCCCAGCCCAATGGTCAGCAACAAAGTCCCGGCCAGGGCGGGCGCCAGAATCTCAGAGGCGGCATGTCCAAACTGCGACATGCCGTTGGCCCGTCCTAGATTGCCCTTGGGGACCAACAGCGTGGTAGATGCCATATAGGCCGGCCATTGGATGGTGCCAAAGGCGGCGCTGACGGCGGCCAGCAGATAGATGTGCCAGATTTCGAGCCGGCCGCCGTGAAGTAGCAGCACGATAATCAGAGTACTGAGCCCCGCCCCTGCGTCACTTAGGATCATCGCCCAGCGTCGATCCCAGCGGTCTACCAGGGGGCCGATCAAAGGGGACAGGAGGACACGGGGTAACACAGTGAATAACCCGATGAGGGCAAATTGCGTGATGGAACCAGTGCGTTCGAAGACCCATACGCCTAGCGCGAAGCTGGTTAGACCCGACCCGACGAGTGAAACAACCTGCCCCAGCCAGACGATGTAAAAGATGGTCATTCTGCTGAGATTCATCTACCCAAACTGCACAAATTCAATCAGGTTACCGGCTGGATCGTAAAACATAACCCAGCGCTCTTTTTGGCCCGCCTCAATGCCCCAAGGCATGTTCACGTCGTGGGCCTGAAGATGTTCAACAGCTTCGTCCAAATCCTCGACGGCGAAGGCAAGGGATGGGAAGCGAGATGACTTCGAGTCTTGAGCCGGGGCAGGCGGTCCCTCGGCGATCACCAGGTAGAGGCCGTTTACGTCGAAGGCGGGCCGGTGATCGTGGTGTGGCATCAGGGCCAGCCCAAGAACGTCTCGATAAAAATGTACAGCCTTTGGCACGTCCTCTGCTCGTAGGCTGATCACCGCCAAGTGCTTGGGTCTAAAAGGTGACACGCTTATCTCTCCTAAGTCTCATTGTGTTATCGTAACCACTCAGCCTGATGGCATAATCGGCGGATGTATATCCGCAAATACCCGTTACGGTTGAATAACCGTAACGATCAGCGACTGGTCTGAGTAGCTGTGTTATCTGTGTACCAAAGTATCTATGTATCAGTATAACACAAATACGAAGCGGAGTCAAGAGACACGTCTCTGGTAGCAGATCCCAGGGGTTTTCTGAAAACCCCTGGGATCTTATCCGCATTTGGACAGACCCGTCTGAAGTGGGTATCAGATGCTGGCGTCCTCAGGGGCAAATCCGGTGGATTTACCTTTACTCAACCACAGCGCCCATAGGGCTGCCGGGATCAGGCTCAGCCCCGCCATCCACCATATCAACCCGGACATACCGAGTGAGGAGTCGAGCAGAGCGCCGGCCAAGGAAGCACCCACCGCGCTCGCCAGCGTGAAGATGGCGAACTCGGAGGCAAAGATGCGCCCCCGAATATGCCCCGGGACCAATTGGAGCAGGAGTTGGGTGGAAAAGACCCAAATAATGCCACCGCCCACTCCCCGCAGCAAGGTTCCAAAGAGAACCGTGCCGAAGTTAATTAAAGATCCGGTGATGGCCAGGCCCAGTGCGCCGATCAGATAACCTATCAAAATCGCCACGCGCAATGAGCGATCCCGGTCTCCGGTTAAACGGCGCGCCAGGATCGGACCGATGCCTGTGCCGACGCCGTTGATACCGAACATCAGTCCCAGGCTGATGCCCCCACCGATGCCGATCACAAACACGTCTTCAGAAATCGCTACCTGGACGACTTGAAACCCGGAAAACATAATCAAGGCGATGGCGGCCTTGTGAAAGGCGATGACCAGCGTGTTGGTATGTTCCCGCAGGTAGCGCAACCCATCCAGGTACTGTCGTAACGAAGCGCGGATGGTTTTGTCAGCCGGGTCGAGAGCGGGCTTTACGTCGAGCCTGATCTGGGCAATCAGCAGGGCTGACAGGAGAAAGGTCAGGCCGTCGATGACAAAGGCGGGATAGATGCCCCAGTATCCTGAAACCAGTCCGCCAATGGCCGCCCCCAAGGCCAACATAACGGACCAGGTGGCGGAACTGATGGCGTTGGCTGCCCCGATGCCACGCGCTGGCACCAAGTCGGGCAGGATGGCGTTGCGTGTTGGAAAGAAGAAGCCGCTGATGCCCAATTGGATGGCGGTCAGGGCGTATAGGAGCCAGACGTGGCCCGCTTCCCGCACCAGAAGAAAGCCAAAAACAGTCAGGGCGCGTAGGACGTCGGTGATGATGAGAATCTGCCTGCGGTTATAGCGGTCGGCTACCACCCCGGCGATAGGGCTGACCAAGAAAGGGGCCAGCATGCGAACCACGAAAAGGCCCCCCACGGCAAACCCGGACTGGGTCAGCATGGCGACCAGTGAGGCGGAGGCGATCAGGTTGAACCAATCTCCCAGCAAGCTGACGATCTGACCGAACCACAGATAACGAAAGTTCCTATTGCCAGAGATCAGTTCGCCGTATCCAATTGGGGCAGCGCGTTCGGCCATCATCGTGTTTGAGTTTCCTCCTCAAAAAGATGATGACTCGCACTGGCATCGTAGTCCATGTCGTAGACCTGTTTTAGGGTTTCGATGCGCCCCAGAAGCTCCTGGTTAAATGCAGGCTTGCCCTCAAAGGCGTGCAAAACTATGCCTTCTATCAAATCACCCAATGAGATATCAAGGTATTCTGCCAGCGCCTTGAGCACTTTCAGCATCCTCTTTTCAATGCGCATCCCAGTCTGAACGCGTTCAACCTTGATTCTTTCGGGATGTGAGCCTGGATTTGATGGATTCATTCTTTTGCCTCTCTCATCACGCTTGTTGATTTGGTATCTGTGTACGCAGGTATCTATGTATCATTAAAACACACAC
>Ga0180437_10004149_pt1 | contig 20872 bp, 27 predicted proteins | sample SS_ome_4_FD_132410 | JGI IMG/M metagenome (GOLD analysis project Ga0180437, IMG submission 132410) | Hypersaline lake sediment archaeal communities from the Salton Sea, California, USA - SS_3_D_1 metaG | ecosystem: Environmental > Aquatic > Non-marine Saline and Alkaline > Hypersaline >... | reverse complement strand
GTAACGATTATACACCATTGGCGGTAAGCCGGGGAACCATCGGAGGAGCCCAGGAGAATTTGGACATCACCATTCCCGGTGACCACGACTTCGCCCAGAACTTCATCGAAGTAGCCCCTGGGCAACTGTCAACCCTTACAATTTATGAGTTCCAGCGGGGTGAAGGCCTTGGGGATGTACAGGTAAAGTATAAAGGAGTTGTGCGGTCCGTATCGTTCGCTCAGCAAGGTTTTGAGAGCACTTTGACGGTTATCCCCCTGACAGCTACCTTCGACAAAACAATCCCTGACAGGACGTTCCAGGCCGGGTGTAACCACACTCTGTTCGATGCAGACTGTCAACTGTCTGCGTCATCCTTCAGATATGTAGGGACCTGCACTGCACACGTATTGAACGTTATCACCGTGAGCGGCCTTACGGTCCAAGGCTCTGGATGGGCAGACGCGGGATATGTGTCCTATGGCTCCCTGGACTTTCGTATGATCCTCAGCCAAACAGGAGACGACTGCACCCTTAATCTGCCTTTCTATCAACAGGTAGTAGGTAACAGTGTGAACGTATATGCAGGCTGCGATCACGACATTAGCACCTGCAATACTAAGTTCAGCAACTCAATTAATTTTGGGGGCTGCCCTTACGTTCCAACTAAAAATATCTTTCAGACAGGACTATAAATTATGTTCTTCCTCACACTAGCGTTGTGGGCCGCTACCTTCGTAGCCAGCCGACTGTTGACACCTGATCCTGAGATCGAGGATGCCCGCCCTGCGTCGTTGAATGATTTCAACTTCCCTACGGCTACCGAAGGCCGGGTACTTCCACTTCTGTGGGGCACTGACATCATTGATGGTCCTAATGTGATTTGGTATGGGGACCTTAAGGTAGTGCCTATCAAGGAGAAGGTCAAGGTCTCCATGTTCAGTTCCAAGAGCTATATTAAAGGCTACCGGTACTACGTCAGCATTCAGTTTGGACTGGCCCATGGTGAGTGTACCTTGCGTAAGGTATGGGTTGGCGAGGAACTAGCTTGGTCTGGCACACAAGCAACAGATGGTGACATCACCCTAGACCATAAAGACCTTACAGGTACGGCGACATTTTACACTGGCTCTATTACACAATCTGTGGATACCTACCTGGCCACACAACAGAGCCCTTGCCCTGCGTATCGTGGGATGTCTTATGTGCTGGCTAAGAATGTTTACGTAGGTGAGTCTACTTCTATTAAACCTTGGAAGTTTGAACTGACCCGCATTCCTAATGGCCTGTCCCTGTCTGGCTCTGGAACAGTAAACACCTATGACTGTAACCCAATGAACCTGGCGTATGAGATCATGTCCGACGCTCGTTGGGGTTATGGATATCCAGATGTTGATATTGACAAGACGGGAATGGCTACGGCAGGCGAGACCTTGAAGCTTGAAAATAATGGAATGAGCATGCTGCTGGCACAGTCCCGGCAGGCGGGGGATATCCTTACTCTAGTTGAGAAGCAGGCCGATTGTAAGTTCCGCCTGGATGCTCAGACTGGCAAGTTCACTGTTGCGTTGATCAGGGATGGCTACTCCACTGTTGGGCTTAAGGAGGCTAACAACCAAACCATCCTGGAGATGGAATCATTTAGCCGTGGGGCATGGGAAGGCACACAGAACAATATCAGAGTACAGTATAAGCGAAGAGCAAATGATTACGCTGATGGATATGCCCTTGCCCAGGATATGGCGAACATGCAGATTCAAAACCGCAAGGTCCCTACAACATACAACTTCCCTGGGGTGAAGGACGACGACCTGGCGAACAGCATCGCTTGGCGAGAACTGCGGGCCAACAGCTATCCACTGGCTAAAGGACGATTCATTGTCAACCGAACGTTCTGGAACGCCTATGTAGGTGAGCCTATCCTATTCACGTACACCTGTAGTGAGTTTGATATTGATGAACTGCCTATGCGTATCATCAAGATTGATTATGGAACCCCGAAAGACCCCAAGATTGCTATTGACGTGGTTCAAGATGTATTCACATATGCCAGCCCTTCGTTTGCTGCTCCTGACCCTACGTCGTGGACTGTGCCAGACCGTGACCTGATCCCTATTCCTTCAGGGGAGCAGATTGCCTTTGAAGTACCCTACGCGATGTCGCGACGTGAGGAGTATGTGGCTGAAAACAAGATCTGGTGTGGAGCGGTTTCTCCTGGCCGGGAAGAGTCTGGGGTATACATCCGTCAACGTAATGACACAACAGACCCCTCTGGCGGAGCGTTCTATGACGCTGGCCAGATCAACGCATTCATGTTCATTGGGACATTGGTTGCGGATATTAACCCTGGGGACACTACGATCCAGGTCACTACTGATATGAACGAGACAGAGATGCTCCAGGTTGGAGCCTTTGAGTGCGGAAATGACCTGACTAACCTGGTACTGATCGGTGACGAGTTTATTAACTGCCAGACGGCTACAAACATCACCGGTGGAGTGCAGATGAACAACTGCTACCGGGGCCTGATGGATACCGCCGAGCGGGTTCACTCCCTAGGTGACCCTGTCTTCTTCCTCCTGGGCTTGGGAGCCACAACCGACACAGCTTTCCCTGTGGATAATCATGTGGACATCCGCCTCCTGCCGTATCGGGACGGTGACCAGACAGTCATCTCTGAGAGTGATCCCGGCCTGACCGAGATCGAGATTGATACAGACTACCGGGAGAGACGGCCTTATCCGCCTACTAACCTGGAACTAAACGGAACAGAATACCCAACTGGAACAGTGTCCCTTGACGTGGACAGTGCGTCCTCCGAGGATACCAAAGGCATTGAAGTTGAATTCAATCGCCGTGACTGGAGAATCTACGATGAAGTATCTCAACTGGACACTGACGCTGAAGACATCAATAGTGACTTCCCTGCGAACAACACTACACAGTATCGCATGCGTGTGTACAACGATCCCAGTGGAGCCAACACTCTACTGTTTACTGTCGCCTATGCTACAGTAGCTAAGACCGGATCAATCCTTGCCAGCCGTACCGAGATCCTGGCCAACACTGCGGGCGTGATCCCCACGGACCTGCGGATCTCAATCACCTGTAGACATACCGATGAATACTCGGTAGTGCGTGAGGCAACCCAGGACCTTTACTATGATTTCGACTGTGACTCCGCTGAGTTGGAAAACGACCACAACTGGGGTGTTCAGAACGTCGTAGACACCTACACAGGGACATGGACAGCCCCCGACACTGGCAACTATCCGTTCAAACTAGGCACCTCAGGTCCGAGTATCTGGGCATCTGTGAACGGTGGAGCCGAACAGCAAATTATTTCTGCCGGAACGACTACTGGAACCTTGACAGGAGTGTCTGCATCTGATACAATTAAGGTCAAGTACAAAGGATCAGTAACCGGGAACGAAACCATCGTACTTGTGGAATCGCCCGTAGACACGGAAGACGCATATGTGGTATTTCAATAATGGCTGAGTATACAGAAGACCATCTTGAACAGTTGGCAGATAAGGCGGCTGGAAAGGCCGTAAAGACGACTTTGATCGCCCTTGGGATTGACGCTGACAATCCCTTGGAGGTCCAGAAAGACATGCAGTTCGCCAGAAATTTTAGAACGCTGTCCGAGAGTGCCGGACGTAAGACCGTCCTGACAGTTATCGGAACAGCGGTTATCGGAGTCCTTGCCTTGATCGCAAGGTCGATCTGGCCAGGCAGTTAGTCGGAGACGTTCCAATGAGTAAACGAGTAGACCCTGACGTCATCGCCAGGGCAGCACACAGTGTCTATAATAACTGGCTCGCTATCTTGGGCCTGGATGCAGCTATTGAGGCAGCGGACTCCCTGAAAGAGGACCTGCTGCATGAACAAGAACGACGTAAGCAGTTGGAGAAATAGTGTATGGACGACATGGACAAGAATTTGATTGAATCCCAAAAACTGAGTGAAGCACACCAGAAGGATGTCGATCAGGCCCAACTGGAGGTAGGAGGGTTTGAAGTGACCAAGAAACGTCATGATGTTAAAGGGCCTATTGAGGTCAAAGAAACAAACCCAAAAGACGCAGTAGGAATTAAGAAGGCCGGGCTCCAGTGCGTGTCCTGCCTGTTCATTTCAGCCCTGGCGAAGATCGCTGGCGGGTATCGCTACCTACAGATGAAGACCCTCTTCGCCGTTGGCCTGGCCATGGCCGAGGGAGCCCGGAAGTATGGCCGTCACAACTACCGCGTGTCCGGCGTTCGTGCCTCTGTATACTACGATGCTTTGATGCGTCACCTTCATCAATGGTGGTACGGTGAGGACATCGACAAGGACTCCAACGTTCACCACGTTATCAAAGCCCTGGCCTGCATGGCCGTGTTTGTGGATGCCATGGAAAACGGCAAATGGGTTGACGACCGTCCGCCCAAGGTTCATATGCGGGTGATTGGCGAATGCTCCGGCAACTCAGCGTCACGGTATTACGAACTGATCCTGTCCCTGATCATGCAGTGGTGGGAAGGTGGCCAACATGACATGCTTAAGGTGGCCGCGTACCATCTCATGGAACTGCATCACGCCATCCTTCACGACGAGAACTATCACGATGACCGTCCCCGTGAAGGTGCCGTCCTGGGAAGCTCAGGCTGGCTGGAGCCGATGCATCTTCAAGTGGCCAATCTGATTGAGATGTACCCGGACGCTGTCCCTGCCTTTACTGAGGTGGACAACAACACGGAGACGCCGTACCGTAAGATTTCAAAATTCCTGGAAATTAATCGAAACTGTAAACTATGTACTGTGCCTATGGAAGAGTGCCAGTATCCAACTACTGCAAAAACTACTCGTACAGGATGTCCTAATTGGAGCGATGCATAATGAGAACCTTATTCCTTGACGTAGACGGAGTGCTTGTGGATTGGCTGGCAGGATGTCACCGACTCCACGGGAAGCGTTGGTCACCTGGTGACGCTACGCTACAGTATTGGCCGTACACCTTTGGCCCGAAGGGCTGGGACTTCTATAAGGACCCTGCCTTCGACGTGGAGCTTAAGGACCTCTTCACGGGAATGAACCGCAACTTCTGGGCTTCATTGGGCTGGATGCCTGACGGCCCAGAGATCCTGTCGAAGTGCGAACGTTACTTCGCAGGTAACGTATTCCTTCTGTCCTCCCCGTGCCATGAGGATGGGACTATTGACGGACGGTTCGACTGGATTAACGCTAACATGCCCAAGTATCGCAAGAGAATCTTGGTCGGTGATTGCAAGGAAGCCATTGCGAAAGCCGCTGGCCCTGATGCCGTGCTCTTGGATGACTGGGATAGAAACACAAATGCCTGGACAGAGGCCGGGGGAACTGCAATCGTATGTCCCCGTCCTTGGAACAGTGCGTACAAGAAAGCAGATGATATCATGAACGTCTTGGATATCTCCCTGCGGAATGCCTCAACCTAAGGAGTCTTCATGAAAGTAACAACAGAACAGGTAGTGGACATGTATCAACGACAGGGCGGCAACGTCCAAGCAACGGCCAAGGAACTAGGTGTGGGTAGAGCATCCATCTATCACCACCTGAAGAAGGCCGGGATCGACCGGACAAAGAAGCTGGCAAGCGGTACAGTCAGTGGTATTGAGGCCGTGCCGGTCAAGCTGCCCAAGCGTGGTAAGATCAAGCGGTACATCCTGACCTCTGCCCAGAACAACACCCACGTCCACGGGCCTGTATGGGACAACCTCATGGCTTTGGCGAATCACTACGATGCCCAGGTGATGGTTGGGACATTCACATACAACCAGAACGCCTACGGCAAGATGTCCGTCAAGCGTGGGACGGCCAAGGGCACCGATGATCGCCTGTGGTATGATCCCAAGGTCGTGCCCTTCATCGTTGATGAGCGTCACCAATTGGCTCCTCACCTTCAGTGGTGTGGTGAGATGAACATCCTCCCCACTGCCGTGAATCCGCTGGCCGGGTTCGAGACATACACGGCCCGTGATAGTAGCATCTTCCCGCAGGTGAAGTTTGCCATGCGATCCATCCCTTCTGGCCGATATGAGGGAACCAAGTTCACGTACACCACTGGTACGGTTACCAAGCGTAACTACATCCAGAAGCGTGAAGGCCTCAAGGCCGAGTTCCATCACTGCTACGGCGGGCTGCTGGTTGAGGTAGACGACGCTGGTAACTGGTGGGTTCGTCAGTTGAACGCCACCGAGGAGGGCGTGATCTACGACCTGGATCTCTGTGTTGAAGATCAGAAGGTCCGGACCCATGATGGTATTGAGGCCGTGACATGGGGCGACACCCACTGCCTGCTCCTGGATGAGGCGGTGCATACCTGTTCCCAAAAGATGCTGGATGATCTGACACCCAGCAAGCAGTTCGTTCACGACGTGATGGCCGGGGCCGTGACAAGCCACTGGTCCAGTAAGTGCCTACATACTCGCTTCCGTAACTTCGTCAAGTCTGGCGGCTGGAACGACCTCACTAAAGAGATCCAAGGCTGTGTTGAATTTTTGAAATCCATCAACAGACAGTATTGCGATACGTATGTCGTGGATTCAAACCATGACCGCACCTGGATGGAGAAGTGGCTTGGACGGGATGGCCGGGAAGACCCAAAGAACGCCTTGCTGTGGTTCGACCTCAACGCTGCGTTCTACCGTGCGATCCAGGCAGACCCCCACAGTCGTGACTTCCACGTCGTGGAGCACGCCTTCCAGTTGCAGGGACTAGATCCGATGGATGCTATCTTCCTGCGTCCGGATCAGAGTATGCTGATTACGCCTGCGGAGATCGAGTGCGGGATGCACGGCAACCTTGGGCCTAATGGTGCCCGTGGTTCTGCCAACAACCTGTCCAAGATGGCACGCAAGGCGAACATTGGTCACACGCATCAAGCCGGGATCTACAACGGCGTTTACGTGTGCGGCGTATCCTGTGAGACGGACACCGATAGCTGGTATATGATGGGACCGTCCTCCTGGTCGCACTCACACATCGTGACATACCCGAATGGGAAGCGTACAATCGTAACAATCTGGAAAGGCAAGTATAGAGCATGAGAGATCTATTACTCAATATCTTGGTGTCGTTCGTTCTTGCTGCCATCATCACATTCCTTTGTTGGTTGGGTGCGTATACTACCTAGAGCGACGAATGGACAAGGCGAACATCGTGACATACCCGAACGGGAACGTACAATCGTAACAATCTGGAAAGGCAAATATAGAACCTAAGGAGACAACATGACCAACAACAAAGTAACTGCCGCCCAGGATGCACTGGATGCGGCACTGGCAGCACAAAACACTTGTAAGATCTTACTAGCTAACGCCAGTAAGTGGCACGACACAGGGGCTGAAGTGCGGGTAGTGGTGGATGGCCGACAGGTTAACCTCACTCCGGATATCCTCCAGTCTGCGTTGAACACTCAGCTTGTACAGGTCAACAAGGCTGTGGTAGAGGCCAGACGTGACCTAAGCATCGCCGTCCGTGAGTGGAGTGAGGAGTTGGCGGAATAATGGTACGAGCAACGAATGGCAAAGGTGGCAAAGGTGGGGACAGACGTCCCCGCTACGCCCCTGGCTGTAATCCGAAACTGGTTGACCTCCATGTGGCCTTGGCCTATGGTGAGATCGACCGTGAGACGTTTGACAGGAAGAAAGCATGTCTACTGAAAACCAACAAGCACTAGTTCTCTGTCGTTATAATGGCGGAGAGATTGTGATGCCTCCATTACGGACCAGAACAACCTTGACCTATGAACAACTGGCTCCGATCCCTAGAAATATGGAGGAGGCCTTGAAGCCTACCGCCGCATGTACAATGCGTAGGATAGACTACCGCCTCTGCCGATGGTGCGTATCTACTGAGCCTAGCCGGGAGTATGTCTACTTCTATATTCCTAACGAGATCCGCCCGTGCAATGAAGGACGGTACATCAGCAATCATCTATGGAGATCCTATGTTGCACATCAAAAGCTTCTTAAACAAATTCACGGATAAAATCAACGGGGCCTTCGAGATGTTCGGAGGCTTCTTTGTTTGCTTGAACATCCACAGTGTCTGGACGTTGAAGAGCGTGGCCGGAGTCTCCTGGGTTGCGGTTGCCTTCTTCACTATCTGGGGGTATTGGAACCTGTTCTATTATCCCAACCTGGGCCAGAAGTTCAGTGGCCTTGGTGCGTGGTTCGTGGCCATTGCCAACACCGTGTGGCTGGCCTTACTTATTTACTATGGAGGTGTATTTTGATTTACAAAACGTTAACAGGAGAACAAATCAACGACGTCATCAGATATTGGAGAAATAAACTCGCCTTACGGGATTGGGAAATATCGTGGACAATGCACAATGATTCTGATATGAATGATTGCTACGCCCAGGTCGGGCATTCGTTGCCGTACATGACGGCCCACATCCGGATCTCAGATCCCAGCACTTGGTCTGCCAACGCTGACGATACAGACATGGAAGAGTCGATCCTACATGAGATGGTTCACGTCCGAACAGCAGAAATTTGTGATAAGCTTAAGGGCACATTAACCAGGGAAGAGGAGCTTGTTTTCCTTGAACGGCCTACAGACGTGCTGGCCAGGACTCTGGTAGAACTACGCAGAATGTCGGACCTGTTCGATTGGGAAGAATTACCGGAGGAGAAGAAGAAGAAGAAGAAGAAAAAGTCTTGACTCCAGGTCCCGAGTAGTGTATTATAGGTACTTGTTGCGGTTCTCGGAGGACTGCCTGACTGACGATAGAAACTTAGTTAGAGGAGACACACATGGCAAAAGGCTACAAAGTAAATGAGGTCATCGAGTTCCGCTTGCGGTGCAACGGTGATCCGGCCACAGACAACCCCACGGTTGTTATCTACGACGAATTGGACGGCGTAGAGGCCACACTTCAGATCGGCTCTGGGCTTACTCAGGTCGGCTCAACCAGAGTTGTAAAGGGAACGTTCACTCCCGATGCCCAGGGTGAGTGGTCGCTCATCGCGACTGATGACTTGGGCCTAGAAGTAACCAAGCAGTACTCGGTTGGTGTTTACAACCTGGCCGCTGTTGGTGCCAAGATTGCCACCATTGAGGCGAAGATTGACGCCCAGGATCTGGTGACCGCCTCAAACCATACGGCAGTGCTTAACGCATTAAGTGCTCTGGGTGCGACTTCGGTTGCCCGTGGAGGACACTTTGGATGATCAACCATTCGGTGCAACACTACTCTACGGGTAGAAAGCATCGACTGGTATTTACTCCTGACGCAGTATCGCCCGGCAGTAGTGACATCTATTGCCGGGTGTACTGCCCGGAGAGTAATTGCAACCCTGAAATATTACAACTAAAACCAATTGATGCGGTGTATGAGTGTTACTATCAGTTCCGGTATGTCGGAGACTACTTGTTACTGCTGATGGTTGACGGTGAATTAATTTTCATGTTAAAGGCTGTGGTAGATAGATGAAAAAAGATCCATTCGAACATCAAGCAAAGGAATTTAAAGAGCATGGCCTTGATAAGGTGCGGGCCATTCATTGGGAGCAGGGTACAGGTAAGACGTACTTGGCTCTGTGGGAAGCAGAAGAGCTTTACAAGCAGGGACTGATTGACGCCATGTTTGTCCTGGCTCCCAATGGCCTCCACACCAACTGGGTGATCTACGAGATCCCAGAACTGGTATCCATTGAGCATCGCTCCCTGGCCTATCAGAGTAAGAAGAGCAAGACCAAGTATCACCAACGTGAGGTCAAGGACATTCTCAACTACCGGGACGGCCTCCCCATCTTTACTATGTCTTACGATGCCATCAAAACCGTAGCAGGTAAGAAGGCGGCCAAGGACTTCCTGTCGAAGCGTAAATGCTTCTACGTGTGCGATGAGTCCAACCGGATCAAGACGCCGTCTGCGAAGGTTACACGCACTGTGGTGGCCTCTGGCAAGTACGCAGAGTATAAGCGTACACTGTGTGGAACGCCCATCACTAACACGCCCTTTGATATCTACACGCAGTTCCGATATCTGGAGCCCGACTTCTGGGCCAAGACCGGTTACGGCCTGGCCGATTACCAGGACTTCAAGACCTTCTTTGGTGTCTGGCAGAAGATCACACGCGGAGATGGTGACAACCAAAGAGAGTTCCCACTGTGTGTTGCGTACCAGAATCTACACATCCTCAGTGAGTTGGTTGCGTCCATGTCCTCACGAGTTCTCAAGGAAGACGTTCTCAAGGACTTGCCACCTAAGCTGTATTCGTACCGTGGGTTTGATATGAGCCCCAACCAGGTCAAGCTGTACATGGACATCCAAACCGAGTTCATGACCGAGTTCGAAGGTGAGATGGTGTTCACGCCTCAGGTCATCGTCCGGCTGCTCCGGCTCCAGCAAGTTCTCTGCGGGTATCTGCCCACCGGTGACGACAAGATCATGACGCCCATCGACAAAGGCAAGAATCCCCGGCTCCAACTCTTGGGCGAAATCACCCAGGACCTACCGCACAAGTGCATCATCTGGGCAAGGTTTATTGAAGACATCAACCAGATCTGTGACATGCTGGGGGACAGGGCCGTTCGCTGGGACGGCACCGTGCCCATGGATGAGCGAGAGGACAACAAGCTGCGGTTCAAGAAAGAGCCCTGGGACAAGGTCCAGTTCCTGGTGGCCACTCCTGAGTCAATGGGAGAAGGCCACACATTAATTGAAGCCTTGACCATGATCTACTATTCCAACAGCTACAAGCTGAAGGAAAGATTGCAGTCTGAGGACCGCAACCACCGTGCTGGGCAAATCAATCAGGTAAATATTATTGACCTAGTGGCCAATAATAGCATGGATCTTGATATCATTACAGCCCTTCGTCGTAAATTTGATTCAGCAAGTTCAGTAATTGATGGAAAATTAAGAAAATGGTTATTGACTTACGGTGGCAAGGATGCTATTATAGCTGAGTCGAATGAAGAACAAGTGATCAATACTGAATCACGAAATGATGAAGATGCTTACGAATTGTATCGAGGATTGAAATGAGCGACGAAAAGAAAGACGTTAACCTTGACTATGGCCAGTACATTGATGAGGTCGAAAAGGCCCAGGATGATAAGGATCTTCTGAGCCGGATCTCCGCCGCAGCCAAGGAACTGAAGAACAAAGAAAAAGAGATCGCCGACGCGGAACTGGCACTGAAGAAGCTCAAGGGACAGAAGCGTGACCTTGAAGAGAACCAACTGCCGGAACTGTTCCTGGAAGCTGGGTGGGCCATCGGTGCCAAGATCCAGACAAAGGATGGCTTGCCCTTGACCTTTAAGAAGGTCACACGGACCAGCATCGCTGGAGCTAAGAAGCCTGCGGCCATTAAATGGCTGGACGACAACGGTCACGGCGGTATCGTGTCACGTAACGTAGTTGTCAGCTTCAATAAAACTGAGCAGGAAAAGGTTGACAAGCTCCTGCGTCTCATAGGTCGAAGCTGGAAGAACCACAAGACGGTTCTGGATGTCAACGGAGCCACGGTTAAGGCTCTGATCACCAAGCTCTTACAGAAGGGCGAAGTAGATGTACCCCTGGAGACCTTTGGAGTTCACCAGGCGGATGTTGTAGCAATCTCAAGTTGATACGTATCAATCACTTTTTTTTGGAGACAAGACATGGCAGCAAAGAAAGCAACAAAGAACGAATTGGCCAAGAAAGAAGCCGCAGCATTGGTGACCTTCGAGGGTTACAGTGACTATGGCCAGGAAGGCTTCGACAACACGGGCAAGGAAGACTTTTCCATCCCGTTCCTTACAGTGCTTCAGCAACTGTCACCCCAGTTGTCGGAAGACGACGCGGCCTACATTGAGGGTGCCAAGCAGGGCATGATCCTCAACAGTGTGACCGGCGATCTGTACTCGCCCGAGACCGGCGTTCCGTTCCAGCCCGTCATCACGCAGCATGTGTATGTCGAGTGGGTGCCCCGCAACAGTGGCGGTGGATTCGTGGCCATCCATGAGATGGACTCCGACGTCGTGAAGGCAGCCAAGGCCGCCAGCACACAGTTCGGCAAGTACAAGGTCGGTGAGAACGATCTCATCGAGACGTACTACATGTACGGCAACATCCTGGATGAGAACGACACCGTCGTGTCTCAGGCCATGGTGACATTCACCTCCACCAAGATCAAGGTGTACAAGGCAGCAATGACCAAACTGCGTTCCTTCCAGGTGCCAGTTGGTGAAGGTCGCAAGGCATCGCCTCCGTTGTTCGCCCACCGTCTGCGTCTTGGTGCTGTGAAGCAAACCAAGAACCAGGACAAGTTCTGGAACTTCAAGATTGATTCCTTGAACGGTTCAATCATTGATTCCCTGATTGCTCCGGGCAGTGACTTGCTGGACATGGGCCAGGCATTCTACAAGCTGGTCAAGTCTGGTGAGGCCAAGGTCGATCACGCGGCCCAGAACGCTGCGGGCGACGACAAAAAGCCCAAGGGTGAAGTGCCGTTCTAAACCCTGACAACCTCCTTCTTTTCTTCATCTTAACCTTAGGCCGGGAGGCGTACTCCCGGCCTTAAATTTAACTTCGAGGTATTATGAAACTTGCACCCCAACAGCAACGAGCTATAGATATGATCAAGGCCTGGAGGCGTAACAGTGCCAGCCAAGTCTTTCGTCTGTTTGGGTATGCGGGTACAGGGAAAACGACCTTGGCCAAGTACATTGCCGAGGACTGCACACTGCCCCTGTTCTGTGCCTTCACAGGTAAGGCTGCTTACGTCCTACGCCAGAAAGGTGTAGAGGCTTATACTATACACCAGTTGATCTATCTCCCGCAGGAACGGAGTAAGCTGCCTCTGAAGAGGCTTGAGGAACAACTCGCATGCTGCGACGATGAGGATGTCAAACGTAAAGAACAACTTGAAATTGAGATTGCCCTGGAACAGAAAAAGCTGAACAGTCCAAGCTTTAAGCTTAATCCAGAGAGCATGGTTAAAGGTGCTGACCTGATCATCGTGGATGAGGTTTCCATGGTGAACGAACAGATGGCCCGTGACCTGATGAGCTTCGGTGTGGACATTTTGGTCCTGGGCGATCCTGCCCAACTGCCACCGGTGTTTGGTGCGGGTTACTTTATCAATGCACAACCTGACTTTATGCTGACAGAGATCCACAGACAGGCCCGTGAGAATCCGATCATCCGATTGGCTACGGACATCCGGGAACGTAAGATGCCCCGGCCCGATGGCGGGATGGTCCGTGCCTGGGGATCTATCAGCCCTGAGGAAGTCTTAGAACACGAGCAACTTTTGGTAGGTAAGAACGACACCAAGAAGGCAACAAACTTTCGCATTCGCGAACTGCTTAGGCGTGAGTCAGAACTGCCTGTCCCTGGGGATAGAGTCGTCTGCTTGCGTAATGATCACGAGGTCGGCCTCCTGAATGGAAGCATCTGGACCGTGGACACCTGCTTTGCTGGGGATGATCGCGACAAGGTTGACCTGATTGTTATGAATGAGGACGGGCAGTACGTGGCTGTCGAAGCACACGCTGATCCGTTTGTTAATCCAGATCCTAAGGCCCAGCTTCCGTGGTGGATTCGTAAGGAAGCCCAGGAGTTTGACTATGGGTACGCCCTAACATGTCACAAGGCCCAGGGATCGCAATGGGACTCGGTCCTAGTCTTCGACGAAAGTTCTGTGTTTGGGAGTGATCGGTTCAAGTGGTTATACACTGCCGTGACTCGGGCAGCAGAGAAACTTACACTGGTAGTTAGATAGGAGAGTATCATGGCGAAGTACCGAACACCTAGATCCATCCGTAACCGTCGTCGCCAACGTCGAGACCTGGCCTTTCGCCGGACTCGGAAGTACAACTGGCAGAAGCCGTTACGCCGTCGAAGAAAAAGAACACGGTACAGCATTTTAGACTTGCTTTTTCTTCCGCCATTCCTTATCATGGATGAATTGATTGAAAGATGTCGGGACCTATTGAATGTTAAATAAAACCAAGAAAGCGTTGCTTAAGCGGGCCATGCGTCAGGCCATCAAAGACTCCAAAGAGATCTGGCTGTTCAATTGTTATGACTGTCGGAACTGTGTGGATGACGGTAATGGTTATGAGTGTTTGGAAGAGGTGGTGTCATTACCCTCCAGGACCATGATCGCTGGCCCGCTGATGCCCGCCTGCTTCGTGCTGAACTATACCGTTGACCATCCGTTCGGTCACGTCCTGGAGATCATGCACGAGTTAGGAATAGAGTTCCACGAAGCCGAACAAGGCTGGGGGACCTATGTTATTAGAATGATCAACAGGGCCGGGAAGTTCGGTCACGTTATGAATCTTAACCCAAGAAATGAGGTAAAGTAATGAATAACCAGATGCTAGATCACGCCTGCCGTCAAGCGGCCAAATTCTCTCAACAGTTGGCCGTGAGAGGGACACCACGCCCTGCTCCTAATGTTCCTGTGCCAGGACAGCCAATTGTGCAGGAGCAGATTGTTCTTGTTGCTAACCGTGGCCAGTATGGGCGTAATTATCTTACCCGTGCTCATCGTGTTTCTATGTTCAACCAGATCCAGGCTCTGGATATTCCAGACAAACATCAGCTACAACTGAGAGGCACTGATGATGTAGACCTCTGCCGGGCTTGGATGCAGGCACATAGCTGGGACTTCGTTAAACGTGCCATGGGTATCTGGCCAAAGAAGCCGGTCATTCGCGAAAGGAAATATTCGTAATGGCAAGACGTAGCTATAGAAATTGGAAAGACACTGACACGCCTCCGTTGTTCAAGCCTGAGAGCAACTGGAGGCCCCCGTCTTTCGAGGACCTACCTCAATCATGGAAGGGCATCAAACGGATCGGTCTTGATACCGAGACCAACGACAAGGACCTGCGGAAGTTAGGCCCAGGTGTTCGGCGTGGTGGCTATATCGTCGGAGTGTCCTTCGCCATTGAAGACGGTCCCAAGTTCTATCTGCCTACACGTCACCGAGGTGGTGACAACATGAACGAGACTAAGGTGTTCCAGTACCTGAAGGATCGGTCCAAGGAATTCACCGGCTCCATCTGCGGTGCCAACCTGGGCTACGATGTGGACTACCTAGCTGAGGCCGGGGTTGACCTCCTGGATCATGACCTTCGTGACATCCAAGTGGCTGAGCCCTTGCTGGATGAGAACAAGCTCCAGTACTCGCTGGAGGCCACGGCCAAAGGCTACGGCTTCCAGGGTAAGAATGAGGACGCCCTGAGAGATGCGGCCATGGCCTACGGGATTGACGCCAAGAAAGATATGTGGAAGCTCCCGGCCCGCTATGTCGGTCTCTACGCTGAAGACGACGCAGACCTGCCCCTGAAGATCCTACGCCGTCAGGAGCGGCTTATTGATCAGCAGGGCCTCCAGGGCATGTACGACCTGGAACGTCGCGTACAGCCCATCCTCATTCGAATGAGACGCCATGGTGTGCGTATCGACTTCGACCACCTGGACCGCGTGGAGCAATGGACGATTGTCCAGGAACAGCTTATGCTGGACGAGATCGCCCGTCGTACCAACGTTCGGATCTGTGTGGATGAGATCAACAAGAAAACCCTCACAGCCCGTGCTCTGGACGCTGCGGGCCTTCCCTATGATAAGACACCCACCGGGCAGCCTAAGATCAATACAGAGCTTCTCATGCCCCTTGCAAAGGACAACAAGGTAGCATCGGCAATCATCCATGCCAAATACCTGAACAAACTGAGAAACACGTTCGTGAAGTCTATCAGGTCTCACCAGGTCAACGGACGGATTCACGCGACGTTGAACCAGTTGAAACGCCAAGGTCAGAATTCTGAGACCGTGGTAGGTGCTGGCCCTGGGCGTATGTCGTCATCCAATCCCAACCTTCAACAGCAGCCTGGCCGTAAGCCCAACTGGTGGGCCTTGGATATGCCGGTCCATATCTTCTGGCGGAAGATATACCTGCCGGATGAGGGCGGCATGTGGGCGGCCATGGACTACTCCGGGCAGGAGCCCCGTATGCTCACCCACTTTGCGGCTTTGTGCAACTGCCCAGGTGCTGCGGAGGCTGTCCACCAGGCAAACACCGATCCCAACTGGGATTTCCACAACACGACCACCGAACTGGCCTTTGGTGCTACACCGGCTAACACGGACCCTAAGCAGTTTAAATTCCTCCGTGGGCGGGCAAAGATCATCTTCCTAGGGTTAGTGTACGGTATGGGCGGCGGCAAGCTCTGCCGGTCTCTGGGCTTCCCTGTGGAGATCATCAAGATCAAGGGCGAAGAGCGAGAGGTTGCAGGCCCTGAAGGAAAGAAATTTCTGGAGGAGTTCAACCGCCGCGTGCCCTTTTTGCAGGAAATCAAGAAGCTGGTAGAGGGCGTGGCATGGAACCGACGTCATATAATCACCCTCCTGGGACGGCATATTCACTACCAAGCCGGGTTCGGCAACGAGCGAAAGGCCCTAAATAACCTGATCCAGGGCAGTTCTGCGGACCAAACCAAGCTGGCCATGGTAAAAATTTATGAGGCTGGCTTCAGTTTACAGTTGCAAGTTCACGACGAATTTGATACAACTGTGTATAAGAAGTCTGAGGCATATGAAATCGCTAAGATTATGACAGACTGTGTCACCTTGAAAGTTCCGTCCAAAGTGGACGTGGAGCTTGGCAGTAGTTGGGGGCACTCAATGGAGAACGAACTGACAAATGTATAAACTATGGCTACCTAATAAGGAACTGAGGACCAAGAAGATCGAGGTGCCAAACCTGGAGGACCCGATTGCACTTAATATTGTGGTTCTGAAAGGCATCCAGGCACAAGATGTTGCGGTCGGCGACATGGTTAACGTGTGGGAAGATCAGCAATGCACGCAGACATGTTGGGGCCGAGCCCGGATCTTCGAGGTCAAGCACATGGTCCTGGGCGATCTGTCCCGCTACAAGATCCTCCTGGGCAGCTACTACCACTGTAAGGATGCCGGTAAAAGCTTCAAGCGATTCATGGCCGACATGAAGTCCCAGTATGATGGGATTCTTGAAGGCGAGATCGTCACCGTTGTTTTCTTCACCCCTGAACAGGATTTAATCGAGAATATTAATGGAACAGGATCAACGAAAAAAGATAGTCAAAGCACTGAACAAGCTTAAGAAGGATGCGATCAGTGTTGAAAACCCGGCACTCCCAGGGACACCGGACGTCAACTATATTGGCGGGTGGGTCGAACTGAAGTACCTGGAACGCTGGCCTGTTAAGAAAGAAACGAAAGTCACCCTCGACCACTACACCCAGCAACAGCGGGTTTGGATCATGCGTCGGTGGTATAATCAAGGAGCAGTATGGCTGTGTTTGCAAGTCTCTAAGACTCGCGAGTGGCTGGTGTTTGATGGTGAGACGGCTTGTAAGAAAGTTTGCAAGGATAACCGGAATGCCCAGGAGCATCGTGCCCTTGCGTGTTTCATTGGGAAATCAGCAGACGAAGTAGCGGCCTATCTTACAGGGAACAATAATGCACATTGCAACCGACTTTCTAAATAAATTCAGACCAGGCGGACCGTGGCTCCTGGTGGCCACAGATCCTGAGCGTAAGAAAGCTCCAATCGGTCTGACATTCAATGCCCAACAGACGGACAAGATGGAAGCGTGGATCGAGAAAATGAACGCGGCCCACAACATCTATTTCTCCGTCAACCCCACGATCAATCCGATCAATAAGAAGGCCAAGCGTACTGACATGAAGCACATGGACTGGCTACATGTTGACGTTGATCCCCGCGTAGGTGAGGACCTTAAAGAGGAGCAGGAACGCATCCTTAACAAGTTCCGCAACGCTGAGCCCCGGCCCTCCTGTGTGATCTTCTCCGGTGGTGGCTACCAAGCATTCTGGAAGCTGGCCGAGCCTGTCAAGATTGACGGTGACCTGGCCCTGGCTGAAGATGCCAAGCGATACAACGTGCAGCTTGAGATCCTCTTCGGTGGTGACAACTGTCACAATGTCGATAGAATCATGCGTGTGCCTGGGACCATGAACCTGCCGGACGCAAAGAAGCGGGCCAAGGGTCGTGAGAAAGTCCAGGCCACGTTGCTATACTTTGATGAGTCCGTGGTCTATCCTATCAGTGCCTTCACTGCGGCCCCGATGGTGCAAGGTCAAGCGGGACAGAGTAGAACCTCCCTGGCCACCAACGTCATCCTCCCCGACGTGAGCGGAAACGTGCAGAGGCTGGCCTCCGTGGAGGATCTCCCCGAAGCTGTGAAGCCGTGGGTTAAGGTCCTGATCGTTCAAGGTAAAGATCCTGATGACCCTGGCCGGTTTGAGTCACGGTCTGAGTCTCTGTTCTGTGTATGCTGCGAGTTGGTCCGGGCAGGTTGTGACGCTGAGACGATCTACGCCGTCATCACGGACCCTGACTTCAAGATCTCCGAGTCCGTCCTGGAGCTTGGCTCCCGGTCTGAGGCCTACGCTTTAAAACAGATCAAGTCTGCGATGGAACAGGCCGAAGCTGCGGAACTGCGGGAACTGAACGACCGTCACGCAGTCATCGCTTCCCTGGGCTCTAAGTGCCGAGTCATTGCCAGGGAGTGGGACCACGCCTTCGACCGGACCAAGATCATCTACCAGGCCTTCGAAGACTTCCGCAACCGATACATGAACCGCCAAGTACAGATCGGGATGAAGAACGATGTCCCTCAGTATATGCCTTTAGGTAAGTGGTGGCTGGAGCATCCCCGTCGTGAACAGTTCGACACAATGGTGTTCGTCCCTGGGCGTGAGACCCCCAACGCTTTCAACCTGTGGCAGGGCTTCAACTGTGTAGCCAAGCCTGGCGATTGCTCCCTGTTCCTGGAGCATGTCAAAGAGAACCTGTGCCGTGGCAACCAAGAACACTACGACTATTTCATGCAGTGGATGGCTGCGGCGGTGCAACGCCCAGATCAACCGGCTGGTGTGGCCATCGTGCTACGCGGCAAGCAAGGGACAGGCAAGGGCGTGTTCTCTAAGGCCTTCGGCCACCTGTTCGGGCAACACTTCCTGCAAGTGACAAACTCCAAACACTTGACCGGTGCCTTCAATAGTCACCTTCGTGACTGCGTGTTCCTGTTCGCTGATGAAGCTTTCTATGCTGGTGACAAAAAGAATGAAGCGATCCTCAAGGGCTTGATCACTGAAGAGCAGTTGATGATTGAGGCCAAAGGTATTGACGCCGAGTTCGGACGCAACTATCTACACATCGTCATGGCCTCCAACTCTGAGTGGGTGATCCCTGTCGATATGGATGACAGACGTTTCTTCGTCCTTGATGTGAGTGACGCCCGTAAGGAAGATCACGAGTACTTCAGTGCTATCATGAACCAACTGAACGACGGTGGTTATGAGGGCTTGCTGAACTACCTACTGAACTACGATATCTTAGGCTTCTCCTTCACTGAGGCTCCCAAGACGGATGCCCTGGCAGAGCAGAAGGCCCTGAACCTCAGCCCCGAAGAGGCCTGGTGGTATGATAAGCTTCAAGAAGGTATCCTACTGCCCAGGCAGGAAGAATGGGAGTGCGTGGTAATTAAAGAGGAGTTGTTCCTAGATTATGTTGAGTTCGTCAAACGCCCAGGGAGTCAACTGTGGCAGAGCCGGTGTACAAAGACGCGGATGGCTAAATTCCTGGGACGATTCCTTCCTTTAGGATATCCCAGAACGCGGCAGATCTCGATCACGCCGGACAAGGATTCCCCCAACGTCGGACTGCGAGTTAATACCCGTCCTATGTGCTTCGTCTTCCCCACCCTGCAAGAGTGCCGGGACAACTGGGACACATTAATGCGATGTAAGACACCTTGGCAAGATGTCGAAGTGTCCGAAGATAGACCGCCCTTTTAAGGAGAACTGATGCACCCTGCAAGAAAACCAAAACCGTTTGGCCCTGCTATTATCAGATGCCTGGAATGTGAAGGAAAAACTGTCATGGATGGTATCGTTAAAATCATGACAGGCCACGGTGAACGTGACACCATTCGCTGCGTTTGCGTAGACTGTAAGGTGGTTTGGGGCATCTATAATGTGGATCTTCCTAACCAGCAAGTAAAAGGCTATCAAAAAAGGTTGACACCGAAGATGAAATAAGCTATACTTTAAAACGTAACCTATTTATAAGGAATTTTGAAATGATCACCAAAGCACTGATTTACGTAAACGGCGAAGTGGCCGCCGAAGTCACCGGCCAAACGTTAATGCCTGCCACGGATACCGAGGAAGAAGCCGACGCCCTCCTGGCAGGTGGTGGTGCATACGAGAACGCCCGTTGTGCTCTGTATGACTGCTTTTCGCAGATCTTCGGAGAGGATGTTGATGTCGTGTTCCCCGAATTGGAGATGTAGCCATGATCCCAGTCAAAGTCACATTTGTTGACGGTAGTGAGATGCGTGTGTTCGTCCGACAGCCGGAGTTATTCGTCCAGCAGGCCGCAGAGAACTGTACAACAATTCACTGCATTGAGGAACTGCCGGTCGTGGATCTGCTTCCCACGGATAAGATGGTGGAGTGTGCCCTGACCTTAAAGGACGGGATTCGTCTCACTTGCTCCATGCTGGAACAGGATATGGACAACGCCAAGGCTGAATGTGCTGCGGTGCTGGATTGCGAGATCGTCTACACGGAACAGTTACTGGAGTTGGCCACAATAGAGACCGTCCTGGACGAAAGACTCAAGGGAGCCTACGCGGTCATTAACAACATCCCAAACAAGCTGCGACGTATCAACCTGCACAGGGAGTACCTGAAACGCAAGGCGGGATATGTCGCTTCGTTGGAGGCCCTGATCGACGGGTCCTTTAGCGACTAACTTTAACTAGGAGATCCAATGTACAGACCCAATATCCCGGAGGCTGCCCCGGCGAAAAAGGCAGTCAAGTTTGTGAAGCTTGATAAG
>Ga0180437_10004148_pt1 | contig 20873 bp, 14 predicted proteins | sample SS_ome_4_FD_132410 | JGI IMG/M metagenome (GOLD analysis project Ga0180437, IMG submission 132410) | Hypersaline lake sediment archaeal communities from the Salton Sea, California, USA - SS_3_D_1 metaG | ecosystem: Environmental > Aquatic > Non-marine Saline and Alkaline > Hypersaline >... | reverse complement strand
GGGGGTATGCATCTATCGTAGCCGGACAGATCAACATGCCTTGCAGAGGATCAGACCAGGTTGGGTCGAGCCGACCTTCTACAATGATCTGGTAGATGGCCGGGCTATCGAAGGTGATGGGTTTCCTCGGCGGTATATTCATTATGAATAGAGGATAGACGAATATGGCGCGAAAAAATACCAACAGATGTTGTATTTAAGGTGTAGAACGATCGGATTCTCGAGAGGGAATAAGAGCCTGCTTTATGGGCGGCTCAGCGTGGGGGAAGGATGTTCAATTCTTCTGCTTTTGCCACAGCATTCCAGCGTTGGTGGACGCCCAGCTTGCCATAGATGTTGATTGTGTGGCGCCTGGCGGTCGCGTACGAAATATTGAGTACGAGAGCGATCTCTTTGATACTTGTCGGCCCTCGCAATAAGGTCAGGACTTCGAGCTCCCGGGGGGTTAGAGGCTCAGCCAACGTCGAAATCCCAAGCGATGAATGGCGGGCTGCGCTACCACTGCCAACCAGATTTTTATCATCATCTGGAAAGGTACCCAGGATGCGGTGGATCGTCTCCTCGAAATGACCTTGCTTCGCAAGCCGCTGCAGCATCTCCTGCATGTTTACCCCCAGATCGGTGAAAACCCGGATAAAGCCCCCCGATCGGGCCAGGTCCAGGGCCTGTTCCAACGCAGTGTTGGCTGATCTGGTTTTCCCCAGAGTATCCAGCGCCAGGGCGCGCAATGCCAGGATCTCGATCTTGTAGGGAGTGTTATAAGTTCGGTCGGCGATCTCATCCAGGGCGTCCAATATTTGCAGCGCCAAAATCAGGTCGTCATCTGTACCTCTGCCCACCAGGATGCGCGCCCGGGTGACCTGTGGTTCTTCCAGCCAAAGGAGAGGCTGGTCCAGCGGCGGATTGGAGAATGTGTCAGCCCAGTGACCGGCGCCTTCCAAGTCGCCTTGCAGGAGCATCAGCCTGGCGCGCAAGGAGCATGTCCGCTTGTCTTCGCTGCCTCTCTGTTCCAGGTCAAACTGGCTGATCGACTCCATCATCCGCCATGCTTCAGAGCTCTCCCCATTGATCTGGTGGATCAACGCCAGGCCGGCAACGGCATCGCGATATGTTGATATCTGGGCTGCATAGCGATTTTTGACGATCTGACTAAAGTACTGTGCACCAGCCTGCAGCTCATTGCGATGATAACACAACACACCAAGAAACCAGTCAGCCCAGTTCTGCATGATTCGGATGCTCCGGTTGGTTGCTCCCTGGAGCTGCAGCTGTGCAATTCTGCTGGCCTGATCAAGCTTGCCGGTATTGAGGTAGATAAAAGCCAACGATCTTAAGAGAAGCAAGGCATAGGCATCGGTCCTATCGCCGCAGGCCTCGTATTCAGCAAGCAGCAGCCGTTCGGCTTCCAGCGCCTGGTCGATAGCCTGCATGGACATGCCCAGGAAAAGCATCGCTCCACCGCGCACGAACGTCCACGATGGGGGCAGGAGCGCCAACGCCTGTTGACAATGGTCGATCGCCAGCATTGGCTGGTTGTTGAAAAACGCCTGCTGAGCTTTCAGCGCAAGGATTTGCCCGCGCAGGATTTGCAGGTCGTCTGCCGGCAATAGTTCGCCCGCACCTGCCTCCAACTTCTCTTCTAACTGCTGGAGTACCTGTGCTTGCAGGTCAAGTCTCCATGAGAACTGCAGCGCCCAAGCCTTGATCATCAACAGCCTAGGTTGACCTTGGATCATTTCTTCCGGCAGCAATTTCAGCCAACGCTCCAGGGTCAGACGGTCTTCGCGATTGATTACATCGCGAAGACCAGCAATCATGTGGCGTGCAGCCAGATCAAGGTCGCCGGCTGCCAGGGCATGCTGTAAAGCTTCATCGAGCAGTCCCTGTTCCTCGAACCAGGCCGAGGCTTGGCGATGCAAGTTGGCAACCTGGTCAGGCGTCATCTCGACGGAGGTTCGCTGCTGTAGCAATCCCTGGAACAAATGATGATAACGATACCATTCCCTGTTGTTGTCCAGGGGTATGATGAACAGTTCGGAGTGTTCTACCCAATCCAGGCAGGCATGCACATTCCAGGCGGTGTCGATATCTCCAATGACAGCTTCGCAAAGTGGGGCGCAGAAGCGATCCAGGATCGAGGTCTTCAGTAAGAAAGAGTGGATCGCTGGAAATTGGTGGTTCAGCACCTCATCGACCAGGTATGAGGTAATGTTTGTATTCTCACTGGATAAAGCGGACAGAACGGATTCCCGGCTGTCTTCGGAACGTAGTGAAAGGCTAGCCAGGTGCAGACCGGCGGGTCAGCCTTCAAAGCGCTCTTCCAGAAGTGGCAGGATGTTAGGATTCAGATGGGCAACCTGCGCTTGATGAATATAGGCAGCAGTCTCCTCGGGTGTAAAACGCAGGTCACGGGTGCGTATCTCGCTGAGATTCCCCTTCGCACGTATTCTGTCGAGTGGTAAAGGTGGGTTGATGCGTGAGATCAGCACCAGATGGAGTGGTTGCGGCCAGTGGCGCACTAATTTAGCGAGCAGATTGTGGATCTCTACATTGCGGACGTTGTGGTAGTCATCCAGGACGAGAATAACTTCTCGGGGAAGCTTTGCGAGATCATTACTGATCGTTGTGTAAAGAACCGCCAGAGACGGTTGCTGGTGCGCCTGGAGTAACGCCAGGGTTTCCTCGCAGGCTGCGTCGAAAATCTTACGAAGTGCGGCAATGAAGTAACGTAAAAAGAGGTTGAGATCGCTGTCGTTTTCATCCAGTGAAAGCCACCCTGCAGGCAAGCAAGCTGCCTTCTCACCCTGGCCGGCAGCCAAATACTCAAGCCAGGTACCAACCAGGGTGGATTTACCAAATCCAGCCGGAGCAGTGACCAGGATGAGCTGGTGGTTAATATCTTTGTTGAGCCACTCCAAAAGCCTCGTACGTGTGATCAGGTCTTTTGGCAGGCGTGGCCGGTGCAGTTTGGTTTGGAGGAGGGAAGGTTCTGAAACTGATGAGGCCATATTAACTGCTTAGAAATAAAATGTGCAAATCCTGGCAAATTATCACAAAAGTGTCCTCATTTTATCGCGCAGCGCGAGTCTTGGGCGGAATAGGATCGCGTAACATGCCCGTGGCACTCGAACCAGTTTTTAGTGATAACCATCCAAGAAGATCCCAAAGGGATGCTTTACTTCGTTACGCGATACGAACTCTGAAATGCAATAGTAATTAAAGTTTCAGTCCCAATTCCTCCAATTTTTCCCGTTTGTTAAAGCAATTGAAGGTTAAAACTGTTCCAATAAGGATTTGGAACGGTCTTTTTGAGCTTGTGCCCCCACGGAAATCCCCCTCGTCACAACGTTCCTTCATGGGATTAAAATTCTAACTCCAGATTAACCTTGAAAGGGCTGCGTCCTGTTCCTCCAATCGATGCGAACTTTGATTAATTAAAAAAGACTCTGCTTTGTGCAAAGTCTTTTTTTGTGTGCCCAGCCAGGCTGGATGCTGGCGCGATCCCTACGATGAGCTGTTCCCTACAGGGATACTTCGCGATCCGAACTCCCGCGGATGTTTGATTGCATCAATTTAGTAACACTTTTGGATAATAAATTCAATCCTGGTAATCGTCAAGTGACACTGGCATTACCAATTTTATAATTGAAAATACTTTTATTGAAGTAAAAGTTAATAATCTTACCAACTGTAGTTAGTAGGCATAATGGATGCAAAACCAAGAATTGGAAGATGTGTAAACCAGCTTAGGATCTTGTTGAACCTTCAAGAGTCTCAAGCCAGACTCGAAAGTTGGAGAACACAGGAGTGAGCAGCAGGGCAAAAAGCGCGGGATCCATCGCAATCCCGCAGAGCTGGATGTTATCCCTTACAGGAATGCGCTGAGGCGCGATTCCTACGGTGAGCTACCACCTAAAGGTATGCTTCCCTAAAGGGTGCTGCGCGACGCGATCCGAACACCCGAGACCTTGAATCATAGGTTGACAATTATCCTGCGAATTACCGAAGAATTGGATTCAGAATAGATTTTACCCTCACTCCACCAATTCATCCTTGCCCGGTCGCCAGGTCTATTCGAAAAACGGTAGCAAAGGGTTGCAGAGACTTAAAATCACGAACCAGCCTTTGCCAGGGAAGGCCTGGATCCAGTTGCCTTCCTTCCCAGAGGGAGACTCGGACAAAGTACACATCGATGGATCCATCAGCATTCGGAACTGCGGCTGGTGCCGGATATGACTGGCTGCCTGCCCTCAGCCAGATTGATTGCTGATAGGATTCTGGCGATTATTTTCCCCACCAAGTCCAATAATTTTCGCAGCCAGTTGTGTCCAATTTCGAAGTGTAAAATTGTTTGTGATTATGGAAGCAAGTTTAACCTCCTCAACAAATCCATCATAGCTTTCTGTGGAATTTGAAGCAGACCCACATTAGATCTATCCATATCGACGATCACAAAAAATACAACCGATACAATCAACACGACCATGATCAGCGAAATGAGATTGTGCTTTTCACGATAACTGTCAGACGTGCCTGTCAGGACCATAGTCAGAATAGCGATAACATAGAGTCCCACATGATGATTGGCGGGATACGGAAACCTAGTTCAGCATTGACGCGTTCAGTATGCAAATCAAAGACATTATTCAAAGACTCAATATAGAGAGCATCCGTTGGATCAGGATTCTCTTTGGCTAGCTCTTCAGCCATGAGCCACAGTTCATCATGGAGTTGTTCTGACAGGGCGATCGCCAATTCTGTAGCTGTTGGATCAAGTGCTCAATTCGCAAACTGGCATATTCCCGGAGTAGTATTCTTGAATCCGTTCTGTATGGCTCATCCAAGTATCATGCTCGCAGATAAGAGGTGTCAATCGCGTTAGCTTCTAACACCACTAATTGCCGTCTTTGGTTGAAATTGCCGATCGCGATACTGGTCACAAACGTCAAGAGAAAGCCTAATAAAGCCAGCGCGGCACCCACCATTGTGCCGACACCAATCTCGGCTTCATCTGGCCAACGCTTCTGACCACCTTGCCGAATCGAAAGCCTGTTTCTGCAGCAAGCAACAAAACGATGACTGTAAAAAATATACAGACCAAATTGGAAACATATCCATTGGTTGGTTATCTATCATTTTTCAACTACTCCTACCGGAGCGAGTTACTCACTTGGCGACCTCTTGAAGACCAGGATGGTTGCACCTTGATCATCCACCATCTCAAGAATGTCATTTTTGATTTCATATTGGGCTGCGGCTTCCATGGCTGTCAGGAAAGCAGCCTCCTGCTCCATAATGCCATCGGGGCCAATGCACTCTCTCATCGTAGTTGCCAGGGGACCAATATTGATATTATTGCCAGTGGTCTGGTAGGTGCCGCTGTAATTGTTGCAAGCCACATTCCCCGAAACCTGATCCGCTTGGAAATTGGTGGTGACGATTGTCTCCGGTAGAATCTCAGTCAATTTGTTTTGTGAATCCCTGTAGGATGTCATTGCCCAACTGGTGCCATCCAAACTTTCTCCAGTCGAACAGCCTACTAACATCAATCCTAATATTGTCGTACAAAAAATGATCCAAATAATAATTTTCTCCATGGTCTTTCTCCTTATTCAAAATCAGATTGGCTTGGTTATGGATTATTCATCTTCCTCTCACGTTGATGAGAGGAAGGATCTTCCTGATCTCTGTTCATGAGTTCTACTGACATCGTCGGGAAAGGCATATCCACGCCTGCTTCCTCGAGGGCTTGGTAGATATTTTCATTCACCCGGTCTGCGCTGCGCCGGGCATCTACATACGATTCGATCCACCAGCGCACACGCAAAACCATCTCTGAATCGCCCCATTCCATGAAGAGCACTTCAACTGGTTTATCGGCGATGATCCCCTCCACGCCTTTCAGGGATTCGATGATAACCCGCCGAACGAGACGCAGATCGGTTCCATAAGCCACACCTACTTCGGTTTGGATTCGGTAGCGAGGATCCGGATAGGTGTAGTTGACCACCTGGTTATTGCTGATGCTGGCATTGGGTACGATCACCAGCCGGTTGTCGCGTGTGCGGATGCGCGTACTGCGCAAGCCGATGGAGACCACATCCCCCCAGGTGTTTAGTTCCTGGATTTCGATGCGGTCGCCGGTGCGGAATGGTTGGTCGAGCAAGATGATCAGGCCACTGATCATGTTGGCGAGGGTGTCCTGTGCAGCCAGTGAGAGCGCCAGGCCGCCGATACCGATGGCGGTCCATAAGGCTGAAACATTGACGCCAAAATGATTCAAGAAAAGGATCAGCCCTGCAACAAGAATCACAGCGCGTATAGCGACCTCGCCTAATGTCACTGCCGCATCATTGCGTTGTCTCTCTTCCAGGTTGGCGGTTTTTTCCTGGTACCACAGCCGGATGATATCGGCAAGTTTCCACAGGCAGATGGCTACCAGAACAATGATGGCGGCAACATAAATCTGCCTAAGCCATTGTTTGATAACCGGGCTGAGGAACTGCAGGCGGGCCGTGGCAATGTAGAGGATAAAGACATTGAAAAGCCAGCGCAGGATGGGTTGGATCGCCTTCAGATAGATCACATCATACGGTGTTGCGCTGCGTTTGGCAATTTTCATCAATACCATGAAGATCAGCCTGGAGATCAGGGTCATCATCAAGAAGACCAGCACAAGCGAAATCGCCAGGTTTATCCAATCCGCTGCCGATAGATTCAGAAAGCGCGTTTGGTCCAGGTTGGTGGCTTCCACCACCTGATTGACCACCTCATAAATGACACCGGGGGTGGCGGTCGGCCCCAGGGTGGGGACGATGAGGATTTCTTCACTTTCTTCAGCCGCAACGGATTCTTCCACCGGATCAACCTGCTCCGTGGGGACCGGTGTGGTGCTGCCGGTGGGGGTGGCAAACGGTGTCTGTGATGTTTCGGTGGGAGAAAGCTCCTCTGGTACCGGAAGGCAGGCTGTTGACCCCAGGATCAGAGAGAGCAGCAGGAAAACGAGAATGACGCGCCGCAGTTTGAGTGTGATCATTCTTTATCCTTTATTTGGGCTTATTTCAGACGCGAGGATCCGGGCATCTTTGTTCATGAAACGCAGCCACAGGATGAACAGGCTGATTAAAAGTACCCAGGCAGGGTAAATCAACGTCACCCACAGGCTGAAATTGACCACCAGCAGCAGTGCCAGTGACAGGGCGTAAGTCACCCACACCAACCAACGGGGCGCTAATCCGGTGCGGAGCCAGATGGTGGCGAGTGAGATCATGGTCACCCCCGCCATGCGCAGGGCATAGACATTACTGAGTTGGATCATCATTGCCCTGCTGAAGTAGATCACCTGGCTGTTTAGCGTGATTCCCGGATTCAACCGATATCCGGCCACCAAGCCGCCCACGACAGCCATCGCAACGAAAACCAGCCCCAGAAAGAGCAGGCTGCTGCCATAAAAAACCGATGAAAAAAAGCGGTCTTCATAGTCGCCCAGCTTATCGCGCACCACGCCGATAAACCAGAGGTAGGCGATCCCCGCGAAGGGCATCAGGCCCAGGGCAATGGTGATACGCTGATAACCGGTTGCCACCCACGCTGCATCGGTGTTAAGCCTTTCTGGAATCGCACTGCGAAGCAGGATCAGGCTGGTAATAAAGAGCAGCGCGAACAGAATCCCTGCAACCGCTGCAGCCCGCGGGGTTGTCAGGCGGCGGTAATCTTTTTCCAACGTTTTATCCATTACGATCTTCAAGCTCCTTTCTTTGGAGGATTGCCAGGCACAGCGTGATTTGCCCTGGAAAATCGCTGGGCCTGGCTCTTTATGAACCTATATTTTCACGATATCGTCCGGCTTCCAGGACTGGTCAAAGAAGGGTTCCAGCGGCCCGTACAGGCGGATGTAGGTAAACCAACCTTTACCGGTAACGGTTTTGACCCAGTTCTTTTCTTTTCCAGCGGGTGCTTCCGGACCAAAGAAGACATCGTAAGAACCATCATCGTTCTCTTCAGGCCCGTCAAAGCTATTGATGCTCGGCTTGGGCATGCCGTTTTGCAGCAGCGAGCGCGTCTTGGGATCGTATAACGTCACCGACCAGAAGTTGTTAATGGGGATATTCGGCGGCAGGTGGAGCTTGTAGGTTTGGCCGCCATCTAGATAATCTCCATCTCCATCGACATATGCACCCAGATACTGAGAGCCGGCGCCCACGATTTTGTTGACCATGGCTGGGGTCACACAAATGGCGGTGAAGTGGAAGAGGGTTCTGGCATCCAGGTTACGGATGTCGTTCTTCAAGAACTCATGGCTGCCGCCCACAAAAATATATTCCCAATTGCGATCTGGGTACACTTTCGCTTCCGATTCGCGCGATTGATAGGCAATCGCCCGGGCCATGCCAAAACCCGTTTTGGCGGCGGTGTCGAGGATCTTCCACATGCGCTCATCGGGGTCAAACTGCTTGCCCTTCTCGATGCCCAGCGCTCTTAACAGCCCCAAATGTTCCGTGTTGAATGCTTCGGTGGGTTCGTATTGGATCACCTTGTCGAGATTGACAAAGTACTGGAAATCATTGGGGTGGGTGGTATCTGCCGGCAAGCTTCCGGCATTGATGATATTGGGTTTTCTGTAGCCAGCCTTTAACGGATAGACCGCGCAATGATCGCCATACCATTTGATCGCCTGCTCGCCCATGCCGCTGATCTTTTGGCTGGCACGCGCCATGACCCACACTCTATAGGTGCGCGAACGGGCGATGAAATACCATTCAGGCACTTCGCCTTCGTAATCCGGCGGCAACAGCAGGTATTTGCCCCCTTGCCCCTGATCCGGGCCAACCATGCCAAAATCGATGATATACCGGAAATAGGCATCGTTTGCCATCCCCAAAACCTGCGGGGGGATTTGTTAATGAAAAAAGACTCTACTTGATGTAAAGTCTTTTGTGTGCCCCCACGGAGATTCGAACTCCGGTCTTAGCCTTGAAAGGGCTACGTCCTGGTCCCCTAGACGATGGGCTACAATCCTCGCAAATATAATAGGTTTAGTGTGCTCTGATAAACCTTAGATTAGGTACTCTGTTACAGTATTTTATAGTTTTTTCAACTAGATGGCAAGAAAAAACTCTCTGATTCCAATATACTCATCTTACGATCTCTTCCTTGTAAGGGAATAGCATTACTGTCCATATAGTATTTTGTTGTGCAATGGCTTCCATTTATTGAATAAAAAGTTCTTAATACCGTCCACCTTGTCCATTATTTCCATGCTGTCCTATCCGATCTGCACCAGGGTTGCACCAAGCATGATGAAGGAAAGGTGACTTATATCTGTATTAATGAAAGTACAGGGATCAAAACATCGTTACGGGTTTATCGTATATAAATAAAACTATCTCAGATACGGATGATCGATGGCTTGGAAGGGGGGGTACTGAATGGGTTCTATACCATTTTGTGGTTCCATACCGATAAAAAATATTTCTAAATAAAAAGTATCTTGTACTAGCCTTGTATATGGATAATCTTCTATTGAAAATAGATTATAGATTACTTCGAGGATCTCTCGAATACTAAGAAAAAGCGGGGAGAAAGTAACTGGGATATTTTTGAGTGAAAGATTTTCCCCATATTATGGATTGGTTTTTGGGTGGCATACCAGCTCAAAGTTTCAGCTTATTAGCTTTTCAACTTAGTTTTAGGTGTTTTATCGAACAAATCCAACCATTTCTCAACATCAGATCGTGTTAGTGGTAATCCAAGTGCAGTGGTAGCTTCCCAACCTGCGTAGTGAACTCCAATAACTTCACCATTGGAGGTTCGAAAGATCGGCGCACCACTCATGCCTCCCGCTGTACGAACATCGAGAAGGATTTCATCTGGTTTTTCTGCACCATCGAACGGAGATATAGCAGAAATCGATCCTTGCTGGATTACTGGTCCCCAACGATAGATTTTTGAGTTTCGTTTCAGCATTGCAGTCCCATATGGATACCCACAGATTGCCACTTCTTCTGTTAGTCTCAAATCAAGTGAACTAGCTAATGTCAATGGTAAGACTCCCTTAAAGTGTTCCTCTTTGACAATGTGAAACTCAACGAATCCAATATCTGGAGAGTCTAAAGCAGCAAAATGCCTAATCATCCGAACAGTATTTCGTAACGATCCTTTACTATCTGGCACAATGAATGACAAGAAGAACTGATTTGATGGAAATCCAAACTTTTCTTGCTCTGAGAAAAGTCCTTCAATGACATGTCTGTTCGTCATAACAGTATTTTGTCGAACTAAGAAACCTGTGCCAATGACATTAAAGAATGGAGCACAGGGATCTTTTTCGTAAACTGTAAGTGGAACACTTAGATACCCAATAGCACAAACACCATTTGTTATTTTGTTTATGATTTCCTTTTCTATGACCATGATCCGCTCTTAAGAAAGTATTTTGATATTATATAAATGTTGAATACATATCTCATGACTTCAGAAATCATTACATTTGTTCCCACCTGATACAACCAAAGTGGGATGGAAGATCTACACCCACTTTGGAGTCAGAGCATTCATCGGGTGGGTATAACAATACCTGCTGACCATCACCACCGCTGTCATCATATGGATCCGGCTGTTGAATGGCAATACATGGTCCCGACCAATCACCAAGAAGAAAATCGCGATGCTTACAGTCTGTGCAGTACCCGATCAGCTTGACAGGTCCACCGGATTTCTCGGCTTTTTCAACCATTTCATCGACATTGTTCATATCACCTGTTCGTTCATAGAAATACGCTGCGGTTGCATATAGTGCTCCATTACTGTGAGTGTCTGCCATTGTCTTTAACTGCTCAGCTAATATTTGATATATTTCTTTTTCATTCATTTATTCACTCCAATAACCAAATCGTTCTCTTCAGCTTTTGCTACTCTATTTTTTGATGAATATCCAATGAATATGTAATATTAAGTATTTGTAAAATCATTTACGATTCTGAAAGTATTTTTATACTCCTTTGTTTTTTCTATTGGTATATACCTCTTATTCAAAATAATATTGTTGTTAATAACAGGGGGATTTGATCATGAGATTTCCAGGTTTTTCTCTGTCAAGATAACACTCATCTTAATACTTCCAATCAACATGGCCGAGAGGCATACGATTTAGTTCATCTCGCAACTGTTTCCAATGAGGGAGGTGATAATCCATCAATGCAATAAAGCGATGATTGTGGGTGGGCTCTATCAAGTGAGTCATTTCGTGCACAACAATATATTCCAAACACTCCTTTGTTTTCTTGGCAAGCTCAGTATTTAATCGAATGCTGTTTTTCTTATTGTTGCAACTCCCCCACCTGGTTTTCATCTTCTGTACAAATAACCTTTCTACATTTACACCTAGTTTTTGTTCCCATTCTGCAATCAAAGGTGGTACAGCTGCTTTTAGCTGCTTGCGGTACCATTTCTCGATAGTTTCTCGTTTTTTCTCCTCACCAGCTCCAGGTCGCACCTTCAATAGGATCTTATTATGGAGTACTTCAACAGATGGTGGTTTGTTTACTTCTGATACTTCAAGCAAAAAACGTTTCCCCCAAACATAATGGCTCTCAAGATCTAAATACTCCCTTTTAGTTTCACGCTCCTGTTCCAGTTGCTTCTTCTGCTGCTTTTTGATCCAGTCGAGTTTGGAGATTGCATATATCCGGATACTATCAATATCCATACGCGAAGGTGCAGATATCCTTACTCTTCCATTTGGTGGATACACACTCAAGTGGATATTCTTGATGTCCTTTAACACAACATCAACGGTTATATCACCAAGCTGAATCTGCGTTTCCATCAATATTCCTTCTGTGCCTTAACGATTAGGAATATACGCTCCACCTCATTGACATCATGTAATATTTCATTCAATGCTGCCTTAATCACTTGCTCACGCGCCCGGATACCACGCCAATCATCAGGTCGTACTTGTTTTACCGATTCATCTATCTTCAACGCCAGTTCTTCATCCTGGTTCAAGTTATTATAAAGAGCACGTTTTCCTGGTGTGTCTAGTTCTTCAGGAGTATCTTCGGCTTGACCGGTCTCTACCTGTGCAGCTATTTCGGCGATTTGCTTCAAATACTCCTCATATTCAATGGCTTTTGCTTTACGTGCAGAAATGATTTCGTCCAATAGATCCGACATCTTTTCATAAAAAGCCGGATCGTTGAGATGTTCCTTAATGATCTTGCTGCGCACATTGTTCTCGATGGTTTCTGCTATGGCTTCCGGGTTCCCTTTCAACCCTGCAAGCTTCTCAGCAATCGCCTCAGCAATCCCTGATTTTACGATCAGCTCCATGAGTGACATACCGTCAAAAGGCGAAATAACTCTTGGCTCATCTGCTTGAATGTATGTATCGATCAGATGACGCATATCGGCTTCATAAGTTTTGAGATCGATGGTTTCACCGCTGGCTTTGCGAATAATATCCCGCAGCTCAAGATAATGCTTGAGCTTATTCTTGATATGAGCTATATCAGAACCGCTATATCCAGCTGTATCCAGCTCATCAGCAAGATTGGAATATGCCCGTACGAGCGATGCAATCGATTTATAAAGGGCAACACGCCTTGTTTCTCGTTCCTGCAAATCAGTAGGGATCTCGGTATTGCCGCAGAAATAATGGATATATTCCAGCTCACCCCTGGGTGGTTCCACTGGTTCACAGAGTAAAGCCAGTATTTCAAGAATATATTCGAGCTGCTCTTTCCATTCAGTAATGCGGTCCTTAATGATTACCTCAGGATCAACACCAGGCGCACTATGATCCAGTTCAGAGGTGTAAACAGCAAGGGCGTTCTCCACCTTTTTGAATAGATCCTTATAGTCCACTATATAACCATATTCTTTATCATCACCATCCAAGCGGTTTGTACGGCAAATAGCCTGGAATAGACCATGATCCTGCATAGATTTATCGATATAGAGGTAAGTGCAAGGCGGCGCATCGAAACCAGTGAGAAGTTTATCCACAACTATGAGTAGTTTCTGGTTTGCTGGTTCACTTATAAAAGCAGCTTTCGCCAAGTCTTCATATGTCTCAGTTTTTGATTTCCCAGGATGAGCCTCAACATTTCTGAGCAAGTCAATATAGGTTTGATAGATGAACTCCTTATCTGTCTCTGTATCAGCCCCGGTATCTTCAAGTGTAATATCACGAGTCTGTGGATTGTATGAAGTAATAACTGCGCACTTATCCTTCATGGAAGTTTTTAGAAATAATGTGTAATATTTACATGCTTCATAAATACTGGAGGCTATCAACATCGCATTGCCACGCTCACTGGAAAGACGTGGTTTCACACTGTAATCAAAGAGTATATCGTTTACAACCTGTTCCATTCGTGAGCGAGAGCTGAGTACCTTCTGCATTGTTCCCCAATGTTTTTTGAGCTCATCTTTCTGCCAATCGTTAAGACCTCTTGTCTTGACATCAAACCAAGCATCGATCTTTTCCTGCGAACCTAAATGCTGATCAATATCGCGCGCCTCATAGACAAGATCAAGGATCACTTTGTCCTCAACCCCTTCGCTAAACTTGTACGTGTGGATATAAGTTCCGAATACTTCCAAGCTTGTTTTCGCATCCTTCTTAAGAAGGGGCGTCCCAGTAAATCCTATAAACACAGCATTGGGCATCAATGCTTTCATCGCCCGATGCAGTTTGCCGCTCTGGGTGCGGTGACATTCATCAACAAAGACAAAAATCTCCCCTACCGTTTGGCTGGGTTGGGATTCTAGATCCCTGATGAACGCCTCGAAGTCATCAACATCCCGGGGTCCAAACTTGTGGATTAGTGAACATAAAAGACGTGGCTTAGCTTGACCTAGCTGGCGCATTAGATTGCGGCCACTACTCGTACGGTATATTTCTTCACCAGAGTCTGTGAATACCCGTTCGATTTGTTTATCTAACTCGTCACGGTCAGTGACAATCGCTACACGCGCATGAGGATTGTTTTCAAGGATCCAGCGAGCCAGGAACACCATGACAATACTTTTCCCGCTACCCTGGGTGTGCCAGATAATCCCACCTTTATTTTGATGCACATTCTCTTGAGCAGCTTTGACTGCGAAATACTGGTGGAAGCGCGGTAACTTTTTTACGCCATCAAATAACACAAAGTCTTGCATAAGCTCGATCAAGCGGTCCTTGCGACATATCTTGAGCAGGTACTTATCCAACTTAAAGCGAGTGTCGTCTTGCTCATCCTCCTTCCATGTCAGGAAATACTTCTCCGGTGTTCCAATGGTGCCGTAACGTAACCCTTCGGAGTCGTTACCTGCAAAAATAAACTGTACAGTGCTGAAAAACCACTCGTTAAACTCGGGTCGCTGGTTGGAGATATTCTGACGGATCCCATCACCAATCGAAACGGAACTACGTTTTAGTTCGAGCACGCCCACCGCGATTCCATTCACGTAGAGTACGATGTCAGGTCGCCTCTTATGCATTCCCCGTAAAGTTACTTCTTCAGCAATGTAGAAATCATTTTTATCCGGTTCCTGCCAGTTGATCAAGTGAACTGTCTCTGTGACCTTTCCCGCATCGATCTTTACAGGCACACCATAACGAAGCAAGTTGTAAACAACTTGATTGTTACCGTAAAGGCCACGACTGTGGTTATCGGCTTCATTGTGCAGGATATAGATCACTCTACTGATTTGTTCAGACGAATAGCCAACCTGGATAAGGTATTTAGTGAGTAAATCTTCTTCGATGTTGCTATTGCCGACGCGGTCTGTCCAATCGCCCAGGTAACGGTAGTTCAGCTCATCATGGAATAAGGTAATGACACGGTTTTGTGTGAGGCGCTCTGGTTTACCAATGTTGTTCATATTAGTCGAATCCTGCCTGTTAGCAGTTCTTGCATCATGCCCAGTTTGATTTGTCGGATTTTATCCAGTTTCTCTTCCAGTACAAAGATTTCAGTGTCCATGTCACTCAAGACGGTTGCAATGGCAGCTTGCTCACCTTTGATAGGTGGAAAATCAATGATTATCTGGCGCAAATCACTCGGATGAATATGCGGCTGTGCACCGCCTGTTTGAGAGTTGTAAATCATGTTTTGGTGAAGAAGCAGCGCGTAATAAACGAACTCGATAAAATAGTCATCTCCCTCACTGATTGTTGAACAATCAGACGCGAAGATCGGAGAGTTGTGAAAGGCAATATAGCCAGCGTTAGCACCAGAAGCACTTATGGTGATCGTTTTTCCATGACGGTTTGCATCTTTATGATAGTATGCTGGTTCTTTTCCTCCCGCAATCACTGGAATAGGTCCAGGAACCGTGGCTTTTTCGGTAATAAGTTCTCCCTTTCTGATCACAACAATATCACCTAGATTCTTGACTACCCACTCCCTGTTGAATCCAGGCAGACGTTTTATGCCTGTGAGCAACTCCTGCATGGCACCTTGTTTTATCAGGCGTTTCTTGGCAATAAGTTGTTCAAGAGATTCGATCAAGCCATCCATATCGCTCAAGGCTTCGGCGATGGCTTTTTGTTCGACGAAACTGGGTGGAAAAACTATCTTTGTCCTTTTGATTAATCCAGTATTCAGATTCATCTGCGAACCCGTTTGACCTCGTGTCGACCAACTAGGCTCTAGAGAAGCCAAGACATGATAAAGATACTGTTGAGATATTTTCAACTTTTCAAATACTACGAAACCATCATGGATACATACATCAATACGGGTTTCAATAGGTCGACCTACAGTTGCACAAATGCTCATTATTAAACTACCTGATGGAACAAACCGACTATTCCTTATTCCAAGGGCAGACAAACATTGTGAGGTAGCTTTTAGGTACCGTCCAGACTGAGTTACATCTGAAATACGAACCCATCCGATTCTTGATTGATCATCGAACCAAATAGGATTATCAATGGGGCGAGGGCTTGCACCTCGATAAATACCTCCAGCGATCGAGCCAAGATTCGTGACATCCCAATCCTCTGGAATAATCCCCACAGCAGTCTGTTTATAGTCTGATTTTATTTCCATGAATAGCCCATCTTCTCTAAGTGGTTATCCACTTTAGACTCCAACTCCGAAACTCGATTTGTCAACTCCGGTAATGTATCATTGTAACGATCAGAAAGTTCATTTATACGTTGGGTCAAGTTTTGGCTGATACGGTTCATCTCACTTTGAATAGAAACCTCAAGCCTAGACATCCATTTATCATCCACTACTATCGTCTTGATTATCTCTTCATCAAGCATTGGGTATTGATTTAATGCCTTAGCGTCTAGCGTAGATTCGGCACCTTTCAGTTTCCTCCTCAAGCTAGTCTCCTTATCGCTCAGCGAAAGCCATTCATTCAGTACATAAACTTCCGCTCTGGTATCATCATCCTTTATAAAAAGTCCTTCAACCTCTTTCAATCGAGCTTTAACCATGGTTTTATTTATTTTCTCAAGTTCTGAGAATGCACCATCCTCACCACTGTGCTCCTCCTCCAGCTCGATTTTCTGGGTTACAATGGTTTCCAGCTCTTCTTCCAACGCCTGGATGGTTACCTGCTCTTTGGTAAAGTAGCGAGCAACGATTAGTTCCTTGGGCACCAGATCACAAGCCCAACCCTTGTCTCTCTCCTTACCCTTCTTATCCTTTTCTATAATGCGGCGCGTTTCAGCCACCCAGCCATCAGCTGCGATGATATAGCAGTCATCCTGCATTGTCTCTGACCAGTAATCCATCAGATGCTGGTATATGTCGTATTTGTCGATAAGTGGTTTATTGAAATATTGGGTCAGGAGATCCTCTGAAAGGTCGGCAATAAGTTCTTTTGGTTGAAAGCCGGTCTGGAGACTCTTAAGTTTTTTTGAGTTACGTTGCATCCACGCATTGAAAACAACATTCATGCGTTGAGTAAAGTCTACAAACTCGGGATTTTCGTAAATGGTTGGCTTGATAGCTGCTTTATCTACATTGAGGTTAACATATCCCATACGATTAGCTTCGAATAGTTCTTCCTTTAGTTGTGGGAAAACCTCCCAGTACCGATCCAAAGCCTCTACATCTCGCAGTGGGATTCCACCACGCAGGTGACCTTCGATGTCTTGAATATCCTCAGGTTCCTGGGTATCGATGTAACGCGGTATGTTGAGGTTAAACTCGTTTTCTTCGATCTCCTGAAAACTTACAATACGCGAATATTTATCGATCTCGAGCTGCCTGTTAAAAATGTCAACGATTTTTCGGATATCCTGGGCACGCAGGCGGTTCTTGGGACCATCTTTCATAAAACCCTTGCTGGCATCGATAATAAAGATACCCTTGCGGGTGTGAGCATCTTGCTTATCCACGATGAGAATGCAGGCAGGGATTCCGGTGCCGTAAAACAAGTTTGGCGGCAAGCCAATGATGCCTTTAATGTATCCCCTGCGGACAAGGGCACGACGGATATCAGTTTCGACATTCCCCCGAAAAAGTACGCCGTGAGGAAGAATGCATGCACCTTTGCCGGTGTTCTTCAAGGAACGAATAATATGCAACAAATAAGCATAGTCTCCCTGCCTGGTGGGGGGCACACCAAATGGAGTAAATCGTTCATAAGGATCGTTTAGCGGATCGAGACCGGTACTCCATCTTTTATCACTGAAAGGTGGATTTGCTACCACATAGTCAAAGGTTTTGAGTGTATCACCGTCTTTGAACTTGGGATCTGTGATTGTGTTGCCCTGTAATACAAGAGCAGTTGGATTGTTGTGCAGGATCATATTCATCCTTGCCAGACCACTGGTGGCTGAATCTTTTTCTTGGCCATAGAGCGTAACCTGAGTCCGGGCTTCATCTGCTACCTTAAGAAGTAACGACCCAGAGCCACAAGTAGGATCATAAACAGTCGTGTTGGGTGAGGTCTCAGCATCCCGAATACCGATTGTTTGCGCCATCACCCTGCTTACCTCTGCCGGGGTATAAAACTGACCTTTACTCTTTCCACTCTCAGTAGCAAAATGACGCATCAAGTACTCATATGCATCACCTAAAAGATCATCACCCTCAGCGCGATTTGCAGAAAAATCGAGATTTGGATTCTGGAAAATGGAAATAAGATTGGTGAGACGGTCTACCATCTCCTTACCGCTGCCCAGTTTGCTGGGATCATTAAAATCTGGAAAGTCAGATAGCTTATTTGCATTTTCTAATGGGGCAATGATTTTTTTATTTATCTGATCGCCAATATCTGGTTTCCCTTTAAGTGCAACCATATCTTTGAAGCTCGCACCCTCTGGAATGGTTATAGGTGCATAAGGTACATCAGCATATTTGTCGCTGATATATTTTATGAACAATAGAACTAGGACATAGTCCTTATATTGACTGGCATCCATACCGCCACGCAACTCATCGCAGCTTTGCCAAAGAGTAGAATAAAGCTCAGATTTTTTTACAGGCATTAAGCGCCTCCTTGGAATAATCTGTTGTCAATGAAATAAATAGATTAGCAGTAGTCATTTCTATTTTCAACCAAATAGAAATGACTAGAAGTACTCTTCATAAGTTTTACTGGTTTGATTTCCCTTCACCAGGTATACATATGTGGGTATTACATCCTGGACTTGTTTATTCATCTGATCAATATTTTTTTAAGAGACTGAAGATCCCATCTATCCAAACCAAACCTCCCCTGCTCATTGGATTTTTTGTTGTGTTCTTCAATAGTATCCCCACCTATTAGGATTGAACCTGAAAACCTTATTAAGATATGAATAGGAGTTTTCGTTTTCATCAATACATTATTTTTCTATTCAAAAAACACTCTCCTCAAACATTATAGTTCAAGAAAGGAAGGATGAAAATAAATGAAATATCTACCTCATTTATCAAGCATAATCCATAATGTGCTTTTTTATAGCGATTGCTGAGAAATGTATATATCCATTATTGAGAAAAGTTAGTAATAAAAAACAAAAAACCTGAATATATATAGAAACTCATAAACGAAAGTCCTATTTTCTTCAGGTGTTTCTCAATGAGTACTGAGATTTCAATAGATCCTGAATACTTATACTATTTATTACATAGAGTATTTAGTCTTACTAATAACCCAACAACCCCAATGAATATTAACAACAAAGAACTTCCCTAAAGTATCTTGTTGTGATCTATCTCTAAATAAAAATAAGAGGGGTGATCATATTCAATCCTAATCTAATCCTGGCCTTACTGATTTTCCTGATAGCTCTACAATATAAAACCTGCCATTGTAAATCCTATCAGATAAGTAACCAGGTAATACTCTCGGATCACAGTTACTAGCGATAAGGGTTATTCCTTCTTTATGCTCGGCTAGTTCATATCTCCTGTCCATAAGCACAAATCGTTTTTCCTGGTTATATTCAGTATTCCGGATTCGCTCAAACTCGTCAATAGCCAACAATGGGATTTCAGACCAAAACTCAAGCCGTTTATTTTCATCCTCGCTTTTATCATTAAAACCCTGACGAAGGTCGTCAAATATTTCTGCCATTCTTACGTATGCACCGTCACGATTTTCCCTCAAGCATATTGCCACTGCTGTTTTCAATATAAGGGATTTCCCTAAACCATAACTGCCATGAAGATACAACCATCCATAACCAGCTTTAAAAATAGTTTTTAGAGCTTTGATAGCAACATCGGTATTATTTACAGGTTTAATATCGTCCCATTTGAGGGTTTTTGTCTCTTCCTGTGTGATACCGCATTTTGAAGCAGACGGAAGTGATGATCTATCTATATTAGGACATAACTCTACCGTTCCATCACCAACACGTAGATAACCACTCCCCTTACATTTGGGGCAATCATATTTACATAAACCTGTGTGATTGTTCTTCCTTATGTATTCACGAGATTTTTCAATATCCTCCGGTGAATATTTGGTCAACTTGTTATGCAGTGCAAGATTAGTGGTTTCCATTTTCAACCTCCTTCCATTCTTCCTTTGAGTATCCCTGGGGTAGGTCCTCGACCGGCTTTTTATTATTTCCTGATTCCGGGGTTTTGCCATATTTCTCATAGTTTTGAGGGAAAACACCCAGCCAACCTCGGGTCATAGATTCCTCTAAAGTCCAAACAGCGATTTCCGTACTGTATTCTGATAATAGCTTTAGTTGGCGAGCTGCAGTCTTTTCATTCAACTTCTTTCGACTAAGTTTTTGGTATTCACACCATTCCCTCCATGTATCAATGAACGTTTCATGATTTAGATTTTCCGGAATCAGGTCATTAAAATATTGGTTTTTATTTTTGGGCGAATCGATAAAGCTTCGCTCTTTATTATTGGTTTTTTCTTTAATAATGGTTCTTTCTTCTAGTATGAGCTTTCCAGAGTTGGATTTTTCCAGAGTTGGTAAAATAGGACTCTGGTTTTTTATTTCCTCTTCTAATGGGAAGATTAAATATCTATTGCTACCCTCATATTGACCATTATCATTTCGCTCTCTGAATCTCATTAACACTCTCTGATCATTGATTTTCGTTTTGCACAACTTATTTAAAGCTCGACCGATTGTGTCACGTCCATATCCAGTCTCTTTCTCAAGGAGATCATAGCTGGGATAAGCAATCCCATTTTCATCAGTATGAAGGGTTATTGCCAGAAAAACCCCTAACTGAGCACCCTTAAAGTGGTGTAGGTACTCCCGAAATCTGAAATCAAGCTTCATCCAAAACTCGGGTTCTTTTCCCCCAATACCTCGCCACTTACCATTAAATACTTTGATCATTTATAAATATTCTGATCCCTGTTATCGTATCTTTTAATCTCTTCAAGCAATATTTTGCGTATAAACTCCGATCGATTTAAATCCCTTTTTGCTGCTTCGATCCGAATCTTTC
>Ga0180437_10004147_pt1 | contig 20879 bp, 20 predicted proteins | sample SS_ome_4_FD_132410 | JGI IMG/M metagenome (GOLD analysis project Ga0180437, IMG submission 132410) | Hypersaline lake sediment archaeal communities from the Salton Sea, California, USA - SS_3_D_1 metaG | ecosystem: Environmental > Aquatic > Non-marine Saline and Alkaline > Hypersaline >... | reverse complement strand
TTGCTTTCCTTGCTTCTTCCCTTTCCGCAGCCCTTGCCTCAGCCCTTCTCGCCTTTTCTTCTGCCTTCACCTTTTCCGCTTCTTCGCGGGCCGCCGCCATTATCGAGAGCCTTGCCTTCTTCCCCCTAAGCGCGGCAAGAAGCTCTTTCCCTGACTTTGCCGTAGTTATGTTACTGGTATTCACATGCTCAAGCAGGCCCTCATCCGCGGCTTTTTCCACCCATGCCATCTTCTTCGGGTGGACGTAGCGCCATATCTTATACGCCATGCCCTCATGCATGCCCAGGCCCACCAGTTTTTGTATTTTTTCTTCCGGGGAGAGGGGCTTCCCCTTCTTCCGTTCAATCGCCCTGGCCTCCCTGCACTGCTCCCTCTCCTGTTTTTTCCGGAGGGCGGCAATGAATTCTTCTTCCGTCCTTGACCTCAGGTTACTGACTGCTGCATACCTGGCCAGCCCCTGCGCTGCCGCTTCCTCCAGCCAGCCGATTCTTTTTGCAGAGATAAATTTCAAAGTGGAATCCGACAGGAAGCCTGCAGGCATGCCGAGCGCCACAAGCTTCTGCCTTTTCTCTTCCGGGGTTAAGCTGCCTCTCTTCCCCTCGCTTCTGCCTTTGGTTTTCGCTTTCCCGGTGGGACCGGCTTGCGCCCCATCCTGCCCGCCGGAGGGCAGCCCTGCCTGCCTGTGCACCAACTCAAGGAATTCGGCCCCGGATTTCGCTTCCCTGAGATGGGAGGCCATTACATGCTTGGAATGCCCGGAACCGGATACCAGCGGAGGATAGCGCTCAAGGTTCTGCATGGAGATGTACTCCAGGCCAAGCTGTGCGGCCAAATGCCCGCAGCCGTGCTGTTCCAGCAATGCAATTTTCACCTCCACGCTTGCATTGCCCTTCGCATTGGCAAGCCTAGAGATGAATTCCGTCTCATTCCGAGCCTGGAGATGCCATATCCTGAGCTTCTGCATTGCCCCGAGCTTCTGCGCGACCGGCAGGCGCTCACGAAGCTTTTCGAGGCCAACCAGTTTCAGCGATTTGGATTCGGCCAGGTGGGCTGGGGCCTCGAACTCCCTGAGCAGCGCGATTTTGGCATCCCTGGTGGGCTTCCTCCCCACCCTGCCATGTTCCACCCTCCCTCCGCCATAGAAGAAAGAGCGCCTGCGCGGCTTCTGGGGAACATGTTCCTCAGCCGCGCGGGCAGGGACGTGCGCCGGCACAGAAACCACGTCCGAAAGCGGGTGCAAAACATGCTTCCGCTTGCGCGTTATCTTGGAAACAAACTCCTCCCTTGTCTTTGCCCTGATGCTGGAGATATTTACCTGGGAGAGCAGGCCCAGGCCGCGGGCTATCGGCAGGTATTCCTTCAATTTGCGCATTTGTATGCCCATCATCTGCGGCTCCAGCCGCTTGATTAACTCCTCCGGATACCCCTCTTTCCGCAGGAACGCAATCTTTTCCTCTACAGGCACCTTCCCGGGAATAAAGAAATCCAGAAGAGTCCGACCCTCCCCGAGCAGTTCCCTGATTTCCGGGACCCTTCCGAGGCGGGTGAGCGCGGCAGACTTGATCTGCCGGACGCGCTCCCTGCTGACCCCCATCCCATTCCCGATTTGCTGAAGGGTCCGCTTCTCCCCTGAAAGGTAATATTCCCTGATTGCTTCCTGCTGCTGAGAGGTAAGGACATGCAGGGCGCCCTGCATGGCGGCATGCATCTCCGACAGCTCAACCGCCCTTTCCTGGCCTCCGATGCGGCCGACAAGGTCCCCGAAAGCCGCCTTGCCGTCTTCGTTCACCTGCTTGTCCAGGGACAGCGCGCCGTGCGCCATTGAAATGAGGAAGTTGAGTTCCGTTGCTTCCGCTTTCAGGTCCTCCAGCGTCTTTTTTCCCGCTGAAACCGATTCGATGTGCCGTTTCGCCCCAAGGGTCATTTCAGAAGTCTCCTCAACCCCTGTTTCCAGCGCATACACCGCATCTTCAAGCGCATTCCTGTTTGGGTATACGTTGGCCGGCAGTGGGATGGGAGATTTTACTCTTGCTTCCCGGTATATGCTGTTCCACATCCAATAGGCGGCATAGGATACGAATTTCACCCCGCGCTCCGGGTCGAACTTGTGCGAGGCCTTCACCATGCCCTCCTCCGCGGCCCCGCGGCATTCCTCGAATGACATGAAATGGCCGAACCTCGTATGCGCGAGGTTTGCGATGTGCATTATGAAGCCCATGTTCTCATTCACCAACGCATGGCGCTCCTGCTCCGTGAGGGAATTCACAGCGCTGTTGCGCTCATGGTATTCTTTTGAGCGGCGCAAGAGCGCAACAAATTCCTTTTCGTCTTTGGCCTTGGCAAAAGTGAACAACCTTGCATATTCCGCCAAGCCGTGCTCCATCGCGGCCTTGAGCCACGGAATTTTTTTGAGGGGTACCTGGCCAAGACCGGGGCGAATGCGCTCAAATATTTCTTCGGGCATACCCAGCCCGTGCAGCGCCTCCAGCTTTTTGCGGGGCAATGACACTTTGTCCCTTCGTTCTTCAAGGGCGGCGATGAATTGCCCCTTGGCCTCGTGCTTGAGAGTAGAGGAGTTCACATGCTCCAGAAGCCCGAGCCTGTCCGCGTCTTTCAGCCATGGGAGCTTGCGCATCGGGATGGAAGGCACGAGATGCTCAACGCGGGCCATCTCCTCCTTCGTGAAGCCAAGGTTATCCTTCATGTGCAAAAGCTTCATTGCCTTTGTGGCCGCCTTTGTATTCAATCTTGACAGGCTGGCCTTGCGCTCGCGGAGCTTCGAAAGCAGATTCGTTAGCTTGGTGCTATGGATAATGCTCGGCACTGCGCAGTCCAAGAGCCCTTCTTCTGCCGCAGCCATGAGAACTTCCAGTCTTTTGGCAGAAATCTTCCCGGGGTTCAGCTTGGAGACCAAAGAAGCCGGCGCGCCGGCCTCCTCAAGCGCCCTGAGCTTTTTTTCATCGGAAGGTGAGTTGGGCGGCGGCTGCCCCTTCTCTTTCCCGGATGAGTATGGCATTGGGGGCTTTATTCCCGTCTTTCTCTTCCTGAGGCGATACAGCAGGGATATGAATGCGTATTCCGAAGTGATTTGGAAATGGTGTACCGCAACATATTCCAGCAGGCCCAGCTCGTGCGCTTTTTTGACCCGCCCCAGCCGGTTGGTGGAAATGCGGCCTATGAAGGACTCAAGCCGTTTTGTTTCTTCTTCCGGCAGGCCGTAGCTCCGGAGAATCCGCAGTTTATCTCCAGAGGTGGGCCTCCTGCCCCTGCCCCTCTTCTCGAGGAAAGCAACGAATTCCTCCTTTGTTTTGCAGCGCTGGAGATTGGAGGCGCTCACCATGCCGAGAAGCCCGTGCCTCTTTGCTTCCTCGAGCAATGGCAGCGTCTCTGCGGTTACCCGCCTTAGGAACCATTTGCTTGAGGGAAGGGGCTCAGCTACGCCAAGCTCCTCCAGCTTCTTCAGCTTCTCTTCTTCGCCCATGAGCTGCCGCTGGCGGGCGGCCCTTTCCGCGGCTGCCTCCGCCTTTTCCTTCCTCTTCTGCAGCGCCGAAAGGAAGTCCGCTTCGGCGCGCTTTTGGCAATCGGTCGGCTTCATGAAGCATGCGAGCTCCGGCCCCGCATTCTCAGCCCAGCTTATCTTAGCAGGGGACCATATGCGAAGGTAGTATTGAGAACCGCTGATTTTGCGGATTGCCTCTTCCGATACGCCGGCATCCCTGAGCTTCTGCAGCTTCTCTTCTTCGCCCATGCGCTGCCGCTTCGGGCGTGCGGCCCCAGGCGCCTGCGGCTTCCCCTCTTTGCCAGTGCGCCGCTGCTTTGGCCGTGCAGCCATTTCAGCGGCCGCATGCGCCCCCTTCCGCAACGCAGCCATGAACTTCTCTTCGCTCCCTAGGCGGAGATGGCGCGCCTGCACGTGCCCCGCCAGCCCTTCATTCGCCGCCTTCCTGAGCCATTCCAGCTTTTCCTCCGGAAAATCCCCATAGGCAAACGTTTTCCTGATGCCCTCAACCGCCTTCTTCGGAACCCCGTATACCCGGGCAATCTGGAGCCTGCGCTCCCAGCTTATGCTGCGGCGGCCTTCCGGCTGCGCCTCACCGGAGTCCTTGCCTCCCCTGAATTGCGAATCGCCGCGCTTTTGGGCGGTGCGGCCGCCGGCTTTGGCCTTGGTACTAGGATTTGGCATTGTGGGTATTGTTGTTACTAGAGATTAAAACGGTTCCCATGCGGAGGGATTTTAAAGTCCGCATTGCAAATCGTGGAACGATGGCAAAAGGGCTTACTTGCGGCATTGAAATCCACCAGCGGCTCGCAACGGGCAAGCTGTTCTGCAGGTGCCCCTCCGGGCTTGCGGAGGAAAAGCCGGACCTCGTTTTCAGGAGGTTCCTCAGGGCGAGCGCTTCGGAAACGGGCGAGATGGACCGCGCCGCACTGGAGGAGCAGGAGCGCAGGCGCGTATTTGAGTATTATGCGTACGAGAGGAACTGCTGCCTCGTGGAAACGGACGAGGAGCCGCCCGCGCCCGCGGACCCTGAGGCGCTGCGCATCGTCCTCGGGCTCTGCCAGCAGTTTGATATGGATGTCTTTGACCGGCTGCACGTGATGAGGAAAATAGTCGTGGACGGCTCGAACACTTCGGGGTTCCAGCGCACGATGCTCGTGGGCAGCGGGGGGAGCATTGAAACTTCGCAGGGGCCCGTAGGGATTACAACGGTCGCGCTTGAGGAGGAGAGCGCGGGCATAGTTGGCGAAGAAGGCGGCGTGAAAACCTACCGGCTGGATAGATTAGGGATTCCGCTCATTGAGATTACCACCGACCCGGACATAAAGAGCCCGGGGCATGCGAAGGAGGTTGCGGAGAAGCTGGGGACGATGCTGCGGGCCACTGGGAAGGTTGCGCGCGGCATAGGCACGATAAGGCAGGACGTGAACGTATCTATTCCAGGGGGTGCGCGCGTTGAAATCAAGGGCGCGCAGGAGCTGCGCAAGCTGCCCCAGCTTATTGAATATGAAATGCAGAGGCAGGAAAAGCTGCTGGAAATTCTTGCGGAAATGAAGAAAAGGAAAATAGGGAAATTGAAGGGAAAGCCGATAGATGTCACTAATGTGCTAAGTAAGACTGAAGCAAAACTAATCAAGAAGGGGCTTGAGCGCGGCGATTCGGTATTCGGCCTCCTGCTGGAAAAGCATGAGGGGCTTCTGGGCACTGAGCTGCAGCCCGGCAGGAGGTATGGCTCGGAATTCAGCGATTACGCGAAAACCGCGGGAGTGAAGGGCATAATCCACTCCGATGAGGACTTCGGGAAATACGGGATTTCCGATGCAGAGGACTCTGCGGTGCGCAAGGCGCTTGGGGCTAAGAAGTGCGATGCGTTCGCGCTCGTTGTCGCGCCTGCGGAAACAGCGCAGGCCGCGCTGGTGAAAGTGGTTGGGAGGGCGAATGTGCGCGAAATTCCCGGGGAAACGAGGAAGGCGCGGCCGGACAGCACCAGCTCCTACCTGCGGCCCACCGCGGGGAGGGCGCGCATGTACCCGGAAACCGACCTCAAGCCGGTTGACGTGACGGAGGAACTGCTCAGGGAAGCAAAGGAGGCGCTAGGCGGCGGCTTCGAGGAGAAGGAGGCAAAGCTCAAGGAAGTGCTCGCCCCGGACATGGCAAAGAGGATGCTCAAGTCCCGCAACCTGGAACTGTTCTGGGAGCTTGTTGAAATGGGCGTGGAGCCCAAGCTTGCCGCGGGCACGCTTGAGGAAACGCTTGTTACGCTGAGGAGGGAAGGCAAGGAAATAAAGGAGCCGGGGAAAGCGCTTGCTGGGCTGTTTAAAGAGTATAATAAGGGGCTGTTCGTGCGCGCGGCCATCCCTGATGTGCTCCGCGGCATGGCCGGGGGGAAAGGAGCGAAGGAAGTCGTGGAGGAGAAGGGGCTTGCAAAGATTTCAGGGAAGGAATTGAAGGAGCTTATCGAGAAGGAGGGAAGGGACTTCGGCGCGCTCATGAAGAAATACCGCCTGCGCATGGAGCCCAAGGAACTGAAGGAAGCGCTAGAAGGGTAACAATGGCAAGGAAGGCAAAAGAAAAGCAGCCCCCGAAGGCGCTTGCGTGCGGCATGCTACGCGACGGGAAGCGCATTCTTTTCCTGGTGCGCACGGATGCGAGGGGAATAGAGCGGCTCGAGCTCCCGTGCACCGAAGTCCGCGGGGCCGAGGACGCGGTAGGCAGGCTCGCCTCGGAATTCATGCGCCAAACTGGAATAGACGCGGAAGTGCTCGGCGTGGAGGCGGAAAAGCGCTACAACGCCGGCTCACGAAGGAGGAAAAAATGGGTGCAGTGCCTCGTCTTCGGGATGCGCGCGAAGAGCGCACGCGCAAGGCCCTCGCCGGAATTCTCGGGCTTCAGGTGGCTGGCCGTTGAGGATGCGAAAAAAGAGAAGCTGGGCAGGAAGGCGGAATGGGTTGCGAAGGCATAGAAACTGTTTAAAAAACAAAACCCCAATCATATTGTCCCATTGGTGGATAGAATGAAGAAAACAATAAGTGCTATCGTTGAAGGCGGAGCGGCATCAGCAGGGCCGCCCCTTGGCCCGGCGCTCGGCCCCATGGGCGTGAACGCAGGCCAGGTGATTGCGAAAATCAATGAGCTTACCAAGAATTTCAAGGGGATGAAGGTCCCGGTGAAGGTCATTGTGGAGACCGAAGACAAGTCCTTTGAGGTCGAGGTCGGCAGCCCTCCTGCATCCGAGATGATAAAAAAGGCGGCGGGCGTGGACAAGGGCACCGGCACAAAGGAAACGGTCGGAGACATTTCCGTTGAGGAGCTCGTGAAGATTGCGGTCGGCAAGAAGAGCTCGGCACTCGGCAAGAGCACGAAAGATGTGCTGAAAGAAGTGGCAGGCACCTGCAAGTCCCTCGGCATTACCATAGGCGGAGTGGGCGCGCGGAAATTCATATGGGAAGTCAACGAGGGGAAGCACGACTCGGTCCTTGCGGGGAAATGACATGAAGCGCGCCGTGCTGATGCTCCTGCTGGTTTCGCTTTCCTTTGCGGGCGAAGTGTGGGACGTGAACACGGACGGCGCCCCGGTGGGCAAGCCGGTGGAGCTTGGCGGCCGCATTATAGCAGGCACGGACAAGGGGGCGCTGCACGGGATTGCGGACGGGCAGATTGTGTGGACGCAGCAGCTTGAGGCGCCCGTTGTGGGCGATGCTGCGCTTTTTGGGGAAGCCGCAATAATTCCAACGGAGAATAGGGTTTATGCGGTGAATTCCGCGGGCGGCATCACCTGGAGCGCGCCGGTGGTAAGCGTGCGCGGGGTGGCTGCCTCGGACAAGGTTTACGTCGCCTCCGAAACAGGGGTGCATGCGCTTAACACGGACGGCACAATTGCGTGGATTTATAATACCGAAGAGGCGGCGAACGAACCTGCGACTTCGGAGTCATACATAGTATTTTCCGCAGGGGAGAAGCTCGTGTGCCTGCGCAGCACGGGCGAGCTCTTCTGGGAGGCAGAAGTCGGGGAGGCATGGAACACCGCGCCCTTCGTGAACGCAGGCAACATCTATGTGGGCACAGGTGACGGAAACTTGCACTCCTACAGGATATATACCGGGGAAGAGAGGTGGGTGCTCGCAGTTGGCGAGCAGATAACCACCACCCCGACTGACTACGGCGCATACATCGTTTTCGGCACAGCAGGGGGGATGCTGTATGCGACTTCGGACGACGAGGTCGCATGGGCATCCCAGCTCGACGGCATGGTGGGCGAAAAGATGGTAAAGACCATTGATGGCAGCCCGCTGCTGATTGCCTCCACGCGCAGTGCGCTCTATGGCATAAGCCCGGGTGACGGCAGCGTGCTCATCAAGAGGGGCTTCGCGGACTGGCCGCTTTCCCCTGCGTTCATCAGCGGGCTCATCATCGTCGGCACGGAGGATTCCAAGGTGCATGCAATAGACCCGAAGAGGGGCTGCAGCTTCATATACCCCCCTCAGGACTCCATTGTCGGGGACGCTGAATTCGCAATCACCGGCAGGAGCTATTCCTCCGGCGGCGCGCCGGCAACGCGCATCAGGCTCAACGAAGGCCCATGGGAGGACGTTTCCGGGGAGGACTGGGAATACAAAGTTGCTCCGGCCGCGCTTGCGTACGGGGTGCACACCGTGGAATGCTATGTTTCGGGCGGCGCGGGCAGCGAGTCCGCGCCATACACCGAGCTCACATTCATCAAGGCCTCAGACGCGGCAAAGCCAGGCATCATTGTATATTACCCGAGCCAGGTAAAGGAGGGCGAGCCATTTGAGATACGCGCCACCGACACTTACGGGAACACGCTCAGCGATGTGAAGGCAACTGTGGACGGGAAAGAGTTCACCGGTGACGGGACAATAGAGATTACAATTGGCAGCTCGGGGGACAAGGCAATAACCGTGGGCAAGACAGGGTATGCGGATGAGGAAGTGAGGGTGATTGTGCGCTCCCAGCCCACGCTCGCGTATGTTTTCGGGTTCCTGTTCCTGCTTGCGCTGGCGGCGTACATCTACATTTTCGTAATAAGGAAGAAAGCCTAGAGCCTGTCCACGCGGGTGACCTGCACCTGCGAAACCGAGTCAAGCGCGGCTATCTTTTCCTCAATCGGGTCGAGGCCGCCTTCCTCTTCAGTGCGGAAATGCACGAGGAGCGCCTTCACTCCGAAGCCGATCTCTTCCTCCTCAAGCTTGTCAACGCTCACTATCTTGGAGATTTCCTGCCTTATCTCTTCCAGCTTTTCGGGGTCTTCCGGGAAGACCTTGAGGGTAACCATAACCTCTGCCATGCAAACCACCTATGGGCCCTCGAACCCGCACTTGCAGGAGTAGGGCGCCCTGGTCTCCCTGCAGTGGAAGCACCTGACAACCTTTTCAGTGCACTCCGGGCACGGGAAATCCGCAAAGTCCTTGGTGAGCCTTCCGCAGCTTATGCATCTTTTCATGAGCACATCACCTAAGATGAGTTATCCTATTCTTTTGAGGAACCCTTTTTAATTATTGCCGCTTAGGGCTTTAAGCAGGCGACTGGAATATGCGCATGGTGAGCAGATGCCCGTAGAGTCCGCTGTGAAGAAAAAAACGAAAAGAGGCGCGCTCAGCGGCATTGTTCCGGTGAAGGTGCGGGAGCCGCCTGCCGCGGAAGTGGAGAAGGAGGGGCGCCAGAGGCCTGGCGCGTTGGGGGCCAAAAGGCCGACTGAGCCAAAACCGAAGCCGGCTTCTAATCCGAAGGCGCCTTCCCTCAAAGAGACTCCGCCTACCCAAAGGAAAAAGCCCGAATTTGCGCCCCCGAAAAGCGGTGGCGGCGAAGTGTTCGATGTCAGCGCGGAATTCGCCAAAGAGATGGCGAAGAAAAAGAAGGGCCGGAAGCCGGAGTGGATGCTTTGAAGAACAACGCCCCCGCTGGGATTCGAACCCAGGTCTCAAGCTCCGCAAGCTCACATCCTATCCAGGCTAGACTACGGGGGCTAGGTTTCTGATTAGGCAAAGAACTGCTTAAAAAGAGTACTCTCATTCCTCAAGCTTCACGGCGCGCAGGCCCTTGTCGAAGTCGTAAACCCACACGCAGTTGTGGTACCTGTCAATTTTCACCCGCGGGGTGGCCACTTTGCTGAGCACTTCCGGGGAACGCACTCTGACGGCCTCAAAGGAATCCAGAGTTACGTCCAGACCGGTAATTACAGGGTAATCTGCCATCCTGCCGTTCTCCAAGAACTGGACTGTGTATTTGCCCATGATCGCCAGTATGCCTTCCCCTGATTCTTCGGGCATGAGGCTTTCCACGGGCTCAAGGAAGGAGAGCAGCGTGCTCCCCATTGGGGAAACCATCTCCCTGAGCTCCGCGATTTCCGAAACGGAAAGCAGGCCCGTAGAAACCATCTCGGGGATGAACGGGTCGCACATCATATTAGTAGTGCTCCCTGCAAGCATGTGCTCGTAAGTGGAAACGCCCATGCCGAGCGTCGCGGCATTGAACGCCATCTTCAGGAGGTCTCCGGGCATCCCGCGGCTCCCGTGCCTGAGGAGGGATTCCGCGATGTCCCTGGGGCATTTTGCGTTTGGGAACGCCTCTTTCCCTTCACCTGCCATCAGCCGCTCGAATGCGATGCTCCGCAGCCTGCCCTCGAACCTGCCAGGCGCCTGCGCGAGCATTCTCCTGCGCTCGAGCTCGGATTTCCAGAGGTCCGCCTCAAGCTTCGAGGAATCCATGCGCGGGTCCGCGAGGACCGGCCTGTAGCTCTCCACGACGGGCTTGTCAATGCACAGTATCTTCCAGCTGCCTTTTGGGGGGCGGTAGCTCTCGGCCGGATGCTTCGGCAGCCTGTGGGTGGGGCTCACTCTCCGTGAAATCATACTTATTATAACACATAAAAGATTTATATACCTGAGCATTGAGGAATTCCGGACGGGTATAGCGGTTTTATAAGCATTTCTTAACAACTCATCTGTTGCATATTTCTTTCAGAGGGGATGATGTGACAGGAGAAGAGCAAATCGCAAAAGAGTTGACTTCCTCGCAGACGAAGGACGATGAGGAGCTATTGAAATTCATAGAGGAGAGCAAGCCCCGCGTTTACGTGGTAGGGACGGGGGGCAGCGGCACAAACACGCTGGACCGCCTCTATGACCTCGGGATTGAGGGCGTGAATCTCGTGGGCATGAACACCGACGCGAAGCACCTCCTCAAGATAAAAGCGAACAAGAAGATACTCCTTGGAAAGCAGCTGACGAAGGGGCGCGGCGCAGGCAGCGACCCCGACGTGGGCATGAACGCCGCAAAGGAGGCGATGAGCGAGATGACCGAGTCGCTCAAGGACGCGAACATGGTATTCATCACATGCGGCCTCGGGGGCGGCACGGGCACGGGCTCCGCGCCGGTCATTGCGGAGGAGGTGCAGAAGAGCGGCGCCCTCTGCGTTGCGGTGGTCACCCTGCCATTCTCCTCGGAGGGGAGGGTTCGCATGGAGAACGCGCTGCAGGGGCTCGAGAAGCTCAGGAGGCATACGGACACCCTTATAGTAATCAGGAACGACAAGCTGCTTTCGCTTGCGCCGGACCTTCCGCTCAACACCGCGTTCAAAGTGTGCGACGAAGTGCTTGCGGGCTCTGTGAAGGGAATTGCGGAACTGATTACAAAGTCCGGCCTCGTGAACGTTGATTTCGCAGACCTGAAGACGATACTCAGCGGCGCGGGCTACGCGGTAATCGGCATCGGCGAAGCATCGGTGGATGCGAAGAGCGAGGACCGCTCCACGATTGCAATCGAGACCGCGCTCAACTCGCCGCTGCTGGATGCGGATATCTCCTCGGCCAACAGAGCGCTTATAAACGTTGTAGGAGGGGAGGACATGACGCTGAAGGAAGCTGAGGTGATTGTCGCGGAGACGGGCAAAAGGATACACCCGTCAGCGCACATCATCTGGGGCTCGCGGCTTGACGCGCACCTCCAGAAGGCCTCCATAAAGGTGCTGGTGGTGCTTGGGGGAGTGAAGATACCGAAGTACTCCCTGGACGCCTCGCCCACGAGCAGCCTCGAGGGCATAGACCTGGACATAATAGGGTGAGATGTTGTTTGAGATAGTCGGGAAATGCATAAGGCTCCTGCAGATTGCCCGCAGGCCCACAAGCAAGGAGTACCGCCAGATAATCAAAATCACGGGCATGGGCATGCTGTTCGTCGGGTTCGTGGGGCTTGTGATGTTCCTGGTATTCTCAGTGATATAGGTGATGCGTTGATATACATCTACAGGGTGACGACCGGGCAGGAAAAAATCGTCTCCCAGATGCTTGAGAAGAAGGCAAAAGTGATGAAGCTGCCGATTTACTCGATACTCGTGCCCGAAAACGTGAAGGGCTACATCTTCATAGAGGCGGAGAGCGACGAGGCGGCGGTGAAGCTTGCGCACAACACCCGCCACGTTAAGGGCATGCTCAAGAAGAACATCACCATCGGCGAAATAGAGAAGATGATAAAGGCCGAGAAGCCCGCTGCCCTGAAGATGGAAATCGGAGACATCGTGGAGATAAAGAGCGGGCCGTTCAAGGGCGAAAAGGGCAAGATCACCAAGATAGACGAGAACAAGGACGAGCTCGTGGTGGAGTTCGTGGACATGGCCGTGCCCATCCCCACCACCATCAAGAGGAAGATTGCGAAGCTGTTCCAGAAGTCAGGAGATGGTTCGGAATAGCTTTTAACCTTTTTTCCGATGGTTCCCTATGGCCAAGGCGGAGAACGGCGGAATTTTGGGGAAGTTCAGGCGCGCAGTCTACAGGGCGAGGCACAACATAGGCGCCGCATTTTTCGTTACCGGCATTTTCGTAATCGCGCAGGAAATCGTCAGCCAGATGCATGAGTCTCCGCTGTGGAGGGTATCCTTTGCATTGATAATGGTAGTGCTCGGTCTCTACCTGCTCGGCCTGCGGAGGGAGCTGCACGTGATAGGCGAGGCCGCGGACACCGTGGTGGAGGCCGCCTCGGAAGTGGGGAAGACCGCCAAAAAGGCGGGGAAGAAAATAAAGAAGATTGGCAAGGACTAAGATGAGCGGCGCTTCTTTTTCTTCACCAGCTTCACCGGCTTTTCCTCGCCCTCAATGTAGACGGTCCTCGTGGGGAACGGTATGGTGAGGCCTGCCTTCTTGAACTGATTGTAGACTTCCTTGATCATCTCCCCCTTAACGGTGAACTTGTCCACCCTGGTGGGCACCTTCACGAAAACCTTGTAGTTCACCGAGCTTTCCCCGAAGCTGTCCGCCCGGGCGCTGGGCTCACCGACAACCTTGCCGGTCCGCTTGGCGGTCTCCTGGGCGGCTTTGAGCAGCGCCGCTAGGACCTTGTCCGGGTCGTCGTCATAGGATGCGCCGAACTCCATCGCATATCCCATCTCCATGTCCGGGGTGTAGTAGTTGGTGATTATGCTCTGCGCGACCTTGGAGTTGGGTATGTAGACGTTGTTGTTGTCCCAGGTGGTGACCCGGGTGGTCCTCCAGCCCACTTCCTCAACCGTGCCCGCAATGCCCTCCATCTCTATGTAGTCCCCGGGCTTGATGGGCTTGTCCGCGAGTATGTACACCCCGGAGAAGAAGTTCTGGAGGGTGTCCTGGAGGGCAAGTGCAACCGCAAGGCCCGCTATCCCGAGGCCGGCAATGAGCGGCGCAATCTCCACCCCAAGCTCACTGAGGATTATCAGGAGCACGAGTATATAGATTATCGCGCGCACGATTTTCCTGAACAGCGGGAATACCTCGTCATCGAATTTGCTGGTGGTCTTGGGCGCAATTTCCGTGCCGTACCAAAGCATGAGGCCGTCAATCACCCGGTCCAGGCCATAGGCGCCGCCCAGCAGCAGTGCGATAAGAAAGACCTTTTCCAGCGAATAGTCCCCAAAGGCGAAGCCGGGGTACACCAGCCCTATGGAGAGATATATTGCGGTTATTATGGCGAAGTATTTGAGCGGCCTCCTTATCCGGTCCACGATTATGTCGTCCAGCTCGGTCTTGGTCTTGCCGCTCAGCCTTCTTATTGCTGAAATGACGAGCACGACCAGTGAATAGAGCAGTATCGCCATTATCGCGAACAGCACGAACGCCACAGTCGGCTGGCCGCCGGGCAGCGTCTGCAGGAATGCGATAAAGTCCGAGTAGTAGGTTTCCATCGGAGGAATCATGGGATAACCTCATGAATAAGGAATTAAAAGGTTTATGCGCTCAGCCCTTGTGCACTTTCGCGCCGCCCCCGGGCAGCTTGTCCTGCGAAACGGTCTTGAATGCGTTGGTGCCGCTCTGCGCCGCGAACTCATTCACGTGCGCCAGCTCATCTGCACTCAGGTCCTTCTCAAGCTTGAACGTATATTTCTTCTTGCCGCTTGCGCTGCGTCCACCTTCTGCGTAGAAAATTGCATCGAACTCCATTGTCTTGTACTGCCCCCCGAATGTTTCCACCGTGAGGGAGACCTTCACCTTGTCCCCATTCTGAAGGCCTTCGAGCACTTTATTGTCTCCGATTATGTTCTGGGCAAGGCCTGCATCATTCATCTTGAGGTCCACATATACGAATTCCTCGGCTTTCTTGGGCTTGAACTTGGGGCACATGCAAACACCAATATTATTGTGAACATAACCGTTTAAAAATTAGAATAAGGCAAATCATTACGGAGCGGTAGCATGCCTGAAAAAAAGGGAGGGGCGAAGAAGCAGAAGAAGGCGGTCCCGAAGAAAAAGCCCAAAGGGCCCGAGGCGGAAGAGGTTGTGCCGCACCACAGCCTGAAGAAGCCGCTCCCGTACGCGAAGGGCGAGAAAAAGCACTGGACGCACGTCCTTTCCTACAAGACGATGGAGGTGTGGGTGGAATTCAGCAAGGTCACCCGCGAGCTCAGCTTCACCGAAAAGAAGGAGGGGATTTCCAATTCCACCTTCATCACGCCCACCGCACAGGAGCTGGGCAAGGTGAAGGCTGTTGAGCCTTCGGCCACCCATACGCTCATAATTTCTGACAACTATGCGGTGATTGCGCCCGGCTGGGCGCAGATGCTTGGGAACGCACTCATGATGGAAGAAAAGGGCGGCTTCTCAATGAGCACGGAATACCGGCTCAAGCTCTCCGGGGAGGCACAGGGCGACAACCTTGCGGCGTGGGCCGCTGCGGACGGGAGGCTGTACCTCCTGTGCAGCAACGGGACGCTCAAATACTGGGACTTCGTGAAGTCCGAGTATACCGGAGCGCAGCCCATGGAGATAGAGCTGCCCTGGAAGCCCAAGAAGGGCGTGAAAATCTTTTCCAAGAACGGCCTGCTCTTCATAATGGAGCCGGGCTCATCCAGCCTGGTTGCGCTGGCGCAGGACAAGGACGGCAACTGGGACGTTGAGGAGATAGAGCTCGGGATGCTGCTTAAGCAGGGCTTTTCCCTCTTTGACGGCGGGGAGGGCAAGTTCCACATTCGTGTGGGCGGCAAAGTGGTGGAGGTGAAAGTGCCCAAGAAGGGCGCAAAGGAGCCGCTCACCAAGATATTGGCCGATATTATCCAGGGAGTAGGCTCAGAGGGGAAGGAGTAGGGGGCCAAAGATACTATTTTTAAGGGCGGATGAGCAAATATCAGCATGGTGTTCAACATGGCTGATGCCAAGCAGAAAGCAAAAGGGCCGGAAAAGAAGATGGAGCTTCAGTTCGAGACTGATTACAAAGGGCACAAGCTAGAGGTCTATTCAAAGGAGCCAATCCCGGAGGGAGCAAAAATGGATGATTTGCTCCTGCAGAAGGGCGTTGCGTTCAAGGAGGGCGAGCACTGGCTCAGCCCATTCGAACGGGAGGAAATGCGGGAAGAGGCCTACAACTTTGAGAAGGAATACCAGGGGACGGCATACTTGTTCTCCACAACAGTGGGGGAAATGGAGAAACTTTCCGCAAAGGAGCTGCTCGCCAAGACCATGGATGTCAAGGTTTATGGCGAAGGCGGGGAAGTCGTAAGCATTTCCGAAAGGCGCAAGCTGGTGGCCTCCACGGGCCCTGTAAGCAAGGAAGCCGAGGCAGCGGCGAAAGGCGCTGGTCTCCTTGCCGCGATGGAGCCGGAAAAGGCAAAGGCGGAGAAGGCGCCGGAAACCAAGGTTGCGAAGGCCCCGAAGAAAAAGCCCGCAACGGGCAAGAAGAAGGAGGGCCTGCTCGCGGAGGCGAGGGGGACTTTCGAGCCCACGGTGATGCCGGGGCAGTTCAAGGAAGAGGAAGAGAAGAAAAAGAAGGCTGCCGAGGCAGCCAAGGGCGCGGGCATCGTTGCCGCTATTGAGAAGGAAACTGCCGCGAAACCTGCGCCAAAGGCGAAAAAAGGCAAAGGCAAGCCGAAATACAGCAAGGAGGCGGATGCGCTGCTTGCATCGCTTGGCGCTCCTCCTGTTACGAAGAAAAAGGAGGAATCCGCTTCTGACATTGAGGAAGTTATCGAGAAGGCCAAAAAGGCGAAGAAGGCTGAGACGGGGAAAGGCGGCCTCGGCGAAATCGCGGGGGGCGAGTCAAAAGCAGCCGAACTTTCAGAGGCGCAGGCCGGCAAAGCGGCAACCGGGAAGGTAAAGGCGGGGGGCAAGAAAGAGGTGGAAGTGAAAGCAAAGGAAAAAGGGGCGGAAAAAGCCGCAGGGGAAGAGCTTGAATGGCCTTCATATATCGCCCCGATGGAAACAACCGTCCATGTGCCATATACGTTCGAAAGCGGGGGCGAAACTCACAGCATCATGATAGAATGGGGAGCGGATACCGCTTTTGAAGGCAGGGTTAAGTCCTTCAATAAGGCGCTTAAAGAGGGCAGGATAGGTGCTAAGCCCACGGACATGACCGTCATGGGCGTTCTGCAGATGGCAAAAATGAAAACTGCCTATATTGACGGGAAGGAGGTTTCCAAGGCGGACCTCGAGGCGCTCGAGGCGGCAGTGCGCGCCGGGCAGATTAAGATCGTGCCGTACACCGGCACGGTGCCAACCAGTACTCTCGACACCATAAATCCCTATCAGTAGAAGGAACCTCCGGGAAGGGCAGAGCGTTGCTTTTTTTAACCATCTGCCCAATAGTTCCCATGTGGGCTTATGCTGAAGGATGCAGACCCTGAGGTCTACTCATTGGTGAGGAAGGAGCTGGACAGGCAGAAGGGCACAATCAACCTCATTGCCTCGGAAAACTATGCGCCGCAGGAGGTGCTGGAGGCAACCGGCTCGGTGCTCACGAACAAGTACTCAGAGGGCTACCCCTACAAGAGGTATTACGGGGGCAACGAATACATAGACGCGGTGGAGGACCTTGCGCGCACCCGCGCAAAAGAGCTTTTCGGGGTGGACCACGCAAACGTGCAGCCCTACTCCGGCTCCATTGCGAACTATGCCGCCTACTTCGCGCTCATGGAAACCGGGGACAAGCTCATGGGCCTTGAGCTCTCGCAGGGCGGCCACCTCACGCACGGCAGCCCGGTAAACTTCTCCGGGAAGAGGTACAATGCGGTAAGCTATGCGGTAGACGAGGAGACCGAGCAGCTGGATTACGATGCGATAAGGAAGCAGGCGGAAGAGGAGAAGCCCAAAGTAATCGTGTGCGGCTACACCGCCTACCCGAGGGCAGTGCATTTCGACAAATTCAGGGAGATTGCAGATGCGTGCGGCGCCTATCTCATGGCGGACATTGCGCACATTGCAGGGCTCATCGCAGGGGGTGCGCACCCATCGCCCGCAAAGTATGCGGACGTCATCACCACCACCACGCACAAGAGCCTGAGGGGCCCGAGGGGCGCGATGATAATGTGCAGGGAGGGGCTCGCGAAGCAGATAGACAAGGCGGTGTTCCCGGGCTCGCAGGGAGGGCCGCTCAACCATGTGACCGCGGCGAAGGCAGTATGCTTCCACAATGCGATGGAGCCGGAATTCAGTGAGTACGCACAGCAGATTGTGAGGAACGCGCAGGCGCTCGCAGAGGAATTGCAGGCGCGCGGCTTCCGCCTTGTTTCGGGCGGCACGGACAATCACCTCCTGCTTGTGGACCTTTCTGACAAGGGGATCACGGGCAAGGAGGCGGAGCAGGCGCTCGAAAAGGCAGGCATCGTGTGCAACCGGAACACAATCCCGTATGACAAGCAGAAGCCGTTCATAGGAAGCGGCATACGCCTCGGCACCCCTGCGCTCACCACCCGCGGGCTGAAGGAAAGCGAGATGAAGGAAATCGGGCAGATGATTGCAAGGGTCCTGGGCAGGAAAGTGGATGAGATACTGCTCGCCAAGATAAAGGAGGAAGTGAAGGCGCTTTGCGGCCAGTTCCCGCTCTATGCCGGAAGGTAACCAATTTAAACAATCGTTCAGCAATATTCTTATGGGCGCCCAGACGCAGGTGCAGAAAAAGGGGGGAGGCCTCGCCAAAAAGAGAAAAGTGCTTGAGGACAAGGTAGACTGGCTCCTGCACAAGTACGAGTACATAGATGTGCACATCAAGCTGACTGCCGGGGAGAAAAAGGGGCTTGTGGACAAGGCCGCGAAAAGCAGCAGCCCATTCTCAGCGCTCAACTGGGAGCTCAAGAAGCTGATTATGAGCAAGGACCCGGCTTCTGCGATAAAGATAGACATCGCTGAATACAGGGAAAAGGGCAAGGACATCCCTTCCAAGGTGGAGCTTGAGGCCGTAAAGAAGGCGGAATTGATAGGCGGGTTCAAGGGGTACAGGATAGCGCTTGAGTACCTGCAGGGCAAGGATTATGGGGTTGGGCCTGAAGTGAAGAAAGGGAAGAAGGCGGGGAAGATTGAGCCCAAGGAGGCAGAGGACGAGGCCGAGATAACCACTGTGCTTGACGACCTGAAGGAGCTCAAGGAGCTGAACGCGTACGTATATAAAAGCGCAGTATGGCTGGCGGATTACGGGCTGGCCGCTGAAGAGGCGATGAACCTGCTCAAGGGCAAAAAAGACCGCACCCCGGAGGAAACCGCCAAGATGGAGCAGATGGAGGCGGACCTCGAGGGAGTGAAGGCCGACCTTGAAGAGGCACGCAGCGAGAGGGATTTATTGCTTAAAAAACTGGGGCTGGCCCACCTTTACGAATTTGAGATAACCCCTGGGGGGAAAATGAAGCAGGCCCCGCTTGCGGAAGAGATACAATCCCAGGAAAAGCTTGAGACATACACTGCGATAGCGGGCAATGCAAGGTACATGGACGAGCAGCTGAGCATGATAATAGATGAAGTGGGGAAAGAGGCGAAGGCGGAAAAGAAGGAGGCAAGCGCATGATTCTTGAAGGAAAGCCGGTTGCAGAGAAGGTGGAGCAGAGGGTGAAGGAAGCGGTGGAGGCGCTGGATTTCCAGCCCACGCTGGATGTTGTGAAGGTCGGCTTTGACCCGGCTTCGGAAATTTACGTGAAGAAGAAGGTGAAGAAGGCTGGGGAGCTGGGGATAAAGGGCGAGGCGCACGAGCTCCCGGAAGATTGCCCTGAAGAGGAATTGCTTTCGCTCATTGAGGAATTGAACAAGAAGGAAACCGGGGGCATGATAGTGCAGCTGCCCCTGCCCGTGCACCTGGATGCGCAGAAGGTCGTGGAGGCGGTTTCTCCCGCGCGCGACGCGGACGGCCTGCACCCGCTCAATGTGGGGAGGCTTGCGCAGGGGAGCCCTTCCATCGTGCCGGCCACCCCAAAAGGGGTGATGGAGATGCTCAGGCACTATGGCGCGGAGCTTGCGGGTTCCGAAGCTATCGTCGTGGGCAGGAGCAGCATGGTCGGCAAGCCGGTTTCCTACCTGCTTACTAATGCAAATGCGACCGTAACGCTGTGCCATTCGCGCACAAAGGGCCTTGCGGAGCATGCGCGCAGGGCGGACGTGCTGGTTGCCGCAGTTGGGAAGCCAGGCATTATCACTGCGGAAATGGTGAAGGAAGGGGCCTTTGTCGTGGACGTGGGAATAAACCGCGTGGAAGGGAAAGTCGTGGGGGATGTTGATTTTGAGGGGGTTTCGCAGAGGGCGAACGTGAGCCCTGTGCCTGGAGGCGTCGGGCCGCTCACAGTCGCAATGCTCATGGAAAACGTGCTGGAGTGCGCAAAGCCCTAGAATTCCACCAATTTGGAGCCTTCAGACTGGTAAATCCCCTTTGCCTTCTTCCTCTGCACCGCGCCCACCACCTCGCCCACAAGCAGAATGTGGTCGCCCATTTCGATTTCCTTCACGAGCCTGCATTCGATGCTCACGGGAGAGTTCTTGAGAAGGGGCACTCTCAATTGCCCATACTCTTTCGGGATTTTGAATTGCGAAAACTTGTCCACCTTGGAGCCGGTCGTGGTGCCGGCCTGCCCAATGAGCTTCTTCATGCGCGGCCCTGCAGTATTTATGCCAAATGCTTTCCTCTTCCGGATGAGGGAGTAAGTATGCCGCTTTTTGGTCACGCAGACCCCGAAATAGGGAGGGTCTGCGGAAAGCGGGAAAACCCATGCGGCAGGCATCACATCCTCCTTCCTCCCGTAAGCGCTGGAGATGAGGCAGACCCTCATGGGGTACAGAAGGCGGTAAAACTTCTGCATGCGCCTACTGGGAAGATGGGATTTTTAAGTGTTGCCCACCTCGAATGAACAACATGGAACATTTTTCTTTCCTTGAGCGGTTCGGCTCAATCCCGGGGCTTGAAAGGGTGGAAGCCCTGCTGTCGGATTGGGGGGACCCGCAGGGGGAAATGAAGGCCGTGCTGGTGGGCGGGACCAACGGCAAGGGCTCGGTAACCGCGATGCTCAGCTCCATCCTTCAGGCGCAGGGCTTCCGCACCGGCTCGTATTATTCCCCGCACCTGCTCAGGTTTTCAGAGAGGCTGAGCGTAGATGGAAAGGGGATGGGCCCGGGGGAGATTGAGGGGTATGAAAGAAGGGTGAGGGAATGGGTGGATTCCGGGCATGCGATTACCTATTTTGAGGCAGTTACTGCTATGGCGTACGACTGGTTTGCGAAAGAGGGTGCGGAATTCGCAGTAATGGAGGTAGGGATGGGCGGGCGCCTTGACGCAACGAACGTTGCGGAGGAGGCGCTTTCGATAGTTACCAATGTTTCGATTGAGCATTCGCGCTGGCTCGGAGACACTGTCGATAAGATTGCATTCGAGAAGGCCGGGATAATGAAGTCCGGCCCTGCAGTGACCGGCGCGGGGAACGGGCTCGAAGTGATACGGAGGGAAGCGAGGAAGAGGGGCGTGCCCCTCAGCGCCTACGGGGAGGACTTCGAATGCTTCCCGCTCTCAGTGAATCCCGGGGGGTGCGTGTTCGGCTATTCGGGGAAGGGCTCTTATGAGAGCCTCAGCACTAAGCTTGTGGGGGCGCACCAGGTGGCGAATGCCGGGCTCGCGGTATGCGGTGCGGAGCTTCTCGGGTGCCCTGAGGATGCGATAA
>Ga0180437_10004146_pt1 | contig 20886 bp, 8 predicted proteins | sample SS_ome_4_FD_132410 | JGI IMG/M metagenome (GOLD analysis project Ga0180437, IMG submission 132410) | Hypersaline lake sediment archaeal communities from the Salton Sea, California, USA - SS_3_D_1 metaG | ecosystem: Environmental > Aquatic > Non-marine Saline and Alkaline > Hypersaline > Sediment... | reverse complement strand
CTGGTTGACAAAGCTTAGCCGCAATGCCACTCTCACCGTAAGCGCTCCGAGTATGAGCACCACCAGCGCCAGCACCAAGCGGCCCCAGTCCTGCCACCCAAGCCGTCGCGCTCGGAGCCATAGAAGCAACGCCGCAACGCCCAACACTATCAGAGAGAGCAACCAGCGGAGCGACACGTGCAGCTGCTCGAGAGCCATGCCCCCGAAAGGCCTCGGCTCACTCAACATGCTCCTGAGAAGCACAAGCAGCGACAGCAATACAACCGGCAGCAGCAACACACCGTGTCCAGCCCCGCGCTTCTTCAGGTCGTGCCAGTCGGTCCTTTTCCATACTGCGCCCAGGAACCAGCCTCCCAGCAGGCCAAGCGGGAGTGCAAGGTGCTGGTTCTGCCAAGGCATCTTCTCACTCGACCAAGTGAAAATGACCAAGTTCAGTGCCACCCAATAGAGCAGCAGGGGCACAAGAGACTCCCGCACCCCTGTCCCTGGGGCATGCGAGTCTTCAGGAATCTGGCCAGAGGCGAAAGCCACCCGATTCGTCCACAGGTAGTACGCGCCACCAAGCACCGAAAGCAGAACCGGCAGGAACTCGTAGACGCTCAGCAGCATGAAGTAGTAGTACCAGGGCTGCCCACCCCGCGCAACGTTCTGCTGCGACAGCCAGTAGCCCAACATGCCTACAAAGCCCGTCGCCGCGCCCCGCGCATTGCTGAAAAGCGTGGTGTATAGCAGGATGTAGATCGTGTAGTAGATGCCTGCACACACCAGCCATACTCGCTGGTTCCACCAGGTTCCGACAAAGGCAGAAACACTGAACAGCACCAGCACCACGCTCAATGTGCGCAGCATCCCCGCCTGTGAGTAGTCCAGCGGGTCAAAACCCAGCGCCCTGACTACAACCGGCGACACCAACGGAAGCGCCAGGGTGGCCATCAGCATCACAATGTCAAAGACCGCGTACTCATGCAGGGGTCTGCGCGTGCGAGCCCACTGAACAGCCAAGTAAAGCACCCAGAAGGAACCGAAGATGGCACCGTTGATGAAGGCATTGGCCTTGGCGCAGAACGTCAGCGACAGCGCCCCCGCCAAGATGTACAACCACCTTTCCTCTCGGTCTTCGAGGTACTTGAAGAAGCACAGCAGCATCACCATCGAAGGTAACGTGACAAAGATGTCATGCCTGATAAAGCGCCCCCGGAACATCAGTGTCGGCGAAATCGTCAGTACTGCCATGGCGAAGAGGGCGCCCGCACGGCCCAACCACCTCCGCAGCGGCCACACCATCAGCACCACTCCGATGGCAAAGAGCGCGGCCCCAACGCGGGCCGTTACGTCGCTGACTCCAAAGAAGAAGTACACCAACGCAGTCACGTGGTAAAGAAATGGACCGTGATACACCGGGTCATGCACATACCGCTGCCCGGTCACCAGCTTCCAGGCCTCCCAGGCATGGATGGCCTCGTCGTGGCTGTACGACCTATTGCCCAGGTCCCAGCCTCGCGTCAGGACCAGCGCCAACACAATCGCCAGCAGCCCTACGACATGCCAGTCGATGGTCAGACCTACTTGTGGCGCTCTGCCGCGTGAGCCGGCGGTCCTGCCTGCAACTTCTTGGGCCATGCGTCGTTTCCTTCTCCTATGCCTTTCGAATGGTCCTGACTCGGCGCAATCAGCTATGAAGGCGGCAATCGCCCCTACGGGACAGGTGTGAACTTGAGCACTCGGTGATTCGCCGAGTCAAGAACGTAGACGCTGTCGTCGGCTCCGATGGCCACGCCGGAAGGCATGTTGAATGACCTCAGCTCGCTGCCAAACTGCCCCCACACAGCCCGTACTCTGCCCGAGGGGTCGAACTGAACCAGCCAGTGATAGTCGGGACCGGTCACATACACGTTCTTCGCGCTGTCCACGGCCAGGTATGGCTTGTTGGTGACGCTCTCGCCCTCCCAGCCCAGAACTGGCCACGCCGCAACAAAGTTGAACGACGGATCGAACTTCTGGACACGCTCGTTCCATGTGTCAGCAACGTAGACGTCGCCATCCTCATCCACCGCCAGGCCAACCGGCTCTCGGAACTGCCCGTTCGATGTACCGTCGCCGCCCCACTGGCCCAGGAACTCGCCATCGGCCGTGAACTTGACGATCCGCTTGTTCCCAGTGTCGGATACCCAGACATTGCCCTGCGGGTCGACCGCCAGATCGCGCGGCCCGTAGAATACGTTCGTCCCTCCGAGCGTGCCACCGGTGTCACCAAACACGCCCCACTGTGCCAGCCAGCGCCCCTGTGCATCAAACTTCTGGATGCGGTGGTTCCACGTGTCTGCTACAAACACGGTACCCTCGGAATCAACAGCGATCCCCCATGGCTCCTGAAACTGTCCCGCGCCATTGCCCTGGCTTCCCCACTCCCGCACAAAACGGCCGTTCGCATCAAAGACCTGCACCCGGTGGTTGTAGCTGTCCGCCACGTAGGTGTTGCCTGTACTGTCTACAGCAAGGCCCTTGGGATAGTCTAGCTGACCGGCACCATCTCCAAAGCTGCCCCAGCTCTGAATCGCGCTGATGTCGACGCGTTTCTCCTCATACTCATCCGTTGGAAGCACCAGGTCCGGTCGTGCTACGCCCGCCCCTGTGGCCCATGCCAGTGCAGACACGTCCCTGCGCACGTACAGGGCGAATTTGTGCACCAGCGGCCAAGCGATGGTCGACTGCGGATACTTCCGGCTCCACAGGATGTCCCACCAGTATCGACGGCGGGCAGGATCGCGCAGATCCTGCCACAACTTCCTCGGCGTCAGGTTGCGGTAAACTTGCTCATCTGGCCACCAGATGAGACGATAGTCGCGCCGCGTATAGCGCCCTGCCAGTTGAGCTTTCAGCTTCGATTCGTTCTCGGGACCCACGATGACCACGTGCGGCTCCCCTGACAGGCCACTCTCACCTGTAAAGAAGATCACGTTCTCGCGGTCCCTCAAGTACCAGAAGAACGGCTGCTGCGATTCGTTGTCATAGGCGATCTGCAGCGCCGAAGCTCCCCCCATGCGTGATGTCAGCTCATCCAGTTCCTCCATGACCAGCGCCGTGTCGGGCGTCGCGGCGGCGAAGACAAGGAACTCGGTGGCATAGTTTTGGTTGATAAAGGTCAAGCGCAGCGCGGTGCGAATCGTCGTCGCCGCAAGGATCAGGAAAAGCACCGCCAGAAGAGCACGGCCCCACCCTATCCAGCCCAGTCTCCGGCCGCAGCGGTACAAGAGCGCCAAGGCCATGAGTAGCACGATGAGCGCCAGCACCCACCGCAGGCTGATCTGCAATTCCTGCAGTTCCATGCCGCCAAAGGGACGCGGCTGCCCCAACGTCACTGAGACGAGCACCCCCAGCGCAAGTCCTACCACCGGCAGCAGCGCTGCAGCCTGAACTGCCCCGTTCCTCACCAGCCAACGCCAGTCCGTGCTCTCCCAAACCTTCCCCAGGAACCACCCTCCCAGCAGCCCAAGGGGCAGTACAACGTGCTGGTTCTGCCAAGGCATCTTCTCACCCGACCAGGTGAAAATGACCAAGTTCAGAGCCGCCCAATAGAGCAGCAATGGGACCATCGCATTCTTGGCCGGGGCCTCCGCTGCCCGCCCAGCCTCTACGGCGACCTCCGAGGTCTCCCGCCGCCATCCGCTCAAGGCAAAGCGTATAGCCCCGAGCACCGCCATCAGCAGAGGCAACAACTCATACACGAGCAGCAGGAAGAAGTAGTAGTACCACGGCTGGCCACCGCGCGCCACCTCCTGTTGCGACAACCAGTACCCAAGCATGCCCACAAAACCGGATTCTACGCCGCGGGCGTTGGTCAGTAGTGTCGTATAAAGTAGCAGGAAGATGCTGTAGTAGATGCCAGCGGCTACTAGCCATTCGCGCCGCTTCCACCAGGTGCCGATCAGAGCAGAGACGGCTACCAGGATGAGTACCGTCATCCTGATGCGTAGCAAACCCGCTGGGCCATAATCAAGAGGATCAAAGCCCAACGCTCTCAGAACGACCGGTGCAACCAGCGGTAGCGCCAGCGTGCCCAGCAACACCACAACGTCAAACGAGCCTATCTCACGCAGCGGCCTGCGCGTCCGCAACCACGTCACGCCCAGGTGCAGAACCCAGAACGTGCCAAGGATGGCCCCATTTATGTAGGCATTCGCCTTACCGCAGAAACTCATGGCTAACGCTGCCGCGATGATGAACAGCCATTTCGTCTTGCGCTGTTCAATGTAGTAGAAGAAGCACGGCACCATCACCATGGTCGCGGTCATCACTACGATATCATGCCGGATGAACCTCCCACGGAACATCATTGTGGGCGAAATGGTGAGCAGCAACATTGCCAAGAGGGCCCCAGCCCGTCCCAGCCAACGGCGCAGCGACCACACCAGCAACACCACTGCGACCGCCAGCAGCGCCAAACCGAGGCGTGCCGTAACGTCGTTGACGCCGAACAGGAAGTACACCAACGCTGTCAGGTGGTACAGGAACGGGCCGTGGAACACCGGGTCGTGTACGTAGCGCTGCCCGGTCATCAGTTTCCATGCCTCCCAGGCATGGGCGCTCTCGTCATGGCTGTACGCCTGGTTCCCCAATGCCCACAGACGCGTGAAAAGCAGCGCTGCCACAATCGCCAGCAAGGCCACCGTCTGCCAGCGTATTCGCAACCCGGACAACGGACGGTCGAGCAAGCCAAATCCCCTATCCGTCTGTTGATCCTCCATTTGCAGCACGCTCACTCCCTGCTCCTTTGTGGTTTGCGGGCGGGCTGGAGTACCCGCCTCGATGGAACTAGCGCGTCTCAGCGATCACTAACGGAACCGTTCTCAGAGGGACGGTTTCACCCACAGCACCACCTCATCGTCCAGGCGCTGACCAGGCAAGGTAGCCCGTTTCCCACTCCACCATCCCAGCCAATCCGTGAGCGAGGCTGATCCCGCTGACCAGCTGGATCGCAGCGCAAAGCGCAGTCCAACATATTTGCTCGGTCCACTCGCCTGCGCCGGAGCGATCACACCGCCGTCCGCCACATCCGGAGGCATGGTTCTGAAGTATTCAACAGCCTCAAACTGCCTCAGGTACCAGCCGAGGGGAACCTCCAGGCGCTCATCGACGTGCCATGTCAGGATGCGCGAATCTCCTGCCACGTGACTCGACAGCTCCGCTGCCTGCGAAACGAGCGCCAGCGCGTCAGGCGAGGTGCTCACAGTGACCATCGGCTCAACCGGATCCCGCCCGCGCTGGTAGTTCAGTCGCACTTCGGCCCGAACCCAGCACAGCAGCAACATTGACAGCAGCGCAAACATTGCTGCACGGGCAGGCACTTTAGGGCCAGTCAGAGTCCAGATGAAGGCGTGTGCCGCCACGACGAGGACTACCAGCGCGACAATACGCAACACATACTGCGCGACCGGCATTGACAGGTAGCCGACCAAGTGGATGAATACGGACGCCCCGGCCACCAAGCTGAGCGCAACGAGTATCCATAGCAGCGGACGTCCGGCTGCTTCCCCCGACGTGTCCCACAGCCGCTGTATCGCGTTAGCGCCTAGCAGGATCAGTGGCAGCAGGGCCAGCAAGACGGCACTTGGCGGACGATACCCTGGAAAAAGCGAAACCAGGACCGCACCGAGAAACCAATAGCGTAGCCACATGGAGATCAAGTCGCTGCGCAACCGCTGTCCGATCATCCCGGCTAGCCCAACCAGCAGCGGCAGTGGCTCATAGACCAGCAGCATCAGAGGAACCTGGTACCAGCGCACGGTAGAGAGCCACTCTAACCCTCCCCACCACTGGCCTAACTGGTCGAGGGTCATCTGCAAGCCGGCGGGGTTGTAGCCAAACACAAACACACAGGCCAGAACTAGGATCCCGGCTGTAGCCAGACCACGCTGCCACGCCGCTGGCTCGGCGCGCCACTGCCGCCACACATCGGCCAGCATTTCGACAGCTTCCTGCCCGCGCCCGAACCGCGACGTGAACCACAGAAACAGAACAAAGGTCCCGGCCACAGCCAACAGGGAATAGGCTGTTGGTCCAGCCAACAGCGCCAGTGCCAACAGCGGCGGGAGCAGCCATAGGCAAATCGACGGCTTGCCCTCCAGTAGCTGCACTAACACCACCGTCACCGCCAGCGCGCAGAAAGCGACCACAATGCTGCCGTCAACCGCCCAGGAAAAGTAGACCAGACTGGGCGATACGGCGAGCATGCACGCCGCTGCAAGAGCTCCCACGCGCCCCAGATACCCTCGCAGACCGTAGGGCAGCAGTACCAACGCCGAGCCGCAAGCTACCGACACAGTCCGGGCCAGTGCATCGCTACCACCGGTGAGGAAGAAGAGCACGGCATTCGTGTGGAACAACAGTGGGCTGTGACCGCGCAGATTTGAGGCCAGGCCCTTGGCAAAGCGCCAAGCATTGAGTGCCAGCGCCGCCTCCTGGTCGAGCAACGGCCACCGCCCCACAGCTGCCAGGCGAAGCAACAGGGCCAACACAAAGATGGCACCGTAGAGTAGCTGCTCTACAGTCAGCACGCGACTTTGCGAATGTGGCTCAGTGCTCCGATCCATCGCCCTACCTCGCTACTTCATTTCCGGGATTCAAGTGCCCAGAACTTTGCACCTATCAGCCTAGCGCCTGTAGATGGTTACGCCCTTGCGCTGGTACACGGTCTCCAAGAAGCGCCCGAGCCGATCCTCGGCTTGCGCCGACAGGCCAAAGTTGCGCTTCTCCACCGCCCCCAGGTAGACGTACTCGACATCATACTTCTCCAGAAGCGATAGCACTTGCGAAGGCGTCGAACTCTGGTAGATCTGCGCGATATCGGGCTGCCGCTTGCCCGACTCGATGGTGTTGCCGCGCCACTGGAACTCGTGAAAATCCCAACCCAGAATGGTTGGCAGTCCGGTGAAAGCCGACACAAAACCGGCGTCTGTGTACGAACCGCCGCTCGACTCTACGATGTAGGCCATGCCTGACACATTCGCCTGCAGCCAGCGAATAGCTTCATAGTCATCAGGGCGCGCGTTCTGAAGAAAGGCCATACCATCCAATGTCGCCTGCCCTCTGAAACTGCCCGCCTTGTTGGGAATGGCCAGAAGAGGGTAGATCATGCCCGCCGACACGAGGATGAACAGCACCACAGCCCATGCGCTTCGTCCCAGCGGCAGCCTTGCACGTCGATCTGCCTGGCCACGTCCCAGGATGTAATAGCTGCCAAATGCGGCGCTAATGGCCATCATCACCCACGCCTGGTAGTAGAATTTGAACACCGTATTCATCCGCGTGCCAAAGAGGTCACGCAGATAGATGAACTCCACCACCAGCGTTAGTAGAATGGCTACACCACTGATCAGCTCGACATACAGAAGGGCCGGCTGTCCCTCCACATCGCATCCGCAGCGAGATTGCCACGCATGCCGCAGCAGGTACCACAGGCCTGCCAGCAGCAAGGCGATAAACAGCAGGGTCCAGGGCTGGGTCAGCCGCATGATCACTGCCTGTTGAAGCAATCCCGTGACGCCAGTGGTGCGGATCAGTGCCTGCACCTCTTGGCTGTCCAGAACGCCTTGTAGAAACTGCCTTCCCGATGTGGTGAGCATCACCGACGCAGCCGCCAGTCCCATCAACAGCAGCGGGCCTGCGATCAGCCACACCAAAGGGCCTGCTAGGTCCACTGCGAACCCACGGCGCTCGTCTCTCGATAGTGCTCTCCAAATCTGCACCAGACGCAGAACCACCAGGCTGACGATCACAAAAGCGAACACACCGAACATTATCAGGTACTGGTGCACCCGTGTCACGTTGAAGAACAGTGGCAAGATGCCTCCCGCCTGCGACTGGAAGCCCAAGTAGAAAGGCAGATACATCACCACAGCAGGCGCCGCAACCGATACCGTAAACAGGCCCGCAGGGAGCCACCAATCGGTGCGACGCTGTACCAGTTGCCCAAGTGCAAAGGCTGCGATCACCACAAACAGGTGGATGGGCAGATCCCAGGTGTTGAGAAAGCCCAATGCACCCAGTCCGAGTGCTGTCAGCAGCAGCTCAAGACTTAGATCGCGCCACATCACCCGCAGCAAACCCCACGCTCTTTGTAGCAGCGACGGTCTCCCCCCTGCAGCTCCCTCCAATGGCGGCTCCATCGAGCCAGCCCACCGGCGGCTGACCAGCAACGTGTTCAGCGCCATGGCCAGTACCATGAGCACAAAGGGCAGCGCCAGAACGTGGGGATGCATGTCACCTAGCAGGAAACTGAACTGTGGAAACTCGTCAATAACCTCCATGTGCACCCCACGCAGGTCCCGATCGTTCACCACGCGCGAGGCTCGCCACCACCACCACGCATCGGTCGGCACCCAACGCCCGTTCACGGGCGCTTCCGTCAGACCGTTGATGTCCAGCCACCGCCAGAAGCTTGGGGAACCAAGTCCGCGGGTGTGCAACACCTCAAAAAGCCCTTCCAGGTTTCCGATCACCGCGACGAACAGCGGGCCGAGCAGCGCCCACAGTAGTGCAGACAATCTAGTCCGCCCCTCAGGGCCTCTGTCCATGGCAATCAGGTCGTACACCAAACCAAACGCCCCCAGGGCCGTCAGTCCGAACAGGAGCGCAATCGCCAAATTGAAAGCCACACTGGCCATCACCCCGGACAGCTTCGTCAACAAAGCCATCAGTAGATACCCGAAGTAGTAGTAGCTGATTGCGAACCCAGACAGCCATGGGTCATGAGGCGGGAAACGCTCGCTGCGCAGGATTGCATTGAGAAAAGCAATCTCCATCGGCTTTTCGGTCGCGGCGATTTCAGGGTTGTGTGCGCGGACCAGCGACCACCCGGCAAAGGCAAGCGCAAAGACCAGTTCGCAGGCCAAGATCAGCCGCTGGTCCTCCCTCACGAACTGCGCAATGCCTCGCTGGTTCCTCAGCCACACCAACAGTGACGCCAAGCCCAGCACCAACATGCAGAACACTATCGCCGTGCGGCTGTTGCTGAACAGGCCATAACTCCCGCCGATCCAGAAGAGATAGCCTACGGCCAGCAGGCCCAGCGGCTTGGCGAAAGCATAACCCCGCCCGGGAAGGTGTTGCAGCGCTCGCCACGCCAGGGGCATTGCCAGCAGGCCCAAGATCTCCACGATGAGCCACCAGCTGAAGACGGCTAGCATCGCCCCTCCTCGCCTTCTAGAAGACTGCAGCGTAGCGCAGAATTCGAGGAGTGCATTCCACAGGCTCGCACCCTACAGCCGCCGCTGCTCACGACTACAGTACCTCGTAGATGCGCACGCGCTCGTTGTGATATGCCAGTCTCAACATGCCTTGGGCCCGCATGGTCTCGAACTTGGCCAGGCCGGGTTCTGGATAGTACACCCGTTCCACCTCTCCCACGTACACATAGCGTACATCGTATTGGCTCAAGATCTCCAGTGCCACGTCTGGGCTTGAATCGGTGTAAAGCCTTTGTACATCATTCAATCGGCGGTCAATCCACTCGTTGGGCATCGCCGATCGCTGCTGCCGCTGGTGCCAGCTCCATCCGACGATGGTTGGCAGACCGGTGTAGATAGAGATGCGCGAGCCCCACCGGTACAGGCCGCGTGGTTCAGTGTTGGCCTCGGCGATCACAGGAGAGCCTTCTACGTTATCCAGCAGCCAGTTGATCGCTTCAAGGTCCCACTTCAATTCGATCGGCTCGCCGTCGTAGTATACTGCCCGTTCCATATAGGCCATTCCATTCAGCGTCGGGCCTACCGCACGATCGAAGCGGTCGTTAATCTTGGCCCTCGTCGCCAGCACCGGATACAGCGCCGAGAGAAACACCAACAGGGCAAACACGCCCCACCACACGCGCCGCTGCTCGAGCCGCCACGCCTGCAAGCGATGCACAAGGTGGCTGAGTGCCACAGCCGCAACGACCGACCACAGCACCCAGATCTGCAGGTAGAACTTGAACACTGTGTTCATGCGCCCGATGTCACCTTTTAGCACCACCAAGTCGACTGCCAGGCTGAGAGTCAGACCCAGACCGAATAGCAGCCAAACAAACCGTTGCAGGGGCTCCATGCGCCACCTCAGCACCACCAAAAGCGTGCCAAGGATGAGGATCACAACGAACAGGTAGAACCATTCTCCCGACCATGCCAGGTATGTCGCCACTAGTGCCAGCGCACCGGCGCCGCTCCACGCCAACACGTCCAACTCACGCCCCTTGTCGACCAACCGCCGGTACCAGAACAGGACTCTCGGCACACGATCCCAGTTCTGCAGCGAGATGCGCAGCATCCGCGTCAAACCCTGGCGCGTATGCCGACCGAAGAGGCGCAGACCCAACCAGGACATGATCACCCAAAGAAACAGCCCATGGATGACGAGATACGCGCCGAGGGCCGTCCGCGGCCCCTTCCATGGCTGGATGCTGACATATGCTGTGGTGAATCTGGAGATGAACGGCCAATACAGCACATAGCTGAGCCCAACGACGAGCCCAGTGCGCCAGCCAGCGGCCCACAGCCCTTCCAGATCGATCCTCTGCCGTGCTTCGTACTCGCGTAGCCCGAGCGCTACGGCAGAGATCAGCAGATATGTGGGATAGTCCCACGAGTTGATCGGCCTAAGCGCTCCTACAACGAGGCCCATCATGCCCAGCAGCAGGACTTCACCCCAGTCAATCCTGGAGAGCCACTCGCCAGCGACGCGCCCTGAGAGTGCGAAGAGGCCTTCACCCTCACCGCGACTGACACTCTCCAGCACCGGCCCTCCAGCCCAAATCGCCGCTGCCCTTCGGCGAATGGCGCTGACCGCGATGCCCAGCGCCAAGAGCGTAAATGGCAGCGCAATCAGGTGCGCATGAAGATCAGCATATAAGAAGGTGAAAAACGGGAATTCGTTGATCTCGCCGTTGGTCATGATTCGCGAAGGGTTCCAGTAGGGCCACTCCGGTCGGACGCCAGGTGTCCCATGACCCATCAGCCAGTGATAGGCGCCAGACAGCACCTTTGCCAGGTCAGTGACGAAACCTACTGAACTCCTGGCATCGACGGTACCCATGTCGCGCAGCGCTTTCAGCCACACGCCGATCTCGCCCAGGTTTCCCAGCACCGCCGTCAGCAGTGCCGCAAACAGCGCCCAGGTCATCGCCGGCCTCCACCACGATTCCCGATCGTTGCCCTCCCTTGCTGTCAGGTTGTACACCACGCAGAACGCACCCGTCGCCGTCAGCGAGGCCAACAGGGGGATCGCCAAGTTATAGGCCACCCAGGGCACGATGCCGGTGAGCTTGATCAGTGTAGCAACGATGATCTGACCGTAGTAGTAGTAGTTCAGATAACCGCCAGCATACCACGGATCATAGGGCGGGAAGACGCTGCTCCTGATCACGGCGTTGAGGTAGGCAAAGTCCATCGGCTTCTCGCCGCCCATGACCGGGTGCCACAGATCCGGATTCCCATAGCGGATGAGCAGGAACACGGCAAAGAAGAGCAGAAAGAGCGCCTCGTTAACCAGAATCAAGCGCTGGTTCTGCCTGACGAACCGCAGCAGCCTCTCCCGTCGCCGCCAGAACACGACGGCTGAGCACGCTGTCAGCAGCAGCAAGGCCAGGCTGATGGTAGCCCGACTGTAGGTGGACACACCCAAATTCACCAGCATCCAGCTCACCCACGTCAGGAGCAGAATGCCAAGCGCCTTGGACAGCGCGTAGCCCCGATCTGCCAAAGACTGGAACAGCATCTCGCTCAGCGGCAGCGCTACCAGGCCCAGCAATTCGACGAGCAGCAGCCAGATCACGACCGGCATCGCATTGCTCAGGCTTTCACGGTTGAAGATGTCCGACCAGGTGCCTCCCGTGCGCTGTGCGGCTTTCTCATCTTCGGTCATCTGCAGGCCATTCTTAAAGGCCGGGACCTCGATCGGCTTCAGCCGCACGATATTGTCCCAGACAATGCCCTCACCTAGCAGCTCACGCACGGTCTCGCCTGAGAAATCGTCCGTCTTGCGGAACACCTGCACCTTTGGATGATCGTACACTGTGAACGGTTCCTCGGCGTCATCATCCGCAAACTCGATTGGCCCCAAGTTCGGACGCGAAGTGAACGTCTTGATCAATTCAAATCCCAGCCTGCCCTCGAACAGGTAATCATAATAGCGTGTGGTCATCGGATAGCGCATCGGCAGGCGCGGTATTGAGCCGTAGAGCCGGTTGCTGCTCAGAATGAGATAGTCAGCCTGGGTCAGCCAATCCACAAACCAGTCCAGCTTCTCAGGCAGGTCCTCATGGTAAGGATGTAGCTCGACGAAGTCGTAGGTTCCGTCGGCATAGCCGTTGCGACCGCCGACCCCACCCCATGGTATGGCATCATCCCAGTGCTCGTTGCCAATGGCTGAACCCGGCGGGATGTTGTCATACACCCACAGAGAGGCACTCACCCGCGTAAGAGGGCGCGTGTAGATTCTTGTATAAGCAAAGGCCCACAACAGCGTGCCAACCGTGACGAACGCGGCCACGGCCACGGCTGCCACTGTTGCCCAACGTACCTTCAGCCCCCGTGCCCTATCCCACATCTGAACCAAGAGATAGGCCGCCAACATCGCCATAAAAGGGAAAAAAGGTGTCAGGTATCGGGACAGCTTCGCAAATCGTGTCGACTGGTACAGGAAGATGAATGTCGTCCAGCCAAATACCAACAGGTGCTCAAGCTTGCGTTTGCGCAGCAGCTCGTAGCCAGCGAACGCCCAGCCCGCCCAGCTCGCCAATCCCAGTGGCACGCCCACTGCCCACAGGACCATGTTCTGCAGGGAGAACAGGACGGGCGTCCGCGACGCCCACTGGTGGCTGAAGGGCAGGTCAATCTCACCTGCTGAAGCCCTCGACCAGTAGCGGACATCATCGAGCCAGGCCTGCGACAGTTTGAAGCCGAAGAACCCAGGGCCCTGAAAGCTGTAGGGTTGCACGATCCTAAAAGCGACAACAGCGACCACGAGGCTAACTGCGAACTTGAGCGCCACCTCGTATCCGATGCTCAGCCAGTCGCGTGCTCGACTGCCACTGGCGAGCCGTGCACCAACCGCTGACACGGCCGGCCTGGTCCCACCGGCACGCGAGCGCTCAACTTGTAGCTCGAGGCCCAGGCTGCCAAATACCCTTTTCCAACTGAACATCACACTGCCAGCCACACCTTCCGCCACCGCCCTGGCCGGCACCGCGGCAACGTGCGACCTTGTAGCTGCCGTCGCAGCAGGGCTCGTGAGCATCTTGTAGATCCGCAAGACACACGCCAGGGCCATTACGAGCCCGAACAGCGCTACGTTGATCTTGGACGCCACTGCCAGGCCATAGCTCACGCCCATCCAGACGAAATCAGTCCAACTGCCGCGGTCTACTACCCACAGCGCCCGGTAGAAGGTGAGGATCACGAACGTGGCGACAAAGCTGTCAACCGTGTAAAAGTGCGACTGCTGAATGTGAATCACCAGCCCCGCCGTAAGCAGTGCCCCGAGCAGCCCCACTCGCTCGCCATACAGCTTGCGTCCGATCAAGAACATCAACACCACGGTGCACAGGTCAGAGGTCGCCGCCAACACGCGGCCCAGAAGGTGGATACGATCCGGTCCACCCCAGCCGGTTGCTTCGCCCAGTGCCTTGGTGAGAAACAGAGGCAATGTACCGTAGATGAAACTGCTTCCCTGATTGTAGGGGTTAAGGGGCGACTGGGCCGTATCGAAGTACTGGCCCAGGCTCTTGGGCAGCGACAGCGAGATGGTCACCATCCAGATGTGGCGCTCATCCGGGTGCAGATGGGTATCGTCGTCCCAGTTGACGCCGGTGAGACGGAAGTAGCCCCCTACCAGCAGGATCAAAACCAGACACAGTGGCACAAACCAGCGGCCGGGTCGCAAACGCTGCCAGCGTACCTGCCAGGCGGCAAACACACCAGGCTGCCTCGATTCGGCGCTCATATCGGCTTCAAGACTCATCCTTGCTCCTGGTACGCATCTCGCCCGTCAGCGCTCGACATACATGATCACAAAGGCAGGGCTGCCATCCGGCAGGTGCTGCGTGACTGTAGCGTGACGCGGGAAAACCCCTCGTAGTGTCTCCAAACCTGCTTCATCGCTGGGATGAAGGATGATCATCCCGTGTTCAGCAATAGTGGACAACGGCGGTTGGTCTGCGCGAATCTCGCTGAACTCGGGGTTCCACGAGCCATACTGCCGCCGCAGATAAGTCTGTAGGGCCCGCCCGTCGAACCAGTGAGGCCACACCTTGATATAGCACATCGACGGATCGCCATAGGCCTCCATCTGGCGCGCCATTTCCCTCGCGATCGAGACGTTCTGCTCGTCCGGCAAGACCGCAGCAAAGTCGTGGAAGTAGAAGCCGCGTGTCTCCCGGAACTCCACAAACAGCAGCGCCACAGAGAGCAGCGCTGGCATACCGGCGACGACCGCCCTGCGGCCGAGTCGCACAACGAACTCGTAGGCGCCATGGATCCCTGACACACCCAGTCTGACCCGCATATCATGTGCAGGGTAGTGCCCGCTCAACGCTGCCAGACGCTGGCCGACGACCGCCGCTGGCAGTGCGGCCAGAATCACGCCAGGACCAATCGTGCCCGCAGCGCGGAAGATGTTTGGCATCTCATGTGGGAACATCGCCAGCGTCATAGGCACGATAAGGACGAAGAACATTGCCAGCAGGATCCCATTGTGGCCATGCCGCCATCGCCGAAACGCATAGCAGACGCCCAGCACCAGCAGCACGCCACTCACAAAGCCAAACTGCCGCTCACCCGGCACGTTGAACCGCACGTTGCTGTCGCCATAGACATTGTACATCAACAGGCTTGTGCGTACATTCTCAAGCAGCAGGGGCAGCGTCATGGCCTGTCTCTGAGGACCCGCACCGAGCAGGCGCACCTGCAGCCCGACGCGCTGCAGATACTGGTCTGGATGCTCCAGCGCGAACCGTGCCAACGGCGCATAGACAACCAACGCAAAGGCAGCGCCCACCGCCAACAGTGCCACAAGCAGCGGCCAGTCGGCACGGTGTCCGCCCAGGTACAGCAAGGCTAGCCCCAGCGGAATAGCGATCACGGTAAAGGCAAAGGCCGTGTACGTGTAGAGCCCCAGTCCCAACACAAGGCCAGCCAGCGCGGCGTCAGTCACGCGGCGGCTGCGTAGGGCTCGGACAACAGTCCATAGCAGAAGGATGACGAACAGGGGCAGAAGGCTGACCCGGAAGCCGGAGCGACTGAGAACGATGTGCCAGCGGTTCACCGCCAGCAGACCCGCCGCCATCAAACCGACTTGGGGGCTGAACAGCTCGTTTGCAGCTCCATACAGCGCTGGCACCGTCGCTATGCCCACCAGTGCTGAGGTCAACTTCAGCGAGAAGTGACTCAACGGGGAGAACCGTGCAACCAGAGCGCTCAGGTAGAAGAATAGCCCCTCGCGTCCCTGGTTGGCCGGGAAGAAGATCTGATACTCGCCACGCAGAATCGACAGCGTATCCGTATAGTTGTAGGGTAGGTCCCAGCCGATGTCCGCCGGAATGGCATCCAGTGCCTTCAAGCGAAGTGTAGCTGCTACCCCCATCGCCAACAGTAGGAGAAGGTGGCTTCGAGCAATGTGCAGGCGCCGGCTCGCGAACCATGCGGCCAGACGCTTGGGCACTGATTCATTGCCCTCAACCAGTGCCAAGTAGCCCAACGCCGACAGCAGCCCGCCGGCCCACAGCAGGAACCCGAGCGGTCGGAAGCGGTTGCCACCAAAGTTCAAGCATCCCAGGAGAGCCAGCGCGAGTGGGACTGCCGCCGGACTTGTGACCCGCATCACTTCTGCAGCTCCGCGCTCAGCCGATTCCCGCGAGCTTGCGGCTTGCTCTAGTGGAACGGCTCCCAGCCAAAGCGCAAATGCCACCCCGGCGCTCAGAAACGCAACCACCGCGATCAGGTCAATCTGCTGTCGGTCCAGGCGCCACTGGGCAAAGGCTGCCACTGCCGCGCAGCTTGCAGCCACCACAACGCCCAGCAGGTCTCTATGCCGTTGGTCCAGCTTTGAGAACGATTCGAAAGCCCCGAGCACAGCAGCCCTTTCACGGCCCATATGCTACTTTGCCACCGAACAGAACGCCTCTCGCCCAACGCTTCGATGAATTCTGCGAGAAAAGCCCACTCCTGTCAAGCGGTTTTCAATGCTCACTTATGTCGATATGCCCTAGACGGGCCCAATCTTTGTGGCACTTTGATGCGCTGTTATGTCAAAATTGTGCCGGTGCCAGAAAGATGTTAAAGTCCTTGTCAGGCAAGGAGGCCCGGAACCGCATCAAGCGGCCATCCGGGTAGCTCTCCTTGAGCCAGCGCTCAGCTTCTACGTTGTTGACATTGAAAATGTAGAGTCGATTCTTCGGCTCCACAAGGTGTGATTCAGCCTGGTTCATGTCCATGATCAGGTTGTTCCACTCCATGTTGCGCAGTGACAGCGCGACAGCGCGATGGTCAACCCAGTAGGCTGTGCCGACAATGTAGGTATCATAGATATCCCCTACGCTGTCCGCAAAACCCTGCATCACACGCGCCATGTCAGAGGCGTTCCAAGCAGCGCTTCGGTATTGCTGATCATAGTCCACGTAGTAGAGCTCATAGTTCAGCCGCGCGCTCTGGCCGAGCAGCAGCCCACCCACCAGCGCGACCAGCACCAGCCCAGTGCCCCCACGAAGCGCGTCGATCACTTGGCAGGCCACAGCATAGAGCGGCAATCCCACCAACACGATGATCACTGGGATCACGCCAGAAGCGCGGATGTTGCTCGGGTTCTCGATAGGAAAGGCGATCGCCAGTGTCGAGGGCAGCAGCAAGATGAAGACAGCAACGATTAGATACAGCGCAACCGCCCGGCGGCCTCTTAGTAGCACATAGAGCAAGTAGGCCACGCCAAGCACCAGCAACCCGCCCATCACATAGTCCAGTGCGGGACTGCCAGGGACGCTGGCCGTCCACGCGCCATCGCCCTCCCAATTGAACATCAGCAGACCACGCTTGACGTTGTTGACAAACACTACTACCGTGCTCTGCTCCACCGTCCGCTCAAGATCTGTGGTCCGGGTGAGCACGCGGTACCAGAGCATTCGTGGCTCATCGTACATGTACCGGAACATGGGCAGGTACACCAGCATCGATGTCGCGACCAGCAGCGCACCGTTTGTTGCATAGCGCTTCCAGTCCAGGGTCGGCCCGCGGTCAAACACAGCCTTAAGCACCATCAGAGCTACAATCAACAGCGGAGTGACGCGGAAAGACATATAGCCGTACAGCCCTGCGCCCAGCGCGAGACCCGTCCACAGAAAGTCGTTCCTTCGCCCGCTTCGAAATGCGCGCAGCAGGAAGTACAGCGTGACAGTTGTCCAGAATGGAGCCAACACGATGCGCCACCCAATCCGGCTGACGATGATGTGCCAATAGGAGACACTCATCAGGAATGCGGTCAACAGCCCGAAACGTCTATCTAGCAGTTCCTTTCCCAGCAGGTACATGGGGATCACGTTCAGCGCGCCGACCAGCGCCATCGTCAGCTTGAGCGTCGTGAAACCGTAGCCAAACACCTTGGACATCAACGCCGTCAGGTAGAATTGGGTCGCCTCCCGCCCAGTATTCCGCGGGAAGAAGATCATGTGGTTCCCATTGAGGATGCTGCGCACGTCCTCAGACGCTTCAACATGGTCACTCTGCGGCTCAGCAGGGGTGGCGTCAATGCGGGAAACATGGAAAAAGAGGCTCAGGCAAAGAATCCCCACCAGCAGCAGGACCACCCAGCTGCCCCTCAGCACCACCCCACCCTGCTGCAGGAGACCCACGAACGCCCCCCGACCCGGTACTTTGATCTTTAGGGGGCGTTGCCTCACCTCCACGGTTGCCAGCAGCCACGCCAATAGCGCTCCCATCCAGCACAGCACGCCACGCAGGGTGAACTGATTGTCAGAAAGAGACGCGAAAGCAATTGCCGCCAGCAGCGCCACGAGCGACAACAGGAGCAACTTCACATTCTTGTCTGGAAGTGTGCTGCCGGCAGGATCGTCCTTCAAAGGTACGCGCCGTGGCCAGAGCCGCTCTGGAATGGACTGCGGCTGCTGCCCGATCGCAAGCAGAAAAGCCACTACCGCGGCACCAAGCAGCAGCATGCCATCCAGCGTGTACTCGCGAGCCTCGAGCCGCCGCTGACCAGCAATCGCCATCCACAGAGCCACCACGCCCAGCAAAGCCCACAGTGAACGTCGCTTGGAAGCCATTATTCCACCGGTCGATCGTGCGTTCATTGCCTGCGAGCCTTTACTGCGATGTTCACAAAGCGTGCGTGGCCAGCCACGGATCGGTTGAAGCGGTCCAGCCAGTCGATGAAGCCCATAGTCCAGGCTGCCGGATTCCATGCTTGGCGTCGACCCGCCTCTGGGTAGAAGCGGTTGACCTCATGCAGCAACCAGCCGGGAAGCGAATGCCGCAGCAAGAGTCCTCTACCAAGGCCGTAGACCAGGTTGTGGGTGAAGGGAAAGCACCAGGGCGTCAGCATCCTGCACTCTTCAATCGCAAAGCCAGCCTCTTCCGTCAGCCGCTGGATGCCAGCCACGTCGTACAGTCGATGGTGGCCCATCCACGCTCCCGACAGCGGTCCGCGACGGATGGCACGGCTCGCAACCCGTTCACACGTCCAGTTGATCGGGTCATAGAGAAATGGATAGTGTCTGTATGGCACCGTAACGACCAGAGTACCGCCGGGCCGCAGGACTCGCCAGGCTTCGCGCACAGCGCCAAGGTCATCCACGAGATGCTCCAGCACCTCGCTCAACACGACCTTGTCGAAGATCGCGTCGCCATAAGGTAGGCGGCAGGCGTCACCCAGATACAGTTCAAACCGCGGCCCATCGCTCAGTCCGCGAGCGAACTGCAGGGCAGACCGATCATGGTCAAGGCCGTGAGGGCGGCATCCTACGCTTCTGGCCAGCGCCATCAGATAGAATCCCAATCCGCAGCCGCAATCGAGAATCCGGTCGTCTGCCCGCGGCTGCAGGAACTGCAGTACTGCGCGTACCCGCCCCCGAAAAGCCAGGTCAGGCTCGGTCCTGAGTAGAGCCTCCAGCTGCTCCCCAAGGCCTCCCGCAAGATCGTAGCAAGCCCTCTGCAACTGACTGCACTCTTAGGTTCCACTGCTGCGTGAGCCTGCAGACCCGCGGCTGAGCTCAAGCATCAGGCTCTCGTAGGTATCCAGCGTCTTCTCTAGGTCGAACACAGCCGCGATCTCCTCACGGCTCTTGACGTACTGATCGCGGTGTTGAAGCGTGTCCAGCAAGCCCTTTGCCAGGGCCAGCTCGTCGCGCGGTTTCACCAGTTGGCCCATTCCTGTCAGGCGGATCGGCACGCGCAGCCCGGGGATGTCTGTCGCCACCGTAGGCGTGCCGCACAGCATTGCTTCCACCTGTACCATGGGGAAGCAATCCGTACGGCTGGGCAGGGCGAGAATGTCACACATCGCGTAGAAATTCGCAATCCGCTGAGCGTCACGCAACAGACCAAGCATGATGATATGCTCTCTTGAGCGCTCCACCAGCTGCCGACATTTCTCGAAGAAGGATTCGTACGCCACATTGACCTCGCCCGCGTATACGAACTTGACGTTGGGAAGCTGCTCAACGACGTGGGGGATCGCCTTCAGCAGGTAGTCAAAGCCCTTTTCTTCCACGAATCGCCCGGCAAACCCAACCAGCGGGCTGCGGTCGACTCCGAGTTCGTGCCGCCAGGCCTGTACTTGATCCAGCGCCGGTTCCGGTATCTGCACCGGCGGCAGCACATATACCAGTTTGTCCTTGAACGGAGTGAGAAAGGGCGAGTTCTCGGCATAGTCCTGCGTGTGTATCGTCACACGCGCCGCGCCCTTCAGTGCCTGTCTCATCAAACCAGTCACCGCCAGCTCGACGAACTGGTCAAACGGCCTGGAGGGCATGACCAGGTCACCGTGATGCGTGACAATCGCCTTCTTGCCATGCCAGCCCGCCAGTGTGGTGATCAGAGGTGATTCAAGCAATGGTGTGTGCATCTGGACGACATCGTGTCGCTTGACCAGGCGGTTGGCGACGAAGGGGAACGCGGGCATCAGCACTCCACGGCTGAGGCGCATCAACGGCTCCAGCCGCACGATGCGCACGCCATTGTGTACCTCATTCTTGGGAAGCTCCTGGCCATAGCGCGAGGTGAGCACCGTGACCTCGTGGCCTCGGCTTGCCAGGCCCTCGGCCAGCAGACGGGCGTAGGCAGTCAGCCCAGTCCAGTGGGGATAGTAGTAGGTCAACACCGTCAGGATTCGCACCGGCTTGTTCACCTCATGACAGCGAGGCGCACTCAGATGCCCTTCGCATCGGCCTGCGCCACCGCCTCCTGCAGCTGGGCATACGAATACCCTTCACGCCAGATCGCGAATCCACCCAGCACCACGGGCGCCAGGTACCCAACGGCATGTACGAGAAGTGCATATGCCAGCGCGACCTCCTGTGCAACGCCGAAAAGCGAGAGTGCGACCACCGTCAGATACTCAAACACACCGAGATGTCCCGGCGAAGCGGGGACAACCATGCCCAGCGTCGAAAGGGACACCGCAAGCAGTGCAGCGACGATAGGAAGCTGCAGGCGCATTGCCTTCATCACCACATAGAACTCTAATGCCGTGCAAAGCCATGCTCCCAGTGACCACAGCAGCGCACCCAGCATTTGGCTCCGTGACCGTAGCGCCGAGAGTCCCGCCAGGGCTGACGTCGCCTTGTCGCGGATGCCAGGTCGTCTCAACAAGGGCACCCGCTCTGCAAGGCCGGCAAACCATTCCGCGCTCTGG
>Ga0180437_10004145_pt1 | contig 20894 bp, 19 predicted proteins | sample SS_ome_4_FD_132410 | JGI IMG/M metagenome (GOLD analysis project Ga0180437, IMG submission 132410) | Hypersaline lake sediment archaeal communities from the Salton Sea, California, USA - SS_3_D_1 metaG | ecosystem: Environmental > Aquatic > Non-marine Saline and Alkaline > Hypersaline >... | reverse complement strand
GCGGTGAACCTGATCACGGCACTGTTGTCCATGAAGAACCGCCTTACCCCCGTGCGTCCCGGTGTAACCGGGTCCGCAGTTGCGGTGTAAATTTCATCGCCGACTCCAGCGTTGCCGGGCGCGATAACGAAAAGGTAGCCCGACTTGGTTCCGGAACCGAGCACGTTATCCACAAACGGCTCAGCGCCCGCCACTGGGTTTGCAAGCGTGCCCACGGCCGTGGCAGGGCCGAGCAACGCAAAGTCGCCGACGTTGTCCGCGTCGGCGTCAAGTATCCCAGCGCTTTGGAACTGGACTTCCGCGTTGCTGATCGTCCTGAGCGCGCCGATAGCAGCCGCCTCGTTGGCGCTCATCCGCGACCGAAGCAGGTTCGGGATCGCTATGGCAGCGATTATCGCGATAACCGCCACGACGATCATCAACTCGATCAACGTGAAACCTTTTTCGCTCTTCATAATTCTCGCCTCCTTTCCGTTCACTTTTCTCTTCCCCCAAACTTGGTCCGACGCGAGCCTCGATACCAGGGACCCGCTTGCCTCCAAGGTCGTCGAACTGGCCGCATATTAGGAGCAACCTTCGTGCCGGAGGTTTCGTTCCGCGAGACAAAGTGCGGCCTTCGAACAGCATTACCTGAACTATAGCCGTTTATAAATCGCTGGCCAGCAAGCGTTTACAAATGCTGCGCTCTGCGGTTAGACTTGTCAAATGCCACGAGAAACGGCGCTGAACGGTGCGGAAATAGGGGCTGTTGAAATCAGATGCGCCGCCGTTGAGTGCCAATTTACGGTTCTGAGTAACAAAATTTGTCACCTGAGCCGCGTTGCGTCTTGACACGTGAAGCCGACTTTGGCCGGAGGTCTGCTCGGAGGCGTAAACATAGGGTACGAAGAAGCCGAGAGGCAACAGCAAGCCCGCGCGGCACGAACAGGTGTCCCGCTCATAGATTCTCAACAGCGGGATCAGTCCATTTTTCGAGCGAGAGCCAACCTTCTGCGCATGGACTCATAATGTGTGCCGGGCCAATACAGACGACCGCAGTCGGGACATTGCGAAAACGTCTTCTGCGTCCGGTATACATGAGGGGGGATACTATTCTCGTGATCTTCCTTGCTAACCGGTACGAGGACACCGTTGCATTCGAGACATCGTCGAAAGGCGGCCGATTCTATGTCCAGTTGGAAGTGCCTGGACACTGTGATGAACTGCTCGAACGGGTTCTCGGAGACGACGACGAAAACCTCCGGTGACCCGGCTCCGGCAGCGAGCTTGTGGTCGCGTGTGAGAATAACTCGGTTCTCTCGCCTGGCGATCTCGGTCAGATCTTCATCGGAGATAGGATTGTGGTACAGCGTATCATAGCCGGCGACCCTCAGCCATCGCGCAAGTTTCCCGACCATCTCGTCCGCGATAAACTTCATGGTATCACGGTTTCATCCGCGTGTCCGAACGCTTTGCATCACGTTGTTTCAGCGTCGCCGGAAAAGATCTTCAGCGAAAGCTGTCCGTGCGCGAGTTCCGCGTATGTGAAATGCGTCAGCCAGTCGCCGAGGTTTATGTAACGTTTAACGCGCCCCTCTACCTCAATGCTCTCGTCGACGGGAATATGAGAGTGCCCGGCCACGAAGACGTCAATATCGTGGTTGCGCAGCCGCTCGAGCGCATGTCGGCGGATGGCCGCCGCCTCCCTTAGTCGTCCGGCGGTTTCCACGTTCACGAACTGCCTGCTCAGTCCCGAGATCATCCCGCCCAGTTTTGCCGCAAGGTCCGGGTGAATACAGCGGAACAGAGCTATGGTAGGTTTCCACCTCGCCACCCGCTTGAACAACCTGTAACCGTAATCGAGGTGGTTCAGACCGTCGCCGTGACACAGGAGCATCCTCATCCCGTCCATCTCAGCCACGACAGGTTCTTTGTACACGGTGAATCCGATCGCGTTCTCGAGAAACGGGCCCGCCCAGTAGTCGTGGTTGCCGACGATGTAATGCGAACGCACACCTCTCTCGGAAAGCGCCGCAAACGCTTGGAGGACTGGAAAGCTGGCGCTGAAGATCACCGATCGGTATTCGAACCAGAGATCGAACAGGTCGCCGAGGACGTAAAGATCGGACACGTCGTCGCCGCGCAGCGTCGAGAGGAAACGCCTCAGTCTAACGCTGCGTTCGCTTTCGTGCGGCTCCGGCCTGAGGTGCGCCAGGTGCGCGTCAGAAATGAAGAGCCTGCGCGAACCGCTCTGGGAAGGTGAACTCGTTTCGGGAAAGCCCACCTGTCGTCTTCTCCACAACAAGAAGGACAACGTTCGGAGCCGCTGCACTCCGCAGCGCTGCCCATCGCCCGCACGTGTCGTTCAGAGTACCGCGAACTTTCTCAAGGGCCAGAAACGCAACGCCGCTTTACCGATGATATTCTCTCGCGGCACAAACCAGCCGCCGCGGCTGTCGCTGCTAACGCTTCGGTGGTCACCCAGCACGTAGTAACAGGCCGCCGGCACCGTTACCTTCGGTGACTTCCTGTACCGACTTAAGTCTTCGTCCAGGTAAGGTTCTTTTAGTAATTGTCCGTTAATCAACACCTCATTGCCGCGGATTTCGACGGTATCTCCCGGCAGTCCTATGACCCTTTTTATAAACCGCCTGGACATATCCTCGGGGTAGCGGAACACGATGACGTCGCCCCGTCCGACCTCCTCGAACCTGTACGTAAACTTGAGGACGAACAACCTCTCGTTGTTCTCCAGCGTCGGCTCCATGGAGTTGCCCTGGATCTCGTAGCCTTCAACGACAAATGTGCGCAACCCGAAAAAGATCACCGCGAACCAAATGATTGTCTTGACAAAGTCGAGGATCTCTTTCCGGGTTTCCGGTGAGATGTTTACCAAGCCAATAACGCGCATCGCGCTCCTCGCTATAGGTTTTCGCCCCCGATGCTATCTGCTTTATCTTCTCCGGATCCGATGACCGTTCTGAACAGTCCTTTTCTCAGGGTGGAGACGAACTGTTCCACGCTGTCAATCGGCTCGTCGAACACCGTGTAGTAGTCTCCCACGCTGCGCAGCGTGTGTGCGTCGCTGGCCCCTATTGCCTTGATACCGCTGCACGAGCTGAGAGCGAGCGCTTGGTCCTGCTCGTCGGCGCACATGTTTGTGCTCATCACTTCCATGCCGTCGAAGTCCAGATCCAGTAGTATCCTGTCGCAGCCCATGCCGTAGCGCGTCGGGTGAGCGACGACGACGGCACCACCTCTGTCATGAACAATTTCCAAAATGTGCCGCGCTGAGTCCCCCGGTCTTATCCCGCTGAGGTTACGGAGCCCGAATATAATAAGGTCACCGTGCCTGCTCCGAACCTCCACGCCCGGGAACACGCGTATGTCTTCCGTTGGGGACTCGCGCTTGAGCAGGTCAATGTCCTCCTCGCGCCACAGCGCGTTGTGTTCCACGATGGCGATCCCGGCAAGCCCCACCTCGGCAGCTCGAGGAAGAAGCTCGAACGGGTCAATGTCGCTGCATGGCGAATACCGCCTCGTATGAATATGAATATCGAATCTCATCGCTCGGTCCAATCTGATCGCACCACCTTCCGCCGGTGTCATCATGGCAGCCGCACATCGTCCGCAACATTCACCTTCATTATATCCGGCAGGACTGGCGCTGTCAACGTGAAATGCCGAATCAGCGTGCCAAGTTGACACCCGGTGGGACCGGTGCTACAATTTACATAGACCTGTGCGGAGGGCTAGGATAACAGGTAATCCAGCGGTCTTGAAAACCGCCGCCGACAGGCTTGGGGGTTCGAGTCCCCCGCCCTCCGCCACTCGAGCAGCGGAGTTCGCGGCTCTGCACCATCTCTTACGCCTACCGCAAGCGGGAGCGTGTTCGGACCCAGCGGTCACTCAACGTCGCCGGCCGACCGCTTGCTGGCTCCAAATCCGGCCAGGAACTCGCCTAGTTCCGTGACGCGGAGCAACCGGCAGAAGATCAGGTAGACAACGACCCCGACTGCGATGGGTGCGGCGACCTGTACGAGACGGCCTGGGATGGCTGTGGAAGACGTTATTGTGATTGTCCACCTTAGCACGCCCCACACGGAGAGACCCATGAGCGCGGCGCTCACGCCTATCCTGGACGCGGCTCCGGCGACCCGGGCCAACCCGAGCGTGCCCAATCGTCTACGGAGCATCGTCAGGAGCAGGACGAGGTTCAAGGTGAACGATATCGTCGAGGCGAGCGCCAGTCCGCCGATCTGCAACTGTCTGATAAGCATGAAGTTGAGCCCCACGTTTGCCGCCATGCTTATCGAGGCGCACAGCACCGGCACGCGCGTCTCTTTTATGGCATAGAAGGCTGACACGACGGTCTTGACCGACGCGAACGAGGTCATTCCTATCAGGTAGAACATCAGCGCGTAGGCGACCTCGGCGGTCGTCGATTCATCGAAATGCGGTCCGTGCTGGAACAACAACCGGATGACCGGTATGCGCAAAACCACGAGACCGACGGCGGCGGGGAAGGTGACAAAACACACCATCCGTAACCCTCGTCCCAGCGTCTCGACCAGTCTTTGCATTTCTCCTCGGGCGGCATAGGTTGACATGCTGGCCAGCGCTACGGTCGAGATCGCCACCCCGAACACACCCAGCGGTAACTGCAACAGCCTGTTCGCGTAATACAGGCTGGAGACCTTGTCGGGACCGAGCGACTCCGCAAAGAACGAGTCAACGAGCAGGTTGACTTGGCCCACGGCTTGGCCGATGGCGGCCGGCAAGATCAGTATGCCCATCATCTTGAGACCCGGATGAGACAGATTAAAACCGAACCGCGGGTGGATGCCCCTGCGCGCCAGGGCGCCGAACTGCAAGATCACCTGCGCGGCGCCGCCAACCAACACCCCCACCACGAGACTCATGACCGGCGGGTCAAACTGGTCTTTCAGAAGCAGACAGGCTGCTATGATCGACACGTTTAGCAAAACCGGCGAGAGTGCGGGCGCCGCAAAGCTCTTGAGCGATGTCAAGAGCCCCATGCCGAGAGCCGTCACGCCTATCAAGAAGAGATACGGGAAAACCAGACGCGTCAGCCTGATTGTGAACGCAAGATTCTCCTCGGTCGGTCCCTCGCCCGCGCTAACCTTCTGCAGCCCTCGGACGAACGTGCCGAGAACGGGTGCTGCTCCCATGCCGACTATGGTCACTATGGCGAGTACGACCACTGTGACTGTCGTGACGGCGCCGATGAGCCGTTTAATCTCGTCGCGGCTCTTTGTCGCGAAATACTCGGAGAAAACCGGCACGTAAGCGGCATTCGCGGCACCTTCGGCAACCAGATTGCGGAACGTGTTGGGAATACGCCATGCGAAGATGAACGCGCCGCGCATGTCCTCCGGGAAGACAAGCCACACGATGTCGCGCACTAGTCCGAGTACACGGCTGAGCATGGTCAGCGAGGAGAATACCGCCACACCTCGTGCCAAACCGTGTCTACCTTCGGTCAGTTCTTTATCCATCTCAAGGCTGAGTGTTTGGTGTTACCCATGTCTCGGTATTCTTCACTAAACCTGTTGACAAACCGACTGTAGTCTGGTAGGATCCCTCCTGGTTTGTCAACAGAGATACATACTGAAGTTCATGAGGAGGATTGTCGCGAACGCATTCGCGGCAACCCGGAAAAGGATCGAGTATATGCCAACCCACCGTTCTGCGGTTAAACGAATGAGGCAAGCGGAAGAACGCAGAGAGAGAAACGTCGCCGTCAGGTCGCGGTTGCGAACTTTCTTGAAGCGCACCAGAGAGGCAATTGAAAGTAAGGATTTGGCCGAGATTGATAAGTTGTTGCCTCAAACGGTGGCTTACCTTGATAAGGCAGTCACAAAAGGCGTTATAAACTGGCGCAATGCCGCGCGCAAGAAGTCCGAGCTCATGAAACATGCCACGGAGGTTCGTGCCGCAGCAGCTACCCCGTCCGAGCAGGCTGAACAATAGCTTTACCCTCTCCACACATCTTCACAATAAGGATTTCGAGAAGCAGCTTCTCGTCAATGCCGGTCGACTTCAGTTGCAGGTCCGTGCCGACAAGCTCGTGAAACAGGTTGCGCAGCCGTTCGGGCGTGAACTTGCGCACCTGACCGAGAAAACGCTGGCGGTAAAAGGGCGGGACCTTCAACTGGCCCGCGACCTCCTGCGCTTTGATCCCGTCGTCGATCATCAGCCGCGCGCTATACAGCCGATCAAACTGCCAGTCGATACGCCAGAGGATACCCAGCGGCTTCTCCCCGTCCCGGATGAGGTTTTCCAACACCTCGAGGGCTTTCACCACGTCCTGGTCCGCCAGCGCGTCGGCCAACGCGTAGGTTGTTTCGTGGTGCACATCGCTCACCGCAGCGATGACGTCGCCGACCTCGATGCGCTCCTTGCCGCCGACGTACGCCACGGCTTTCTGTAGCTCGTTGTTGACCTCTGACAAGTTCTTTCCAGAAAGCTGGTGCAACTCCGCCGCCGCCTGCGGCGATATCGTTTTGCCGGACCGCGATACCTCTGCGCGTATCCACTGGATGATCTCAGAACGCTTGAGGCCGGGAAAGCTGACCGCCACACCGTGTTTTAGCGCCAGAGAAACGAGCTTGCGCCGCCGATCGAGTTTCTCCGTCCGGCCTTCCTTTTTCTTACGCTCGCCCATCTGCGCCGCGACAAGCACCAGACAGGTTGTGGGACACGGGTTCTCCAGGTAAAGGCCGATGGGCGCTGTCTTGGAACGCAGCACCAGCCGGTGCGCTTTGCGGACAACAACAAGTCGTCTTTCGGCGAGGAACGGGACGGTCCTTGCCTCGGAACAGATGCTCTTCTGGTCGACGCTGTCCGCTTCGAAGACCGAGAAGGTTAGATCTCTTAGCTGTGGATCGACCACAACCTCGATCAGCTTCTCAAGAGCGCGCTCCATCAGGAACGGCTCCTCGCCGAAAAAGAGGTATACCGGCGCCACCTCTTTCCGGGACAGGCGATCGCAGAATTCGCTGTACGATACTATTTCTTCGGCGTGCTTCAATCTCTGATACAGTAAGACCCTCGTTATATGTTCCGCACCATCTCGCGAACCCTCACCATCGCTCAACGGTGAGATACAGAATCTGGCTCGCGAGGTCTTCAAGCGCTTCCGTAGTCGCTTCTCCCTCGTTACCGCTCGGAAACGACCGCACCGTGGACGTGAAAAAGTCGGTGTTGCCGCGCGGTTTGACGGCTGGCACAAGCCCGCCCGACATGAACATGCTTGTGCCCCGGACCCGGTCTTCGCGCCACAGATCCTTACCGGACCCCGCGTCAACCAGCCTTGCGGCAGCCACCACGGCTACCCGAAACTGGGCGACGCGGTCTTCGTCATCGTAAGTGAGCGGGGCCAGCGAGTACCCCACGATATCGGTCTCGAGCCGCAAGTCCGCCCTGCCTGCATCCACGACCCGCAGCCTTCCATCAACTGTGAACTTGCGTATGAGCGCGTTGGTCAGAGGGGCCTGAAGATCATACTCCTTGATGCTGTTGCGGGCCGCGGGTATGTGTATTGTCCGGTAACGCTCGGACAGTGTGGATGCCGTTGTATCCCCACACCCCTGCGTCGCGACACACAACGCCAGCACTACACCGACAAAAACCATACTTCGCGCTCTCGGCAGCGAAGTCCATACCGCTGGATATTGACTATTCATGGCCTTTCATTCCGTCCGGCGAGAAACGTCCCCGGGAGCGGGCTCGGGTCGAGCTCCATGCGGCGCCGCCAACTCCGGTCTTTCGGCACCGCTCGCCGGCACTCTGCACTTGACGTTGACATCGCGCACCGCATGCACGAGGACGACAAACAACAAGCTGGCTGTCAGATAATAGACCAGCCCCAAAACCACAGAGAAGACCAGAAACTCTATCTTCTCCACGTTATGGTCGAGCATCTTCTGGTGAAGCAGTGTGAAAAGGCACGCCGTTATGAGTATAGCAACAGGAGCGTTGGCGAGCATATCTTCCAGGAAGCGCTGGGCGGTTGCCCGCCATAGAAACTCCTCGTACGTCACCATGAAACAGTACTGCACCAGCAAGAGCGGCCGCCGACGGCACGTGGTCGCTATGTTTGCGGAAGGTACTGCAGCGGAGAGCGCCTCCCTGACGGACAGTTTGGTGGCGAGAACCGCTGCCATGTAAAGAAGCTGCCCGCAAAGCAGAGCAACCGGTATCAGCAGCGGCCGGAACGGCGGCGTTCCCCGAAACGCCTGCCAGTTCAGGACGAGTCCCGCAACCACCAGCGCGTTTCCGAGCACGAAGTTGCCGCGCGACACCCTGCTCCCTGTCGGGGCGAACGCTGCCAGAGCGACATAAAGGAGGAGAAACGCAAGAAAAACGTACGTCGTCACCATCTCTCAGCTCCGGTACGGAATCGCCAGCAGCTCGAGCATCTCTTCCAGACGCGATTTCGAGTTCATTACCGCCTGGTCGATGTCGTCCACCTTTCCGGTGTCGAGCGCCAGGCAGCCGGAATATCCCGCCGATTTCAGGATCGTGAGAAGCCCCAGAAAATCTATCCCGCGATTGCCGAGCCGCGGGTCGCGTATCTCCAGATGGTCGTTGTTGGTCCCGTCGTTGTCCGCAAGGTGACAGTATACGATGTGCTCTTTGAGCCGCGCCGCAGCCAGTAGCACGTCCTCGCCGAAGTTCAGATGTGCCGTGTCCAGCACTACACCGAGGCCCGGAACATGGTCTATGACCCGCAGCATGTACCCCACCGTGTCAACTATCTCGCCCTTCCTGGGCTCGATACAGAAGGACAACCCGGCTCGTCCGGCGGCCTCGACGCAGGCGGCGAACGTCTCCACAATTGCGTCGAACTCGCTTCTCTCGTCGTAGTCGTCCGGCGCAACATACTTGTATCCCGTCTGAGCTCCCTCGTACTCCACGTCGTCGGTATAGGGCGGTTTCCCGTAGATGCGCACCCATGGATGGAACGTATCGGTCTGGATGGTCCGACACCCAAACAGTGCAGCGGTCTCCAGCCCTTTCGTGCGGAACAACTCCACGGCCTGCTGTCGTCTTTTCGGCTCCGGATGCCTGAAGTCCGAAAGGATTGTGGCGAAGTTGACAACCTGCAACTCGAGGTCGTCAAGCCTTCTCTTCAGCTCATCGCGGTTGTCGTACACCATGTTGACGCCGTCTGTCCCAATCCCCTCGAGCTCGATGTACGTGAGCCCGACTTCCTTCATTCTTTCCACTGCGGCGTATATCTCGGGCATTGCGAGATGGTATCCCTGTGTGGTGATGGCGAATATCCAGCAGCCGCTCACTATCATCTCGCCGTCGTACTCGATCTTCAGCGCCCGCTCGACGGTGTCGCGCGAGCTGTAAGCGTCGCCGGTCTCCCGCTCGACAAGACCGTCTCCATGAAATCCCGGTCCGACCAGACGCTCAAATAGGGTTTCCTGTTCCTGTTTCATCTCGCACCCCGGACAATCCCTCCGCACCGCACCAAGACACTTGTTCGGGCAGAGTCTAACACGTTCACATAATCAGGGTCAATGCTCGCCCGAAGGGTCTTTCAGACCGCGTTGTCTGGCTGGCAAGCCGCACGATCGGCCTCGTTCTTCCCCGAGAGCGGTTGACCGGCACCGTGCCTCCCGGTTGGCGTGCGGATCTTAGCGGAGACGGCCAACTGCTACAGGTTCGACGAAATTGCCCTTATCACTCTGCAAATCGTTCTTCGGCAACTTGCCGCAGGTACGTCATTCTGGTATAATTGTACAAGATAAGCGATGGTGCGCATTTAAGCCATTTGGGCGGAGATCCGGGCGTGATTGGGTTACTTGTCAAGAAGGTGTTCGGCACGAAGCACGAGCGCGACATCAAGAAACTCGTGCCGATTGTCGAACAGATCAACGAGATATATGAGGGTTACGCGTCCCTAAGTGACCAGCAGCTTCGTAGTAAGACCGATTCGTTTAAGAAGAGGCTGCATGATGGCGAGGCGCTGGACGATCTCCTGCCTGAGGCGTTCGCCGCCGTCAAAGAAACCTGTCGTCGTCTGCTGGGCAAGACTTGGAGCGTCTGCGGCCTTGATGTCACGTGGGAGATGGTGCCGTTCGACGTCCAGTTAGTGGGTGCGATAGTCTTGTACCAGGGCAAGATTGCCGAAATGGCGACCGGCGAAGGGAAAACCCTGGCGGCAACTATGCCGTTGTACCTCAATGCTTTGACCGGTCGAGGATGTCACCTCGTGACGGTGAACGACTACTTGGCGCGCCGCGACCGTGAGTGGATGGGCCCGATTTACGAGTTTCTCGGCTTGAGCGTTGGGTGTATCCAGCACGATATTCAACCCAATGAGCGCAGAGAGGAATACCGCAAAGACATCACGTACGGGACGAACAACGAGTTCGGGTTTGATTATCTGCGCGACAATATGGCTCTCTCGGTTGAAGGTATGGTGCAGCGTGGGCATCACTACGCGATCGTTGACGAGGTGGACAGCATACTCGTAGACGAGGCGCGAACGCCTCTTATCATATCCGGTCCCGCCGAGTACGTTCCCGAGAAATACAACGAGTTCAAGCCGCTCGTCGATCGGCTCGTGCGCAGACAGGACGTTCTTATCGATAGGCTTGCCAAGGAGGCAGTTGAGCTGCTCGACAATGGGGATGAGGAGCAGGCGGGGAAGAATCTCGTGCTGCTTCATATGGCCGGGCCCAAACACAGCAAGTACTTGAAGCTAATGGAAGACGGGCGCAACGTGAGGGTCATGCGCCGCGCTGAGAACGCCTTCATAGTGGACAAGAGGATTCCCGAATTGCAGGAGGAGCTGTACTACGCGATGGAGGAGGCAGGCGGCGGTAACGTTGTACTGACGGAAAAGGGCAGAAACAGCTTGTCCGCATCCGACCGCGACATGCTGATCGTTCCCGACAGGCACACGATATTTGAAGAGATTGAGCGCCGGGAAGATTTGAGTGAACAGGAGAAGCGTGCGGAAAAGGCACGTGTTGACGACGAGTTCAACGAAAAGAACGAGAACATAGACACCGTCTCTCAATTGTTGAAGGGATATACGCTGTTCGAGTGCGACGTTGACTACGTCGTTACGGACAACAGGGTTGTCATTGTGGACAAGTTCACCGGCCGGTTGATGCCCGGTCGGCGGTACAGCGACGGGTTGCACCAGGCGCTTGAGGCCAAGGAGAACGTGGAGGTGGGCGAGGTCAACCAGACGCTCGCCACAATTACGCTGCAGAACTACTTCAGGCTTTACGAGAAGCTTGCCGGGATGACCGGAACGGCTGAGACGGAGGCGCCGGAATTCCACGAGATTTACAAGCTGGATGTTGTGGTCATCCCGACGAACGAGCCCGTTGTTCGCGGGGACAACCCCGACGTTATATACAAGACGGAACGCGAGAAGTTCAAGCAGATCGTGGACGAGATCTGCGAGCTGCATGACCAGGGTCGGCCGGTGCTGGTCGGGACCGTGAGCGTCGAAAAATCAGAGCGGCTCAGCAAGATGCTGAAGAAAAAGCGCATAACGCATCAGGTGCTCAACGCCAAGTATCACCAGATGGAGGCGGAGATCATCTCCCGCGCAGGTGAGCAGAGGGCAGTGACCATAGCGACGAACATGGCGGGTCGAGGCACTGATATCAAGCTGGGTGATGGAGTGAAGGAGCTCGGCGGGCTCCACGTGATAGGCACCGAGCGTCACGAGGCCCGCAGAATAGACAATCAGCTCCGGGGACGCTCCGGCCGACAAGGTGACGCTGGCTCCAGCAGGTTTTACCTCTCTCTTGAAGACGATCTCATGCGGATTTTCGGGGGCGAACGGTTGAGGGGCATCATGGAGACGCTCGGCGTCCCGGAAGACGAGCCGATCGAGCATCGTTACGTCACCAAGTCGATCGAGATGGCACAACGCCGGGTGGAGCAGGATAATCTCGGTATCCGCAAACGGCTCCTCGAGTACGATAACGTGATGAACAGACAGCGCACCGCGGTCTACGAGTGGCGAAACGAGATTCTGCAGTGCGAGGATGCGGGTGCACTCCTGCTGGAGATGGTTCAGGACGTTGTGGAGGAGGTTGTCGAGGAGTACGTTGGTGGAAGCCGCCATCCGGAAGACTGGGACATCGATGGGTTGTGCGAGTGGACCGTAGGGGTGTTCGGGTTCAGCCCGAAGCTGGCCGCGTCTGAGAGCGACACCGACGCGGACGTTCAGGAAGATCTCAAGAAGCAAATAGAGAAGGCGTATGAAGAGCGAGAGTTGATGAGCGGACCGGAGTTGATGCAGTTGGTCGTGCGCGACGTGATGTTGCGCGTGCTCGACGGGAAGTGGAAGGATCATCTTCTCGCAATGGATTACTTGAGAGAATCTGTCCGTCTTCGGGCACACGGTCAGGTTGACCCTCTTATCGAGTACAAGAGAGAAGCGTTCGCGATGTTTGACGAGATGGTCCAGAGCGTCAGGAGCGACTCACTCGGGGCGGTGTTCAAGCTGCGCTTCGTCAGACCCGAGAAGCAAAAACGCCGGGAAGTTTTCGGGCGGGACAGGCAGAAGCTCTCGGCTCCCGCGGCCAATCCATCAGCATTTTCCGGGTTCGCCAGTGCCCAGATGTCCGATCCTAACCCTCAGCCGGTCGCTCCGCGTCGTGTTGCAAAGAAAGTCGGGCGCAACGCCCCCTGCCCTTGCGGCAGCGGGAAAAAATACAAGAAGTGCTGTGGTGTGTGAAGCTTGTCCTTGAATGGTTGGCTCAGATGCGAAACGGGATGATGTCCCAGATGAGACTCGACTATGTAATGACTTTCTGCGTGCGATATTGCATCGACTGCGCCCAGGTGAAGGGTGTGCTCGGGAGGTACGCATGCGACGTATGAGCTGGCGCAACGTTGCTGTGACCGTGCCAATCCTGGTGTTATGGTTGGTCATGACGGCGATACTGCTGAAACGAGAGGTCTTCGTTCGCCGCGTTCCGTTGCCGGCCGCCGATTTGGCGCAGCAATCGGAGGTCGTTCGTCCCGTCGATAGCTGGATGGGAATCTATTTCAGTGACGGTACCAAGATAGGCTACACGCATACTCTCGTCCATCCTCGTCCGGAGCGTGCAGGCGGGGGGTACAGAGCGAGAAACGTTACTGTGATCAGCATGTCTCTGCTGGGACATCCCGCGGAGATACGCGCTGCTTTGGACTGGACGCTCGACGGTGGGGGAAAGGTGGAGGATCTGACGTTTACCATGGACTCGAGCGACTCTCTGTTCGCCGCTCATGGAACTGTTCAGGATGACATGCTGCTGCTTAAGGTGAGTACCGGAGAAACGGAGTTCACAAGGGAGCTCCCGCTAGCCGACAACTTCTTCATGTCAAGCACGTTGAGCCCGCTCATGACCGTGCCGGATATCGAGGAAGGTGTCGAGTACACGGTCGAGATGCTTGACCCGGTCGCGTTGACTTCGCGAAAAGCCACGTTGAAAGCCGGCGCGATGGAGCGGCTCGATCTGAGCGGTGAGAAGGTCGATGCAAGACGTGTAGAGGTCGACTTCTCGGGGTTCACTACGCAAGTCTGGGTCGCCGAGGATGGCGAGATAGTCAAGGTGGAGACGCCGGTTGGACTGGCTATGGTGAGGGAGTCGGCCGAACAGGCGGTGCGGGGTATCGCGACCGGTGAGAGGCTGCCGGATATAGCTTCGGCAGCGGCTGTTCCTGCCGGCAAGATGATTGAAAGGCCGGCCGATCTCGACCGAATGGTCGTCCGGTTCGATGGCGTTGATCTCGAGAGTTTCCCTGTTTGGGGCTCTTCCCAGAGGATTATCGATAGCGAGAAAAGGACAGTCGAACTGAAAAAGGCTGTCCCGGACCTCGAGTCGGTACCGGACTTGCCTGTGTCGGACGTCACCCTGGCGAAGTTCCTGGAGCCGAGCGCGTTCGTCCAGTCGGATGACCCCCGCATAGCGGAGATGGCGCGAGAGATCGTCGGGGAAGAGACGAATAGTTGGCTGGCGGCCCGGCTGCTGGCTGATTGGGTGGACACCGAGATAGAGAATGAGGTGGTCGCCAGCGTGCCCTCAGCCGTTGACGTTCTCCGGACGAGGCAGGGCGATTGCAACGAGCATACGGTGCTCTACGTTGCGTTGGCGCGCGCGGTCGGCCTTCCGGCAAAGACCAATGTCGGTCTCGTTTACAAAGACGGGTTTTTCTACTATCATGCGTGGCCGGAAGTGCACGTCGGCAAATGGGTCCGCATAGACCCGACGTTCGGACAGGAGATAGCCGACGTCACCCATATCAAGCTGACCGAGGGCGAGCTGTACCGTTGGACGGACATACTGCCGACGATCAGGAAGCTCAAGCTCGAGATAATCGAGGTGCACAGCGCAGCCTCGGAGTAAGGTCGCGATTCGCAACTGTGCATGTCGTGGGTTTCATTGAGGGAAATTGAGCAAGGGCGGGTAAGGACGGTTCATCGCCGACTTGCCGAGGCGAGGGAGCCGGCCTTTCATTCGGTAATGTTGGAGGTCGAGATTTTGTCAAGGATCTTGAAATGATACGAACTGAGGATTTGACCAAGGGATTTGGCTCCGTCCTGGCGGTGGACAAGCTGAACATGGAAGTCCAGAGCGGTGAGTTCTTCTCTTTTCTCGGCCCGAACGGTGCGGGCAAGACTACCACTATCAAGCTTCTTACCGGGCTCCTGATCCCGACGGCGGGACGAGCGTTCGTGAACGGTGTGGACGTGCAGCTCGATCCGGTAAGCGCAAAGCGTGCCCTCGGCTATATTCCGGACCAGCCGTTCCTGTACGAGAAACTTACGGGCCGCGAGTTTCTGCGTTTCGTCGGTGGACTGTACGAAATGGATACCCGTGAGGTTGAACTGAAGGCCGAGGAGCTCATGGAGATGTTTGGCGTGTTGGGCGCGGCGGATCTTCTGATAGAGGAGTACTCTCACGGCATGAAACAGAAACTGTCGTTCAGCGCGGCATTTCTCCACGATCCGCAGGTGGTCATCGTGGACGAGCCGTGGGTCGGTCTTGATCCGAAGAGTATCCGGTTCATCAAGGGTTATCTCAGAGAGAAGGTCCGAGACGGTATTTGTGTGTTCATGTCGACGCACACGCTCAGCATAGCCGAGGAGCTCTCGGACAGGGTCGGGATAATCAACGGCGGTCATCTGATCGCCGTGGGGACTGTGAAGGAGATCATGGCGCTTGAGGCGACGCGGACTTTCGAGGATGTGTTCCTCGAACTGACGGCAGAGGGGAATGAAGGTTGAGACGGCTGCTCGCGTTGTTCAGGGCGAAGTGGTGCATGGGGATTCACGAGATCGCCGGCGTCAGAAAACAGTCCAAGCTTAAGGTCTGCGTTGTCGCGGTGTTCGTTCTGGCACTGTGGCTGGGGATATTCTTCCTCTTCTACAAGGGTTTCGGATTCATGAAACGGTTCAATCCCGGCGGTTTCGGTCCTGAGATGCAGACCATTGGCGAGACCGTCACTGTCCGGATCATCTCGCTGCTCTTTCTCGCGGTTTTCTTCATGCTTACCTTCTCGAACGTGCTGGTTGCTCTGACCACGCTGTACCGCTCGAGCGAGGTTGAGTTTCTCATGAGCTCGCCGTTGTATTTGAGCGAGCTGTTCATCGCCAGGTTCGCCGAGTGCGTTTTTTTCAGTTCGTGGGCGATCCTGTTTCTCGGTTCTCCGCTCGTGCTAAGCTACGGCCTAGTGTACAATGCACCGTGGTACTTCTACTTGGTGGCGGCCGGGTTTTCGCTGCCGTTCGTGATTATCCCCGCGGCCTTGGGCGTGACCATAACGATGGTTCTTGCGCGAGTGTTTCCGCATTTGAATAGACCGCTCCTTATCATGCTGGCCGCGGCCGCCGTTACCGGGTTGTTTCTCTACATGAGAAGGTCTTTCGATGTGGAGAGCCTTTCTTCCAGCGACCAGATGTTGGGGGCGGTTCTTGACGCTATGAAGAACACGCAGTCCGCGTTCTTGCCCAGCTTCTGGGCGGCGCAGGGGCTGTTGAGCTCGTCCGTGGGTGAATTGGGCCCAACCATGTTCCACTTTCTTTTGCTTCTTGCCAACGGCCTCCTGGTGTTTCGTCTGGCGTTATACATGGCGTCGAAAGCCTATTATCCCGGGTGGGCAGCCCTGCGTGGGTCCGGGCAGGCGAGGAGCCGCCCACGAGACAGGGGAATACTGGGACGAATAGACTGCTGGTTGGGTTTCCTTCAACCGCGAACGCGCTCACTCATCGTCAAGGACATAAGGGTGTTCTGGCGGGATGTATCGCAGTGGTCCCAGTTCGCGTTCTTTTTCGGCCTGATGGCGGTCTATGTCGCGAACCTGCGTGCGGCCGGCTATTACTACCTCGAGATTGCCATCTGGAAGAACGCGGTGTCATTTCTCAACCTTGGCGCGACATCGCTCATATTGGCGACGTTGACGAGCCGGTTCATATTCCCGCTGATCAGTCTGGAAGGGAAACGGTTCTGGGTGATAGGGCTTGCGCCGGTCAGGTTGCGCGAGCTCGTGTGGCAGAAGTTCTGGCTGAGCTTCGCTACCTGCATAACGTTCACGCTGGGCATCATGGTTATATCCAACGTCATGCTCAAGGTAGAGCCCCTGTTGATGTTTCTCTCCTGCGGCACGATAGTGATGATGAACTTCTCGTTGTCGGGGCTGGCCGTCGGGCTGGGAGCACTTTATCCCAACTTTCGCGAGGACAACCCGGCCAAGATCGTGTCCGGTCTCGGCGGAACGCTCAACTTTCTGCTCAGCATAGCGTACATAATGGTCGCCGTCGGGGTGCAAGCATTGCTGTTTCAGGCGCGAACCTTGAACCTGATACCGAGCGACCGGAGGTTTGCCTGTATGGTTGCCGGAGTTACGGCGTTTGTGGTGCTGGTCAGTATGATGGCTACTTTCATCCCGATGTCGCTGGGACTGAAGAACCTCGAACGCACGGAGTTCTAGAGAATGTGGAAAAAGGTTCCCGTTTCGACCCGCGCCAGAGTCGAGTTTGTGAACATAGATGGGTTTGTGGAGGAGGCTGTGCGGGCCGAAGGTGTAGCCGACGGCGTGTGCTACATCTATGTGCCTCACACAACCGCCGGAATAACAATTAACGAGAACGCTGATCCCGCCGTACGAGAGGACATCATAAAGGAGCTGAACAAGATCGTGCCTTTCGACGACAACTACCGCCACCTGGAAGGCAACGCTGCCGCCCACATCAAGGCTTGCCTGGTAGGGTTCTCGCAGATGGTTCCCGTCGAGGGCGGCAAGTTGGTTCTGGGAACGTGGCAATCCATCTATTTCTGCGAGTTCGACGGTCCACGCCGCAGGCACATCTATGTGCACGTGATTCGCGGCTGAAGCTTTTGAAGGACAGGCAAGGCCGAGGAAGCTACTCTTTTTCTCCGACAAAGAAAAGGAACCGTTTGCAACTGGGACACGCGGCGAGCTTGTCACCCTTTCTTAGCTCCTGCGCGAACGCCGAGTGGAGTTTCATGTTGCATCCCTGACACATGGCCCCTTCCACTGCTACAACGGCCAGCTTCGACCGTTTCATGAGCATGTCGAAATGGCGAAGTGTGTCAGAGTTAATACAGGCTCTCAGGTTGTCAATCTGCGGTTGGATCGCCCCCGCTTTCTTCTTCGACACGCCCTGCTTAAGGGTTTCCAAACGTTGCAGCCTGATGAGCAACAGCATCTCCGGAGGCTCCTGGCCGGCGCTTGCGGCCTTCGCTTTTCTCCGGCGTGCCGGTTTCTTAGGCGGAAGCTCCCCGCTTTCGACGTCGGCCTCCTCGAAAACGGAATAGAAATCGGCCGGCGTCTTGGCGTGCAAAAGCTTTAGGCGCACCTCTTCTTTCTGGAGCATGCGCGTCAGCGAGGATATGAACAGCAGGTATTTCGCTGTAGTCTCCGTCGAGTACAGTATGACAAAGACGAGGCTGACCGGCTCCCCGTCGAAAGACAGAAAATCCACCGGCTTCTTCAAGCGACCTATCGCGCACCCCAGATTCTTCAACCCGCTGCACCGCGCGTGCGGTATCGCTACGCCGTGCCCTATTCCGCAGCTCTCGTAACTCTCGCGTTCCAGAACGCGCGCCACCGCTGTTGGCAGGTCCTTGACAATACCGCTGCCGCCGAGCAGTTCGGCTACTTGTCGGATTGCCGTATTCTTGTCCTTCGCATTGAGCGAAAGCTTTATCCTTTTCTTGACGATGTACTCTGTAAGTCGCATTATCCCCTTCTCTTCCTCGCCTTCGGCTACTTTCGTGGGGCCCAAAGCCTGCTGTTGCTCCTTGCCCAGGTCACTCATAAACCGTCAAATACTGTGATAACAATTATATAGGAACACGGCAAGACAGATCAAGCGCGAAAATGGAGGATCTAGAAACCACGTCTTGATTTGCTCGGGCATCTGGCCTATGATTATGATATGAAGCGGAACTCGCTGGATCGCACCTGATCCTCTTTCTGTACTCTGTGACCTTTTTCAGTCTGGAAAGCGGGAACGGATACTAAACGGAAGAAAACGACTTGCGTTCAAGTGGGCTCCTCCGGCACTGCCACTTTCTTGACAAGTTCATCCCAGAGTTCTATCGAGCGCGGATCGGCGGCCCGTCCCCGTCGCCTGACATAATCCATCTTGTTCTTCAGGATCAGGACAACGGCCTCGTCGAGATGATCGGGCAGAAGGGCGCGGACGGTTTCTACGCCGGGCATATCGCGTGTCGGTTCAGCGTAGTCCGCAACGAACAGCACGCGCGCCAGCTTGCCCATGCCGCGCGCGCCGGTGGTGTGCGCTTCGATTGCTTCGAGTATTTCCCGATCAGTTATGCCGAGCTCGTACCGAGCCATTCGCGCTGCCACTTTGGCGTGGAGCAGGACGGGATTGTCTCTCTCTATATCGGACGGTTCGATGCCCAATCGGTCGGCTTCCCTGATGAGCGTCGCGTCATCGAGAGACCGGGCCGCGTCGTGGAGCAGACCCGCGTCCCTGGCTTTTTGCACGTCCAGTCCGTGGTGGTTCGCCAGGTCGGCCGCCATCTCGCCGGTGGCAACGCAGTGTTTGTATATCTCCTCTGAGGCACGGCAAAGCACAAACTCTTTTAGATTCATGGTATCATCGTTCCCGCAGCCTCATGACGAGAAGTCACAGTCCCGCGCGGCCTACGGCCGGTACAACCCTCTTTGAGCAATATACTGCTCGACCTTTTCCGGCACGAGATACTTTATTGACAGGCCTTTTCTGACGCGTTCGCGAATCTCTGTGGAGGAGATGTCGAGCCCGCTCACGTGCACAACCTCGACACTGTCTCTAAACCTGTCCTCCAACCGCGTCAGGTCGTGTCCGGGACGCATTGCCACGAGAAAGTACGCGAGTCTCAAGACCAGTTCGGGCTCTCGCCACGTCGAAAGCTCCGCAACAGCGTCCGAGCCGACAATGTAGAAGAGCTCGGCGCCCGAGTAGCTCTGGCGGAGCTCTCGGAGCGTATCCTTGGTGAACGACCTGCCGGATCTATCGAGTTCTATACTCGACACTTCAAAACGCGGGTTCGATTCCGTGGCCAGCTCCGTCATACGGTATCTGTCTTCCGCCGGAGCGACATCGGGCGAATCTTTGTGGGGCGGAATGCACGCGGGAATGAACAGCACCTTGTCCAACCGGCGCGCCTCGGCGACCTGCTCGGCAACAAGCAGGTGCGCAATGTGGATCGGGTTGAACGTTCCCCCCAGGATTCCCAGACGGTCCATTGGTCTATTCCCCGTAGCTGCTCCGCGAGAGATCTTGGCTACATAATCGCCAATGTCGCATGCCTTCTAGTCGGGCGTGTACTCTAGCTCGACTTCTGCTATACGGACACGGTCTCCGGCCTTTGCACCCGCACGTCGCAGCGCACCGTAAATCCCCATCTGACGCAGCCGCGAATGAAAATAGTCTACGGCTTCCTCGTTACCGAAATCAGTCATTCTGGCGGACCGGTCAACCTCCTCACCCGTCACCACAAAGGTGTCATCGCGTTTCTCAACGCTGAACGAGGGTTCAAACCTGTATTCTCTTACAGGCTCTTCCTCGGTGGCGAGATCCTCTTCCACGACGGATTCGCGAAGCCGGTAGGCTGCGAACGCCAATTCGCGCAGACCCGTTCGCCGCAAAGCCGAGATCGGAAACACCGGTTCGACACACGCATTCTTCAACTGTTCGAGTTTCTCGTCAAAACTTCCCAGATCGACCTTGTTTGCAGCGACGATACGAGGCTTCTCCGCCAAAGATTCGTTGTACAGCCCCAACTCGTTCAAGACGGTCCGGTAATCACCGACCGGGTCGGCACCTGACAAGTCCACAATGACGACCAACCCGCGAGTGCGCTCGACGTGTCGCAAGAAGTCATGACCTAAACCCGCGCCGACGCTTGCCCCTTCAATGAGACCGAGAATGTCCGCAACGATGAAGCTCACATTCTCCTCCAGCCGGACGACGCCGAGATTCGGGCTTAGAGTAGTGAATGGATAGTCGGCTATCTTGGGCCGGGCCGCCGTGAGTGCGGCCAGCAGTGTCGATTTTCCCGCGTTGGGAAGCCCCGCCAGACCGACGTCGGCGATCAGCTTCAGCTCGAGCAGGAGCGTACGTTCCTCGCCCGGCTCACCGCGCTCGGCAAACCGCGGCCCTCTGTTCGTGGAGCTGGCAAACCGCGCGTTGCCGCGTCCGCCGTGACCGCCCCGCGCCACGATAACCTCAGCTCCGTCCCTGTTCAAGTCGGCTAGGATTGTGTCCCCCTCGGCATCTTTCACTACGGTTCCCACCGGCACGGGGATAACGAGGTCGCGTCCCTGACGGCCGTGGCAACCGCTGCCTCTTCCGTGAGCGCCGCGCTGGGCCCGCTGGTGTG
>Ga0180437_10004144_pt1 | contig 20896 bp, 17 predicted proteins | sample SS_ome_4_FD_132410 | JGI IMG/M metagenome (GOLD analysis project Ga0180437, IMG submission 132410) | Hypersaline lake sediment archaeal communities from the Salton Sea, California, USA - SS_3_D_1 metaG | ecosystem: Environmental > Aquatic > Non-marine Saline and Alkaline > Hypersaline >... | reverse complement strand
ACTCAGAAGGTTGAAGGCCACCTAAAAGGGTTGATGATGAACGAAATGTTGAGAAAAGTTGGATGATACGAGAAGAGTAAAAAGGGAACGGTTAGTCAGTTGCCTGATTTATTCAACAGGGCCGTAATTGAGGCCATATTATCTCCTTTTTTATTATTTGGATGCTTTATGGCACTTATTATAATATAATAATATTTTTAATTAAACAAATAATTATGTTTTTATTTTTATGATTATTAGTAATTTGAGATTATGTCTTTAATTTTTTTACTTAGATAGGTTTAAGATCGCTTCTGGAAGAGCATGGAGGAGGTCGGTTGCGGTCATTCCATAGGAGGATTTCCAATGTGCGGCGAGCTCGCCGGCGATTGAGTGGATGAGGACGCCAAGGGCAGCTCCGTTCTGAAGATCAAGACCTTGAGCCACCATAGAGGCGATGACGCCGGTCAGAACATCGCCCGTTCCAGCAGTCGCCATCCCGGGATCCCCGTAGGGGATGATGAGGGGCTTTGTTCTGGGGTGGAAGACAAAGGTGGGGGCTCCTTTGAGGACAACGGTCACCTTCTTCTCATTGGAAAACTCTTGGCAGCGCTCAAGGGTGGGTTCCAGCGCAAGGATCCGCTGCATCTCTTGATGGTGGGGGGTAAGGATGGTCTTTTCGGGAAGGGGGATTGAGGGGTCTTTTGCCAGAAAATAGAGCGCATCGGCGTCTATGATGGTGGGAAGGGTTGATTTTGTCAGCAGAGACTTTAGAGCCTGGTGGGTCTTCTCATCCCTTCCAATGCCGGGACCAACAATGAGCGCTTTAGCTCGTTTGGCCTCTTCTAAAATCCGCTCATCATTGGTAAGGTCCCATCCTTCTTTGATCAGCTCAAAGGGGGCTGGGTTGAGCTCATCTTTCATCTCATTGGGGTAGAAAAGACGGACAATGCCTGCGCCTGTTTTTAGTGTGGCGTAGCAAGAAAGAAGCGCAGCTCCTGGCATCCCAGAGGAGCCGGCCATCGCAAGTACATAGCCAGCTTGGTATTTGTGCCGTGTTCTTGTGATGGGAGGGAGCTCCTTTACTATTTGCTCTTGCTTTATGAGGTGGGCGGCAATCTCTGCTTCTTCAACAAACTTGTCGGGCATTCCAAAGTCGACCCCCTTCAAAGTGCCGACATGGTCCCATCCTTGTTTAAGGAAGAAACCGATTTTGGGTAGACCGAGGTAGATGGTAGTCTTTGCATGGATGGCAACGGTTTCTACTTCGCCGGTGTTTCCATTTAGACCTGAGGGGATATCGATCGCGAAGATGGGAAGAGAGGATTTGTTTGCGGCTTCGATCACTTCGGCAAGGAGTCCTTTGGCGGCTCCTTGGAAGCCGGTTCCAACGAGCCCATCGACGATGATTCCCTTTGGAGAAAACTGCGGAGGGTGATCGATCTTTTGGGTGTTGCCGCCCGCCTTTTTAAATCGCTTCCCCATTTTCTGAGACAGGGGAGAACACTCTTCAAGGGGGTGGAGCAGAAACGCTGTGACAGAAAATCCCTTGTTTAGCAGGAGGGCTCCGGCAAAAAGTGCATCGCCTCCGTTGTTCCCTTTGCCGATGAGAAGGTGGATGTCGCCAGCGGCTGTGGGGGTGAGAAGTGCTTTTTCTATGAAGGCTGCGATGCCTGTCGCCGCCTTTTCCATGTAGGCAAGATCGCTTTCTTTAGCAGCAAAGGCGAGCTGTTCAACCCGCTTCATTTCATCTGCGGTGACAACGCCTATCCCCTCGATCACAGGTGCTCCTCTTTGATCGCTCTTTGGAGCAAGGATTTCACAGCGTCTTTAGGGTTCACATTTTCGTAGATGATGGAGTAGACCCCTTGGGTGATGGGGACGGGGATGTTGTGTTTTTTGCCAAGCTGGAGTGCCGAGACGCAGGTGTAGATTCCTTCAACGACCATGCCGATCTTTTCACGGGCGCCTTCTGGAGTGAGTCCTTTTGCGATGTGGTGGCCAAACATGTAATTGCGTGAGAGCACGGATAGGCAGGTAACGCATAGATCGCCCATTCCGGTGAGCCCATTGAGTGTTTCAGGCAGACACCCTTTAGTGGAAGAGAGTTTGCGGATCTCGTGAAGACCGCGTGTCATCAGCGCTGCCTTGGTGTTGTCTCCAAACCCAAGCCCGTCGGAGATGCCACAGGCGATCGCCATGATGTTTTTCATCGCGCCCCCAAAACAGGCTCCGTGTAGATCGCTATTTGGGTAGACTCGAAAGTAGGGAGAGTTGAAAAGATCGCGGATCGTGAGCATCAGCTTTTTATCGTACGATGAAGAGACGACAGACGTTGGTAGTTGTCTAATGACTTCTTCAGCCAAACTAGGGCCGGTCAAGCATCCAATTTTGTTTCGATACTCTTCTCCGGCCATTTCAAGGACTACCTCGGGAAGCAGGAGTCCCGTTTCTTGTTCAATGCCTTTGGAGGTGAGGACGAGGGGGCTATCCAAAGCATCGAGGTCGAGTATTTTTCCCAGTACAGATCTAAGCCCCTTGGCTGTCACCGATTCTACAAGGATGTCTGCCTGATCAAGCGCTTCGGGGAGGTGGCTTGTGAAGGTGAGCTTTTCATCGACATTGCACTTGGGGAGCTTTGGGTGGTGACGATTTTTTTTCAGCTGGCCTGCAAATTCAGGCTTCGAGGTCCAGAGAGTGACATGGTGGCCATTGGCCGCTAGTAGGGTGGCAAGGGCAAAGCCCCATGCTCCACCGCCGAGATATCCAACTTTCATGGGCTCACCTTAGCAAATCCCATCTTAAGGCTCAATATATGACGTGTTGGGGAGGGGTTTCCCGCTCCATTTCTCATGGAGCTCTTTGGTAGGATAGTGGAAGGGAGCGGCCAGTTCGAAGATTCCATCGATAGGCTCAGTGCCGGCAATTTTCGCATACCGCTTCTTGTCTCGGTTGAGGAGTGCTCGTTGCACAGCGCCCACATCTTCTCGACTTTTAAGAGGAGCAAATGTTTCTTCTCTTTGATAGAGCACGACTTGGGGATTTTCAGCAAAGGGGAGCAGATCGAAAATGAAGTACTCTTGCTTGTAGATGATTTCTTTGCCTAAAAACTTCTTTGCGAGATGAAGTGGGAGGCTTTCTTCTTTGGTTTTTTGTACAAAGTCGATGTGAAACGAAAACAGACTGGTGTTGGCAAGGTTCCAGTTAGCGGGGGGATTTTCTGCGTACTCGACGATTTGGAGCTTGCCATCTCGCTCACCAATCACGCCTACTTTCTCATCGGGATTGGTGCGCTCGATGGCTTTGAGGGCTACGTCGGCACCCTTTTTTGCCTGTAGCCCAATGAGGTTAGGATCGAAAGGGTCAGCTAGGGGGTTATCAATCAAGATTAGGTTGAGGTATTCAACCCCAGCGGCTTTCCATTTTGCAAAGAGTCCAGACTCATAAAACTGCTTCAGCACTTCTCCGTTCCCATTGGGGCGCTTCTCGGAGAGGGGATTCTTATTCTGATCAAGGATAGGTGACATCCTTTGGGTAAAAAAATCGACATCGCCGCTGTAGTTTGCAAACGCCTTTTTGGTGATCTCTTCATTGAGAGGAGAGGTCATGATGGCAAGCGGTAAGGGGCGCTCAAAGAGCGAGCAAGCGGCCGTTACATTTTCTTGGAGCATTTCAAAGAGGGTCTTTTGCCGTACAAGCGAAAGGGGATAGGTGCCTTTAGGCCCATCCCAGCCAAGGCGGCTTCCGTCACCGCCGGCGAGGACAATGCATCCCACCTTCCCAGAAGCAATCAGCCCTCTTCCAAGGGCTATGTCGTCAGGATTTCCCGCTTCAACGCAAATGTTCAAACACGGCCTCAGGTGTTATATTGCGAATGTCTTTGTCTTTTCCAAGAAGAGGAACATGGACAAGCTCAGGATTAGGAGAAAAGACACCTTGTTTCAAAATGCCCATGTACGGATCCGCCCATAAGGAGACGAGCTTGATTGGGAACGACTCGTTTAAATAGTAGGTCATGCTACTCACTCCCGAATCGGGAACCACAAGTGCTGAGCACCGGTTTTTGATGATCGAAAGTAGAGGGAAGAGGGGGGTTTCTCCACGCAAATCGATCACGCCCTCAAGGTCAAAGGCAGGTGTTTTCTCAAAGCCGAAGATAAGTATTTTCGCTCCGGTGCCGGTCACCTTTTCAAACAGCTCTTGCCAATAATCCAAAGGCCAGTTGCGCCAGTGTGCGTAGTTGGTCTCTGTTTGGACGTGGGCGCCGATGTAGGTCTGGTTTGGATCGAGTGGGTAGTCTTCCCAAAGAGCGTCCCATTTTTCCTGCCAGTGCAAGAGGGGGGTGAGGCTGCCTCGCTGCCACGGCACCCACTGAGTGGGGTCGGGACTTTCGATGATCTGGTCGTAATCATTTGGGTCGATGCCAAGCTCGCTAAGAAGCGTAGGAAAATCAACTTGGTCTCCCCGCTTCAAATTGGGGGCAACGATGACCTCCACGCCGCCGAGCAAAATGAATCCATCGCGCAAATTTTCTCTGGTGATGAAGGTGATTGAAGCGCCCGGAACAAACTTTTTGATCTGGTGGACAATGGCATAAAGACCTAAGGGGATGTCGCCAAGTCCACGATTCCAAAACAGAAGGAAGCGCTGTGCACTTTTCTTCTTTGCCTTTTTCAGGAGAGAGTCAAGAGGGTTTGGGAGGACCTTTTTTATGATTGGCTTGAGCACGTTTCCTTACGCTGTGATGTGGAGTTTGGATCGTTTATTTTTTAGCATATGCAAAATTGCCTGGTAGACCTCTTCCGCTTCGATCTCTTTCATGCAACGAAAGTCAATCGGACACGTTCTTTGGTAGCAGGGAGAGCATTTTACATGTTTGTGGATGACTGTTGCACTACGGTAAGGGCCGGTCACAATCTCATTGGTTGAACCGAACAGAGCAACAATCTTTGTTCCAAGGGCATCGGCAATATGCATTGGACCACTGTCGTTGGTGAGAAGGACATCGCAGAGGCTAATGAGTGCGGCCACTTCTCGCAAAGAGGTGAGTCCTGCTAAGTTGATCACTCGGCTTTGGAGCCCTTGGCAGATCTCTTTCACAAGAGAGGCAGTCGGTTGGTCTCCAAAAAAGACGATGAACACATTGGGATCGGAGAGGAGTTTTTCGGTTACCTCGCGGAAACGATTGGGGAGCCAACATTTGGCGGAGCCGTAGGTAGCTCCTGGGTTGATTCCAACGAGATGGCTCTCTTTGGTTACTCCATGCTGTTTCAGCAGAGTTTTTGCCTCCGTCACTTCTTTGTCGGCCAAAAAGAGGCGAGGCGGAGAAGTGGAGAGGGGAATCCCAAGAGGCTTAAGGAGCATTTTGTAGGTGTTAACGAGGTGTTGCTTTTCGAGTTTTTCAGGAAGGGGGACTGGGTGGGTTAAGAGAAAGCGCCTTCCATTGCAATCATAGCCAAGTCGCGTCTTGATTTTTCCTTGCCAAAACCACCAGGCCGATGAGAGTGAGTGGGTCAGTAAAATTCCGAGGTCGTATTTGCCGTGTCTTAGCTTCTCAATGATATTTTTTTTATCACTTCTGCGAGAAAATCCACTCGTTTTGCTGAAACAAAAAAGCTCGTCCACCTGGGAGTCTTCCTTGAGCAAATCGCAGATCGGAGCGCGGCACATAGCGGTAATGCGTGCATTCGGATAGGCCTTGCGCAGGTCGGTGAGAATGGGAGTGGCCATTACCATATCCCCAATCCAGTTGGGCATACGTACAATGATGTTTCTAAACTCGACTCCCTGGAGAGATTTCATAGTCTACTTAGCTAAAGCTGCAAAGATTCAAGATAACAAAAAAGGGGAGATTTTGTATATAGATCTTGGTAGAAGCATAGGATCCTGTCTGAGAAAATGATCATTTTAGGAATCGACCCGGGGACCCGGGTAACTGGTTACGGTTTAATCCTCGTGAAAGGGCGAGATATCTCTGTCATTGATTTTGGAGCAATTTGTCCTCCTCCAAAAGCAGCTCTCTCTAAAAGGTACCATATTATTTTTGAAGCGCTGGAAGAGATCATCAGGGAGCATTGCCCAGATGCGGTCTCGGTTGAGACTCAATTTATGCACAAAAATGTGATGAGCGCGATGAAGCTTTCGATGGCAAGAGCGATGACGCTTTTAGCTGCCGAGCGAGCAGAGATTCCCCTATTTGAGTATGCGCCGCGCAAAGCAAAGCAAGCCGTTGTGGGTCGGGGAGCAGCCAGCAAAGAGCAGGTGCAGAAGATGATCCAAGTCCTTCTCAACCTCACTGAGCTTCCCACCCCAGAAGATGCTGCCGATGCGCTTGCGCTTGCTCTTTGTCATGCCAATTCGCTAAGATATGAGCATGTTTGAATACTTAATTGGAACCCTTGCAGACGCCGCTCCTGAAAAAGTAGTGATCGACATCGATGGTATTGGCTATCGCGTTTGGGTCCCTCTATCAACCTATGAGCAGCTTCCACAAACAGGGCAAGAATGCAAAGTCTACACCTCTGTTGTTGTTCGAGAAGACTCGCAAAAAATCTATGGATTTTTGACGCAGCTTGAGCGTGATTTTTTCGATTCCCTCAACGAAATTTCGGGGATTGGTCCGCGCATTTCACTAGCTCTATTGGGGCATCTTCCTTTAGAGGATTTCCTCACAGCCATAGAGCATTCCAATGTCAAGGCGATCACCAAGGTGCCTGGGGTGGGGAAAAAGATGGCTGAGCGACTTATCTTGGAGCTCAAAGATAAGAAGCATAAAGTAGACAGCTCAAAAGTTAGTCTCCCCAAAGTAGGCAGTGTTGTCGGCGATGCAATCAGCGCTCTTGTCAACCTCGGCTATCCGGCCATTGAAGCACAAAAAACCGTTCAGAAGGTGGCCGACAGCCACGATGACGAGCTCCCCTTATCTGATTTAATTGCCCTTTCTCTTAAAAAGTGAGTCTTTGATTTATGTCTTATCAAACTTCATTCTTCACGATTATTTCAACAGGCTCGTACAAAATAGCTGGTTACATCTTAACGGCACTTGCTTCATATGCAGTATATTCGTTGGAAGCAACCGATCTTGGACCAAGGGCGACCTCTCCCAAAGAAAGATATAGATATTTTCCCTATGAAGGGGTAAACTGTATCAATGAGTACGCCCATTTCAAACCAGACCCCTGTTTTTCAAGCTCAGTGGCTGCAAGAGCAGTCAGGGGATCCGCCCGGCTTCGTCAATTGTTGTAAAAAAATATTTAAGGCTGTCTTTGACGTCCTATCGATTGTGATTTTTCCAATCGGTCTTATCCGCCTCACTATCTGGTGGATCAAGGATAGAGCCTTTGCCTTAGCTATTTGCCCCGGAAAAGTTGACCAATATAAGCTCCAGTATGAAGGGATCTGTGGCTTTATCAAAAAATTTATTTATACTCTCTACTCCCCAAACTGGATCAAGTCGGACATGACCCAAGTTGGGAACTTGCTTAAAGAGACCCATCGTGGCGAGGCTGTTCGATACAAATCTCCTGATGGAGCTGAGATAGATGGAGTCTTTATTCCAGGCAATCGAGCTCGTGAAAAGGTGATTCTGTATGGCTTTGGAAATGGGATGACTTGGGAGACAAGCGGTGATGCAGTAGAGCGTCTCAAACCAATGGGAGCTTCCATCATGATGATCAACCCTCGTGGAGTGGGTGAAAGCACAGGGTGGCGCTATGGTAAGGGGTATGCTCTCGATATCTACAGCGCATATGAGTACCTCATCAATGAAAAGGGAATCGATCCACAAGACATTTTGGTCATGGGTAATTCAATGGGAGGCGCGTATGGGGCTTGCGGAGCTGCTCTCGTGCAAGAGAAATACCCCGATAAGGAGATTTCAGCGATAAACCTTCGTTCATTTGCGACGCTTCATCACGAGGTGCAGTCTGTTTTAGATGGTTCTGGGGTTGTCCCCTTTCTCTTGAGAACGCTTTCTAAAGGCGTTGGATTCGACATGAACGTCCAAGAGGCTTGGGACAAGCTGAAAGGGAAGAAGGTGATCTGGTATCACCAGAAAGATCAAGTCATTCCCTATGAGACAGCCTCTTTAGCGAAATCTGTAAAGGAGTCTCGAAGTACACAGACGAAGATCGTTTCGATGCATCACCACTTTGAGGATGCAGAAATGTGGCCTGCAGACCTCATTAGAATAGGGTTCTATCACAACCGTCCTTTTTGCTCGAAAGAGCAAAAATTCCTCTATGATCAAATCGGAGAGATCCTAGGGATAGAGCCATCTGCTGAGCCAGAAGAGTTTAGGTGTCTTCATCCCGTTCAGTTAGAAGCTTAATTCTATTTGCAGTCATGGGTTTAATGCTTTCTTGTGGCAGCTTCTGCAAGACTGGATCTTGTCACTCCTGGGAAAGAAGTCATTTCTGACAAGAGATTTTTCACAGAGTCATAAATGGAAGTCACGTTTTGAAATCCCCCAACTGAGCGGCAAGCTGCATATCGATGGTGTCCATCAAGTATATATTTTGTCCCATTTTCATTTTTTCCTGAAACTAAGATCGGCTTATCGCAAGGATCGAAGAGGCCGACCCTAAAGGACTTAGTCAGTCGATCTACTTGTTCTTGATTGATTTCGACTTGGGTGGGAGTTAGTTCACTTGCACGAATTCGTTCATCCTTAACTAGAACCTGTTTCTTCTTTTTTTGAAGATATCTGTCTTTTACAGACCCTCGAAGTTGGGGCATATCGGAGCGAGAAAGGCCTAAATTACCCATGCAAAATCTGGGTGTTTCTTCGCATAAGTTGACTGGGGCTACCTCGCCATTGCACTGTTGTAATAAGCTTGCAGGTGTACGACAAGTGTCTCCAACTGAGGCTAGTCCAGAAAAAAAAGATAATCTTGACGTTTGTTCGTTTGCAGAAGAGTTAGAGGAAGGTGCGCTTTTATAAAGCTGATGCATCCGCTCTTTTCTAGAAGATAGGGAACCATCAGTGATTGAGCGAAAATGGAGCTGGAGCTCAGCTCGAACCGATCTTGTTGTGCCCCACTTGTCACTGTAAGCTAGTGACATTTTTCCATGCACTCCAACATATCCGTCGTCTCTTGCCTCTTCAAGAGTGTTTTTCCATACAATCGCGCCCCTTTCTCGCTCAACCCAGTCTTCTATTTTTTGAATGGTTTGTTGAAGCTGTTCTACAGTTTCTAATATGATCGTTCCTCTAAGGGCATCTCCAATTTTTTGCGTAGCGGTTTCTATGGGAATCCCTTCTGTGATACTATCTCTTTCAATTTTATTTTTTAAGCTTTCTTTCTTTTTAAGAAGAAAGCGGTCTTCAGGACCAAAGTTAGCTTGGCCTCCGCACTCTTTAGCAATTTGTTCGCAACCCTTTTGAAACCGATAAGAAACGGCTTCAGCGTCTTCAGATAAGCGTTCAGCTTTAGTTGCCGTATTTAATGGAACCGAGTCCCATCGAGTTTGAAGCTCTCCTATTTGCTCTGTGAATAAGTTCTTTGTGCAATCGAATGCTTTATCTACTGAATCTGGGTCAAGAGGAACGAGCTCTTGCGTCGTTTCATCTAAACAGCTGCCGCCCAGCAATTTTGCGTAGCCGTATTCTTCCTCGGCATACTTAGGGACTGGAACCGGTTCTCCAAATAAAATGGCTGTACAAAAAATTGTTTTAATAATATTCATTTTTTATTATTTAATAATATAATTGTGATTATTATTGTAATATAAACAGTATATTTAAGTAAATCTATTATATTATAAATAAACTTGTATTATTATTTTTTGAACCGTTAAGTCTTTTGTTTATAGTTTCCTACAGGGGTTGTCTTTAGGCCTGTCTTACTGAAACTGGGGCCCCATCGACAATGCATATCCACTGATAATCAGTACGTTATAGTTCAAACTGCTATCTGATTTTCATTGTCAATTGTGATCATCCTCGATATGGACTATACTCTTGCTCATGCAGAGCTATCATTCCAACCAAACCATCGCAGCCATTGCTACTCCTCCTGGGGAGGGAGGGATCGGAATTATCCGGATTTCGGGCAAAGAGGCGATTCCCATTGCCAATCAAATCTTTTCTCAAGACGTAACTCAAATTTCTAGCCACACCGTTCGGTATGGAAAGATTATAGAAAATGGCCATGTTCTCGATGAGGTGCTCCTTCTGGCGATGCATGCTCCCAAGACGTTCACAGGCGAAGATGTGGTGGAGATCCAGTGCCATGGAGGCAGTTTTGTAACTAAAAGAGTACTTTCCGCTGCGTTAGAGGCTGGAGCCACTCCCGCTGGTCCAGGAGAGTTCACCTACCAGGCATTCATGAATGGAAAGGTGGATTTGGCTCAAGCAGAGGCGATCCAGACGTTCATCGGCGCCAAAAATGAGCTTGCGATGGAGTCAGCTGGCCAGCAGCTTGCAGGGCGCCTCTCGAGCCAGGTGGAGTCGTTTCAAAAGCAGCTCTTAGATGCTGCTGCTACCTTAGAGGCGCTTGTCGACTTTCCCGAAGAGGGGCTCGAGTTCTCCAAGATGGAGGAACTGGTAGCTCACTTGGAAGGCGTCAAAGAGGAGATGGAGAGGCTCATTGCTACGTTCGAAGATGGGAAGAAGATTGAAGAGGGGATTAAGCTCTCTTTGGTTGGCCCTCCCAACGCGGGGAAATCGTCTCTTATGAACGCTCTTTTAGGAGAAGACCGTGCGATTGTGACGGCTGTCCCTGGAACGACGCGAGACCTTCTCGAGGCTCCTCTTTTTCTCGGGGGGCTCCACTATCATCTCGTTGACACAGCGGGGATTCGAGAGACAGAAGAGGTCGTTGAGCAAGAGGGGATTCGAAGGAGCAAACAAGCCATTGATGGCGCAGACGTAATTCTCTTGCTTCTGGATCTTTCTCGCCCGCTAGAAGAGGATCACCATGAGATTCTATCTTTGGTGCCCAAAGAAAAAACCCTTCTTGTTTGGAATAAACAAGATCTTCCCCATAATTCTCACGCGATCGAATGGCCAGAGCAGGTGTCTATCTCTGCAAAATCTGGCGAAGGTCTCGAGCAGTTGAAAGAGCGTCTCGACGCGATGATCTGGAAGAAGGGGCCGCCTGCAAAAGACGAGGTGGTTTTGACAAGTGTGCGCCATAAAACTGCTCTTGCTGGTGCTGCGTTAGATCTTCAGACAGTAATCGATGGGTGTAGAAATTCCCTTTCTCCAGAGCTTATTTCAGCAGACATGCGCAGTTGTTTGGGACATCTCTCATCGATCATCGGGATCGACATTTCTGAAGAGGTTCTGAGCGAAATCTTCTCTAAATTTTGTGTGGGAAAATGAACAAGAAAGAGCGAGCCGCCGTTGTAGAGAAAACGCTCAATCGCCTCTTCCCTCATCCCAAAATTCCCTTGCGCCATACGAGTCACTACACCCTGCTTGTTGCCGTTCTTCTGTCGGCTCAATGCACTGATGTGAGGGTGAATGAAATCACCCCCAAACTCTTTGCCCTTGCAAAAACACCTGCAGCAATGATCAAACTGAAGGTCTCAGAGATCGAAAAGATCATTCGCGCGTGTGGTCTTTCCAATACAAAGGCAAAAGCGATCTGGAATTTGTCCAAAAAGCTGCTCGATGAGTTTGGAGGGAAAGTGCCCAAAACCATGGAAGAGCTCACCTCATTGCCTGGAGTGGGGCGCAAAACGGCCTCTGTCGTTCTTTGTCATGCATTTGGGGTGCCTGCTTTCCCCGTCGATACTCACATCCATCGATGTGCCAAGAGGTGGGGGCTTTCAAACGGTAAAAGTGTGGTACAGACAGAAAAAGACCTGCGCGCTCTTTTCCCCAAGAATGCTTGGGGGAAACTTCATCTCCAGATCATTTGGTCCGGGAGGACTTATTGCCAAGCCCGGGGTCATAAAGTGGCAGACTGTCCTGTTTGTTCAGTAATATTAAAGAATTGAATTGACGTAAAAACCATTGAATTTAGATGTATAAATGATGTATAATCTACGCCATGATTGAGCTAAAAAACTACCACTCTCCTTGGTCAAAAGAGATCCAGCAAACATGGCAGGGTGACCAATATACCCTGACTAAAATCGTCGCTATTGCCTACAAGATCATCGTAGAGAATGCGGGGGTTTTTCTATACAATAGTTGGGCAACCGCAAATAATTTTTTTAATAAAGCAGATAAAACGGCAAATATAGAAAAAGAGCGAGTGAAGCATGAGTCTGAGAAAAAGGCTTCCTCTGAAACCAGGCAACAGAATCAACAGACCGGTACCTCAATAGATACACCTAGAGCAGCAGGAGCCTCTTTAGAGCCCACGAATAAAGCGCGCTTGTTGCAGACGTTTACGAGTGGTGTGGAGAAGGTAAAACAGACAGCAGTCGAGAACAAAATAGTGATTGGAAAATCGATGGCCTTGGCCGCTGCCGCTTTAACACTCTGGTATTTAGGGCCAAACTTACTTTCAACTGCAGGGATTCAAGAAGAATCTTTTTTAAATTCAGACTCCTGTAGTGCGACAGCTGAGTCTTTGACTCGATGGCTTGGTAAAGTCCCCATCGGAGGCACAGTGGCGGCAGTTGCAGGTGCCCTAGCACCAGAGAAGACGGCGTTGGCAATAGTTGCGGCTAACATTTTTTCTATGGCTGAAGCGATTCTTCTTCGTGGAGTGGGCTGTGGCGAGAATGTCCTTACTTTAGGGGGTAAATTTGCAAGCTGTGGAAAGTATGCATCTTTGGTTCCTGTTAACCGGCCCAAGCAGCTTGAACTGAAAACGTTCGCTTTGCTTTCAGCAACGCTTCCATGGTTGTTTAATCTTGGAGTAGCTAAGCGCCAAAATCAGAGCATCCGTGATCAATTCAACAAAAAAAATCTCCTCTACTATGCACCACTCATTGGCTTGTCTCTTATGAATCCAATCATTGGGGCGCACTTTGAATTGACCTCTCGCAATGGGTTTGACAGCTCAGGCCATATCATGATGAAAATGGCTGTTGGTCCAGCTTTTGCAGCTGCAATTGCAAAAACAGCTCAGTTTTCTCCGATCCTTGGGAGTATTTTCTCCGGTGCCTATATTTTCTCTGATGCGGTGTTTGTCAAAAATACAGCTCTTTATTGCCATACAGGTCTAGAGCTTGGTGCTGGACTGGCTTGGGGAAGCGCTATCTTGGGTATCTCTTCGATTGTTTCGAGAATATTTTAGCCTTGAAGGGCTCGGCCTAAAGACTGTCCAAGCTTTCCAAGTGTTTCAATCCCTTTGTGGGTGTTGTCGAGCAGATCTTGATCAAATTGGATTCGGAACGGCTCAAAGAGCAAAAGAATGCACGAGCCTCCAAACGAGAAATAGCCCTTTTCATCCCCTTTAGCGTAGTGATTTTCAGGATTGAAGGTTTGATGAATCGAGCCAACGTTTGTTGCTCCAACTTCAATGAAAAGCACGGTTCCAAAATGGGAGGTCTTTAGCTCGGTGATCATCCGCTTGTTTTCTGTCAGAATCTCGATGTTGGTTTTAAGGGCGATCGGGTTGACCGAGTAGAGGTGTCCATTGATCAGGCGCGGTGAGGTAGGAACGCAGTTGCAAGGAAAATGAAACCGGTGGTAATCGACGGGCGCTAGGCGGATTATGGCCATCGACCCTTGGTGATATTTGTGTGCAAGAGTGTCACTGCCCAATAATTTTGGAAGTGAAAACTTTTTCCCCTTCACCCAAAACCCTTCTTCCCGCTCGATATTGCTAAAGGCGAGGTAGCGTCCATCCGCAGGGAGGACTGCTTGGTCATTGCCGTTGGTAATCGGTCGAGCGGAGGGCTTCAGTTTTCGAATGAAGAAATCGTTGAAGGAGTTAAAGCTCTCTACGGGGTCAAGAAACTCTGAGCTATCTATGTTGTAGTGCTTAATGAACGGAGCAATTTTTGCTTTGCTTTTGGGATTTTTTTGCTTGTTGCCATAGCATTTTGAGAAAAAAGGGCATTTGCAAAAGAGGCGAAAAAAAGAGGCGAGAGGATGTTTCCCATAGAGGAGATCTATGTAAAATTTCCCATAGATTTTCTCTTTATCTTCGGTTTTGGTCTCTCGATTGATAACAGTCAGTTCACTCATTGGGCCTCCACGTTAGGAGCCTTGTTTTTGCCAAGTTGTGCCAATATAGTCAATTCTTCCATAAAATCGTCGGTGAACAGGTGGTCGAGATGATAGGTCTTGATGATTGGTAGGGCTACTTTGGCAGCGCGCATCATGTAGATCGCATGGAGTTTTGAGCCGTCAGCCTTTAAAAACATCTCGCGAGCCTCTTTGAGTTGTATAAGGCTTTTTTTGAGCTCTAGCTGCGCCTCTTGTTGCTTTTGGGTCAATGAGATGATGCGATTGATTGCGATGAGCTCATCTTCTTGAGGCTCAACGTCTATTCTCTCAGGCCAAGAGGTCTGGGGAATGATTGGAGCTCCGAATAAGGAGGTCGTGAAGAGGAGAAAAAAAAATTTTAGCAGTTTTGCTTTTTTCCGAATCATCAAGTACAATAAGGCTGATATTTGTGTCTCTAAGGTCAGTCAATAGCATGTTTGGTATTTTTAAAAAATTCATTGGTACAGCCCAGGGGCGTCTTCTCAAAAAATATGGACGTCTCGTTAAGCAGATCAACGCAGAAGAACAGAAGCTTCAATCCCTTTCTGATGATCAAGTAAAAGCGAAAACGGTCGAGTTTCGAAATAGACTTGAGAAAGGCGAAACGCTCGACGATCTTCTCGTAGAAGCCTACGCTGTTGTCAAGAATGTATGTCGCCGCCTTGTAGGCACTGAGGTACACGTCTCAGGCTATGATCAAGCGTGGGACATGATCCCTTACGATGTGCAAATGCTTGGCGCTATCTGTATGCATTATGGCGCCATTTCTGAGATGCAAACGGGAGAGGGGAAAACGCTTACCGCTTCGATGCCCCTTTATCTGAATGCACTGGCTGGAGGAGGAGTTCATCTTGTCACCGTCAATGACTATTTGGCTGAAAGAGATTGTCAGTGGATTGGAGCGATTTTTAAATGGCTTGGCCTTACCGTAGCCGCTCTTACTAACTCTGTCCCTTCTCATGAGCGGAAAAAACTCTACGAATCTGACATTGTCTACGGGACTTCTTCTGAATTCGGATTTGACTATCTAAGAGACAACTCGATGGCTCAAAATGCTCAGGAGCAGTGCCAAAGAGGCCACTCCTTTGCGATTGTCGATGAGATCGACTCGATTTTGATCGATGAAGCGCGCACTCCTTTGATTATTTCAGGGCCTACAAGTGAGTCTCGTCAAATGTACGAAGAGCTGAGCGAACCTGTAACAGTGGTTGTGCGTCAGCAGAGAGATTACTGTAACAAGTTAGCTACTGAGGCGCGAAAGGTACTTGAAGAGCTCGATCTACTTGCTGAAGCAGAAGAGAAAAAGAAGCTCAACAAAGAAGAAGATAAGAAGGCAAAAGAGGCGTTCCAAAAGCTATGGCTTGTCTCTAAGGGCACTCCTCAAAACAAAATCCTCATGCGGGTGAAAGAAAACCCTGACCTGCGCGTTGAAATTGAGAAGTGGGATATCTATTTCCATGCCGAACAGAACAAGGAAGAGCGACACGAGTTCCTAGCTCAGCTTTACATGATCGTCGACGAGAAGGCGAGTGAGTACGAGCTAACCGATCGCGGGATCCAATACTGGGGAGAAGCAGCAGAGAAGAACGAGTCTGAAAGCGACTTTACAATGCTCGATCTTGGCCATGAGTATGCAAAAATTGACCAAGAAGAGATCAGCGATCAAGAGAAGACCGATAAAAAGGTAGCGATCCGAGAAGAAGATGCACGCCGAAAAGAAAAAGCGCACAACTTGCGCCAGATGCTTAGAGCCAACCTTCTCATGGAAAAGGACATTGACTACATCGTTGACCAGGGCAAGATTGTCATCATCGATGAGAACACCGGTCGTCCTCAGCCAGGAAGGCGCTTCTCCGATGGCCTGCATCAGGCGATCGAAGCCAAAGAAGGAGTAAAGGTCCAGGGAGAAACACAAACCTATGCGACGATCACATTGCAGAACTACTTCCGGATGTATGACAAGCTCGCTGGAATGACCGGAACGGCGATGACCGAGGCGAACGAATTCAAAGAGATCTACAAGATCGAGGTGATTGCCATTCCAACGCATCGCAAGTGCATCCGCACCGATGCTGATGATGAGATCTACATGACCGAGCGGGAAAAGTACAACGCGATGGTTGCTGAGATCCGCAAGATCCACGAAGAAGGGCGACCCATTCTGGTCGGAACCGAATCAGTAGAAGGTTCTGAAAAACTCGCGCGCATTTTGCGCCAAAACAAGTTAAAGCACACAATCCTCAACGCGAAAAACCATGCGAAAGAAGCCGAAATCATCGCCGATGCAGGCAAGCCGGGAGCGATCACCGTTGCAACCAACATGGCAGGGCGAGGAACAGACATCAAGCTCCAAGAAGATGTGGCGGAGAAAGGCGGGCTGCATGTGATTGCAACCACTCGTCACCAGTCTCGCAGAATTGACCGGCAGCTGCGCGGACGATGTGCGCGTCAAGGAGATCCCGGTTCATCTAAGTTCTATGTCTCTTTTGAAGACAGCCTGATGCGCCTATTCACCTCTCCTAAGGTGGCCCTCTTTTTGCAGAGGATCCGTCCGCCTGAAGGGGAACCAGTAACGGCCAAGGTGCTCAATAAATCGATCGAGACCGCCCAAAAAAGGGTCGAGCAGCGCAACTACACCATGCGTAAGCACACGCTTGAGTATGACGATGTGATGAACAAGCAAAGAGAAGAGATCTATGCGTTCCGCAACGAGGTGCTCCATGCAGAAAATTGTCTTCACCTAGCGGAAGAGATCCTCGAAAGCGTTTGTCTTGAAGTTGCAGCGCAGCATTTTGTGAGCAGATCTGGAGACGGCAAATGGGATCCCCATGGATACAGGCAGTGGCTTGTCACCAATCTCCCCGTGTCTTTTGCTGAAGATGCTTTCGATGATGACTATCTATCGCTTGAAGAGATTGAGAAGATGGCGGTGGATAAGGTGCTTGAGAGCTTCAAGCAGAAGATTTCTCATCAGACACAGGCGATCAACGAGCTTCACAACAAGATGCAGCCTGGAGAAGGGATGACGCCTAAAGAGCCTCAAGAGGTTCTTTCTTCTGTTATCTCCAACCTTCTGGTCCATAGTATTGATGGGCGCTGGCAAGAGCATCTGCTCCACATTGATCACTTGCGCACCGAGGTGAGCGTGAGAACGGTGGGGCAGAAAGATCCTCTTCTCGAGTTTAAGCATGAGGCATTTGCCCTCTTCGACCACTTAAGTCGAGAGATCAAGACAGAGATTGCACATGCCGTATTCAAGTTTGATTTGGTGATGCCAGAGCTTCCTAAAGAGCAGACCATTAACCTACCAACTAGCAAAGGGGCAACAAGCAAAAAGCTTAAGCCTAAATCACCAGCTTTGAAGAAAAAAAAAGTGAGTGAAACGCCCCCAAGGCCCACGCCGCTCATTGATTTGTCCAAGTTGGACATTGAAAATCCTGAAAGGCTGAAAGAGGATTAGGGTAAGAAGATGGCCGGTGAAGTCTCTAGTCTTGAGAAAAAAACCCGCCAGGCGTTTATTTGGACAAGCGCTCTAAAGGCCCCGCTTTATACTTTGCAGGCGATGCTCATGTTCATTCTGTACAAAGAGCTGCATGCAACCCCTTTTCAGCTATGTCTCTTTCTTTCTGTTAAGCCAATAGCCTCTCTCTTTTCGGTCTATTGGAGCGCTATGATTTATCAGCGGCCTGACCGACTTCGGTTAAATTTAATGCTCGCAGGCCTTATTGGGTACTCTCCCTTTTTCTTGTTGCCATTTTTTAAAAACACATGGTTTGTCATTATTGCATGCGCTCTTTTTTGGACGATGCATCGAGGGGTCATGCCCGCATGGGCTGAGATTTTGAAACAAAATCTCCCCAAAAAGTCGAGGCATACCACCTTTTCTAAAGGGACGATCATCTCTTACCTTTCGATGGCAATCCTGCCCATCTGTTTTGGGGGGATGATGGATGTGGACAATACGATTTGGCAAGTTGTATTCCCATGTGTTGTTCTTTTGGCTCTTACCGGGATGATTTTCGAGTGGAGAATACCCATTGCAGAAGGGGTCATCAGCAGGGAAAAAACGCTCGTCTCTCCTCGCGAGGCCTTCTTTCGCCCGTGGAAAAATACTCTTGAGCTGTTTCAAACACGTCCTGATTTCTTTCGTTACCAGATGGGATTCATGCTAGGAGGCGGAGGGCTGATGATCATGCAGCCAGCTCTACCAAGCTTCTTTTGTGATCAGTTGCAGCTTTCGTATACAGAGCTGATGATCGCTCTTGCGATTTGTAAGGGGATTGGATATGCACTCACAAGCCGCATTTGGGCCCATTGGATGGATCGACTATCGATCTATCGGTTTAGCTCCTTTGTGACCATTTTAGCTGGCCTTTTCCCCCTTGCTCTCATGATGGGAAAAATAGAAGTTCTATGGGTCTACATGGCCTATCTTTTGTATGGGGTCATGCAAGCTGGAAGTGAGATGTCATGGAATCTAGCCGGCCCCATTTTCTCGCAAGAAGAGGATAGCTCAGCCTATAGTTCCGTTAACCTTGTTACAGTAGGTGTCAGAGGCTGCATGATTCCTTTCGTTGGCGGGTATCTCTTTGGAGTGATCAGCGCCTCTTCGGTTCTCCTTCTCGGTGGCGTTCTCTGCGCGCTTGCATCCCTGCAACTCAGTCGCGCTGACAAGCGTTATGCCTCTTTACCAAAAGAATCTGTCTAAAAAATCTTTTTTTGCTAGAATACGCATCTTAATTTTTTAATTTCCGGAGATTTTATGTGGGCATTTTTTAATTCATTTCGAGAGACTCCTGCTCAAACCACGTCAAATCTATACGACGATCCAGCAAAAATGATGGCAAATATCTATGAGTGGATAAGACGAGCAAACCCCTCCCTAACAACGCAAGAATCCGAAGTAATTATACAACAAGCAATCAAATGCCATGACCTAAATATCGCTGAGGTTACGAGTAGTCGTCTTTTTAAAGCAAATGCCGAAGACATTCTCTTGCGTTTGCTCGATCTCTATATTGCTTTAGCAAGCAGTGGGCAAAGTCTTAAGCAGGTGGCTGAGAAAGTGGATGAGATATTCAGGGCACTGAATCATTTTAGTGAACATGCAAAAGAAAAAGGGATTGCCAAGGTTCTCGATGCGATACGAAGCTTGGTAAAGCATGATCACGGGCTTGATCTAGTGCAAGCTCATTTAGAGCAAATCACGCTGAAAGTATTCAATGAGCCCATTAATTGGTCTTTCCTTGTCAAAGTACGCTTCATTTGTGATGATCTTCTTGAAAAAAGGCGAGCACTTACTACGGTGCAAAATATTTCTCTTGTGCTAAACCAGCATTCAAACCCTTCGATTCAGAAAGTAGGGATTGAATTACAGACTGTTGTTTTTGCCAAACTAATGAATGCGTTCAGTGGTCTTTTACCGGATAAGGGATCTCCGGTGCGGAGTGTGTTCGATGATGTAGAAAGACAATTCAACATCCGTCGAGCATCTCCTGATAGTTTACGCAGGGAAGATATACAAACAGGCGCTGAAGATCGCTCTAGAGATGGCTGCAGACAATCGACAGTACAAAGGCCAAATCAGGAGTTGTCTACAATGATTCCTCAAAAAAAACATCAGAAGAGAAAAAAAGTAAGGTTCGATCGAGGCCCTAGTTTGCAAGCACTATCTCCAAATTTAAGTAGGAGAGCCCAAATAGCATCAAGGCGTCCGACACCGATGCCTGTTAGGATGCATCTACCAGGAAGTGGCAAAGAGAACGTGCCACAGGTTGTAAATGCATCTTTGGAAGGTCGAAAGTTTGAGACGTTAAGTCCCTCGACTCCAAAGGTTGTAAAAATGCATATGGGAAGAAGAGGTGGCAAAGTGGCCCAAGAGACTAGGGCGCTAAAGGATATGGCAGTAAGTCCAAAAATGCCAAGGCCTGTTTCAAGCAGCTTTCATTTACCTCTTTATAGCGCCTATGGAGTAACAATTAGTCTGCGGCCAGTAGCTCCTTCAGAAGATTTGTCAAACCCTTATCTCAACTCAAAAGCAGCGATAACAACAATCGATCAGTGGATAACACAAGCACAATCTTCCTTTTTGCTAGAAAACCCTCATGAGATTCTACGTGATGCAAGTGTCTTTCATAGACTTCATTTGTCTAAGATCGGGCGTTCTCAAGGTTCTTACTTTCGAGCGGAGACGGAAGACATCTTCTTAAAATTGCTCGATCTTTATTGTGTTTTTGCAAATAGTGGAACCGCACCTAAACAGGTATCTAAAAAAGTAGATGAGATATTCAGGGCGCTCGGCCATTTTAGTAGACCGGCAAGGGAAAAAGGGATTGCTAAGGTCCTTGATGTGATACAAAACTTACTCAGTTGCGATGAAGGATTTGATCTAGTTCATCATCATTTAATATCAATGACGTGTAACGCACTCAGTGATCCTATTCAGGAGCACCATCTTTCAAAGATCGGATCTATTTGTGAATATCTTATTAAAAAAAATAGAGAGCAAGCTTTGGTTAAAAAAATTACCAGTTTGATATTTAATTATTGGAAAAAGAGTAAATATAGAATAAAGCTCCCTCGCTTCATCGACCAATTGATCTAGAGGTCCGTAGAAAGATCGTTAACAAGTCCGATAGAACTGGGGCTTTTGCCAGGCTTATCATAAAGGGTGTGAAGTCTAAGAGGGTGTTTGAAAATTTAAGTTGCTTGTAGTAAAATTTTTGCATTTCAGTCTCATAGGAGGAAATGCAAATGAAGCGATACCCAGGAGAATTAACCGACAAAGAATGGTTATTGATT
>Ga0180437_10004141_pt1 | contig 20904 bp, 16 predicted proteins | sample SS_ome_4_FD_132410 | JGI IMG/M metagenome (GOLD analysis project Ga0180437, IMG submission 132410) | Hypersaline lake sediment archaeal communities from the Salton Sea, California, USA - SS_3_D_1 metaG | ecosystem: Environmental > Aquatic > Non-marine Saline and Alkaline > Hypersaline >... | reverse complement strand
GCTCACCATGCGCCGATGGCTTGAAGCCAATCCCGACGACGAGTTCGCGAAAGATGTTCGAGCCAAACTAACCTCGGAACCCGAGCGCTACGCCGCTTACACGCGTGAATACCTGGGCTGGGGCGTGTTCGCGCTGATGACGCGGTGATGAGGGGATTACCGGGCGACTCAGAAAGTGGAGAAAATCCAATCATGCCTAACAACTCATTCAAGCCGACGCCGCTTCGCGGCGCGGCTTAATTCAGGCGTTATGCGCATGATGGGCCTGCCTTGAAGAAGATATCACTCTTGCAGGCACCAAGGACGACCAAAGCAGTGGCGCGATACAAGAATCAACACTTTGTGCAGAAAGCGTACCTCGAAGGCTTCGCTGCGAAGGAATTGCCGGAAAAATGCCAGAACACACCCGCAATATGGGTTCTGAAAAAGAACACCGGCGAGATACGCCTGCGATCCATCGAAAAGACCGCCGCTCGTAGTTACTACTACTCTTTTAGAAACAAGCATGGAATCATGGATCCTCTCATCGAAAAATGGTTCAACCCTGTTGAAGATGCTTTTCCTAGGCTAAGGCAGCACATACGCGACCATATTACGGAAATCAACCTTACTGGTACAGCAAGCAACTTGGATCTGCGGTACAAGCGGCTACTCGCGGAATATGTCTACATCCATATTATCCGTGTACCAAGTATTTTCGATGAACTAAAACAACGATCCATTGCATATCAACTAGAGGCGTCCAGTGAGGATGGGATCCCATACGACGAAAACCATGCGCAGGTACTGGCGCTTCGCACAATGATTCGGATTGGCCAAGCTCCGGGGAGGAGCATCGTCGACATTCTGATGAAGAGAAACATGGATGTTGAGTTTTTCCCTCGCACCAAGGTGGCTATTGCGACCTCCGACGCGCCCGTAATGATGTATGATGAGACTCGTGCTGTGGGCCTAACGTATGAATCCACCAGCGTATTCTTTCCCCTTGACAGCGCTATCATGCTCAGGTTTGCGGAATTTGGGCAGTGGGTGAGGATATTGAAGCGTAGGGAACCCAAGGAATGCAATCCCCTAAACGAGCTCGTCGGAATAAGAGCTCGCAACGAAGTCTACTGCAACAATCCGTCTACCCTAGAAGAAATCGGCAAGAAGCTTGGATTGAAGACAACGATTCAGATAATTCCTCGGAGGGAGTGAGAATCTGCATGCGCATAATTCCAAGGGCTGCTGAATTGCTTCAACTGTAAATTGTTGCGATTTGGACGGCGAGGATAGAATGAATATTTTGATCCGTCTTTCTAGTTAACCGCCATCGGGTATACTTGAACAGCAGATTTTCCTTGACCTGCTGTCCCAAGAGTGGAGCGACTTGCCTAGGAGGTAAAATGAATATGAAACAAGTCATGAAAGTATCAGCAGCTCTCGTACTTGCAGCGGGGATTCTCGTAATACCGCTTAGTTGTATGTCCCGAAAACCCGCTGCGGATATGAATGATGAAATGCAGCAATTAGTTACTGGACTGGTAGAGAGAGACAAATCGGTCAAGAATTGTGTTCTTTCTGTGATGAAGGGCGAAGGTTCCTTCTCCTGGACGGGGGCAGCGGGAATCGCCAATCAGAACGGCCAGGTGCCTATGACTAAAGATACGCCTATTTATATCGCCAGTGTCACAAAGTTGTACACTGCCACGGTAATCATGCGATTGCATGAGAAGGGAGCCCTCTCCTTGGATGATCCAATGTCGCGATACCTTCCAGAAGGGCTTATTCGAGGCATTCATGTATATAAAGGGAAGGACTATTCCCAAGAGATTACTATTGGACAGCTTTTGTCGAATACCTCAGGCATAGCTGACTACTATACCGAGAGACCGAAAGGAGGGAAAAGCGTTTTTGAATTGCTCCTGGAAAACCCAACACGCACTTGGTGGATGGATGAGACTATCGAATGGGCGCGAGATAAGTTGGAGCCTCATTTCCGACCAGGTACGGCCGCATTTTATTCGGATACAAATTTCGACTTGTTAGGAAAGATCATCGAGGCCATAACCGGCCAGACGCTTCACACCGTTTATGAGGATATTATCTTTCGTCCTTTGGGCCTCACGCATACCTGGGTGATCGAGAGTTCTGCACCTCAGATCCTCATACCCACCGCAGCAGCGGATGTATTTTACAAAGACAGGAACATTACAAATATACGCTCGAATTCGGTCTATTGGCCCTATATGGTTTCCACAGCGGAAGAAATGATCATTTTTCTGAAAGCCCTTAATGAAGGGCGAATTATCAGCAGAGACACGTTGAAACTGATGCACAACTGGCACAAATTGCGATTTCCGCTTCAATATGGATACGGAACGATGTACTTCAAACTGCCCCCACTGGCAACTATGGTGACCAACATGCGCCCTTTGTGGGGCCATTCCGGCTCCACCGGCTCTTTTCTCTACTATTCCAACGACCTGAATCTCTATATGGCAGGAACTATCGATCAGGTGGAATCGCCATCCAAACCATTTAAACTGATGGCCAGGGTAATGAAGGTTGTCAAATCCAAGTTATAGCTTCAAGTGCCGGATTGATTTTCTGTCGTGGAAGGGGCGAAGGAAGATGGAGCGGAAAAGAGAACCATTGCCTGAAAGGACTGGAAAAGCATTGTAATTGGCTAATCAAAACTGTTGGGTCATAGGGCATTAGTGAAAATAGGAGCCATGTAACAAGTCACTGAAGTTGACGCCTCAAATCTGTGCTGAAACCGACGACCTTATTCTTCAGATCAAGTTTTCTGGTCTGGTGCAGCGGCGCAATTTAGCTCTATGTTGGGCGCATTTTTAGTATTCAAACTTATTAGCCTGTCTTTTTATAGAAGGTAAGGAAGTGAATAACTCATTAGATCATGCTACCGCAAATGAAGAAAAATGGAACAGGGGAGCGCTGACCTATGATAACAAGCGTTACATTTATTTTCGCTTAATGCAAAAAGCCCTTATATCAACGTTTAGTAATAGCGTTTCATACGATTGGCAACGTAAAGCGATTCATGGGCAATTCTTGATGATTTTCTTTAGATCTTACAAAGTGCTTATTTTCATATTATGTATTAAATAATGCAGGGCATTTAAAATGGCTCACATCGAACTGATGAAAGTTAATAAAAGATTCATAAATTACTCTGAGAATATGCTGGATCAATTTTTTAATTTTTTCATATATGCGGGGGATCTAGAAACCGACCCAAAGACCTTACAGAATCGAACATTTTTTTCAATTGATGATCTGGATCTCGTTATTCCAGATGGAAAGACAATGGTCATATTGGGGCCGAGCGGATGTGGAAAAACCACACTTCTGAGGATAATCGCCGGCTTGATACCACCTGATTCAGGTGAAATAAGATTTGATGGGGTAGATATTAAAAGCGTTCCTCCGAAAGATACAAAAATAGGCATGATTTTCCAGAATTACGCACTTTACCCCAATTTTACATCAAAAGAAAATATTCTTTCTTATTTCATATTCAGAAAGAAGACGCCAGATCTCGACAAAATGGCTAGAGAAAGATTTAAGAGAACAAGCGAATTACTGGGTGTTGATATCGCTTATCTTCTGCATAGAAAGCCGAAGAATTTGTCGGCTGGAGAGAAACAGAGAGTAGCTCTGGGAAGGTGCATAACCCGAGATCCTTCTCTGTTCCTACTGGATGAACCGTTTTCCCATCTGGATCAAAAATTGAGAGAAAAATATCGAATTGACCTAAAAATATTGCTCAACCATTTTAATATTACGACTGTCTATGTTACTCACGATCAACAGGAGGCGTTGATTTTAGCAGATATCATTGCACTTATGGATCACGGAACAATAGAGCAGTTGGGGACATATGAAGAATTGTATAATTTTCCAAAAAATATTTTTGTCGCTGATTTCCTCAGTTTGGATGTAGATGCTCCGGCAATAAAACTTATGGACGGGGCCTTCATTCATTCTGGGCTCAGCAATATGATCATCGGAGTACGTCCCCAGGATGTTGAGATTGTCACGAAGGATACAAGGAGCTCCATCAAAGGGTTTGTATACGGCATTCGGCATGTAGGATTGAAGGATACAAAAATTCTGTATATAAAAATTGGACAAGGTGATATAGTTGCAAAGATAAATTTAAACAAGAGTCTATCGGTTCAAAGCGACATAATGTTACAATTCAATCGGTATCATACGTTTGATAAGCATTCAGGGCAGAGGATTAAAACCATTTAACGAATCGATATTAATTTTACTCTTGAGGGAGAAGTGAGAGCTGAACGAATTTCTTGGAAAGCTGATATAGTGATCATAGATGCCTATTCATTCAGGTACGTATTCAATGCAAGAAAATGGAAAGCAGGTTCGGCACGCTGAGAGAGCTGCGCAAGCTCAAAATATTATCGTCCGCGAGACGCGTTGTAAAACAATTTTGAACCGCACCTCCATCAGCGAATACTCGCTTAACTGTTATACCGGTTGTGCTCATGGGTGCATTTACTGCTATGCACGATTTATGCAGCGTTTCCATCCTCATCCTGAGCCATGGGGAGAGTTCGTCGATGTCAAGGTCAATGCTGTTGAGGTGCTTAAACGTCAGTTGCAACGGATGAGACCTGGTGAGGTATTTGTGAGCAGTGCATGTGATGGCTGGCAACCCATAGAAAACAGCCGCAGATTGACGAGGGCATGCTGTGAGCTGCTGATGCGGAATGGATTTCAGGTGAACGTGCTCACCAAGAGTTCGCTGATCCTGCGGGATCTGGATCTATTTGCCGGGTATCGAGCACAAATCGGTATAACTCTGACCACTCTCGATGAAAGCCTAAGAAAATTATGGGAGCCGGGCTCATCAACTATCGAAGAACGATTCCAAGTAATTGAAGAGGCCTATCGCAAAGGATTAAGAACAGCTGTTATGTTCGGCCCGCTTTTACCATTTCTTTCGGATGGTCCGGATTCCATCGATGACCTGTTCCAGAAGGCCGCAGATCTCAGAATAGATGTCATCTGGGTTGATGCACTCAACCCAAGACCACGGGTGTGGCCTTCTGTGTCCCGGCTCCTGCAGAAGAAGTTCCCAGAGCTGCTCTCAGGCTACCGGGCAGTCCTGTTTGAACACCTCGAGCGTGAGGCTTATCTCAATCAACTTCGAAGTTCTATTATTCGTGCAGCTAAAAAGTTCAGGCTTACGGATCGACTGGCAGGATACCCTTGAATTATTTTCCATTATTTTAAAAGAGAAGTATGGAGTGACTCTTTCTGCACTGCTTCAGAATTACACCGAGATAATTGGCGCGTGATCACTCAAGTTTCTCCGCAAGCACCGGAATCCCCCTCGCAAACACAATCGACGTAATGCTCGCGATAAAGGTGTAGCCGGGAACGATGATTTCTCCATCCGGACCGATCCCGAGGGCGTGAAGTGCCACGAAGAGCGCAGAGATCCCTGAGTTCACCGCAACCGCATGCCTGATTCCCAGATACTCTGAAACCCTTTTTTCAAGCTATCACACCTTCACCTGGAACCTCGGTTGCTCACGCCGTATCAATCACAGGAACGACAAAGGCGCGAAGCCCCACGGAAGGAAAGCTTTTCTGCAGCATCCTCACCATTTCCAGCAGTTTTTTTCCTCTCTCTTCCTCGATGACCACCATGAGGGTGTTGTTCAGGCCCGGCCACACATCGCTTCCCAGATGCGGATCTCTTCTCCCCACTCCAGAGACATCACTCCACTTCGTATAATAGCTGATTTCGAGCTTTTCGAGAAGCTCCAACACTTCCTCATCTATCGCCCTGTCGAAAATGACAAATATCATTACCTGTTCACTACCCATCTGTGCGTTCCTTTCCCTGCTTCTTCATCCTCCGTTTCATCCTGCCCGTTTCGAACATGGTGTACAACACCGGTATGAAAACCAGGGTGAAGATGGTTGCCACCAGGAGCCCTCCGATCACAGTCCGCGCCATGGGCGCACGCATCTCGCTTCCCGCACCCAGGGCAAACGCCATGGGTGAGAGCCCCAGCACAGTGGTGAGCATGGTCATCATGATGGGGCGAAGCCTCGTTCGTCCTGCAAGCACAACCGCATTACCCAATTCGAAGCCCCGTTTGCGAAGGAGGTTCGTGTAATCAACCAGGATGATTCCGTTGTTCACCACGATACCGGCGAGCACCACGACTCCGATCCCGGAGATCGCGCTGAAGGTCATCCCGGTCAGAATGTGCATCCAGACGACACCGATAAAGGTGAGGGGAAGGGTGAACATGATGATGAAGGGGTCGATGAAGCTCTCGAAGAGCGCAGCCATGATAAAGTAGATCAGGATGATCGAGAGTATCATCACAAGCACCAGATCCCTGATTGTCTCAACGAGGTTCTCCCATGAGCCGCCGTATCCAATGGTAAATCCCGCAGGAAGGGCAATCGTCCTGGCTTCCTTCTTGATTGCATCGACCACTCCCTTCACATCACCCTGGACACGAGCGTTGACGTAGACCACCCGCTGCTGCCTTTCGCGCTGGATCTCAACCGGTCCGAATCCCTTTTGGATCGAACTTATGTTTGCAAGGGGAACCTGCACCCCCAGCGGGCTCATGACGGAGACCAGTCTGAGATCCCGTGGCTCGATCCTGTCCTGTGCCTCGAGCCTCACCAGTATTCCGACCTCTTCTCCCTTCAGCATCATGTTCCCCACCTCTTCTCCTGCAAAGGCGTGTTTCACCGCCTGCCCCACCTGCACCGCACTGATCCCGAAGAGGGCAGCACGCTCCCTGTCCATGGTGACCTGGTACTCCGGGAGCCCCTCTTCGCGAGAGATACGAACGTCGCTCACGTTGCCGATGTCTTTCATTATCTTCTCCAGGTTTTGAGCAAGCTTCATCCCCTGTTTGAGATCATACCCCGAGACAATGACACTGAGATTCCCTGTGTCGCCGGTGGGTCCTCCACCGGTGGAGAAACGGACCTCGACCCCTGGTATTTTCGCGACCTCGTTCCTGAGCACCTCAATGATCTGCTTGTCGCTCCTCTGCCGCTTTTCCACGTCCACAAGTGTCATCCAGATCTCCGCCAGGTTTTCCGACTCCCTTCCCATCATCTCTCCGCTGCGCCCGATCTGGAGAAAAGTCACCTTCCGCTCGTCCACATTCCTGTCGATGATCTCATAGATTCTGTCGACCGCTTTTCTGGTCACCTCAATATTGGTACCAACCGGAGTTTTGACCCTCATCTGGATAAAGCTCTCATCGGATTCAGGCATGAACTCCACACCGATGACCCGCAGGAGGAACACGCTCATTCCAAGCACAAGAATCACCAGGCACACAAATACCCATCGGTGCGCAAGCGCCCATTTGAGAAACTGGCTGTATGCCCTGTCGATGGAACGGAAAAACTTCCCCCTCGAGGTGAGCTCACCTTCCAGGTCCCTGAGGGAATCAGCCGCGCTCTTGAGAGTTACCCTCTTCACCCTGCTCGAGAGCATCGGAATAACGGTCAGTGCCACAAGGAGGGACGACAGGAGGGAAAAGGTGACCGTGAATGCGAGGTCCCTGAACAGCTCGCTGGCAAGCCCTTTTATGAACAGCACGAGCGGGAGAAACACGGTGACGGTGGTGAGTGTGGATGCGATAATCGCCTTGGACATCTCAGAAGAGCCGAGCTTAGCAGCCTCTGCAGGTTTTGCCCCAAACTCCCTGTAGCGGAAAATGTTCTCCAGCACCACAACAGAGTTGTCCACGAGCATTCCTATCCCGAGCGCAAGTCCACCGAGGGACATCATATTGATGGTGAGGTCGAAGAGGTACATGAATATGAAAGTGGTGATGATCGACAGCGGAATGGACACGGATATTATCAGGGTGGTCGGAAGATTTCGGAGAAATATGAAGAGAACGAAAATCGCAAACGCCCCTCCGATGAGGGCAACTTGCCAGACATTGGTAATCGAATCCTTGATGAAGTCCGCGGGGGAATAGAACTTCTCCATCCGTATATCAGGCGGGAGGGAAGTCTCAAGGGCTTTCAGTTTCTTCTCGACGCGGTTCGCGATCTGCACGGTGTTGGTTCCTGACTGCTTCTGTACGACCATGATGAGCGCATCGTTTTTCTCGATCATGGCATCCATATTCTCTTCCACGTAGCCGTCGTATACAGAGGCGATATCCTTCAGGTAGATCGGAATACCGTTTTTATTGGAAACCACCACGTTTTGGATCTGCTGGAGGTTCTGGAACTTCCCGACCGTTCTGATCGCAAAAGTGGAATGCCCTGCATCCACAGACCCGCCTGCCACGTTCATGTGTTCCGACCGTATCACGTCGATCACGTGTCCTACCGTGAGACCGTAGGAAGCGAGGATTGTCCTGTCCAGGTCCACATGCACCTGTCTCTGGAGCCCGCCCCATATCTGGACGTTTGCGACTCCATCGATCTGCTCGAAGTTGTTGCGAATGTCCGTATCTGCGATGTAGCGCAGGCTTTTCAGGTCTCTTCTCCCCTCGATGACGAGAACCATGATGGGAATCATTGAGGGGTCGAACTTGAATATTACCGGTTGAGAGGCCTCCTCAGGGAGCGAGTCTCGCACCAGATCGAGCTTTTCTCTCAGGTCGGCAGCTGCCACACCCATGTCCGTCCCCCACTCGTACTCAACGGTCACAATGGACTGCCCTTCTCTTGAGTTTGACGTAATTTTTTTCACGTTGCTCGCCGAAGCCGCCGCGTTTTCGATGATTCGAGTAAGGTTTTCCTCCACCTCCTCGGGTGCAACCCCTGCATAGTTGGAGAATATTGAAATGACAGGATAGGAGATATCCGGTATGAGATCGATTGCCAGCCTGCCCAGAGAATAGATGCCGAGCACGACGATTGCGAGAAATATCACAACGGTTGTCACAGGCCTGTTGACAGAGACCTCGGAAATTTTCATTCGATCTCCTCCGTGACGCTCACCCGGTCACCGTCCGCGACGTTGTGCTGTCCGACTACAATCACATTCTGACCGGGTTCCAGTCCCTTCAGAACTGAAATCCTGTCACCCTCAGCGATATCGAACACCGGCACCACCTCTACCGCCTTTCCGTCCTGCTCGATGAACACCACATCCCTTTCATTTCTTTGTATGACCGCAGCGAGAGGGAGAATAACGGCATTCCTCGACCTGCGAAGGATGACCTCCACCTCCCCGAACATACCCGGTTTCAAGAGCCTTTTTCTGTTCTCGATGCGGATTCTCGCTTCGAGCGTTCGCGACACTGGATCGACCACAGGGCTCACTTTCTCCACCCTGCCTGAAAATACCCGTTCAGGGTAGGACACGACCCGTATCTCGGAATCGATTCCCGGCTCAATCCGTGCAATATCCTTTTCCGGTACGTGCACCACCATCTCCAACTCATCTATTGTGATGATCTGAAACAAAGGCATCTGAGGAGTAACATAATCACCGATTTCGAAGAAACTCTTCTTCACGATCCCGTCTATTGTTGATTCAACAGGATTGAGCGCGTAGGTAACCCCCGCCTCGCTCCTGTCGATGCGGGCAAGCACATCATCTCTCCGCACAGGAGCTCCCTCCCGAACGAGGATGTTTTTTATTTTCCCCGGCACCTGGGAATAGATACTCACCTCAGTTTCTGCAAACAGCTCCCCATTCAGAACAAGGGATTCCTTGATGGAGCCAGTTTTTACCTTGGATATGGCAACAGGGGTTGAGATATCCAGGGTCTGGTCAGTCCGCTTCCCTATAAGAAGTAACTTATCCTTGTATCTGGTGAAGGCAGCATACCCAAGGACAGCGATCACCGCGAGGAGTATCAGAATGATGAGAATTGCTTTGAGCCACTTCTTCATGGGGGACCCCCACTTAAAATTGATAGACCCCGACTGCATCCATGAGGTCCAGGACCGCCACTTTGTAATTGTAGACCGATCGGAGATACCCGAGCTGGGCTGCGTTCAGAGAGACCTGCGAATCCTGGAGCTCCATGCTCGACGCCATTCCCTTCTCATACCGTTCTTTCGCCGAGCTAAAAAGCCGCGATGCCAGCTCAACCCCTTTTTCTCCGGAAAGAATTTTCGCACGTTCCTCCTCAAGCCGCAGGAGCAGGTTTTCAATGCTGAGCCGAATGCCGCTTTCCAGAGACTCAAGGCCGAGTTTGAGCTGCTCGAGCTCGAGGGTCGACTGCACGATCTCCGCCCGCTCTCTGCTCCACGGAAAAATCGCACTCAGCGGCATACTGACACTCACGCCTACGCTCAGATCACCATCCCAGGAGTCTTCGCCCCAGTATCGGGGCTTTCCTGATGAATCAAATCCACTCTGCGCCCGGTAGTTCATGAACCCCGCGATCACCGGCTTTTTCTCGCTCTTCGTGATCCGGGAATTGAGCTCGGCAATGGCAATGGTATTTTCTGCCTGGCCGATCTCATACTTGTATTCCATGGCTTTCTCAATGAGCTCTTCTCTCTTAAAAGCAAAGTATTCTGCCACCAGCTCTCCGATGAGCTCAACATCGAACTCCTCCCCCTCCGCAACCCCCAGGAGGTCCTTCACCGCCAAAAGGGCATATCGCACCTGATTGTCAGAAGAGATAACCGTGGGTCTGAAATTCTCCACATCCGACTCAGCGCTGAGCACTTCGTAGTCAGGGCTCAGCCCTGCATCGAACCTTTTCCTCGCAACCCGGAGCGTCTCCTTCTTGTACTCAAGCGTCTGTTCCTGGACCTTCAGGACCTCACCAGCAAGAATGTACCAGTAAAAAGCCCTTTTTATCTCTACAATGAGGCTTCTCTTCTCCTCTTCGAGCTCCAGTTCAGCAAGTTTCAGAGTTTCCTCCGCGATCTCAACGGAGTTCTTCAGCTTTCCAAAGGTATAGATCGTCTGCTTGAGATCTGCAGAGAGCGATATGGGATCGGTGCTTCCTGTGTACATTTCCGGGATGGTGAAGCCATTCAGGGTAATTTCAGAGGTTTTCTGTTCCTCGAAAAGATGGGTATAATTCGCAGAAACACTCACGGTCGGATAGTAGGAGGATTTTGCTGCCTGGAGCGCTGCCCGTGCCGCATTCACGGCGATGAGCTTCTGCTTCAGCGTCTTGCTGTTCTGGATACCGAGCACAACTGCTTCGTCGAGATTTACCTGCAGGACCTCGGCAACGATACGGGGCGTCAGAATACGGAGTTCAAGCGACTCCGGTCGCAGGGACTCTGGTCCCAGGGGCCCAGTTGCAATGGTGAATAACAATGCGTATACGAATATGAGCATCGGTTTCATGCGCATGGAATACTGCCTTTCACAATGATATAGTAATTTTTTCTGAACGGAGGCTCACGCTTCACCATTTCTCCCTGTCTCCGATATGCCGTGCATGAATATTTTCATCAGGGACAATATCTTGACATCTACATCCTTCGGTGGCTCAAATGCACCTATAGTCCGGAACTGATGGATCGTGTTCGTCAGCATCCCATCGAAACAGATAACGATGTCCTCTGTTGAGATGTCCCTTCTGAAAACCCCCTCCTTCTGCCCTCTCTTTACCAGTTCGTGCTCGTAATCCAAGAGCTCCTTCTTCTTCTCAAGAAGAATCTTGAAAAGCTCTTCGTGTCTGCAGAGAATATCCTCGTGAATGAAGATCTGAAATATTCCGAAAAAATCCTTGTTCTGTAAAAAAAATCTGAGCACGTGATAGGCGATTGATCTCAGAATATCAAGTGGGCCCTCATTATTATCAACATGCTTTTTTAGATAGGCGGCGAGATTATCAATAAAGTACATGATGGTACTGCAAAAGAGGTCCTCCTTGTCTCTGAAATAGAGGTAAAGAGTGCCCTTTGCGATTCCCGCCTCCTGAGCAACTTCCTCGATGGCAGCGGTTCCATAGCCCTTCCTCGAGAATATTTTGAGCGCTGCGTTCAAAATCTTACGTCGCTTGGCCTCTTTCACATTCAGGTCGGCTACTTTTCCCATCGCCCCATCCAGTTAATGACTGACCGGTCAGTCATTACTATATACTACGTAAACAAATTGTCAATGGAAATCGCGGTTTACGAGTAGAAAAATAATATGTATTATAAGCCAAGCATGATTCGAGGAGGTGAACTTTCGTGGCGCTGGATCTTTTCAAACAGCCAAAGCTCTACTGGTACCGGCTGGTCCTCTGGGGCTTTCAACCCTTCTACATACGATATTTCAGGCTGAAAGCAGCGGGACTCGAAAACCTCCCCCAGTCCGGACCCTACCTTATGGTGGCAAACCACAGCCATCTCCTTGACCCTTTCTTCATAGGCGCCCTCATTCGAAAACCCGTGTTTCAGATGGCAAGCAACGAGTTCTTCAGAAAGCCTCTCATGAGGCGTTTCATGTGGGCAATGGGAGCCTTTCCACGCAGAAAGGGATTCGTTGATTTCAGATCAATCAAATACGCCATACAGATCGTCAGGAGGGGATTTCCGCTGATGATCTATCCCGAAGGCGGAAGGAACTGGGACGGAGAAACTCTACCCATTTTGAAATCAACAGTGAAGCTCGTGCGACTCCTGAAGGTTCCCCTGATCACGATAGTATCGAAAGGGAACTATCTGGCCTTTCCCCGCTGGGCAAACAAAAAACGTAAAAGCACTATTACCATTCATTACTCGAAACCGGTGATGTTCAACAGGACAACGCGGGATGAAGAGATCATCGCTCATATACAGAAGGGGATTTACAACAACGACAACTACACAAAACTTGAGAAGATACGGGGAAAGAACCCCGCCGAAGGGCTTACCAGACTGCTGTGGCGGTGCCCATGCTGTCGAAAGCTGGAAGCGCTCAGAGAGGTAAACGGCTCACTCCTACAGTGCGCTCACTGCAGCTCGGTGTGGGAGGTCAACCTCCACTGCTTTATGAGGGAAAAAGGAAGAGGAAAGTGGAAAGCGGTGAAGGAGTATGCAGATCTCATGTTTGACGAAAAGGAGATCGTCCCACAGGAACCAGCAGATGCACAATTGAAGAATGTGCTCGAGCGGGAAGAGATTATTTATCTCTCATCGAAAAAGGTCATTCTCTTTCACGAACCACACTACCCGCGCCTCGAACAGATAGGAGCAGGAACCCTACACCTCACGAACAGGCGGCTTTTCTTCCTCCGTGAGGAAAATGAAGAGGTTTATTCCTATCCCTTCGAAACTATCCGTGGAAGATCAACTGAGAGAAACAGTATATTTCAGGTGGTGCTGGAAGATGACATCGCCCGCTTCGATATGCAAGAGGAGAGCTGTTACAAGTGGGAGCTCATATACGATCATGTGCGACGAATAAGTGGGTACAGGAGCGAAGAGGAGTGATCTTATTTTAAATAGTGGAGTTCCGAGATCGGTATTTTTAAAAAGGCGCTCAAAATATCAGGATCGAAATGTACGCCGGAACAGCGTTTGAGTTCCTTATAGACTTCCTGAATAGGTATCTGATTGCGATAGGGACGCGGAGCGATCATTGCATCGACTGCATCTGCAACTGCGAATATCCTGGCAAAGAGTGGAATGTCCCGGCCGCTCAGCCCATAGGGATATCCGCTCCCATCATATTTCTCATGATGATAGAGTACGACTTCGCTCGCTTCCATGAGAAAATCGATGTTTCGAATCATGGAATACCCCAATACAGAGTGCTTTTTCACCACCGACAACTCTTCGTCGCTCAGCGGTCCCTGTTTCATGAGTATACTCTCAGGGATTCCAATTTTTCCGATATCGTGCAGATATGCTCCCCATTTCAACTTCTTCAGTTCCTCCCCCTTCAAATCCAGCTTTTTCCCAAGGAGCACACTGTTCTCTGAAACACGCCTGCAGTGATCCTCTGTTTCCGGGTCACGCAAGTCGAGGGCCGCACCAAGGGCGAACACCGTCACATCATGCACATGCTCTATTTCCTGTACTGTATCCTGCAGCTCTCTGTTGCGGTCGTCCACCAGTTTTTCAAGATATTTCTGATAGGCATGGCTAAAAGTTCTTGTTTTCCAGGTGTCCAATACTGAATACAACCTGTCCTGGAATAGGGTGATGGAAAATGGCTTGGTGATATAGTCAAATGCTCCCTTCCGTATCGATCGCAAGGCCTTGTCCAGATCGTGAAAACCCGTTATCACTATAACCAGTGTTTCCGGCATGGTATCGATGATTCTATCAAGCACATTGAATCCCGACCCATCCGGCAGTCCCAGATCGAGGAACACGATATCATAGTCACGGGCTGAAAGAGCCGCAAACGCCTCTTTGAGACTCTGAGCCTTGTCTGCCGTATATCCGTTGGTGATGAGTATTGAAGAAATGAGAGTGAGAATACTGCTTTCGTCGTCTACAATAAGGATATCGGGCATACTGGGAAGATCGAGAGCGCCAAGTCCGAAAGAACCGCCCTTTTCCAGTGTACCTGCCTCAGGCTTCTCTGGAACCTTCTGCATGAAAGAGCTCCCCTCATTGGCCCAAATTTGGATTATATTGTAAATCCATTTCGCGCCACATACATTGAGTTTTGCGCACCTCGACTTCAGAGAGCACTTTCTTAAAAGTATGCAACCTTGGTGCCAAGAGTACTGTTAGGTAACACAGGGATCGTTCGCATGTGTAAAATATACAATTCATCGTAATATTATAAATTATAGAATTACCTCAATACTATCTCGAAAATTGAGACCCTGTTGCATGCGTATTTTCACGGTATGCCTGTCACATACCAGTGACGTTGTCCTAAAATAATTACAATCCCTCCGGATCATCTGAACCGCTTCGGGTCAATATTCAGCTTTTTTATTTTATCATAGATGTTCTGTCGGGGGATCAATGAAATGCGTGATGCCATGGTAACGTTCCCCTTGGTTTCTTCCAAAATCCTTTCCAGATACTGCTGTTCAAACTGTCGTTTCGCCTCATCGAAGTGAAGCAACGGGGAAGATATCTCATCGGCAGATTCACTGAAAAAAATATTTTTCGGCAGGTCATGGGGTTGAATCTCTTCGTATTCCGCCAAAGCAACAGCGCGTTCTACCACGTTCTCGAGCTCCCGAACATTCCCATCCCAGCGGTAATTCAGGAAACCGCTCATTACCTTTGGCGATATGCTTCGAATGTTTCTGCCGAACTCTTCACTGTATTTTTTTAGAAAGAAATAACTCAGAAGAGGTATGTCTTCCTGCCGATCTCGGAGAGGCGGCACTATTATTTTTATGACATTGATTCTGTAATAGAGGTCTTTTCTGAATCGATTCTGCAATATCTCCTGGTCAAGGTTTCGGTTTGTGGACGCAATGATCCGTACATCTGTTGATATCTCTCTGGTTCCCCCGATTCTCTGAAACTTTTTCTCCTGAATGACCCTTAAAAGTTTCACCTGCACCGCGAGGTCCATTTCACTGATCTCGTCAAGAAATATGGTCCCCTTATCAGCAACCTCAAAATAGCCTTTTTTTTCCTGCAGTGCTCCGGTAAATGCACCCTTCTCATGTCCGAAGAGCTCGCTTTCAAGAAGGGTAAGCGGGATTGCACCGCAGTTAAGTGCCACAAACCTGTTCTCTTTGCGATCACTTATCTGGTGAATCGCCCTGGCAATGAGCTCCTTACCCGTTCCGCTCTCTCCCTCGATCAGAACCGTGCTGTTGAGAGGAGCGACCTTCTTTATCAGCTGGAAAATGCCGGTTATCTTTCTGCTTCTTCCGATGATATTACTGAGACGAAAGGATTCATTCAACTGCTCTTTCAGATATGAGCACTCTGCTTTCAGGTCTCTGTACTCCTTTATGCGCTTGATCGCAATTGAGAGCACATCAAGTGACCTGAAAGGTTTCTGCAGATAATCATCGGCCCCGAGCTTCATGGCCTGCACTGCTGTCTCAATCTTCCCGTATCCGGTCATGATGAGAACCGAAATTGAGCTGTCCTCTTTCTTGAGCTCCTTGAGAACTTCAAGGCCACTCAAGTCGGGGAGCACCAGATCGAGAATCACAAGGTCGTACCTGGACTCAACTTCCTTCTCAATCGCCCTTTTCCCGCTGTGTGTGGTATCCGTCGAATATCCCTGATCAGCAAGAAAGCGCTGGATTACTTTCAGGACCGGCTCGTCGTCGTCGACGACCAGAATTCTGAAGCATTCCATACCATCAGGCTCAGCCTTTCCCTCCACACACACACCTTTTTCACCTGGCAGAGAATTTTCCTGTCGCTTCATGTCTGTTCGCAATTACGCTGACATCCTCTGTTTGAGCTGTATCGTAACGATATTGAAAAATGTTGCCCATGGATTGAGCAACGGATGATCACCCCATTTCATATAGTATAGTGCATACAAATGATGCTTTTCCAAACAAGTTGAGGTGATAGAGAGAGAAACTTATGGTTTGGCAGGAAACGACAATCAGGTTGACAATGACCGAATTTCACTCCGACGGGTTTCAATGCGCACGATTGAAATGCACCGTATTTCAATCCACCGGATCAAGGGCGATCTGATTCAGCATGATCAGGCGTACACACCCTCGCGTCGCATACGCTCCTTCTTGAGAAATTCTCTGTAGGAACGGGAGGCTTGATAGTAACTCTCCGCACTGTGATACCCGCTCTGAAGATCCGCCCTATACAGCTCGAGCAGATTGGGAAAATAGGGAGAGAGAAAAAGCTTTCGAAGACGAGCCTCCGGAAGCCGGTCAATCGCGTTCAGAATCATGTGATTCCGAACGAGAAACTGTATTTCCTCTACTTCCCCAGGGGAAAAATCGAATCGTTGCAACACGCCACGGGCTATCTTTCCGCTCTTGGAAGAATGATTGGGAAAGGGTTTATGCTTCTCCCGATCTGACAGGGCAATCGCCTTTCCTGTATCGTGCAGCAGAATTGCCATCATGAGCGCCCTGTTTGGCTTCTTCACGAATTTCACACATTCCAGAGTATGCCAGAATCCGTTTCCCTCCGGATGGTGATCCTTGTCCTGATTTACCTTTTTCAGCACAGACAGCTCAGGAAGAATCTGATCAAGGATCTCGAACTCATCAAGCAATATCAATGCTTCGTAGACCCATTGAGAAAGGAGCAGAGCAATGAAGTCATTGATGATTGAACAGCTGGGATTTCTATAATCAAAGGAGGCGGGGCCTTTTCGAAGAAATTCCATGAGCGATTTTTCTACATGAAACCCTGTTCTGGCTCGCACTCGGGCGGTTTTAAGAGCGATGGTCGGATACCGTGCAGCGGCCTCCTGTGGTGTCTGCACGGTTCCAATTGTTCCATTTTTGATATCTGTATACGCATCAAGTGGATCGAAAAATATCTTGCGTTTGCAGTCATAGAACACCCCATCAATTCGAAAGAGACAGCAGTTCACCGCATGGATGCACGCCTGTCGCTCAACCTCTAATAACCCTGGAATGCGAACAACCCGGTCCATGGGAAAGTCGCTTATGAAAAAATGCACTGTGTTCTCATCGCGAGTGAGAAAAGCCTGCTCATCGCACTCTTTTCGGAATACTACCTCAGAAAATAATTTTGAAATCTGAATCAGATCTGCGTTGGTGAAGAGATGGAACTCAGTCGGTTTTTTCCTCATCAGCATCTCTCTCGTTGTCTCACCAAAATAGTAGGCCCAAAATCCATGGTCAAGGAGCCTTCTCGCACAGTGCTCTGTCTTTGAAATCATCAGTGTTGGTTTCCTTCCGGAATGGGGGCTTTCTCCATCAACGATAAGGCACAACGCGTAATCTGAAAAGGCATTTCAGTGCTTGAAGTGCCGAAAACCTGTAAAGACCATCGCAATTCCACTCTCGTCACACTTCTTTATCACTTCTTCGTCTGCCACCGACCCTCCGGGTTGTATGATGGCGCGAACGCCTCTCTGTGCAGCGAGCAGTACCGCGTCCGATTTCGGGAAGAATGCATCCGAGGCAAGAACCGCACCCTTCGCCCTCTCCCCCGCCTTGCTTGCCGCCATGAAGGTGGCATCCACACGGCTCATCTGCCCTGCACCGATGCCAACGGTTTTCGTATTACGGGCAAGGACGATTGCATTTGATTTTACGTGTTTTGCAATTTTCCACGCAAACAGAAGAGATCCGAGATCCTCATCTTCGATTTCTTTCTCTGTAACCAGCTTCAGATCTTTGTGATCAATATCTTTGAGGTCCCTCTCCTGCACAAGAATACCTCCAACGACCCGTTTGAGATCGCAATCGTACAGTTCTTTATTTCGCAACTTCCCTGTTTCGAGGATTCTCAAGTTTTTCTTATTTCCGAGCAGCTGGTATGTTTCCTCATCATACCCTGGTGCGACTATACATTCCACAAAACCCGCTTGTATGACTGCCTCTGCGGTTGAAATGTCTACACGGGCATTGAATCCTATAATGCTTCCAAAGGCAGAGACCGGATCCCCTTCCCACGCATCGAGGAATGCCTTTTGCAGATTCTTTCCACACGCCGCACCGCACGGGTTTGTGTGTTTGATAACAGCGCAGGCCGGTTCATCGAATTCCTTCACGATTTCAACCGCAGCTTCGATGTCCAGTATGTTGTTGAAGGAAAGCTCTTTGCCGTGAAGCTGTCGGGCAGTAGAGACACCCGGGACACGGATGTCAGGATTTGTGTAGAAGGCAGCAGTCTGATGCGGATTTTCCCCGTATCGGAGCTCCTGCTTCTTTGAAAAATAGAGATGTATCGTATCTGGATATCTCTCTGCCTCTTTTTCGAGGATTGACGAGTGGAAGTAACCTGCGATCAGGTTGTCATAATAGGAAGTCGTTTCAAATACCGCCATAGCGAGTTTTTTTCGGGTCTCAAGGGATATCGCCCCGCGAGTTTTCATCTCTTCTATCACGGAATGATAGAAACGGGGATCCGGTACGACACACACGAAGCTGTGGTTCTTTGCTGCAGAACGAAGCATGGAAGGTCCACCGATGTCGATATTCTCAATCGCCTGTTGATTGGTGACACCTTCTTTACTGATCACCTTCTCGAAGGGATAGAGATTGATCACTACCAGATCAAATGCGGTGATTGCATTTTCCTGGAGTTGAATCATATGGTTCTCGTTGTCCCTGCGCGCAAGGATGCCTCCATGTATCTTCGGATGGAGACTCTTCACCCTCCCATCGAGTATTTCGGGAAACTCGGTATAATCGGAAATCTTCTTTACCGGTATACCCACATTCTCCAGCGCTTTTGCAGTGCCACCGGTCGAATAAATTGTGACCTCCATCTCGGTGAGGCTCTTCGCCAGCTCAACAAGCCCGGTTTTGTCCGAAACGCTTATAATCGCATTTTTCACCTTGATGTCCATCATGAGCTCCTTTGACTTGAAGTGAATTTATTCTCCAAACAGCCGGTCGAATCGATCCCGTGCATTCCTTTTCTCGCCCTTCTTTTGTGTGGCTCTCTTCTTATCACCGGGTGAAAAATACTCACAAAAGTTGGACGACTTTTTATCCGAGACAAGATCAGCCTGCGGCTCTCTGCAGTCATTGTGACTCCCCGGGCTGTAGAATTTGCAGTTCACGCAAGAGTGAAGATAGGCACCGCAGTTCGGACAGAGCATTGTCCTTGAAATCCGATCAGAAATCTTCACTTCTACACCGCACCGTGCACATGCGAACATATCCACCTCCTAAAAGATGCTTCCATGACGAGGGACTCAGCTCCATCCAGCGGGTAAGGCAGCATAGTGACGTGCTTTTCCATCAATGTCACCAGCCCCAAGGAATACGACCACCATCTCCTCATGCACCTGCTCTTCGAGAGCCGAATAAAGCGCTGTGTCGTCGCTTACGAGTTCCACGCGTTTTCCCGCATCGGCCTTTTTTAGCTCTCTGAGAAGATCCTTACTGCTTACTGCTTTCACCTGATCCTCTGAATCACGCTGTCTGTAAATATTCGTAAGGATGATACTGTCAGCCCCGAGAAGGGTTTCAACAAAACCATCAAAGAGCTTTGCGGTTCTCGAGTGTTGGTGTGGCTGAAACACCACACAGACCTTCTTGTCAGCATGGATTTCCATCAGCGTTTTTAGTGTCAAAGAAATCTCTGTTGGATGATGGGCATAATCAGTGTAGAGCTGTTGCTTCCCACGCCTACCCAGGTGCTCGAGCCTTCTGCCTGTGCCAATGAATTGTCTGGCTGCCTCCTGTATGGTGGTGACTGCGATGCCCAGCTTGAACGCCAGCACGGTCGAGAGGGCTGCGTTGACACAATTGAATCTCCCGGGAACGGAGAGCTCAAGCCGGACCAGGGGCGCTTTTCCATCCGTGAGGAGAAAGGAGTAGTAACCGCCCCTGTTCACAAGCTCCTGAATCCTGTACCGATTTTCCTCCCCGTATCCGACGGTACAAGGAACCAGTTCTTTGATATTTTTCACAACTTCTCTGAGATTAATATCATCACCGTTTATCACCGTAATTCCTTTTTCTTCAGAGAGGCGGAGAAAATCAGAAAAAGCATCATTTATATCCCGGATATCTCTGTAATAATCCAGATGGTCGTTTTCGATATTTGTCACGATACTATGCCATTTCTTGAGATTGAGAAATGACCGCTGGTACTCACAGGCCTCTGCAACGAAGTACTCGCCTTTCCCGTAGATCGCGTTTGAATCTGTATTCCGCATTACGCCACCGCACACCACGGTTGGATCATATCCGGCATATCGTAGTATCCAGCCGGTTAGAGCGGTGGTAGTGGTTTTCCCGTGAGTGCCCGCGATTGCAATGCCCTTCTTCTTACCCATGAGTATACCGAGAAATTCGGAGTAGAGAAGAACAGGAATGCTGCTCTCCAGAGCTTTCTGGATCTCGGGGTTTTCGAGTGGAACTGCTGCACTCCGCACCACTGTATCCGCAGAACCCACGTGGGGGG
>Ga0180437_10004139_pt1 | contig 20907 bp, 18 predicted proteins | sample SS_ome_4_FD_132410 | JGI IMG/M metagenome (GOLD analysis project Ga0180437, IMG submission 132410) | Hypersaline lake sediment archaeal communities from the Salton Sea, California, USA - SS_3_D_1 metaG | ecosystem: Environmental > Aquatic > Non-marine Saline and Alkaline > Hypersaline >... | reverse complement strand
GACGTAGGCTTGGCGGCCCTGAGCCACCTGTCGGCGCACGAACTCGTAGGCTCCCCCCTGGCCATGCGACGGCATCCACGAGGTCTTCACCGGCCTGCGGCCCGGAGGCATCTCGTCGAGCACCGAGATCTCCAGGTCTCCATACAGCGTGAGTGCCAGAGTGCGCGGTATGGGGGTTGCCGTCATAACCAGCATGTCCGGCCGCGCGCCCTTGCCACGAAGCCCCGCTCGCTGCCTCACGCCGAACCGGTGCTGCTCGTCACATATGACGAGGCCAAGACGATGGAAGTCGACTCCCTCCTGGATGAGCGCATGCGTGCCCAGCGCGATCTGCGCTCGACCGTCGGCGATTCGCGCCTGGGCGCGCTTGCGCTCTTTCGAGCGCAGCGATCCGGTCAGAAGTTCGACGGCGACACCCAGGGGTTCGAGCATCCGCGCCAGCACGAGGTAGTGCTGCTCTGCAAGCAGTTCGGTCGGCGCCATGAGTGCCCCTTGGTATCCATTCTGGAGCGCCGTCACGAGCGCCGCGGCCGCGACAACCGTCTTGCCTGAGCCGACGTCCCCCTGCATCAGCCGATACATCGGTACATCAGCGGCCATATCTGCCGCTATCTCAGCGATTGCGCGCTGCTGGGCGCGGGTCAGGGAGAAGGGCAGGATCTCCTCCAGCGTCGCAACAAGGTCGCCGCGCGGCTTCATCGCAATCCCGCTGCCCGGCTCTTGCAGTTCCCGCTTGCGCTGCGCGAGAGCGAGCTGGAGGATGAAGAACTCCTCGAACGCCAGCCGTCGGCGTGCCGCATCCCGAGCCTGTTCCGACGATGGCCAGTGGATGTTCCTCATGGCCTCCTGCAGGCCAATGAGACCGTGTCGGCGCCGCAGGTCTGCGGGGAGCGGGTCGGCGAGCTGCTCCGATAGGCGATCAAGCAGTTTCCTCACCCCGGACCTGATCTGGCCCTGGTAGACCCCGTCGGTGAGGGGATACACGGGGACGAGCGTCCCTGGCGGCAGTCTCTCGCTCCCATCCAACCTCTCCGAGCTGTTGTACTGGAGCTCGACCCAGCTTCCGGCACGCCGAGCAACACCCTCGATGAGCAGCCTGGTTGCCTCGGAGTAGTTCAGGGCAAGGGGAGAGCCGAGAATCGCCTTGGATCGGGGGCCGGCGCGCGGCACTCGTGCGAAGGAGATCACCCAGGCCTTCCCGGTCTCGTCTGAGACCTCGAGCGCGCAGCGCATCAGGCGGAAACGCCGCCCCTCTCGCGCCGGCCGCTCTTCGCGCAGCCCTGCCTGGCCGATGATGGCCGCCCGCTCGCCGTCTCGCAAGTCGTCGATCCGCTTGAGCGGCACATAGTCCCGCGGGAAGTGATAGAGCAGGTCGCGATTCGTCTCGATGCCCAGCTTGGCGAGGCGCTTCAGCCAGCCGGGCCGCTTGTTGCGCCCACTCGCCACTGGATCGTCGAGACTCGCGGCGTCCGATCGGCGCCGAGATCGAGAGTTCCGTTGACGGGGGGCCTTCGTCTTCCGGCGCGGGGGCACGGGCTTCCCGCCCCGGCGGGGAGACTCGACCTCGAGATCGGCCAGCAGCTCAAGCGCTTCGGCAGCACGCTCGCGGCGCGCGCCCGCTGGAGACTGGCGATAGTCGGCCAGCAGCTTTGCGACTTTGGCACACTGGCGGCGCGCCGCCGCACTGGTGAAGCGGCCCCGCGCCCGTTCGGCCCATTCCCCCGCGTACTCGCCGATGCTCATGCCGAGCACGGTGTCGTCGGAGTAGCCTTTCTGAGCCTCCAGCTTCAGGGGCCCGGTTAGCTCCCGAACTATAGCGGCAAGATCGGTCATGCGCGTTCCCTGTAAGCTAGCACATCGCGCCGCCGGCCTGCAAGCCGAGGCAAACGCCGGCTCGACCGCTGGCTCGGAGTGGACATTGCCCCAACGTGTGCCGCCGCGTGGCAGGAACGCATGTCGCTCGACCTGAACGTAGGACCGTCACGCACAGGGAGGCGGGAAAATGCGCGTACTGGTGCTGTACGACACCGTACACGGCAACACCGAGCAGGTCGCCAACGCCATCGCTGACGGCCTGGGTGCAGAAGTCGACGTCAAGAGAATGGCCAATGCCGGCCCCGACGACCTGCTGGCCGCGGAGCTGGTGGTCGCCGGCTGTCCGACACACGCCTGGAACGTATCGGCCTCCGCGAAGGCCTTCCTGGCTCGGCTGAAGGGAATGAGCTTCGCGGGGAAGCCTGCAGCGACCTTCGATACGAGGTTCCGGGGCCGGTTTACCGGTAGTGCCGCCCGCAAGCTGGCCGGCGCGCTGGCGAAGGCAGGGTTTCACACGGTCGCCGACCCGGAGAGCTTCTTTGTGGCCGGTATGCAGGGGCCGCTGAGAGAGGGTGAGTTGGACAGAGCGCGGGAATTCGGCGAGCGGCTCTCTTCGCATTCTGGCAGTGCGTGAACCGGAGACCGCAGCAGCAGGCCCTGCAGGCAATTTCATGACCCTATGTGGCTGGGCCATGAGGCAGAACGACGCGCTCCGAGCGGCACTGAGGGCACATGTATCTGCTGGTGGCAGGGCATGCAATGGCCTCCAGGGCCGTGTCGCGTGGAGCGATCGCCGCATCTCAGCTCGCTGGACGGTCAACAGTATAGAGATTGGTAGGCAATGTCAATCGCATGCGGCCTCTATCCCTGCTGACGGTGGCCGAGATGTCTGCGCCGAGGACGCAACACGCCTGCGTCGAATTCCTTCTAGGATGGGCTTCGCGCGCGCGGCTCTCCTATTGGCCTTGACGGTGGCACCGACAGCGTCGCTGGCGGCCGGAGCACGGAGCACGGGACCGGCCGACGCGGGGCTGCGGCAGGCCGTTGTACGCGTCGAGGTGGCGGTAGATCCGACCTCCGTCGGGCCGGAGCTTGCCGCCGAACTCGCCGCGCGCCGGCCCTGGACTCCCTTCGAGGGGGAGCTTGCCCGACGTCTCCGCGTCGGCGCGACCGGCAGCGGGTTCTTCGTGAACGCGCAGGGCGATGTTGTCACGAACGCTCATGTGGTACTGAGCGGCGTGCGCTTCTCGCGCCTCGGGATTACGTACGCGGCGTGGGATTCGATGACGCATCTGCTGCGCATCATTCGAGACGTATGGGTCACGGTGGGCGACGGGGATGGCGCGCGCACCTATCTCGCGGTTCCCGTCGTCATCGCGGAGGGTCTCGACCTGGCCGTGCTTCGGGTGTGCCGGCCTCCCGGCGACGACACGACGTTCGCGGCACTTCCGGTCGGGAACTCGGATAGGCTGCGCGTGGGCGACCCCGTGCGTGCTCTCGGCTTCCCGGAGGAGGAGTTCAAGGCCACGTCGGGTCAGATCCTGTCACTCATTCGCGGATCGCGGGTCCACGATGACCTGCAATACGTGCGGCGCGTACATCCTGACACGGGGGCGGAGATCATCACGCTCAGCGGAACGAGGCCGGGACCGGTTGGACGTCTGCAGCACAGCGCCCGGACGGGCCACGGCAGCAGTGGCGGCCCCATCGTAGATGGCCGCGGCGTCGTGGTCGGGGTGGCATATGCCCTTCTTTCTCGCGGGGCCAGCGACGTCGCTGACCTGGGCGAGCCTTCCGAGCTGAACTTGGGGATCGCCTCGAACGCGCTCAAGAGGTTCCTTCGCAGCCATGCCGTTGCGTACAGGGAGGCTGCCAGGTGAGGCAAGCCACCTTTGCCGTGCTGGCCCTCATGCTGCTGGCGCCTGCGCCGAGTCAGGGGCAACAGCCCATCAGCCGCGGGCTTTCCGTCGAACGCCAGCTCCAACGCGAACCCTACGACTATGCCGCGCGCGCACACCTGGTTGGGGCCTACCGGCAGGCTCGCGACTGGTCCTCGGCCTACTACCACGCGGCGTGGCTCACCTGGCTCGCCTCCCGGCAGTACGCAGACTCGGAGTTTGGCTGGCCGTTTCTGGGCAACCGTGAGATGCGCGATCGCGCGGCTGCAGCGGGCGGCTACGGCGGCGTCTCCGCGGCAGTTGCTGCGGTGGAGGCGACGCGCATGCTCCACAATACCTGCCTGAACGGCGCCATCGCTCAGCAGGCTCCCCGGCTGCGGGCGGAGATTACCGATCTGCTCGTCCGGGCTGAAGATGCCGAGGAGGACAGCGGAAAGAACGACGCGGTCACGCGCATGGCGATCGCTCATCTGGCGCTCGCACTCGATGATACGCTGTGCTTCCAGGGCGATGCGCAGAGCCCAAGGCAGCGCCTTCCGATCCTGCGAAAAGCGGCGAGCTGCGCGGCGGCGGTGGCCGCCTGGCTGCCGGAGTGCCCGGGACCGCACCGTGTGCTGGCAGTGACGCGAGCCCGGATGGCAGAGATCGAGCATAGCCGCCACTTCTGGACTCTCAGCATCGCGGCGGCCGAGCGCGCGCACAAGCTCGATCCTCAGGACAGAGGGCTCCTCGAGTTGCTCTGGATGCTCCACCTGCGCGCCGGGCACTGGGAAGAAGCGCGCAGATGGCAGGCGCGGGTCGAGGGTACGGCTGCCGAGTGTCTCTCCGACTGAACAAACGCGCCACAAGGCGAGGGGGAGGCGACCCAAGAGGTCCGTAACTCCAGAGGCACAATGTCCCGATGAGCATCTCGCTGTTCCACCTCAAGCTGGCGTGCCGCTCCGACTTATTCCGCCGGAGGGGAGGTAGCCGAAGGTGGACGTCAAGTGCCCGAGTTGTGGGACCGAGAACTGGCTTGAGAACCAGAGCCAGTGCTTCAAGTGCGGGGCCGTTCTCCGCCGGTGCGTAGACTGCGCGAACTACGACGGCGAGCGTCAAGTGTGCCGCACGACGCAGGCAGAAGTCGATTCGCGCGATGCCGAGCGCCCCGGCCTGCTTTCGGTCAGCACGAACTGCCCGGGCTACCGCTGTACGAGCTCGGTCAGTTGATCGCACGAGCACGCGCGGGCGGTGCCCAGCAACTGGCTAGGCGCGCCGCGAGCGCTCCGCACGGAGCACATCGCTCAGCGCGGCGATGCGGTCCGTTACGCCGCGGAGGTGCTCGAGATCCTTGACCTCCAGTGTGATGCTGAAGCGTGCCAGCTTCGGTTTGCCGCCGGTGCGCACGCGAGCCTGAAGGATATTCGTGTCCTGTGCGCTGATGATCGCGCTGATGTCGCTGAGCAGCCCCACGCGGTCGAGCGCTTCCACCTCGATCATCACCGGGAAGTAGGCGTCGGGGCTGAGCGTCCACTCCAGGGGCACAATTCGGTCTGGCTCGCGCTTCGCATAGTGGGCGAGATTCGGGCAACTCGCGCGGTGTACGGTGACTCCCCGTCCGCGGGTGATGAACCCCGCAATGTCGTCGCCGGGCACCGGCGCGCAGCAGCGAGACAGCCGGAAGAGCACGTCCGTGACGCCCCCGACGCTGATGGCCATCCGCAAGCTGCCCTGGTCGCTTCGGCTCGCCCTCTTCTTTCTCTTCGAAGTTGACGGCTCGCCCCGAACGCGCCGGATCACCGTCTCGGCCGAAAGGTCGCCGTAGCCGACCGCGGCGTAGAGGTCGTCGGCTTCCGAGTAGCTCAGCCGTTTGGCTACCTCCTCGAGCGCCTTCTCCTTCAGCACCTCCTCCGCATCGCAGCCGAGCCGCCCGCACTCCTCCTCTAATCGCTCCCGCCCGCGCGCGACGCTCTCCTCTCGCTGCGCCCGCCGGTACCACGATTTCACCTTGCTGCGCGCCTGCGAGCTGGCCACGAATGACAGCCAGTCCAGGCTCGGTCGCGCGTCGGGCCGCGACGAAGTTATGATCTCCGCGACGTCGCCATTTCTGAACTGATACTGGAGCGGCACGATCCGGCCGTTCACCCTGGCGCCGACACACTGGTTGCCAACCTCCGTGTGGATGCGGTAGGCGAAGTCCACGGGCGTGGATCCGGCCGGCAGGTCGATGACGTCGCCCTTGGGGGTGAACACAAAGACTTGATCCTTGAACAGATCGAGCTTGAGCGACTCCAGCCACTCGTGAGGATCGCGAAGATCGCTCTGGAGGTCCAGGATCTGGCGGAGCCACGAGAGCTTGGTGTCCGTCTCCAGGTCTCCGCGTTTGCCTTCCTTGTAGCGCCAGTGGGCCGCAAACCCGTACTCCGCTCGGCGGTGCATTGCCCAGGTCCTGATCTGCACCTCCATCGGGCCCCCGTGAGGGCCGATCACCTTCGTGTGCAGCGACTGGTACATGTTGGACTTGGGCTTCGCGATGTAGTCGGTGAACATGTCGGGCAGCGGCAGCCACAGCGAGTGCACCACGCCGAGCACGGTGTAGCACTCCGTCTCGGTGTTCACGATGACGCGTATGGCCTCCAGATCCAGGATTTGGTCGAAGTCGACGGCCTGCTGCTGCATTTTCTGGTAGACGCTGTAGAAGTGCTTCGGCCGCCCCTCGATCTCTGCCTCGATGTTCATCTCGCCCAGCCGTTCTCGCAGCTGTCCGATGGCCCGCCGGATTATCTTCTCCCGCTCTTCTCGGCTCCGGGTGACCGCCTGGCCGATCTCCTCGTATTGCTCGGGCGCCAAGTGGAGCAGGCCCAGGTCCTCCAGCCGCCACTTGAAGCGCCAGATTCCCAGCCGATGAGCGATCGGCGCAAAGATCTGGAGCGTCTCCTGGGCGACCTCCAGCCGGCGGTCCTCAGGCAGGGGTTCTAGAGTCTCCATGTTGTGCAGTCGGTCGGCGAGTTTGATGAGGATCACCCGCAGGTCTTTCGCCATGGCAAGCAGCATACGGCGCAGGTTTTCCGCCTGGTGCTCGCGGCCGCTGTCGAACTGAATCCGCCGCAGCTTGGTGACGCCGTCCACGAGCGATGCTATCTCGTCCCCGAACTCCTTGCGGACGTCGTCGAGCTCGCGCCCGGTGTCCTCCACGACGTCGTGGAGCAGGGCCGCCGCCAGCGTGGCGTCGTCCATTTCCAGCTCGGTCAACAGCTTCGCGATCGCAGCCGGGTGGGTAATGAAGTCGTCTCCCGTAAGACGCTTGTGGCCCCGGTGCGCGTCTGCAGCGTACTCGTAGGCCCGCCGCAGGAGCTGTCGGTCTACCTCCGGATTGTAGCTGGCCGCGGCCGCGATGAGCTCCTCTATGTCGGCCGCGGGCCTTCTCGTCGTCCTACCGGCCATGCCTCAACTGCCCTCCCGAACGCCCACATCTTCCAGCTGGAGCCGCACTCGCAGGTCGCCGTTCCATTCGTCCTTTTTCGCCCGATAGCATACGTCCACGCGCCTCCCAATGGGAAGCTGGGGCGCGAGTTCGCCGGCGCCGAACCAGATTGCAGGCCGGGCGGGGCCTCCTTCCTCGCGCACCCGCAGCGCCAGGTGTGACCCATCGCCCACGCGGGTTGCCTCCTGTACCACTAAGCCCTGTGTGAGCAGAGTCGGCCGGGGGTTGGCCATCCCGAACGGCGCGAGCCGGTCGAGGTCATCCAACGCCTCCAGCGTGAGACTGCGGAGGTGAATCTCGGCGTCGATATCGATATATCGCACCAGGTCTTCCGTGGCGAGCCGCGCGCTGGCGAGTTCGTTGATGCGCTCTCGGAAGGACGAGATGTCTTCTTCCATGACGCCGAATCCCACCGCGTAGCGATGGCCTCCGAACCGGGTGAGGAGCGGCGCGCACGTGCGCACTGCCTCCCATAGGTTGAATGCTTCCACACTGCGGCCGGAGCCCTTGCCTACACCATCGCTCAATGCGACCAGGAGAGCCGGCCGATGATAGCGCTCCACCAGACGAGAGGCGACGATGCCGATGACGCCCGGATGCCACCGCTCTGAGGCCAGCACAATCACGGGTTCACGGCCCAGGTCAACTTCCGCGGCAAGCATCTCCTCGGCCTCGGCCAGCGTCTGCCGCTCTTCGGCCCGCCGGCGCGTGTTCTGCTCGGAGAGGTCCGCGGCAAGTGCGCGGGCCTCGGCCTCCTCGCTCGTCAGCAGCAACTTCACTGCCGCACAGGCGTGCTCCATCCGGCCCACTGCGTTGATGCGCGGCGCCAGCCCGAACGCAACGTGGCCGGAGAGCACCGGACCCCGGATGGAAGCTGCTTCCATCAGGGCGGCGAGGCCCAGCTTGCGCGTGTTCGGCAGGTGTTGGAGTCCGTGCTGGACGAAGAGCCTGTTCTCGCCCAGCAGCGGCACAACGTCGGCCACCGTACCCAAGCACACGAGATCGAGGAAGTGCAGCTCTTGCCCGTCTGCGAGCTGCCGAGCCCGCGCGAGAGCACTCACCAGCTTGAAAGTTACCCCGACGCCGGCGAGGTCTTTGAAAGGATACTCGCAGTCGTGCCGCCAGGGGTTCAGGACGGGCGCGTCGGGCAGTTCCTCCGCGAGACGGTGGTGGTCGCACACCACCACTTCCATTCCGAGCCTCCGCGCGAGCGCAATGGGGCCCACCGCGGTGCTTCCGCAGTCGACGGCGACCAGCAGCTCGACCCCTTCTGCGCTTGCTTGCTGCACGGCATCCTCGTTCACCCCATAGCCCTCGTCGAGCCGGTGGGGAATGTACCAGTCCACCCGTCCGCCCAGCCCCTGGAGCGCCCTCACGAGCAGCGCCGTCGCGCACACGCCGTCCACGTCGTAGTCGCCGTAGACGCGGATGAGCACGCCTCGGGCGAGAGCCGCCTCGACGCGCTCCACCGCGCGGTCCATGTCCTTCATCAGAAACGGGTCGGCCAGCCCGGCGATGTCATGGCCGAGGAAAGTCCGTGCCTCACCGACGTCAGTGATGCCGCGGCATGCCAGCGCCCGCGCGATCACCTCCGGCGTTCCGAGCTTCTCGCACAGCCCTCTGGCCGCCGCCTCGTCGGCTTCCCTCATTCGCCACCGGGCACCGGTCAGGCTGAGCGACCGTGGCTCACTCATCGTCTTCCTGGGGCTCCACGTGAATCATGATCTCTGCTCGCGGCAGCACTTCGCGCAGGTCGTGCTCCAAGTGATCGCAGATCGCGTGGGACTCTGCCACGGACTGCTCGCCCGGTACCACAAGGTGCAGGTCCACATACCGCTGGGAGCCGGCCCGACGGGTGCGGAGGCGGTGGAATCCGGCGAACTGCGGGTAATGCTCCTCCAGCAGGGCTACGAGTCGCCGGACCTCTTCTTCGGGCAGCGAGCGGTCAACCAGGTGATCGTAAGAGCGGCGGGTAATGTCCCAGGCCGCCCGGGCGATCACAGCGGCAACGGCAATCGCTATCAGCGGATCGATGACGTGGACCCGGCCAAGTGCCAGACGCTGTCCGACGCCTATGGCGGCCATTCCCACGAGGACGCCGGCGGATGTCCAGACATCTGTTCGCAGATGCCAGGCGTCGGCCTCGAGTGCGACGGAATCGGTCTTCCTGGCCACGCGGAACAGCATGCCGGACACAAACACGTTGACCACGGCGGACAGCCCCATCACGAGCGCGCCCACGCCGGGCCGTACGACCTCCGTCTCACCCAACCACAGACGGCGCCCCGCGCCCCACAGGATGAGTCCCACAGCGGCCAGGATCAGTGTCCCCTCCGCCATGCCAGACATGCTCTCGAACTTCCCGTGTCCGAAGTTGTGGTCGACGTCGGCCGGCTGTCGCGCCTTACGGACCGCGAAGAATGCCATGAGGGCCGCCGCGAGATCGAGGCCGGAGTGGAGTGCTTCGGAGAGGACGCTGACCGACTGCGTCACCAGGCCGGCCGCCAGCTTGATGGCGGTCAGGAACGTGTTCGACAGGACCGAGATGAGGGCTGCGCGCGCTTTGGCGTGCCCTACCGCCTCGCTCATCTAGTGCCCTCCGATGGGCTGCGCGAGGGTGCTCTCCAGTCCCCGCCAACGCCACCAGTCCTGCTCGCCGCAGGCTCCGAGTTCAAAACCTCTTCTTGCGTTTGCGGCCCGCCTTCAGCTTCTTGCGCGCCGCCCGAGACGCCCGCTTGCGAGAGGACGGCGAACCTGCGGCCGGCGCCGTCTCCTCGGCTTCCGCTTGGGTGGCCTCGGACTCGGCCTCTTCCGTCTGCTCGTGCTTCACCGTCTCGGGTGCAGGCCGGACCGGCGCCAGCCGCGCCCTGCGCTCGGCCATGGGCCGCTGCACCGTCGGCCGGGCGGGACGCCCCGCGGCCGCGCGGCGCGCGGCCGCCGTGCGCTCCTCCCGGCGCTTGAGAACCGCCAGCATCTGGGCGGCGTTGAAGATCGAAGAATATCCGCCTGCGATCATGCCGATGATGAGCGCGAAGGTGAAGTTTCGCAGGGACGCGCCGCCAAGCAGGTAGACTGCGATCAACACAAGGAGCACAGTCAGCACGGTGTTCACAGAGCGCGCCATCGTCTCCAGCAGCGAGATGTTGGCCGTCTCTGCGAAGGTGGCGCCCCTGCGCAGGCGCAGGTTTTCGCGAATGCGGTCGAAGATGACGATCGTGTCGTGCACCGAGTAGCCGACTACGGTGAGCGCGGCCGCCACGAAGGGGCTGTTGATCTCCTTCTGCGTCATGGCGAACACGCCGACGAGCACGAGAACGTCGTGCACGAGAGCTGTCAGCGCGGACCCCGCCCACTTGAAGTCGAAGTACCGCATCCGGATCCACAGCAGGATGAAGAGACAGCCCCAGGCCACCGCATAGAGCGCGTTCCGGATGAGCTCCCGGCTCACCACCGGGCTCACCATCTCCCCGGCCATCTCTTGGATCCCAGGGAACGCTTCCTGAAGGTGCGGCAGCATGTCGCCGCGCTGCTCGGTCAAGATCGCGTTGCTGTCCCGTGCGGGCCGCGGCTCCACGCGCGTGCGCACCAGGAGCTGGTCTTTGCGCGCTGCCGTGCCGGCCATCTGAAGCCGTGCGTCAACGCCCGCCTCGGCGATCGCCTCTCTGGCGCGTGCGAGCGTGGCCGCTTCCTCTCCAGGAGGCACAGGTTCCTCGAGGCGATAGGTGACGAGTCCGCCGCCCGTGAAGTCAATCCCGTAGTTGAGGCCCCGCGCGTACCAGAAGTAGAGGCCGGTCAGGATCACCAGCAGCGAGATCGCAAACCACAGGTTGCGATAGCCGACCAGATCCCATTTGCGTCCGCGAAAGAGATCTACCACCGTTCCTCTCCCAGATTCGCCTTGCCGCCCTGCACGCTCAGGCCCCCTCGACCTCGCTCGGCGAGACCCCGAAGAGCGCCACATTCCGCGCGAGGGATGTGTCCATCACCATGTTCACGAACAGCCTCGTTACCGTGACCGCGGTGAAGAGACTGACCGCAACGCCTATGATCAGCGCCACCGCAAACCCCTTGATCGGTCCGGTGCCGAAGTAGAAGAGCACGATCCCCGTGCCGATGCTGCAGACATTGGAGTCGAGGATTGCCGCCCACGCTCGCTTGAACGCGGCATCCACGGCGGAGCGCATCGTCTTCCCAGTGCGGATCTCCTCCTTGAGTCGCTCGAAGATGATGATGTTCGCGTCCACCGCCATACCGATCGACAGGATGACGGCCAGGATTCCGGGCAGTGTCAGCACTTGGTTCACGAGCCTGATGGCCCCCATCAGCAGGATGACATACATGACGAGGGCGAGGTCCGCGAGCAGACCTGGGAGCCTGTAGTAGAGGGCCATGAAGACGAGCACCGCCGCCAGTCCGATGAGTCCCGCCCAGAGGCTCTTGATGAGTGCATCCTTGCCCAACTGCGCGCTGACTGTTCGCTCCTCGATGTACTCGAGGTCCAGCGGCAGGGCGCCGGCGTTCAGCAGAATGCTCAGGTCACGGGCCCGCTCGAGGCCGCCGGGCCGATCGAATCCGCCCCGGATGATGCCCTCGCCGGGAATCGTCTCGTCGATGCCCGGGCACGATATCATCTGTCCGTCGAGGACAATGGCCAGCCCGTGGTCGATGTGGCCGCGGGTGAAGTCCTCGAAAACCTTGCGAGCGTCCCCTTCGAACTCAAATGTCACTGCCGTCGGACGCCCGGGCACCGCGAGCACTCGGGAGTTCGGCTTCAGGTCGCGGCCGGTAACGATGACTGGGGATTCGTCGATGACCTGTGCAGTGGGCACCTCGTTGCCGGTTGGGTCTCGGAAGGTGTAGATCTCTCGGCTGCCCACTTCGGTCATGTCCGGCCGTCGTTCGCCGAAGAAGTACTTCCTGGGGACGTGACGGAACTCCAGCACCGCCGTCTTGCTGATGAGCTCCTTCGCCTTTTCGGGGTCCTTTACGCCGGGGAGCTCTACGATGATCCGGTCCGGGGCCTGCCGCTGGATGACCGGCTCGGTGACGCCGTAAGCGTCCACTCGATTCTGGAGAATGCGCTCGATGCTGATGAGGTTCTCACGGCTTATGTCGATGAGTTCTGCCCTCTTTGGCTCGAGGTCGGGGAATCGCTCTGACAGCAGGCCCTGCATGGCTTCGGCCTGGCGGCGCACCTCTTGGTCCGAATCCGCGCGCGTGCGCACTATGATTCGGCCTTCCTGGATCTCGGCCTCGCGCTTCTCAGTGCCGATCTCCTCCTTGGGCAGCAGCCCGACTATCTCGCCGTGAAGCTCGGTCTTCTGCTCCTCGGTGAGGGACGCGCTCAGCTCGGGAGCGGCGAACTCGAAGATGCCCTCGCTCTGGGCCTGGAGCACGAGGTGGCTTCCGCCGCGCAGGTCCAGGCCGAGCGTGATCCCGAGGCGAGGCTTGTAGAAGCGGAACGGGCCGATCTGCTTCTGCGGCTCGACGATCTCGCCGGTGTCCGAATCGGTGCGATCGCGCATCTTGATCGGCTCGAACACTCCCAGCGCCGCCACCGCCACCAAAGCAAGAATCCCGATGAGCCACCAGCGCAACCGGGCGTGCATAGGATGAGCCTTTCACGAACGGCGCCGCCAAGGCGCGCAAAAAAGTTTCCGAAGTGGCCGATCCTTCGTCCGGGCGAAGGCCGCCATCCCTGCCGCCGGAGGCGGCCTCGGGACCATCGCCGGCCCTCGCCGGTCGAGCCGCTTCGGTTCGCGGCATTATACCGCCCCTCCCGCGGCCCTGTCAAACGCGCTCAAACCTGAGGAACTCGCTTGCGCGCGGCGGCAGCACGCCGGGCCGGCTCGCCGCGCTGGCCGCGCGTCCATGCATGGGGCGCCGCGATCCGCTCGCCGGCCCGGGTGGCGTGGCACAGCGCGGCGTGCGCCGCGTGCTTCGCTCTGTCTCCGGTAGGCTGTTTGCCGTCGATGCCGCGCGATATCGCACACGAGCCGCCGGGCAACCAGACAATGGCCTGACTGGCTCACGTCGTCTCCGCTGACGGGCTAAGGGCAGGGAAGGGGGAGCAGGTAACGCTGACGCACCCGCCGTAACTACGCACTCAAGGGCGAGTATCGGCGCTCTGTACGATCGAGAAGGAGCAGCGAATGTACATCGAGGAGATCATCGCCAGAGAGATTCTGGACTCGCGCGGCAACCCGACCATTGAGGTGGACGTCTACCTCGAGGACGGCGTGATGGGGCGCGCGGCCGTACCGTCGGGGGCCTCGACGGGGACCAGAGAGGCGGTTGAGCTGCGAGATGGCGACGAGGACCGCTATGGCGGCATGGGCGTGCTGCGCGCGGTCGAGAACGTCAACGACGTGATCGCCAACGAGGTGACAGGCATGCCGGTCACCAGTCAGGCTGTGGTCGACCGGCTCATGACGGAGCTCGACGGCACTCCCAACAAGGAGAAGCTGGGCGCGAACGCGATTCTCGGTGTTTCACTCGCGGTGGCAAAGGCGGCGGCAAACTGGGTGGGGGTGCCTCTCTACCGCTACCTCGGTGGGCCGAACGCGCGACGGCTGCCAATTCCGATGCTGAACATCCTGAATGGCGGCAAGCACGCGGACAACAACGTGGACCTTCAGGAGTTTATGGTCATGCCGGTGGGCGCGGAAAGCTTCTCCAAGGCCCTGCGGATGGGCACGGAAATCTACCACGCTCTGAAGAAAGTCCTCAGCGCCGACGGGATGAGCACTGCTGTCGGCGACGAAGGCGGTTTCGCGCCCGACCTGGCCAACAACGAGAGCGCCGTCCGCGTGATCGTGCGCGCCATTGAGGCGGCCGGCTACAACCCTGGCCCCGATGCATCGATTGCTCTCGACCCTGCTGCCAGCGAGTTCTTCGACGATGGCAGGTACAAGCTGGCCGGAGAAGGCAAGGTGCTCGGCTCAGAGGAGATGGTTGACTACTACGCGGCACTGGTGGACACGTACCCGATTGTCTCCATCGAGGACGGGATGGCCGAAGATGACTGGGAGGGATGGGCGCTGCTCACCAAGAAGATCGGCGGGCGCGTGCAGTTGGTCGGCGACGACCTCTTCGTGACCAACACCGAGTACTTGCGTAAGGGCATCGAAGTTGGGGTAGCCAACTCGATTCTTATCAAGGTGAACCAGATCGGTACCCTGACCGAGACCCTCGAGGCGATTGAGATGGCGAAGCGGGCCAGCTATACTGCGGTGGTCTCCCATCGTTCTGGGGAGACCGAGGACGCCACGATCGCGGACATTGCAGTGGCCACCAACGCGGGGCAGATCAAGACCGGCGCCCCGGCTCGCACGGACCGAGTTGCCAAGTACAACCAGCTCTTGCGGATCGAGGAGGAGCTGGAGGAGCTCGCCGAGTTCGGCGGGCCGGAGGTTTTCTACAACCTCAGATAGTGGTATCTCGCAGACATTCGGGCGTGTGAGGCTGCGGGATGCGAGCCGTTCAGCGGCCTCGCGTCCGGCTCTCTGCGGACGAAAGATGGGCTTCATCTCGTTGCAGCCGAGCAGGATGGTTCCGGGTCCACGGCCCGGTTAGTCCAGTGCGAGGATGCACGGAGAGGAGGCGGTTGCCGTGACGATCACATGTCCGAAGTGCAAGGAGAAGCAGGAGGTGGACGAGAAGACGGCCACCTGTCCAAACTGCCGCACGGTGCTGCGGCGGTGTGCGGACTGCGACAGGTACGACGTCCGGCTCTCGTTCTGCCGGGCATTCAGCCGACCGATAGATACAGGTGAGGCGAACTACCCCAGCTACTCGTCCGACAGCACGTACTGCCGGGAGTACGCGCCGTCCAAGGCGTCCGTTTGACCGCAGAGACGGCCGCTGCGCGTTTCGGGCTGTATGCTAGAGGGGTAGAATAGAGCAGGCGAACGAGCTGTCCTGTCCTCATGTGCGCTTTGTCGGCGCCCTTATTCAGTGGAGACATCTAAGCGAGAGGGCGAGGCGTGGAGGACAGGTATGGCTGTAAACGTCAAGCAGGCCAAGATGGCTCTGCGGGCGGCCGGTGTCCCCAGGATGGCGCTTTGGACTCTCGCGTGGCCCTTCGGCCGACAGCGGCGAGCGCTTGCCCGGGTCCGGAAGCGGCTGACAGTCCTGGAGGCGAAGAACAGCGTCGTGGACTTGGTCTTTCGCGCGCAGCGACGGCTTTCGGAGTCGCACCTGCACACGAGGGAGCAAGTCGAGCTCGCCCTCAGGGACCCCGAGAAGCGGCGCATGATAGTCGCCGTCGGCATGAGCCGCGAAGTCATGGAGGATGAGCTTCGTTCCCGCTACGGGACGGAGTTGGGGCAGGCCCTCGATCTGGCGCTCGCCGAGCTGGTCGCCGAAGGCGCGCTGGTCCGGGTGCCGGGCAAGGCGGTGATGTCCGACTACGACGTTTACCTCGCGTCTTATCGAGGAAAGAAGCCCCACTACGATGTGAGCCGGTTGATCGAAGTGCTTGCAGAGAGCCGCGGTTACGGCGCCGAGCTTCGAGCGCGAGCGAAGAGAGAGTCGTCGACGGGCAACACCCGCAGCTACCAGTTGTAAGGGGACCGTCAACGCAACGTGAAGCGGGGCGCACCGAGCGGTGCGCCCCGCCTGCCTTTGGGTGGGAGAGCCCTTCAGGAATGAGTCTATGGCTTCGGGCGCGGTGATCGAGGCCCGCTGTCGTCGGGGCTCGGCGTTTCGCGGGGTACGAACATCAGGCGCCGCTCTCCAGGTCTGAGGTACCCGTGGCGGCGTGCCGCAGCCTCCTGCCCCGCCTCGGTTGCCAGATAGCTCTTGTGCTCCGCGAGCCGGTCTATCTCGCGCGCGAGGTCAGCCTTCTCCTGCCGGAGTTGAGCGAGGTCTGCGCGCTGCTGGCGCAAGGTGGCCACCGGATGGGCGAGCCGCGTGACCCCGAAGGCGAGCACTGTGCCCGCGAGCGCGAGGAAGAGCGGCATCTTGAGCTTGAGACTCCGCCGTCTGCTTTCTGCTCGCTGGCGCGCCAACGGCGAGCCCTCCTCAGAATACGTGATGCTGGCCGACGGCTTCGACCTTGATGAGGTTCGTGCGGCCGGGCACCCCCGGCGGCACGCCCGCCGTCACCACGACGACGTCTTGCTGTCGAACGAGGCCGGCCGCCCGTGCTCGGTCGATTGCGTTCACGATCATCTCGTCGGTGTTGCGGCCGCGCGGGGCCAACACCGGATAAACCCCCCACGCCAGCGTCAACCGTCTCTGTGTTGCCACATCGGGAGTCGCGGCTATAATCGGCACTCCCGGGCGGTGCATTGCGACCATCAGGGCAGTGTGTCCCGTGCTGGTCGCGGTGATGATCGCGCGAGCCTTCAAGTCGTGGGCGAGGCTCACGGTCGCCTGGCTGATCCCATCGGTCATCGTCCGGCACGGCCACTGGCTCGACTCCAAGAGGCGCTCTTCGAAGTCGAATCCGGCCTCGGCGCGCTCCGCCACCTGAGCCATGACCTTCGTGGCCTCTATTGGATAGCTTCCCACCGCTGTCTCTCCGGAGAGCATGACGGCGTCGGTGCCGTCGAGGACCGCGTTTGCGATATCGCTCACCTCGGCCCGCGTCGGGCGCGGGCTGCGGATCATGGTCTCGAGCATCTGAGTTGCGGTCACAACGGGCTTGCCGGCCGTGTTGCAGCGTCCGATGATGTCCTTCTGAAGCATTGGGACGCGATCGAGCCGAAGCTCGATGCCGAGGTCGCCCCGGGCCACCATGACGCCGTCGGCCGTCTCGATGATCGCATCCAGGTTGTCTATGGCCTCGTGCCGCTCGATCTTCGCCATCAGAGGCACTTGACGGCCGGCGCGCTTCATGTGCCTTCGGAGCTTTGCCAGGTCGTCCGGGCCTCGGACGAACGACATCGCCACCCAGTCGACTCCGTGCTCGAGGCCGAAGCGCAGGTCCGAGATGTCCTGCTTGGTGACGGCCTCGATGGGCAGTTCGACATCGGGGACGTGAAGGCTCTCGTGGGGCTTCACCACACCACCGGCGCGCACCCGACACCGGACCTCCTTTTCGCGGGCTTCGAGCACGACGAGCTCGATGTTGCCGTCTCCGAGCAGGAGACGCTGACCGGTTGAGAGCGCGCGCGGCAGATCGGCCAACGCCACGGGTATCTGCCCCGGCTTCGCGCGCGCTGAAGGACTGAGCACCACCTCCGAGCGCGGCCGGAGTTCGATTCCCTCCTGTGGAAGCTCACCCACTCGCAGCTTGACGCCGGCCAGGTCCTGAAGGATACCGATGGGGCGGCCTACTTGCTGCTCCACGGCACGGATGTCGGTGATATTGCGCGCGTGCTCGTCGCGAGATCCATGGGAGAAGTTGAGCCGCGCTACATCCATGCCGGCGCGAAGGAGCTTCGCAACCGCGTCTTGCGAGCGGGTGGCCGGGCCGATCGTGCAGACGATCTTCGTGTGTCTCTTCGAGCGAAGGCCAGGCCTCTTGTTCGCGGGCATGGTCTCCCTCCCTCAAAGCGCTGCGGCGGCCGGCGATACCGCGGGCCGCCGCGCGCTGCGCATCCCTCGTGAGCTGCAACCGGCGTCGCAGCCGTTACGTTTCTCCTGCTACTCTACTGCTGCGTATTGCGGCTACTCCGGCGAAGGCTGGGCCTCGCCGCCGCCCGGTGGCGTCGCTGGCTGCCTCCTCCCCTCACGGCCTCGCCGTGCGCCTCGCTCCCGGGTCGGCCTCTCGCGGCCGCCGCCGCGTGGGGCCCCAACACCGGCGGCTCGGCCACCGCCGGCGCCCGGCGTTCCGGCCCGCGGCTCCGGCGGACCGGTGAAGCGCAGCCAGAGAAAAGCGATCACCGCGATGACGGCGACGATAACGATGATGGCAACGACAGGCGACACGTTCTTCTGCACAGCCGCCTACCTCCTTTCGCCTCTGCAAGTTGCCGGAGGCCTCGAAGAGTCGCAGTATACTACCACATGGCTGCCCTCCGTGACCAACGTAATGACCTGGAGTTGAGCGTACAGTGGAAGGAAGGTGCGCTCTGGCACCACGTTGGGCCCCTTGCAGCACCCGGCCGCTGTGCTGCTGCGGGAGGTTCGTCGGCGGCGTCGAGGAAACGAATCTGAGCGGCTATCGCCGAGGAGGACCGTCGTGCGCGCCGCCGTCTTCGCCAATCCGGGAGCCTGCCAGATAGTCGAGCGCGAGCTGCCGATGCCCGCGGAGCGCCAGGCATTGATACGGGTAGAGGCCTGTGGCGTCTGCGGCACCGATGCCCATATCTACCGCGGCGAGTTCCCTGCGCGCTTCCCACTCGTTGCCGGCCATGAGTTCGCGGGGGTCGTCGAGGAGATCGGGGTTGACGTGCCCTACTTGCGGCCGGGCGACCACGTCACCATTGACCCTAACATCCCGTGCGGCGCCTGCCGCGCCTGCCGCCGCGGCCTGACCCACCTGTGCCGACATCTCTCCGCCGTCGGCGTCACGCAGGACGGCGGATTCGCCACCCACTGCCTCGTGCCCGCGCCCCAGTGCCACAAAGTGTCCGACGGGGTTCCCTTCGGCGTCGCCGCCATGGCAGAGCCGGTCGCCTGCTGTGTGCATGGCATCGATCGCGCCGACCTGCACGCCGGCGAGATCGTTGTCCTGATAGGCGCCGGGACGATCGGGCTCATCTTGCTCCAGCTCGCCCTGCTCCAGGGCGCCGCCACAACCATTGTCTCGGAGCCGAGTCCAGAGAAGCGGCGAGAGGCGGAACGGCTGGGCGCATTCCGAACCGTAGACCCCACTTCGGAAGAGCTCCAAGAGTCGGTGACACAGGTGACCCAGGGCTGGGGGGCCGACGTAGTGATCGAGTGTGTCGGCTCCCAGCAGACCGCCCAGCAAGCCCTCGAGTTGGCGAGCGACGGTGGGCGAGTGCTGCTGTTCGGCGTCGCTCCGGAGACGGCCCGGATCGCCCTTTCCCCCTTCGCAGTCTATCGGAAGGAGATCTGTGTGACGGGCAGCTTCACGAATCCGTTCACCCACGGCCGTGCGCTGGCACTGATCTCCTCGGGCCGTCTACAGGTGGATCAGCTCATCAGCCACCGGCTCGCCCTGGATGAGGTAGTCCGGGGGATCGAGCTGCTGGAGTCCGGCCGGGCGACCAAGGTCATTTTGGAGCCACAGCGCGCCGGTTGACGAGAACCAATCTGGTTGTCTGGACGTCCAACTGTCGGGCACAGACGTCGGCCGTGTCGGGTCGCAGAGAAGGTCTGCTGGGGGAAATGCCATGACACCGGATGCTCTCGCCATTATTGAGCGCCTTCTCAAAGCCGCGCTCTTCGTGCCGGTGATAGCGTTGATTGCGTGGTGGATTTTCACGAACTGGATGGACCGTGCGCTATCCCTGCAAGAGGCGGCCATCGGCTTCGCCCTCCTGACCGTGGCCGGGACGCTCGGCGTATCCTCTATCATCGTCGGCGGGTGGGGGTTCGTGTCCATCCTGGCCGGGGTCTACCTGGCGGTTCTGGCGGTCGCAGGCTGGGAGTACGTGTACTGGCGTCGCCGCGAGAGAGAGGACCTCACCTCCGAGATCGCCAACTACGAGGCCGCCGTCGAGAAGGACCCTACGAATGCGGCGGCCTACTCCTTCTTAGGCGAGGCACATCTGAGGCTGTGCAACTTCGAGCAGGCTGAGGGGGCGCTGGAAAGGGCGCTGGAGCTGGACCCGGAGTCGAAGCGCGACCGAAGGCTGCTGCGGATGGCCCGCGAGAGGAGGTCTCGGCCAACCTGGTGGAGGGTCGACTAGCGGGGTGCGTCAGCTCCGCGGGCGCCGGGGGCAGACGGCCATGCAGACGGCGCGCTGCCCGCCCTCTATCGCATATCCGGCGAGTTCCGCTTCCCACTCCAAGTGTCGATGGCGACGCGGTAGACAGCCGTCCGCGCGAGCTGGTCCCCCGCGATGGCCTCATAGTCCTCTCCATAGGAAAGATCGGGGAAGTACTTGTCCAGCATCAAGCGGAGGCCCCGCGTCGCCTCTTCTTCGCTTTCCAGCAGTTCTGCGCGACCGAAGACAATGACGCTCGCGTACTCCACATCGAATCCACAGGCCCCGTTCGCGGGCAAGGGCGAACCCATGCTGCATACGCCGAAGCATACGCGCGGGTTCTTCTCGACGTTGGCGTACATCCTGCCTGCGCGGCCGGTGTGGAAGTACAGAGCATTTGCACTCTCGTCGTACGCGAACACAAGCGGAGTGATGAACGGCTGTCCGTCGCACTCGGTCGCGACAACTCCGTACGGCGCCTCGCCGAGAAAGGCGCGGATCCAGCCCTCATCATGCACGGCGCGGTCCTGCCGTCGCACACCGTGGAAAGGCTGCTCTTGCTCGCGCGTACGATCTGTCATTGCAGTGCCCCTCTCTGTCGTTGATTGCCTGCGCCGCAGCGAGCGAACCTTCGCTGCAGGCAGGTTGATGCCCGCGCGCTCCTTCTTGCGCCCACCGTCGCTCGTGACGCAGCACCATGTGAGCCGCTGAGCCTCGTGATTGCCTCTGGGACCTCGGCGACGCCGGTCACAGTGGCGTCCGGGATCTCGACCGGGGTACGAGGAGGTAGGCCGAATAGAACTTCTCTTCTTCCAGAATCACTCCCCCTATGTCGAACAGGATCGCCTTCACTGTCGAGCTCGGCGAGGCCCCGCCGTCATCGCGGCAGCTCTATCTCGCCGCCGCGGGGCTCTCTCGGGGTCGGCTGCAGCATCATCGCCGGATG